>SWCE01004014.1_pt1 | contig 374048 bp, 336 predicted proteins | sample 4690061 | NCBI WGS metagenome assembly SWCE01 (sample SAMN10267279, study PRJNA491770) | bioreactor metagenome | isolation source: DHS bioreactor inoculated with subseafloor sediment | place: Japan: off Shimokita Peninsula | collected 2012-10 | reverse complement strand
CCCCCCCCCAGCTGCGTCAACGCCTGTTGGAGAAGGCTCAGTTGCCGACGATGAAGGCAGGAATAGAGTGAAGGGCCGGGCTGTCGAGGACGCTTGGGTTTCTCTGTGACGTGGTATCCACGGAGTAGTTTTCGAAATTCAATGGTGACCCAGATCGGACGTCCCTTCCAGTCTCCTGCTTCCTGTATTGGAGTCATGACTGTTTATTCTCTCACTACCACGGTATGGGCCGCTTGGTGACGCGCACTCTGTTGCGCCACCCGTGCCCAAGTGGGGGACACGCACCCTGAGGTGCGCCAGCGCCTTCTGACAGCCCAGCAATTGACGCCAGTTCGCGCTGGAATAGATCCGGTGACGGCTCCCTCTGGTGTCCTGAAACTCAACCAACATGTAATACCCCCGCAGGCTTTCCCGATAGCTGATGATGACCCACACCGCCTCACCTCGGCGGTCCCCCCAAGCAACGCACTGGTGACATGCCTGCCCTCCTTCCTTGCGGTCCTTTCGGACGCGATGCGCTCCGCCCGCCCGTGTTCCTTGGGCGATGGCTCCTTAATAACGGGGCAGGACTGGTTTAAAAAGAGTGCGATATCAAAAATGTGCATTTAAACCGTCAGCCACCGTACATTACACACTGGTAGCAAGGGCTTGGATCACAGCGGGATTTCCGGGAACTCAATTGTGTGATTTGAAGTGCCGTGCTTTTTCCGACCCCGCTGGATGCAGCCGTTCTGTTCGCACACCGAATTCCCGATACACTGGACGAGCTACTACGACACCGCGCCGGGGAAGGAGCTTCTTGTGAAATACGTGAATTTCGCAGCGCTCAAGACGAGCCTGGTGCGGCTGCTCCTCAGTGCTGTCAATGTCACTACGGCGGAGTTCGAAGTCTTTGACAGCTATGTTGACGCCCTCAGCATATCCTGGCGAGCGGCAGCCTGCCGCTGGGTTTCCCCTGGACGGTCATTGACGGCAAGGCCTACTGGGACGGTGGCATTGTCAGCAACTCACCACTTGATTTTCTCATCCATCACTACGGTTCGGACGGGAAGCGCGTTTATACCGTCGATCTGTTTTCTCGGGCACAAGTCCGCTTTTGACCAACATGATGGAGCTGAAGCGACCCGTCATGGTTCCGCTCATAGCAGTCGCCAACTGGTCCTGCATCGCATCCACGTCCAGCCCGGACTGTGTCAGTGCGGTTCGGAATAATCGTCAGCATCGGTAGGCCGGTGCGGTCTGCTCCATCTGGATATCGGCGATGCCCTCCACGTCGCCGATAGCGGTCTCGATAGCCATGCCCAGTTGCTCCAGCTGATCGAAGTCGTCGCCGTACACCTTGATAACCAATTCCGTGCGCACGCCGGCGAGCAGCTCGTTGAAGCGCATCTGGATTGGCTGCAGGAATTCGTGGCGGTTGCCGGGGATCGGCTCAACCAATTGCGCCAGTTCATTGACCTGCTGCACCCGGACGGGGCCGCTCACTCATCCCACAGCTTGAGAATGATGATGGCCTGTTCATCAGCAGGCCAAAGTCCGGCGTATCCAAGCTCATCAGGTTGGATCTGACTCGGGTCTGCACCATGCCGGTGACTGTTATCAGCATCGCTATCGGGATTACCTGCGTAGTCAGGAATATGGTGTGCACATCTCGTTAAGTTTTTGTTAAGTTATTGTTTTTTAAGGTATTTTTTTGTGGAAGCTCATTTGAGCCCTTGCCTCCGTGGACGGTATTGCCTCTCTCTGGTAGTGCTTCTTCAAATCACTGGGTTATCAGGAAAAGCAAATATTGAAAATTGGTTGGACAACCAATAAAATACCGAGCAAGCGTATGATACACACTTGTAATGTTCTAAATGGAGGCCCTGATGAGCGCAATCTCTATTCAGCCCCGTAAAGTAGATTTCGACGTGTCCTCTGTGCCGCGCCACTGGAATGGCGGTGATCCTGTTTTAACCCGTTTTTTTGACGCCTTGTCGGTGCACTTCCCCGAGGGGGAGCGGTTTTTTATCCAGTCGGTGCGTCATTTCCAGGATCAGGTGACGGACCAGCGCTTGCGTGAAGATATTCGCCATTTCATTCGTCAGGAGGGGCAGCACGGTATTGTCCATGATCGTTTCAATGACGTGATGGAGGCGCAGGGAATCGATGTCGATCAAATTACCCGCAACCTGCGTCGTTTTATTCGTACGACACAGAAATACATGCCGGAAAAGTATCAACTGGCGATGACCGCGGCTTTCGAGCATTTTACCGCCACTCTGGGCGAGGCGATGCTCAAGGATGAAACGGATATGTTCCGAGATGCGGATCCGGTAATGCGGGCGATGTTTCTCTGGCATGGTGTGGAAGAGGTTGAGCACAAGGCAGTGGCGTACGATGTATACCGAACCGCGGCAGGCGGGGGTTATTTGACTCGCGCTTCGGCCTTGGTGGTTGCCATGCTGATGGTGCACCTGGTCGTCGGACCGGTGTTCGTGAATATGTTGCGTCTTGACGGTGCGATGCGACGGCCGACGGTAGTGCTGCGTGGTCTAAACCGGCTCTACGGTCATCGCGGTATTCTGACCCGCATGTTGCCCGAGTTTATTGCGTGGTTCCGTCCGGGATTCCACCCCTGGGAAACGGGCATGCCGGAGAAAGTCGCGGCATGGTTGAAGGAGTACGGAGAGCATGGTGATCCGATGCGGGCATCGGCCGCCGTATATGAAACCGAGCCGGTGAGCGAGGCCGCCTGAATGGTCGGCGGAGAAGTGTCTGAAACGGCTGTAAGGCAAAAGATCGGGGCGCGTCACTGCCACAGGCCGGGCAGGCACTGTGGCAGTTCGGCCATCCGTGACTTGCTTGAGTTCCACGGCTTGGTGATGAGCGAGGCTTGCTGTTTTGGTCTTGGGGCCGGACTCGGCATTACCTATGTGGAGACTGCAGCCTCCAATACCCCTTTCATCGTCCATGTGCGTTCAATGGAATTCGAGGAAAACGTATTCAATACTTTGGATGTTCCCTTTTCCTGGCGCAGCTACCGCGATCAACGGTCCGCCAATACGGATCTCAAAGGGGGGCTGAATGAGAATCGACCCGCATTGTTGTTAACTGACATTTTCCATTTGCCCTACTTCCAAAGCAGCACACATTTTCCAGGGCACGCCATCGTGGCATGGTTATATGACGAGGAGCGGGACGAGGTGTTGGTCAGTGATACCGAACGCCCGGGGTTGATCGCGGTATCTACGGCTAATTTGGCCGACGCGCACTTCTCCACCGCACCCCCTTTTATTCATAACGGCAACCTGTTTGCCCCCGAAGCTATCAAAGCCAGCGTAACTCCGGAACGTATTCGGAGGGCCATCTTTGACAATGCCTATGCTCTGGCGAACGGCGATCGTTTTAGCGGTCTCACGGCGCTGGATACTTGGATTGACGGGCTGTCACATTGGGCGGCTGACGAAAACTGGCGCTGGTCGTTGCGTTTTGCTTACCAGGTGATCGAAAAGCGCGGTACTGGGGGAGCCGGATTTCGCACCCTTTACGCCGACTTTTTGGAAGAGGCCAGTGCACGGATTACCGTGGTGAGAGATGCGAAGTTAGTGGAGCTCATGCGAGGCGCGGCAGCGGCTTGGTCCGGCTTGGCGGCTGTTTTGAAAATGGCTTCCGAGGCAACGACATTTCCTTCCGCCGATATCGAGTTGGCTATTAATCGGGTTAAATCACACGAGTCGCGTTATGTGAAGCGTGCACTAGATGCTCTGGGCTGATTAGACAAAAGCGACCGGACCCGGAGCGAGACACTGGCTCTGAGTGAGCCAGGCCAATGAAAAGGGGGAAGCGATTCGATGTCAGATCGTTATTTAACCATGGCCAAGACCTTCTTTGGCACATCCCATCCCTTGTTCAACGCCTTCGGCGTGGAAGTGGAGGAAGTTGGCAAAGGGCGTGCCGCCATGAGTCTCTCCTGCCGTCCAGCGCTTTGCGATCGACACGGGGGGCTTCACCGAGGAGTTGTTGTCACGCTATTGGATACAAATTGCGGGTTGGCAATATTTTCCCGACTCGGTGACATGCGTCCGATTGCGACCATCGATCTGCGTGTGGATTTCATTCGGCCTGTACCCGCGGGGGAGGGAATCTACAGCGAGGTGGAGTGTTACGCGGTACGAGGTGATATCGCCTATGTGCGCGGACAAGGTTGCGCTTATTCCGATCATAACTTGCTGGCAACGGTATTCGGTTCGTTTGCCGTCGGTACTCTCGGGCCTGCATTCGATTCAGCCATGAAAGGGGAGGGTAAAGTATGAAAGAGCGATCGCTTTTGAATCGCCAGATGACGGGTTGGCTGACATGGCTCTGAATAAAGCGCAAAAAGAAATGCTTGAAAATACTCCATTTGTGGAGTTTCTAGGTCTTGAGGCGCTGACCTCTGATGAGGGGTTCTCTTGCCGGTTATGCTTTCGAGAACAGCATATCGGTAATCCTCTGTTGCGTACCTTTCATGGCGGCATTCTCGCCAGTTTTGCCGAAATAACGGCAGCTCTTTATTTGATGGAATCGCTTGATCTGGTCGAAGAGCCGTCATGCAGTAGTATGACCTTTGATTATTTACGGCCCGCGTTTGCGGGCACGATTCGTGCCGAGCCTTGTATTGTCCGTGCAGGAAGACGTTTCGTAGTCGTTTCCGTCGACGTTTATCTGGATAAAACGCTTGTGTCAATCGGGCGCTTTATCTATAGCCGCTAAGTATTTTCAACTGGGGGCTGATGATTTTTGAGCGACTTGGGAGAATACCTTGATCATATCGCAAACATTACGTCGTGCGGTCCAGCAAAATCCTGACGGCATCGCCACGATTTACAAGGATAGAAGGCGGTCATGGCGCGCTTTTGAGAATCGTGTTGCGCGCCTGGCCGCGGGCCTTCGCGCCTTGGGAGCGGAAAGCGGGAATCGCGTCGCGATCTTGTCACTCAATAGCGACCGCTACCTAGAATATTTTTACGCCGTGCCATGGGCCGGCGCGGCTCTTAATCCCGTCAATATCCGCCTGGCACCGCCAGAGATCGCGTACAGTCTGAACGATTCCGCATCGTCCATCCTGTTTGTCGATGATGCATTCAGCGACATGCTGTCAAAACTACGGCCGCTGCTTGAGACCGTTCAACATGTGGTTTTCATGGGCGACGGTAGTTTACCGGACGGGTGTGTCGACTATGAGTCGCTTATCGCTGAATCAGATCCGATGCGGGATATCAGCGAAGGAGGGAGCGAGCTTGCCGGATTGTTCTATACCGGGGGGACCACCGGGCGGTCGAAAGGCGTGATGCTGAGCCATGACAACCTTGTCTTCAATGCGCTTAATGTGGTGCCGGAAATGGATTATGCGTCCGGCACGATCTACATGCATGCGGCTCCGATGTTTCATTTGGCCGATATGGCAAGCACTTTTGCCGTGACGCTAGCTGGTGGCACGCACGGCATCGTACCTCGTTTCGATGTAGACGATGTGCTCTCTTTTATTGAGCGTGAAAGAGTTACACATGCCCTGCTCGTGCCAACGATGATCAATCTGCTGGTGTCCTCCGGAAAAATAAAGGAATTCGACGTAAGTAGCGTCAAGCGCATGCTCTATGGAGCGTCGGCTATGCCTGAGTCAGTATTGATCAGCGCCATGAAGCAGATGCCGGACGCTCTGTTCGCTCAAGGGTATGGACAGACGGAGGCGTCACCCATCATCACCGCCTTGCCACCCGATTTCCATGTGCCTGGAGGCGACAAGCTTCGAAGCGCGGGCAGGGCCGCGCTGGGAGTCGAGGTTGCCATTTTTGACAAGGATGATACCGAGCGGCCGAGATGCGAAGTTGGCGAGATCTGCGCCAGAGGTCCGAACGTCATGCTGGGTTATTGGGGAATGGAGGAAGCCTCCGCTGAGGCCCTGCGTAACGGCTGGTTGCATACCGGTGATCTCGGTTATATGGATGAAGACGGGTTTGTCTTCATCGTCGATCGCGTCAAGGACATGATCATCAGTGGTGGGGAGAATATATTTTCGGTCGAAGTTGAGAGTGCTATCTATAGTCATCCCGCGGTACAGGAATGCGCGGTGGTGGGGATTCCCCACGATGAATGGGTTGAAACGGTGCATGCAATCGTCGTGCCTCGCCAAGGCCATGTGCTCACGGAAGAAGAGCTGTTGAGCCATTGCCGGGAGTTGATTGCCGGCTACAAACTTCCCCGTAGTATCGAGTTCCGTAGTGAACCATTGCCGATAAGTGGCGCCGGCAAGATTCTCAAGAATGAGCTGCGTGCACCCTACTGGGGCCGGATGGGGCGATCGGTTACCTGATTTATCATTCTCGTCAAAACCACTTGCTTGGATGAGGAAAATTATGAATTTGCAATTTACGCAGGAAGAGCAGGAGTTTCAAAAGACGATACGCGCATGGATGCGGAAAAATATTCCTGAAGAGATTAGTCGTATTTCCGCGCTTGGCGAAATGCCGGAAAAATCGCAGCAACAGCGATGGGAGAAACGGCTCGGTAAACAGGGTTGGCTGGCGGTAACTTGGCCTGAACAATACGGAGGTCCGGGATGGACCGCCACACAACGTTATCTTTTTGATCTTGAAAGGGCCATGGCTGGGGCGCCTCCGGTAAGTCCCTTCGGTGTCGCCATGGTAGGCCCTGTGATCTACACGTTCGGATCCGCGCAACAAAAAGAGCGATGGCTGCCCGGGATAGCGAGCGGCGAGACGCTTTGGTGCCAGGGTTATTCCGAGCCCAATGCCGGATCGGACCTCGCATCCCTTAAAACCCGCGCCGAGCGCAAACGGGACCACTACCTGGTCAATGGCCAGAAGATTTGGACCACCCAAGCGCATTGGGCGGACATGATGTTCTGTCTTGTTAGAACCGACCCCGATGCCAAGAAGCAACAGGGTATCTCTTTCCTGCTAATAGATATGAACACGCCGGGTATCGAGGTTCGTCCCATTTATACCATTGATGGGCACCATCACCTCAACGAAGTGTATTTCACCGATGTCAAGGTGCCGCTGGACAATCTGGTGGGGAAGGAGGGTATGGGGTGGACGATCGCCAAGTTTTTGTTAACGCATGAACGCACAACGATCGCCGGCGTTGCCGACAGTCACTATGCATTGGCTCGCATGAAGAGGGCTATTGACGAAGCTCCTTATTACATCGATAAGCAACAGGCGCGACGACGTGTGGCCGAGTTGGAAGTCGAACTGACGGCGTTGGAGTACACCAACTTTAGGACCGTTGCCGCGACAGACGAGGGCAGACCTTTTGGACCGGAGTCTTCCGGTCTCAAGATCAAGGGTACCGAGCTACAGCAGAAAATGTCCCAAGCGATGGTCGAGATGGGCGGGTTGATGTCGCTTGTCTGGGATAGTTCATCAGCGGTGGGTAATGAAAGCTTTAATCATTCCCCTCGTCGGTACAATTTTCTTCGTGCCTGCACGATTTATGGCGGATCGAACGAGATTCAGAAGAACGTGCTTGCCAAGATGCTGTTAGGTTTATGAGAGGTCATAATGGAATTCAATCTTTCCGATAACACGACCATGGTTGCCGATACGGCACGGCGGTATCTCAAGGATCACTATGGTTTTGATACCTACATACAACAACTCAACCAACTCAATCATTGCGATCCATCACGATGGGATTTGATGCGCGAGCTAGGCTGGTTTGGTCTGCCGTTTCCTGAGTCGGTCGGAGGCTATGGCGGCGATCTGATCGACGTGGCGATGATTGTTAGGGAGGCTGGCGCCGTCTTATGTCTGGACCCCTATGTCGATCTGGTGATCGGTCCTGGAAAACTTCTCGAGTATCTGGGTACTGAGCGGGCATTGAAGGTATTGCAATCCATTGTCGATGATGATGAGAGGGTGGCATGCGCGCTCTATGACTATCACGCCGGATACAATATTTTGAAGCCATCCCTGTCGATTAACGGTGGCAAACTGTCTGGACGGAAGAATTTCGTTCCTGATGGTGGCTGCGCGAATAAGGTGCTGACGACGGCGATGCTTGCCGATGTGCTGTTCGATGACGTGGTGATTGACGAGGAGATGATTCTTTCTCGCGGCGTGAAGGTGGAGCGCGCCGTCAGCAAGGCGGTCGCCTGGCTGCAGGCGCTCGATTGCGCGCGTATGTATGGCGCCGCCAGTGCGCTTTATCAGCGCACTCTTGATTACGCAAAGACGCGGAAGCAGTTCGGTGCGCCGATCGGCAGCTTCCAGGTAATTCAACACTACCTCGTGGATATGTTCACGGATCTTCAACAGTTGGAGTCGATGCTGTTCATGGTTTCCGTCAAAGCGGATCTAGACGATACGCTTGAGCGGGAACACGCTTGTTCGGCCACCAAGGCGTATTATGCCGACAAGGGGGTGAAGATCGCGCAACTGGCGATCCAGATTCACGGCGGTATCGGGGTCACCGAAGAGCTTGATATAGGCCATTACTTTCGTCTCATGACGCACTGCTCCCTAACACACGGCCATGGTGACTACCATCTTGATCGTATCGCCGCCCTCGGAGAGGAGTTCGATCGTGGATGAATATGATTTCATCGTAGTCGGAGCGGGATCCGCCGGTTGTGTTCTGGCCAACCGACTAAGCGAGTCCGGCCGATTCTCTGTTTGCTTGCTGGAGGCGGGTCCGCACGACAACAGCGGGTTTGTGAACGTGCCGTTCGGGGTGATCGGTTTGATCCGGGAGGGCAAGCGTAACTGGGGCTATCAAACAGTGGTTCAACGAGCGCTTGACAGTAGGCGGCTCTATTGGCCCCGTGGAAAAACTCTCGGTGGTAGTAGCTCGATCAACGCCATGGTTTATATTCGTGGACAACCTGAGGATTACGATGCTTGGCGGGACAGCGGGCTGAAGGGTTGGGGGTGGGATGATGTCCGGCCCATCTTCAACGCGCATGAGCACAATGAGGAGTATCCGCCGGACGCCTGGCACGGTAACGGAGGACCGCTGAACGTCACTCGGGTCAGGGATCCTAATCCGCTGACTGAGTTGTTCATTCGCGCCGGGGAAGAACTAGGCGAAAAGCGTAACGATGATTTCAATGGTGAATCGCAGCGCGGCTTCGGCCAATTCCAAGTGACGCAAAAAGATGGGCGACGCTGGAGCGCCGCGAGGGCGTTTCTCGATCCGGCGAGGAGCCGCGGTAATTTGACCATTCTGACTAATGCAATGGTTTCCCGGGTAGTGATCGAAAATGGACGTGCGGTAGCCGTCGAGTATAGCGATACGGCCGGCACATCTCACACCGTTCGGGCAAATCGGGAAGTCGTACTTTCGGGTGGGGCAATCAACTCGCCCCATTTGCTGATGCTTTCAGGCATTGGTGACCGTGACCATTTACAAAGTGTTGGCGTTGATTGTCTGGTCGACTGCCCAGAGGTGGGGTGTAATCTTCAAGACCACCTGGACATGACTATTTCGATTCACGATCGTAGCAAACAGTCGATTGGCTTCTCCCCTTACTTTCTACCGCGTTTGATGCGAGCGTTCTATGAGTACTTCCGCCATCGGCGCGGCTTTCTAGCCAGCAATGCGGCTGAGGCGGGTGCGTTTATTAATGTCGGCGAAGGGGCGCGCCCGGATGTGCAGATGCATTTTCTGCCCGCATTTCTGCGCGATCATGGCAGGGAATTCACGTCAGGCTTTGGCTGCACCATTCATGTATGCCAGTTGCGGCCTAAAAGCCGCGGTTGGATTCGTCTCGCCGATAGCAACCCTCTCAGCGCTCCGCTCATTGATCCCTGTTATCTTTCCGATGCTGACGATCTTGGCGTCCTGAGAGAGGGCGTCAAACTGGCTCGGCGGGTGTTCCAGACAAAAGCTTTCGCCGAGGTTTTTGGAGGAGAAGATCTACCGGCGAGCGATGTGGTAACCGATACCCAAATTGAGGACGATATCAGGCAGCGCGCTGAAACTATTTATCATCCGGTGGGCACTTGCCGTATGGGGGTGGATGATCTGGCCGTAGTGGATGATCGGTTAAGAGTCAGGGGCGTGTTAGGATTGCGCGTTGCTGATGCGTCCGTCATGCCTTCTTTGATCAGTGGCAACACTAACGCGGCAAGCATGATGATCGGCGAGAAAGCGGCTGGTTATATCATTCAGGATCAACAATGAGACGACATTAGCGCCACCAAACGGTAGTGCTAATGTCGTCCCCAGGTCTTTTGGGGCGGCGGAATTCGGATATTAGGCCATCTTGACTTGGTCGCCCTCGGGACGGTTTCTGTAAGCTCGGTATAGTGATCCGTTTTCAGCGAACAGGCGTTGTCGCCACGTATCTTCCAGTGCCCGCGTGTCGTGATTGTCAGGATGGTAACGTCGATCAACGAACTCCGGAAGGCGGCGCATAATCCCGGAGACAAATCCCTTTGGACCGAACAGTACGTTCAATCCAATGGCATTGTCCTTGACGCTGCCCAGCTTCCCGTCCTTGGCGAGCATCCATGCCCAAGTGATCCCCAACATCGGCAAGAGCACAACCAGGGATGCCGCCGTCGCTGCGATCCGCTCACCGTGACTATTGCCGATGATTTCGTAAACGTTATAAGCAACAGATTTGTGTTCAAGCTCCTCAAGAGCATGCCATTGCCATATCTTTATCATCTCCGGGTCGGCCAGACTTTGAAACGTCTCGTCTTCCAATAGCTGCTCCGCAAGCAAGGCGGTAAAATGTTCCATGAAAGTAGTGGCGGCAAGCTGGGTTCTCTTCGGCAACATTTTCAGAATGCGGAGGCCGAATTTTACGAAGCGGTCCGGAGTGTCCATGTCGAAGCCGCTCTCGGCAAGCAATTCGTTAAGGCGGTCATGCTCGCGACCATGAATGGCTTCTTGCCCCATGAATCCGGAAATGGCCGCTCGCTGCTGCTTGTCGGTGACACGGTTTCGAAAATAACGCACCGAATCCATGAAGTAGCGCTCACCGGGTGGAAAGAACCCGGACAGCATGGCAAAGAATGTGGTTGCCGTAGCGTTGTCAGCATAGAAGTACTTTGGTGTTGTGTTCGGAAACTGGAAGTCTATGTGACGGGGTGGGATGCCCACTGACGCACCGTTCAGGACATTGGACGTCTTTGCACTAGTTCTCTTCTTTAAAGCCATGACTCGGCCCTCTTTTTGAAGTTTGATCCTGCTTATTGCGATGATTGACTAGACATTTTTTGCCGCCCCTGTCGCATTCGAAAGAACGCTTCGAGGGGCCACTGATAGCCCGCCGGCATCAGGCGTTGGCCGGCGTCCAGTATCGTTGCGTCATTACCTATCAACACGCGACGTCGGTTCTTGCGAACCGCGTGGAGGATAGCGTTGGCAGCCTGTTCCGGCGTGGACCGGGCGATGCGATCGAAAAGTTCCGTAATTTCTTCCTTGCTGCCCGGGGCTATGTTCCCCATATCACCCATTCGGCTATTACGCGCAATGTTGGTCTTGACGCCGCCCGGGTGCACGCAGGTTGCACTAACACGGCTTCGCTCAATGTCCAGTTCTTCGCGCAGCGACTCGGTGAACCCTCGAACAGCGAATTTCGCGGCGTTATAGGCTGATTGGGTGGGGACTCCAATGATGCCAAAGATGCTGGAGATGTTTATCACATGGCCGTCGCCGGATTGCTTGAGATAAGGCAGAAAAGCCTTGGTTCCGTATACCACCCCCCAGAAGTTAATATTCATAAGCCATTCGAAGTTTTCATAGCTCATGGCATCGACGGTTTCTCCGAGTCCAACGCCGGCATTGTTCATTATCAAGTTAACCTGTCCGTGCTCCTTGACACATTGATCCGCATACCGATACACCTCATCCCTTCGGCTTACATTAACAACATGGGTGGTGACTCTGACCGGGTAGTCGCGCAGGTCGATGGCGATGTCTTTTAGACTGTTTTCGTCAATGTCCGACAGAGCCAAATGGCAGCCTTTCTTCGCCAGCAGCATGGCGGTCGCTCGACCTATGCCTGAACCGGCACCAGTAATCGCAGCGACTTTCCCGTAAAAACGTTTCATAATATGCTCCAACAGGTAGGCGGATCAGGCACTCAGTAACTTGCGAAATACGCGGTTCCTTCCGCGCTTGATGCCACTTCCCTCAAAACGAAGGTGGCCATCCTCGAGGTTGCCATAGCGTAATGCGGGCAGGTCACGCAAATAGTCATCAAGATTCTGCCAGGGGGTCCTGCTGCCCTGACGAGGGAGGCGGTCGTTGGCGCGAAGAACATATCCGGAACGTAAATTAAGAAAGTTCATCTGGGTCTTGCTCCCTTGTCCATCGACGGGTGTGACCACCCGGGCGCCAATATCGCGCATGTGATTCAGAAGGCGGCAGACGAATTCAGAGGCGATATCGGCCTTCAGCGTCCAAGAAGCGTTGGTGTAACCGAACACCAGGGCCATATTTGGTACCCCTTCGAGCATCAGTCCCTTGTACATCAGGGCGTCCGCCACATGAACCTCACGGCCGTCGACTTCCAATCTGGCACCACCGAACAGCTGCAAATCAAGGCCAGTGGCTGTGATCAGAACATCAGCGTCGATATGAGCGCCGGACTTCAATTGGACCCCGGTTTCGGTGACCGCTTCGATGTGGTCGGTGACCACGGAGGCCTGGCCTTCGCGGATAACCTTGAAGAGATCACCCTTGGGAACGGCGCACATGCGTTCTTCCCAGGGATTGTAATGGGGCTGGAAATGCCGCATATCGACCTCCGGGCCGAGCTGCCGGCGCGCGGTCGCCAAAAGCAGGCGTCGCATCGCCTTGGGCTTACTCAGAGAAAGTCGATATACCGCTCTTTGCAACAGAATATTGCGGGTCCGGGCCAGCCGGTAAACGGCCATCTCCGGCAGAATGCGGCGCAGGTTCCTGGATATCAGATCCTGCTCCGGCACGGTGGCTACATAGGTGGGCGAGCGCTGCAGCATCACTACATGATCCGCCTTGTCGGCCATGGCCGGAACCAGCGTCACGGCAGTGGCGCCACTGCCAATAACCACCACCCGTTTGCCACTGTAATCGTAGTTTTCCGGCCAGTGTTGCGGATGGATTACGTCACCGCGGAATTGGTTGATCCCCGGAATCTCCGGTGTGTAGCCGGAGTCGTACTTGTAGTATCCGGTGCAATTGAATACAAAGCCGGTGCTGAACTGGTGCTCCTCATCGGTTGCTTCGTCGATGGCTTTGACGATCCAGTGTTTGTTTTCGCTATGCCAGGATTGCGAGATCACTTTCAGACCGAACTGGATTCGGCGTTTCACACCGTATTCGCGTGCGGTGTTGTCAATATACCGACGGATAGAAGGGCCGTCGGCAAGCATCTTGGTATCGGTCCAGGGCCGAAAGTTATAACCCAGGGTAAACATGTCGGAATCGGAGCGGATGCCGGGATAGCGGAATAAATCCCAGGTGCCTCCGATCCGTTTGCGTCGTTCAACGATTCCAAAACGGACGTTGGGGCATTTTTCCTTTAAGTGACAAGCCGCGCCAATTCCCGACAGGCCCGCTCCGACGATCAGAACATCAAGATAAGGGTGTTTCATGGTGTTGCTCCGTAGCGGCAGTGCGGCACGATTCCGGCTCGGTGGCGGCTGGCCGTTCTTTCAGAAATTGCAGTACCGCCTCGGTGAAAACACTGTTACGGTCTCCCGCGACCATATGGCCGGCCTGTTCCAGAACGACATAACGTGCCTCGGGGATTAGAGTGAGCAGCTCTGTTGCGCCCCGGTCACTAAGAACATCGCTGTAGTAGCCACGTATCAAAAGCACCGGTACGTCCAACTGGCGGGCCGCCAGCTCCAGCCTTGCTCGGTCGAACATGCTCCCGGCCTTGGTTGGCGCGTTCGCGTGGTTGAGAAAAGCTGGGTCCCAGTGCCAGTAAAACCGGCCATTACTGTGTTGCCGCAGGTTTTTGCGTAGCCCGGAGAGATCTTTTGATGGCGGGCGGCGCGGGTTGTAGGCGGTGATGGCGTCGCGTACCTGCTCCAGCGTCTCGAATCCGTCCTGATGATGACGCATGAATTCGATGATCCGGCGGACGCCCCGAGGTTCCAATCTTGGCGCCACGTCGACCAGTACCAGTGCCTCGCAATCCAGGGAGGCGTCTTCGCCAAGCGTGAGCAAAGCGGTCAGGCCACCCATGGACGCGCCGACGATAACCGGCCGGGCCGGTAGCGAGCGAATCACCGCGCTGAGGTCCGCTGCAAGGGCTCGGGCACTGTAGTCGCCTTCTCGAGACCAGTCGCTTTCGCCGTGGCCTCGTGCGTCCAGGCTAAACGCGCAGTAGCCGGCATCGGCCAGTGCGATCGCCGTGTCGGACCAGGCATGGCGGGTCTGCCCGCCGCCGTGCAGGAGCAATACGGGGGGCGCCGTGTCTTCACCATGGCGGCTGGCCCACAGGTTCAACCCGTCACTGCCAGTGAATCGCACCCGAACACTGCGTCGAAGGCCGCAATGCGCGGAGGATGTCGTCGTCTGAGAGTCAGTCATAGTCAACTCTTCTGGCAATAAATTTGGTCGTCCAACCAATATTACAGATTGAATATATCAACGGCAATGCTTCTCCAGCCCCTTTCAGACCAGTTTGTAACGGCCGGGGTAAATCACGTTAAAAATCCTTCACCGGAAGGAACGTGAAGGTCAGGTCCACTCCCAAGGGAGGTGCTTCAAGTTCAACCGACGCCAGACCGATGCCGATCAGGTCGATGTTGGCGGGAATGGTCAGCGGGTCGGGATTGGAGACCTTGAGTATCAGTCTGCCATCGTCGACGAACCGAAGCGGTCCTTCGAGAGTGACGTTGTTAACCCGTTTGCTGCGAATATCGTGCCCAAGTTCAATAATCAGCCTAGGTTCCAGTTCAGGCGCGTCTATCAACAGGTCGAAGGTGGTGCTGAACCAGGGACCGTCCTCTGTCTCAGTGATGTAGCCTTCAATAAACGGTGAATCGCCCTCGGGTAGTAAACGCAGAACCAAGGGACCTGTCTCGAGACCAATGGTGATGAGGCCTAACGCTCTGGCTTCGAGAAAGACCTCCGTGGTGGTCAGCGTAGTTGGAAAGACGGAAACACGAACAGCGCCCGTGGTCCGATCATCCGTGTCCGGGTTATCGTCAATCAGTCTACGGTTGATGGAGACGGCGGAGTCGTATTCCCGGGGGCCGGCCTGCAACGCGCCGGTGCTGACGAACGCGAAGCGTTTCTCCGGACAGTCCTCGCCAATTGAGCAGCCCAGGTTGGCGTTGGTAATCACGCCCCCGGTGTCCCGCAGCTCCAACCGCAGGTGGTTGGCGGGCGCCTTGATGACACCATTGTTGTCGGTAGCACCTTGTTCTGAATTGTCGACCTGTAGATTGGCATTTACATCGACCGTCGGTAGGGAACGCAGGGATACGAGGGTATAACGCTGATCGTCACCGGTCACGACAAAGTGGTTTACCATATCGGGACCTCCCTCGCGCGGCGCTGGAGCCGTGTCGCTGCTCTGTGACAGTTGGCGTGTTTGCAAGGCAGCACCGTCCTGTGTGCAGATGGCGTTGTTTCCGCAGTCGGGACTGTTGGGCTCCGAGCGCAACGTATAACGATATAGCTGACCGTCTCGCCAAGGGCTGTCAGGGAAAAACTCAACCCGTTGCGCCAGCACGTCGAGGTGGCCTGGCACCGGTTGCCAATCCCCACCGGCATCGCGACGCTCGACGAAAAAAGTGTCGCCGTTGACTGTTGCCGGATCTATACGGCGGTTGAAGATGACCCGTATAGGGTACTCTCGAAAAAGCCCGACCACGGGGAACAGGGGGTCGCTTCCCTGGCCGCCCTGGCAGCGTCCGTTACGCCATCGTGATCTTTCACCGATTAACCGGGCGTCGGTCAGAGCACAGGGGTATCCGGGGAAAACGGCGGCTACCAAGGGCGCACGAAGGCTGTCGCGGTTGTCATTCGGCAAGAACAGATCGTCAAGGCGCATATCAAGGGTGTAATCCTTGCTCAGAGGGTTGCCCGCCGTGTCCCGTAGTTGGCTGGTCAGTATGATTTCAACGTCCTGGTTGTGCTCCACGATTCCGGTGCCTTCGAGGATGACGGTGGCGCCGTCGACACGCATCGAGACGTCTTCAGGTGGTAGCGAAGTGCCGTTAACCTGGACGTTGATAGCGCCATCAAGAAACGCCGACGCAGGATCAATCGCCTTGTTAAAGTTCAGAATGACCGGATCCCCCGGGCGTGTGTTGGCCTGGAAGTCCTCACCCGGCGACCAGGATTGTAATTCCAGAGGGCGTAGATCCGGCTCAGGCATTGGCGGGTTTCGCTGCCCGGCGAAGGACTCCATGCGGAAAGATAATTGGGCACCAGCCTTCTCAAGGCCGAGAATGTCGGGGTCGACCACGGAGATGGCATCCAGCACCAGCTTGCCATCCTCGACAATGGCGAGACCGACGACCTGGATATTGAGCAGATTCTGACTGAGGGCGGCATTGGCGATGGTTCCCTCCGCGGTCATGGCCGCATCCATTCTGAGCAGTGCATAGCGAGGCGCCGTCGTCTCGGTACTGAAGGGATTGGGAATCAGATAGCCGTTGGCGTCACTGAGAAGGGTAATCTGCAGGTCGCCGGTATCGATACCGGCGGGGATTTCCCCCAGAATGTTGACATCGACCGGCGCGCCTCGCAGTACCGTGCCGGCCGGCACCCGGAGGGGGACGGCATCGGCAAAGTCCGGGACAAAGCCCAGGTCCGCGGCCAACGAGCCTGTCAGTTCGGTAACGGCGCTGTCACCGATGATAAAGCTGTCCAGTGGCACCTGATTGACCGGTCTTCCCGTCAACTGGGATTGCAGGTCCGGCTGTTGCTCGCCTAGGGAACCGACCTTGATGACCGTGGTTTCGCGCGGCTGTGTGCCCATGGGTGTGAACTGGCGTTCGACTTCCGGAAGTAGAGAACCAGCACGACTGCGGAGCCCCGATAATGCTAACGTGTATTCCACCGAGTCCAGGTCCTGGCGCGGATCCAGTATCAAATAGCGCCCCTGCATTAGCACGGAGGCGTCGATCAGCTGGCCCTGGTCGTCGATAAGCGTGATCTGCTTGCCATAAACGGTGGTGGCCGGGTCGAGCGGCCGGTTGAAGACCATGCGTAGCGTGCTCATATCATTTATTCTGGCATCCTGGATGCCGGCCAGCAGTGGATCGGGATCCAGAGGTGTGATGCCAAGTATCTTAAAGCCGTCACTGCCGACGGCGTCGGCGAACCCCGCATGGGCGCCCATCGTGTGAAATCGAAAATTTTTGAACACGGTATCGTCGATACGCCCCAGTCCCGCCTCGCTGACACTCAGCCGATAATGCGTATTGGGCGACAGTGAAGTCCGTGGTTTCAGTACCAGCCCCCGGCCGCCATCGATCACTTCCGGGGTAAAGGGCACGGCGTTTCCGGCGTCGTCGGCGAGCCGCAGACGGTCCTCGACATCGCCGCTCACCTCGTCACTCAGTGTGGTGGAGAAACGCAGCACGACATTGCCGCTCGTCGGCACCTCCTGCTGGCCAGGGTAGGGGTAAGCGAACACCAGTGTGTCCGAAGCGCGCCATGGATTGACGACTTTGCCTTCGTCATCGCCGCACGCACTGATCAACATCAGCCCGAACACCCAAAGGGCAAACGAAACGTACCGCGGCCGAATGTTTATTTGTTTATTCATCTCTACTCTCCTGAATTCAGCTCCGCCATCGCGGTCTAGAATTTGAGTGACAGGGAACCCGAGATGACGTGTATGTCGCCATCCACGCGAATGGTCTCGTAGGGGCTGGGATTGGTTGGCGAGTTGATGGATGTGAGGTTGAACTCTCTTTCATCAAGCTGCTGGTATTGATAAGCCAGGGACATCACAAGGGGCATATTGATCACCGGCGCGCGTTTCAGGCGGTAATCGGTGCCAACACCGACCACGATACGGTCGCTGTCGAGGAAGTTGACATCCTGGGACCGGGTCGATTGAAGTGGGGAATCCTCGACGGCCACGCCCCCATAAAGTTTAAGAGCGTCCGACCACGTGTAACGGACGCCGATGCGGGGAACGGTGGTGTCATTAAAGCGCAGTCCAGCCTGGTCCCTGACCGTGTCACCGGCGAATTCACTCTCAAGATCGGACCAATACTGGCGCTCTACAGCCGCAACCAGCTCGAACTTACCTAAAGGCATCAGCAATCCGATTCCGTATACCTGGGGCTGGAACGTGTCGAGAGTGGCCAGCGCAAGATCAAGGCCCGGCTCGGGTATGACACCGGGAATCACCACGTTGGCGTCCACGCTGACGTCGTACTCCGACTCCCCTCGATAGAACAACGCCAGCTCCGGTTTAAGCGCGAAAGGCAGGCAGGCGCTCGAACCGCACAGCGTATCGCTCAGGTTGACGTTAATGCCCAGCGAGGGCGTCAATGTCGGTTCGGCTTCCAGGGAGAGCTCTTCGGAGTCGGTATTGCCGGACAGATCGGAGACCGCTTCAAGGCGGGCCTGGGCCGCCAGCGTGAGTCTTGCCGAGGCACCGATATCAACGCCGCGCAGGAGGTTGCTAACCGCCCCACCAAAAGCGAGATACAAGGGTTGCGACTCAAAACGCAGGAACTGGCCTTCCTGACTGGTATTGGCCGCGAAGGGCAGTGCGTTGGAGGCATACTCATCCACGCCGACGTTAATGCCAAGATAAATCGGTGTGTCCAAGTCCGCCGCGCCGGCGACACGGGTCTTGATACCAAGAAGCAGCAACTCCGAACTCTGGTCCGTGAGCACATCGTTTTCGCGATCGAATGGTGCGGCTCCGCCAAGTGATTCGGCACGTAACTCCTGGTGACCATGCTGAAAGACCACTGTGAGTTCACCTTCCGGCGAGCGCGCAAGTGCCGCCGGGTTGTAGTAGGTGGCCCAAGCACCGCTGTGGAAAGCGCTGAACGCCTGGGCCGAACCGGCGTGAATGGGGCCCAGGCCGTAGGTGCTTGCTGCATCGCCCGCTCCGGCCATTACCTCGCATGGGAGCAGCACGACTATCAGAACGGCCAAGACACGACGGACCCGAAGACCGGCATTGGAGAAGAAAAGGTGTTCGCGGGACTGATGGTGAGACCTGATTATCGTCATTGGGAATCATCCTTTTTGTTATTCGGGGTGGCATCTGACATGTTTTGTTTGGTCGAACAAACAATGCGCTGGACTTGGTTTTGAGGCAATACGAAAAATTGCTTATCAGTCAATGAAAATTTAAGGTTTTACGGTGTTGTCGCCGCCAGCCGCCTTCTTCCGCCCCAGCGAAAAGTCGCGCAGTTCGGTGCGTATGATGCGCTTCTGGCCTTGCCGGTCCCGGTGCGGGGGAAGTCCTCGTGGATCTGGGCCACTTTCGGCACCTTGGAGCTGCCCGGCCACTGGCGGCGTGATGCTCCGGTTTCGCGAGCAGCACACGGGCTCGGGACATCGCGCGGACAGTGGTCCTTGGCCGTTCTGGGACGGCTCTTGTTCTTGCCCATCGAAGCTAAAGCAGGATAGGGTCTTGAGCAAGCGCTTGGTAGGAAGCAACATAGGGTTTCTTCCTTGGGGGCGCCGTCGTTGGTGCGCTCGGGAGGGTGTGGGCGAGCAAAGATCGCCGTCTTTCCGGTGCGTTCGGGGCCTTGGCCACGCCCGATTACAATCGCGGGGCCTCCAGTGCGCTCAAAAATACTATTTTGTTCTGTCGACTGTTGCGGTTTCGAATACGCCATCCGACAGAAACCGCCAGAGAAAATCGACTGATTGAGGAGAGACAGATGCGTGGATTAATGATGGACCGGCCTTTGATGATTTCCCAGATCATCGAGTACGCGGCCGCCAGCTATCCAGAGCAGGAGATCGTGTCCCGGACTCCGGAAGGCGGCCTGCACCGTTACAACTACGAAGATGCGGCCAAGCGTAGCCGCCAGTTGGCCAACGCGCTCAAGTCGCTGGGCGTCCAGGCCGGGGATCGCATCGCGACGGTGGCCTGGAACACCTATCGGCACTTGGAGCTGTATTACGCGGTCTCCGGTATTGGGGCGATCTGTCACACAATCAATCCGCGTCTGCCGGTCGAGCAGTTCGGCTACATCGTCAATCACGCCAAGGATCAGTACATTTTCCTTGATCTGACCTTCGTTCCATTGCTGGAGAAGTTGCAAGGTCTGTTTGAAGGCGTGAAGGGCTATGTCGTCATGACCGACCGCGCTCATATGCCCGAAACCTCGCTGCCCAACGTGATGTGCTACGAGGAATTGGTCGGCGAGCAGTCCGATGAAATGGCCTGGCCGGAGTTCGACGAGCATACCGCTTCGTCGCTCTGCTATACCTCCGGCACCACCGGCAATCCCAAGGGGGTGTTGTACTCGCACCGCTCGACGCTGCTGCACGCCTTCTCGGTGTTGACCATCCCCGGAATGAATCTGGGCGAGGAGAGTGCCGTGCTGCCGGTGGTGCCGATGTTCCACGTTAACGCCTGGGGCGTCCCCTACTTCGCGCCAATGGTGGGCGCGAAGATCGTCTTCCCGGGGCCGAAGCTCGATGGCGAGAGCCTGGCCGAGCTGATCAATAACGAGGGCGTCACCGAGGCCTGGGGTGTGCCCACCGTGTGGCTCGGGCTTCTTGGTCATATGCGTAAGACCGAGCAGAAGTTCACCTCGCTCAAGCGTGTTCTTATCGGCGGCTCGGCCGCGCCACGGGCGATGATGCGCGAATTCCAGGAGAAGTACGGCGTCGAAGGCTTGCAGGGCTGGGGCATGACCGAGATGAGTCCGATCGGCACGGTTTCGATGATCCGTCCCAAGGACGCCGATTTGCCGCTTGATCGGCAGTTCGACATCAAGGCCAAGCAGGGGCGTGCGGTGTTCGGGGTGGAGATGAAGATCGTCAACGACGACGGTCAAGCGCTGCCGCGGGACGGCAAGTCCTTCGGTGAGCTGCTGGTGCGCGGCCCGGCGATCATCAGCGGCTACTACGAAAACCCTGAAGCCAGCGCCAAGGCCTTCGACAGCGAGGGCTGGTTCCGCACCGGCGATGTTTCCAAGATCGATCCCGAAGGCTACATGGAGATCGTCGACCGCACCAAGGACGTGATCAAGTCCGGAGGCGAGTGGATCAGTTCCATCGATCTTGAGAACGAAGCGGTGGGGCATCCCGAGATCGCCGAGGCAGCGGTCATAGCGGTGCATCATCCGAAATGGGACGAGCGGCCGCTTCTGGTGGTGGTGCGCGAGCCGGACAGCCAGCTCGGCAAGCAGGGCGTGATCGACTATCTGAGCCAGCGGGTCGCGAAATGGTGGCTGCCGGATGACGTGGTATTCGTCGACGAACTGCCGCACGGGGCGACCGGCAAGCTACAGAAGGCCAAATTGCGCGAGCAGTTCAAGGACTATTCGTTGCCAGAGGTTGGTGGTTAAAAAAGGCCTCGATCCGCGCCTCGTCGGCGGAGTGAGCTCGCGGTACGCCAACCGGCGTTGGCTCAGGTCTTTGAACACAGCTGGAGTAGTGGAATGAAAAGCGTGCAAATCTCCAACTATCCCCACCGGATGGGTGGGCACTGCGGCTCGGGCGCACTGCGCGACCTGTTGGAATGGGCCGGGCTTGGCTGGGACGGGCCGCCGGGCGAGGGGCTCGTGTTCGGCCTCGGCGGCGGGCTGTCCTTTATGTATATGAGAGTATCCGAGCTCACGCCTCCCATCTACCTGGTAGGGCGCAACGGTGACATGGAGCTCGACTTCTGCCACCGCCTCGGCATTGAAACCGAGCGTCGCCAAACCGACGATCCCGACGAGGGTTGGCGCTGGGTCGCCGACGAAATCGACGCCGGCCGTCCCGTGATGATCTGGGCTGACATCGCCGAGCTGCCGTATCTCAGGGTACGTTTATCCAACACCCGTCATGACATCGTCGTCATCGGCTACGACGAGAGGCGCGGCGTCGCCCGGGTGGTGGACAACGATCGCGAGGAGGTGCAGGAAGTCCCCCTAAAAGCTCTGGCGCGAGCTCGTGCCTCCCATGGCTTTCCCAATCCCAATCGCCACGCGACTTACCCGATACGCTTTCCTGATCGGCTGCCTGAGCTACTGCCGGTGGCGCGCGATGCAGCGGCAAGCGCGGCGCGCAATATGCGCGGCACGGATGCGACGCTGTTCGATCCGGCGGACCTGCCCGCCGATGGTGTGGTCGCCTCCGGCCTGAAGGGCGTCAATATCTTCGTCGACGATCTGGCCACCTGGGGAGATAGCCTGACTGATGACCAGCTTAACGCATCGCTAAGGGTCTTACCGGTCTTCGTCGAGAAAGCCGGCACAGGCGGTGGCTTGTTCCGCCGCCTCGAAGCGGAATTCTGCGCCGAGGTTGCCCGCCTCACGGGCGATCGATCCTTTGCCCGTGCCGCCGACGTCCTGCTCGACTGCGCCAACGCCTGGAGCCGTCTTGCTACATATGCCGCCGCCGATCAGCTTGACTGGCGGGCGCTCGTCGCCCATGCCGAACAACTCCCGTCATCCGAGCAACGCGCGGTGCAGGCGCTGGAGGAGGCGGCAAGCCCGTAGAGTCGGCGGTGAGCGCCGGCGAGACCCGACCCGCCGCTCGCGGATGCCGTCCATGAACCACAAGGCGAGCGAGCGCGGACTCGGTTGGGGCCAATAAGCTTGGAGGAATAGGGTAAATGATCTTACACGAACCTGAACTGATCGAGGAATACTCCGATAAAGGCTACTGGGGTGACAGAACCCTGCTGGATCGCTTTGCCGCCAATCGTGCCGCCTACCCGGACCGGGAAGCGGTGGTGGATCCCCCCAATCGTGACGAGCTGGTCGGCACACCGCCCCAGCGGCTCAGCTGGGCCGAGTTTGGTCGGGCCGTGGACGCCACCGCCGCCGAGCTGGCACGCCGGGGCTTCGGCAAGGACGACCTACTGGTGGCGCAGTTGCCGAACATCTGGGAGCTGGCCATGCTCTATCTGGCGGCGGCCAAGGCCGGCGGTCTGCTTTCCGCGTTGCCCCTGCAATGGCGAAGCAAGGATGTGGGCTATGTGAAAGAGATCACCGGCGCCAGATTCTACGCCTCGGTGGAAAGCTTCCACGGCTTTGATTACCGGGCCCTGGGGCAGGAGCTGGGCTTCGAGCACTACATTGGTCTGGCGGCGCTGACCGATATCGCCCATGGAGATCCGGGCCGGGTCCCGGAGGTGCCGGTGGATGCCAATGACATCTTCACCCTGTGCTGGACTTCGGGCACTGAGTCAAACCCCAAGGGCTGCCCCATGAGCCACAACAACTGGGAGTACATGACCAACCTGGTGTTCACCACCTGTGGCCTGCGCGAGGGTGACCGCATTCTGTGTGTGGCACCGCTGGTGAACATGACGGCGGTAGGGGTGAACTACCTCCCCTGGCTGGCGGCGGGGGGCACCCTGGTGCTGCATCATCCGATTACGCCGGAAATCCTGTTGCGCCAGCTGACCGAGGAGCACATCGAGTACACGATTCTGGTACCGGCAATGCTGAACATGATTGTCAAGTTGCCCAACGTGGACCAGCTGGATCTCTCCAGCGTGCGGACCATCACCACCGGTTCGGCGCCCCCCTCGGCCTGGTCGATGCAGGAGTTCAAGCGCCGCTGGGGCATCGAGATCGTCAACATCTGGGGCCAGAACGAGGGCACCAGTCTGGTAGCCGGCCCGGCCGATGTGCCGGACCTGGAGATGCGGGTGGATCACCTGCCCTGGTGGGGCAAGGCAGGAGTCCAATGGCCTTCCGGCGTCAGCGGGGTCGAGCTGAAAATTCTCGGCGATGAGGATGAGGAGATAACCGAACCAGGTGGCATCGGCGAGCTTTGCTATCGCAGCCCGGGTGTGTTCGCGGGCTACTTTCAGCGCCCGGATATTACCGCGGCTTCGTTCACTTATGACGGCTTTTTCCGCACCGGCGACCTTTTCATCGTGCGGGATGACAGGCACCTAGGGTTCTATGACCGCAAGAAGGACATCGTGATTCGGGGTGGTTACAATATCTCCAGTGTGGAGGTGGAGAACGCGGTGCTGGGCTTCGGCAAGGTACGGGACGTCGCGGTCATACCCCAACCGGACGAGATCATGGGCGAGCGGATCTGTATTTGCGTGGTGCCTGTTGACGAGGATAACCCACCGATCCTGGAGGAAATCAACGACTACTTGAGGGAGCAGGGCATGAGTGTCTACAAGCTGCCGGAAAAGATGAAACTGATCAACGCCATTCCCCGCAATCCGGTGGGCAAGATTCTGAAGAAGGAATTGCGAGCCCTGTAGCCGGTTCGCCGTCATGCCTCTCATTGGGTGTCTCCAAATGACCCCGTATTGTCAAAAAATGACCTCGCTAGGCTGCTGTCACACAACCATGGTCGGGAACAAATGGTGCTGCTGAAACTTCCACCGTTGCATAGACAGCCGGCTGGCCTAATTGCAACTGCGCATCCTGTCGGAGGAACTTTTAAGCGTTTCGACAACACCGGAATCGTCGACGAGTTTGAACGGGTTGCGGTCCAGCTTCGCGCGCGTCCGGTTCGGTGGAAACCACGGAAACGGGCGGGTTACCAACCCCGTCTCGCGCCTGCCATAACAACATAACACCAGTCAGGAGATCTTCGAAATGTCCGCTATAGCCCAGCTGAAAGCAATGCCCGAGGCCCGTGCGGCCCTCAGGGAGATTTTAGGCCAGTTTGGTTGGGGCGCGTTGGCGATTGGTGGCGTCCGGGCCGCGTGGCGTAGCCGGCTTAAGCGACAGGAGCTTCCGCGGCAATTCTTGCTTGCTCTATGGGAGCATTGGGGAGATCGTGAGGCGATTGTCGACGGTGATCGTCGGGTCACCTTCGGTCAATTCAGGGATCGAGTTCTCCGCCTGGCCAATGGCCTGCACCGGCTGGGTATCGGCGAAGGCGAGGCGGTGGCCGAGGTGATGCACAACGGCGCGCCATGGTTCGAATTGATGCTGGCTTGTACGCTCAGGGACAATCCCATGCCGATGCTCAATTGGCATCTCCAGCCCAAGGAGTTGGCGGAATGTATCAACAAGGCCTCGCCAAAGGCTCTGGTATTGGGGGGCGCCTTTGTGGAAGCGGTACAGTCGGTTCGTGATCAGTTGACCACCGTCGAACACTTCATCGTGGTTGATGCTGACGAGTTGCCCGAGGGTATGATCGCCTACGAGTCACTGATCCGGGACAGCCGGTCCATACTCCCAAGCGGCAAGCTGGGCATGGCCCCAAAGACCTACAGCGGCGGTACCACAGGGACGCCGAAATACATCAACATCGACCGGGACCGGCTGACATCGGATTCGGCCGAGGCGCGGCGGGGCGCCTCCAAGGAGGAGGTGACCCGGTTGGGGTTGATGCAGATATCGGCCTTTCATTTCTACAAGATCGGCAAGATCCGGGATCCGATCAGCAACAACATCCGCACGCTGATTCCGGGGCCGCTGTATCATGCCGGGGTACAGATCGCGGTGTTGCCGTTCTTTCTCGGCGGCACTGCGGTGCCCATGAGCAAGTTCGATCCCGAGCTCATGCTTAAACTTATTCAGGACGAGCGTATCAACTGGACCTTCGTCGCCCCGACCATGCTCGAGCGCATCCTGGCACTGCCCGAGGCTCTGAAGTCCCAATACGACCTTTCCAGCATGCGGGTAATCATTTGCGCGGCGGCGCCTTGTCCGCCCAAGGTCAAGCGCGAGATCAACGCACTGTTCCGCCGCCAGGGAGCGTCGGATGATGTCTTCCATGAATACTACGGCGCTTCGGAGAGCGGCCTGATCAGCGTTCTCGCCAGCGAGGACTACCAGAAGAACCCGAAGCGCTACGACAGCGTTGGCAAGCTGCGGGCGGCGGAATGCCGGATCTATGACGAGGAGACCGGCACCTGGACCCCACCCGGCAAGGAAGGGAAGGTGCTCGTGCGCTCCCCGATGGCCCTTGCGCTGAACTATGTCGGCCTCAGCGAAGAGAAGATGAAGGAGAATTACATCGGGGTCGAGGGCAAGCTCTGGTACGACGATGGTCTGATTGGTTATGTGGACGAGGATGGTTTTCTGTACCTGACTTCACGGATCAAGGAAATGATCATCTCCGGCGGGGTGAATCTTTTCCCCAATGAGATCGAGACGGTTATCAAGCGGCATCCGGCGGTTCTTGACGTTGCCGTGGTGCGGGCGCCGGACAAGGACCTGGGCGAGGTGCCGGCGGCGGTAATTGAGCTCAAAGAGCACCAGCAGGCCACTCGCAAGGAGATCATCGAGCACTGCAAGACGGAGGGGTTGTACGGTTTCAAGCTGCCGAAGATCGTGGACTTTGGCGAGCTGCCCCGCAACTTGGCCGGCAAGCTGCCGAAAAAGCAGCTTGAGGAGAAATACTGGAAAGGTGTCGCCCGGCACGGTTAGCGGGCTGTTGGAAATGCCTTGCGCGCTCTGGCTGTTACCGACCTGTCAATCTTGTATAGGATCCGGCCGGTTACCGGCTGATCATGGAGAACGTCAACCACGGGCGCATCTATCGCGAGGTGGGGTCAACGCCAGCGGCGGCGGCCCCGGGGACTGGCGATATCGCCATCCGGCTGACGGAAGCCCGGTGACGTGAATCGCATTCAATCGAGCCCCCGCGCAATCAGCTCCTTCATGATCTCGTTGGTGCCGCCGTAGATCTTCTGTACCCGGGCGTCGGCGTACAAGCGCGCGATGGGATACTCGAGCATGTAGCCGTAGCCGCCGAAGAATTGAAGGCACTCGTCGACGATCTCGCACTGCTTTTGTGTGCACCACCATTTGGCCATTGAGGCCGTCTCCGCGTCGAGTGCGCCGGCGATCAGGCGCTGGATGCAGTGGTCGATGAACACTTGGCCGAGAGTCACTTCGGTGCGCCGCTCGGCGAGCCGGAAGCGCGTGTTCTGGAAGTCGAGTAGGCGCTTGCCGAAGGCCTTGCGCTCGCGCACGTAGGCCAAGGTGTGCTCCAGGGCCGCCTCGGCGGCAGCGATGGCGCCGACGCCGATGATCAAGCGCTCTCGTGGCAGTTGGTTCATAAGTTGGTAGAAACCCTGGCCCTCTTCGCCGCCGAGTAGGTTCTCGGCCGGCACCCGCAGATCATCGAAGAACAACTCAGCGGTGTCCTGGCCTTTCTGGCCGATCTTGTGCAGAAGCCGGCCGCGGCGGAATCCGGGCTGCTCGCCCGGCTGTTCGACGACCAGCAGCGAGACGCCCCTGGCGGCCTCGGCCGGATTGCTCTTGCAGACGACGATCAGCAGGCCGCAGTGATGGCCATTGGAGATGAAGGTTTTCGACCCGTTGACCACATAGTTCTCGCCTTGGCGTTCGGCCCGCGTGCGCACGGCCTGTAGATCCGAGCCGGTGCCCGGCTCGGTCATGGCAATGGCCCCCACCCACTCGCCGGAGGCGAGCTTGGGAAGCCAGCGACGCTTCTGCTCCGGCGTGCCGCAGCTGACGATGTAGTGGCTGACGATCTCATGAACGCCCTTGGCCCAACTGGTATTGCCGGCACGGGCCTGCTCCTGGAGGATCACGGCCTCATGGGCGAAGCTTCCCCCCGCCCCGCCGTATTTCTCCGGCACGTCGGTGCACAGGAGGCCGGCGGCGCCTGCCCTTGTCCACAGCGTGCGCTCGACGTGCTGCTGGGCGTCCCAATGTTCTTCGAAGGGGGTGATTTCGGTGGCGATGAATTTCCGGACGTTGTCGCGGAACAGCGTTAGTTCTTCGTCCATCCAGGGTGATTGATTAAACGTCATGGTGTCCATGGCCTCACATTGAGAACCCGCCGCCACAGAGCAGCGTCTGACCGCTGATGTAGTTCGACTCCGGAGTGCAAAACAGATAGACGGCCCCGGCGGCCTCGGCCGGCGTGCCGGCGCGCCCGAGCGGCACCATGGCCTCCATGGTCTTGAGCAGATCGGGGTTGACGCCCACCTTGATCTTGCGGCCCTCCACATCGATGCTCGCATCAGAGCCTGCTTCCGCCTCTGTGAGGCGCGTTTTGATCAGTCCGAAGGCCACGCAGTTGACGTTCACCTTGAGCCTGCCCCATTCCTTGGACATCGCCTTGGTCAGGCCGATCACCGCCGCCTTGGCGGCCGAATAGTTGGCCTGTCCAGCGTTGCCGCCGGTGCCGGCGATCGAGGCGATGTTGACCACCTTTCGGAATACCTCGCGCCCTTCGGCGGCTTCTTTCTTGGCCTGCACGCGGAAGTATTCGGAGGCCGCGCGCAGAATGCGAAAGGGCGCCGTGGCGTGCACGTCCATGATCGCCTGCCACTGCTCATCGCTCATTTTCTGAATCACGTTGTCCCAGGTGTAGCCGGCGTTGTTGACGATGATGTCCAGACCGCCCAGCTGTTCGATTGCCGTGTTCACAAAGCGTTCGGCAAAATCCTCCTGTGTCACGCTGCCGATGCAGGTCACGGCCCTGCCGCCGGCGTCCTTGATCGCCGCGACCGTTTCCTCCGCCGGGGAGGCATCAAGATCGTTGACTACCACGCTGGCGCCTTCGGCGGCGAGTTTGAGGGCGATTTCCCGGCCTATCCCGCGCCCTGAGCCGCTGACGATGGCCACTTTATCTTGAAGTTTCATACGCAGTCCTGCTTTGTTGGTGATGGAAAGGACGTGTTTCAGGCCAGCGCCACCAGGGCATCGCCGGCGAGCTTGACTTCACCCTGTTTATCGACCACGCCGATCTCTAGCCGGGCCAGTGTTTCGTGGCCGTCCTCGGTGATTTCAACGATCTTGCCGGTGCAACTCAGCCGTGCGCCGACTGGCGTGATGGCGGCGAAGCGGACCGAGAACCGGCGCAGCCGGGTCTGCGGTGCCCACTGGGTCAGAAAGCGGCCCAAATAGGCCATCGGCAGCATGCCGTGCGCGAACACGTCCGGCATGCCATAGGCCTTGGCAAAGTCGATGTCAATGTGGATCGGGTTGTGGTCACCCGAGGCGCCGGCGAACAGTGCCAGCGTTGCGCGCGTGATGGGCGGAAGCTCGAGCGGCGGAAGCGCCTGGCCGACCTTGACCTGGTCACGAGTGGGGGCGTTCATGCTGCGTTCTCCTGCGGGTTGCGGACGACGATCACGCTGCGTGCCTCGAGCACGGTCTCGCCAGTCGCGTCCTTGATCAGCGAATCCTTGACGATGAATTCGAGCGCACCGCTCTTCTTGCCGTAGATGTCGCTAATCTTTGACTCGACGCTGAGCACGTCGCCGGCACATACCGGCGCGTGATAGGTGAAGCTTTGCTCGCCGTGCAGGATGCGTCCGATCGGCACGTTCAGCGTTTCGAGCAACGTGGTCATGGTTCCGGCATCGAGGTCGGCGCCCATCAGAAAGGTTGGTGGTGCCGGCAGGCTGCGGTAGCCGGCTGCCCGGGCCGCCGACTCGTCGAGGTACTCGGGCCGCGTTTCGCCGGTGGCTTTGGCGAAAAAACGTAACCGCCCCTTCTCGACCTCGAAGCTGACGGTCGGCAGGCGCAGCCCAATGTGTTTAGTGTCGATCATAGTTCGTCCTCTTCAGGTGGCCTGGTACATCGTCACCACGCAGGCGCCGCCCAGGCCGAGATTGTGTTGGAGCGCAATGCGCGCGCCTTCGACCTGGCGGTCCGCGGCCTGTCCTCGCAGCTGTTGGACCAGCTCGGTGCATTGCGCCAACCCGGTGGCGCCCAATGGATGACCCTTGGAAAGCAGCCCGCCCGAGGGGTTGGTAACCACGCGCCCACCGTGGGTGTTGTCGCCGTCCTCGACCATCTGCTCGCCGCCACCTTCCGGCGCCAGCCGCAGTGCTTCATAAGTCAGCAGCTCGTTGGTGGCGAAGCAGTCGTGCAGTTCCACGGCGTCGAGCTCCTCCGGACCGATGCCAGCGGCCTCGTAAACCTGATCGGCGGCGGCGCGCGTCATGTCATAGCCGACCAGTTGCATCATGTTGCGCGCCTCGAACGTGCTCGGTGTGTCGGTGGTCATCGCCTGCGCCAGGATGCGCACTCGGTGATCGAGAGCGTTGGCCCTGGCGAAGGCTTCGGAGCAGACGATGGCCGCCGCCGCGCCGCAGGTCGGCGGGCAGGCCATCAGGCGGGTCATTGGGCCGATCAACACCGGGGAGTCCATCACTTCCTCCACTGTCACTTCCTTGCGGAACAGCGCCACCGGGTTGCGCGCGGCATGCCGGCTCGCCTTGGCGCGTATTTTGGCGAAGGTCTCCGCCTTGGTGCCGTACTTGTCCATGTGCGCCATGCCCGCGCCGCCAAAATAGCGGATCGCCAGCGGCACCTCGGGCTGTCCCACCAGCTCCTCGCAGATCCGGTCAAAGGGTTCGAAGGGGGTCGGCCGGTCGTTGTAGTAGCTGCCCAGCGCTCCCGGCTTCATTTGCTCGAAGCCCAGGGCGATCACGCAGTCGGCGGCGCCGGACTCCACCGCCTGGCGTGCCAGGAACAGGGCGGTCGAGCCGGTGGAACAATTGTTGTTGACGTTGACCACGGGAATGCCGGTCATGCCGATTGGGTAGAGCGCTCGCTGGCCGCAGGTGGAATCGCCGTAGACATAGCCCACGTAGGCTTGCTCCACCTTGGCGTAGTCCAGCCCGGCATCGGCCAGGGCCTGACGCGCCGCCTCGGCACCCATCTGGTAGTAGGGCGCGCTGGCGCCGGGTTTCGCGAACGGCACCATGCCGACGCCGCTGATCACCGCTGTGTGTTTCATGCTTTTCTCCTTACCCTCTAGTATCACCGTGCATTGCTTGTCGCACTGCATCCCGCACCACTTCCGGTCTCTCCATGGGCAAAAAATGGGTTGTTCCAGACAGAACGTTCAACTCGGCGGAGGGTAGCAAGGCATGTAGGCGCCGGCGCGCCCTTGGCGAGAAGGTTGAGGCGCGTTCCGCGGCCAGCACGACCATCGGACACCGCAATCGTCGGACGGCGGGCCAGGGGTTGTGTTCGGTATGGGCAAAGGTGGTGCTTTCCCATTCCGGCGTACAGGCCAAGCGAAAACGATCATCATGGGCCACGAGGCCGTGCTCAACATAGTTTTCCAGCCATGCTTCCGGCCAGGTTCTGAAGCCACCACGGCCACGAAAGTTCTCCAGTGCGGCGGCGCGCGAGTCAAACACCCTGCGGCGACGTGCGGCTCCGGCGGCCAGTGAAAACCGCTGTGACTGGCGTAGCAGCTTGGCCGACCACAATCGCCAGCCCTGCCAGGGGTCCATGATCACCGGTTCCGCCAGGATCAAGCCCCGCACCTTGTCCGGTCGTCGGGCCGCGGCCATGATACTGGTCGTGGCACCGATCGAATGACCCGCAAGCCAGACAGGCTCATCCAGACTTTCCAGCCAAGCGACAAGGTCTTCGTAGTACGTTTCCCAACCGCGGAATGTTTTAATATCGGCCGCCTCGGCGCTGGCCCCGTGGCCCCGCATATCCCAGGCCAGCACGTTGCAATCGTCAGCCAATTCGTCGAGCAGCGAGCGGTAAACCTGGCTATGGAAGCCCGTCGCATGGGCCCAATGCAGGGTGGGGCGTTCGCGCGATCCGGGCCAGCGCCACAGCGCGATTTGCCGCCCGTCCGGGGCAGTGAATCCGTCACGCTCGATCACGTCACGCGTCTCAGTAGGATTTGGGTAAGCCAAGGACATGTTCTCCGATGTAGTTGAGCAGCATTTCGTTGTTGATTGGTGCAACCTCCATTAACCGTGCCGAAGGCCATAGCGTGATGATGTCGTAGTCCCGGTCGAAACCGTAGCCGCCGTGGGTCTGCAGGGCGGCCTCGACGGCTTTGACCGCCGCGCGAGAGCCCAGCAATTTCGCCATGTTGGCATGAGTACCGGCATCGCTACCGGCGTCGAACGTCGCAGCCGCGTGGATCATCATCAGCCGTGCTGCCTCCAATTCGGCCTTGGCCTCGGCCAGCCGGTGCTGTATAGCCTGATAACCCCCGATGGGGGTGCCGAAAGGTTTGCGTTCGTTGGCGTAGGCCACTGCCTTTTTGAGAGCGTAATTGCCCAGGCCCACGGACATGGCGGTGACCAGCAGGCGCTCCGAATTCAGCGCCTCGAACATTCCGGCCAGGCCCTGTCCCGGGTTGCCGATCAAGCGACCCGCGTCGAGTTTGACGTCATCGAAAAAAACCAGGTATTGCCGCTCCGGCCAACCGACGTCGATATTCAGGGGCTGTAGTTCCACGCCGGGCGCGTCGGTATCCACCACGAACAAGGACATACCCTCAGTGCGTCGTTTGACTTCGCCGGCCTTTTGGGTGCGGGCCACGACCAGCATTCGATCGGCGTCCGCCGCACCGGAAATAAAAACCTTGCGCCCGGTCAGCCGATAGCCGTCACCATCCGGTGTCGCCAGCGTGGACATCGCGAAGCTGTTGGTCCCGGCATCCGGCTCGGTGATGGCGAAGCACAGTTTCTCGGCCCCGCTGATTGTCGGCTTGACGAACCGCTCTATTTGCCTGGGTGTGCCATTGCGGATGATCGGCACTCGCGCAAAGCCAGTGAGCAACAGCATGGGCAGCACCAGCCCGGCCTCGGCCAGCGTTTCCATCAGCGCGACCAGTTCCACCTGGCCGCCGCCCGAGCCCCCCAGGTCCTCGGGAATGGTGATGCCAAGCAGCCCATATTCGCCCAGCGCTTCCCAGGCCTCCTGAGGGAATCGGTGATTATCGATGCATTCGCGCATGTATTCCCGGGAAAAGCCTTCGCTCACGACGCGGGTGGCCTCGCGAATGTCACGCATGCGTTCGGCTACGCGGGCTTGGTCGAACTGGGCTTCGGACGCGATGCTCATTATCGTCTCCTCCTTGCGCTCACCCCTCCGGGGTAAATAGGTTGCGTTTGCCATCGTGGTGCACGCGGCCCGTGCGATTGAGAAATTCCTCGTTCGTCATGGCATTGAGCAGGTCCGTGTCGGTGGGAGTGTTGGCAACAAACCGCCGACCATCGCTCAGGCGGCCCAGCACAATACCCTGGACCGGGCGGTCGGCGCGGTCGTGCATGACAGTGTAGGTCTCGATGCGGGCCTTGCCCTGCGCCTGCTCCACCAGTTCCACGACGGGGCCGGCGTCGATCTCGGCTTGCAGCCCGGCCGGATCGATCGGCCGCCAACCGCCGACGGGCGGTCTTCCGCCGTAGAGCCCCAGCGAATGCTTGCTCATGTACCAGCCTACGCCGCTGACCAATCCGGTGGTGCTTCGGTCGGCGCGGATACGGTTCATGATCTCGGCAATGGCGTGGGTGCAATAGTTGTTGCCGGGCCCGCCATGGTAAGCCAAGCCGCCCGTGACGGTCAGTGGCCGGGGATCATGCACGGAGATACCCAGCGCGTCGCGCGCCATCTGTACAGCGCTGGGGAAACAGCTGTACAGGTCCAGGTGATCGATCGCGTCGATCCCGAGTCCGCTGGTCGCTGCCAGCCGCTCGCCGCAGGCGGTGATCGCCGGCGAGCGGGAAAGATCCGCCCGCTGGGAGACGAACCAATGATCGTGGCCGTTTGCCGCGGCCAGGGGGTACACCCAGCGTTCAGGGTCGATGCCCAGCCGCCGGGCCTTGGCCACGGACATCATCACCAGCGCGGCGGCCTGATCCACCGCGATGAGGGCGTTCATGTGCTTGGTGTAGGGCGCGCCGACCATGCGATTTTTGGGTGAGCGCTCGGCGATATCGGCCGCCGATAAAGGGTCGCGGCGCCAGGCTCGCGGATTGTCGACCGCGACGGCGTTGAATCGGGCATAGAATTCGCCCAGCATTCGTCGGTGCTCGACTGGGTCAAGGCCGTAGCGACCCCGCAGCGCCTGCTCGAACAACGGATAGATCTGGATGGGCAGATTGAGCCCGTGGCGTTGTTCCGCCGAATTGGTCGGCTCGCGGTCATCGCCGAGCAGTCGCGGACCCTCGCCGGTGGCGGTGTCCAGCACTCCGGACAGGCCGGCGCCCTTGCCGCGCATCTGTGTGGCAAGCGCCTCGCCGCCCGCGATCAAGATACAATCGAGACCACCGGCGGCGATGCGATCGGCATAGTAACCGACCAGCCATTGACCCATGTTCCCGCCTATGGGGGTGTAGAAGCGCTCGCCGGGGTCGATGCCCAGATGCCGCGCCAGGGTGGACGGGGCATCGGAATAAGACGGCGCCAATATGTTGAGACACGTTAACGACTGGATCTGACCCAGAACCCCGGTCACACCGCAGTCCGCCGCCGCGGCTCGGGCAGCCTCGGCGACCAGGCCTATGGGGGTGCGCTCGGTATCCGGTTCGCGCGCGCTGATCTGGCCGGCGCCGACCAGCACCGGTGTTGTTTCCTCATGAGTCGTCATCGGCGAATAACCTCCGCAACGGTATCATCTCCGGGAAAAGGCCTGCTGTTGGACGTCAGCCTTGAGTCACCTGATAGCCATCCTGCCGGATAGGCCTTTTTGAAATGGTAATGAGCCATGGGCAGGCGTTTCGCTCGCCAAAGCATCTCGAAAGAGGTAGAAGGTCGAAGCATGGGCGCGTCGCCATGATGATCGAAGTAATAGCTGTTAGAGGCCGCGCAATTGTGGTTAAGGAACACCGTCCCTTGTTGGCGTCGTTGGATATTCCGGAAGTAGCGATCGTGCACGTCTTGACGAATCTCCACGCAAGTCGCGTCCCGCTTTCGGGCGGCCTCGATGCAGCGCGCCACATGAATCGCGTTACCCTCGACCATTTTGAAATAGGATGAACCAATCAGCGCGTATGGACCCAGCATGATGTAGAGATTGGGGTAGCCGGGTACTGTCAGGCCCTCGTAGGCCTGGTAACGGTTCCGCTCCCAGAATTCGCCCAGATCCACACCGCCGCGTCCCACGACTTCATAGGACGGCAGATTGCCCTTTTCGAAAACCTTGTAGCCGGTCGCCAGGATCAGCACGTCGATCTCGTGCTCAATGGCATCGATGGTCTCGATGCCCTTGGGAGTGATGCGTTGGATAGGAGTGGTGATCAGATCGACGTTGCTACGGCTGAAGGTGGAAAAGTAGTTGTTGGAAAATGTCGGCCGCTTACAGCCGAAGCCATATCGCGGGGTTAATTTGTCCCATAACTCCGGGTTATCGGGCAATTGCTCGCGCATGTTGTTGACGCCGGCGCGCTGGGCCCAGTGCACCAGGCAGGGAAAGCGCCGATAGTAAACCGCCGCGATGATCATCAACGATTCGGTCAGCGCATCGGTGGTGGTACGTACTCCCTGCTGGGCCAGGCTCGACCAACGAAAGACGGTGCGCATCCAGCCCGGCATACGGACATCCGGTTTCTTGAGTACCCAGATGGGCGTGCGCTGATAGACATCCAGATGCGCCACCCGCGGGGCGATTTCGGGAATCAGCTGCACCGCGGTGGCGCCGGTACCGATCACCGCCACCCGCTTGCCGGTGAGATCCACTTTGTGGTCCCAGCGCGCGGTGTGCATGCGCTCGCCCTGAAAATCCTCGACCCCTTCGATATCCGGCATCTTCGGCGAGATCAACCCGCCGGTGGCGGACACTAGGTGGCGTGCGGTGACACATCCCTTGTCGGTTGTCACCCGCCACAAGTGCTCGCCTTCATCGAACTCGGCACGCTTCACGCTGACGCCGAAACGTATGTAGGGATAGAGGCCGTATTTGCTGGCCACACGGCGGGCGTAGTTCTGCAGCTCGTCACCCGGCGCGAAGACCCGCGACCAGTTCGGATTCTGCTCGAAGGAAAAAGAGTAGACGAAAGAAGTGATGTCCACCGCCACGCCGGGGTAGCGGTTGTCGCGCCAGGTGCCGCCGACATCGGCGGCACGCTCGATGATCGATAAGGATTTCACGCCGCGGCTGAGAAGCTCGATGGCCGCGCCCATTCCGGCGAAGCCGGCGCCGATGATCAAAATCTCGTGGTCGGGTTCAGCGCTCCCGTGGCGCGGCGCCCGCTGGCCACGACGGCTTTGTTGAATCCGGTCCTCCGCGACATTCATAGTGGTCCTCCTTCCAGTTTTTGGCAGGTCGCTTAGCCGCTATGCGCGAGGCGCAGTTTCGTCCGTGCCACGGCCCGGGTGCATGCTACGGGCGCCGACAAATGCCGGCGCATAAAGCCGACTATTTCGGTAACGTCCTGGCGCGCCTCCGGCAACATGGAATGAAACACCGGCCACACATGTGGCATATTCCAGCGGGCGCGCAGGGTCACGGCCACGCCGGCCTGGCGCGCACGGTGCGCTACCCGATAGGCATCATCACGCAGGGCCTCGGATTCGCTCACAGTGAGCAAAAGAGGCGGCAGGCCACGGAAATCGCCGTATATCGGTGAGACATAGGGATCCCGGGGATCATGGCCGGCCAGATACAGATTGGTGGCCATCTCGATCATGCGTGGAGTCAGCATGGCATCGCTGGCCGCGTTGGCCTGGCGCGACGGTGTATCGCCAACCGCATCGGCGCCGGGCGAGATCGACACGGCGCAGGCTGGCATGCGGGGGGAGGAATCGGGCGAGGCGGCCTGCGCATCGCGCAGCCTCAGCAGCGTGGCCAGAGTGAGGTTGCCACCCGCGGAATCTCCGATCAGGGCCAGCGGCTCGTCAGGATAGTCCTCGGCCAGCGCCTTGTAGGCATGGTGGGCATCGTCGAGGGCGGCCGGGTAGGCCGCCTCCGGCGCTAGGCGGTAGTCGATCCAGAACACGCGTGCGTTCAGTCTCTTGGCCAGCTGCCCGCAAAGCTCAGCATAAGTAGGGAAACGGCCACTGATAAAAGCGCCACCGTGGAGATACAGCACGGTGGCCGTGGGCTGACTGGGGCTGACACGCACCGCCGGCACGCCGGGTGGCACGGCCGGTTCATTGCCAATGGTGGTCTTGCGCGCGGTGACTCCGGACGGCAGCCCGCCCGGCAGGCGGGCCACCGCGGCGATGCGCCGTAACCGCATCACCAACTCGTCGGGACTAGCCGGCTCGCGCTTCATCAGTAGCCGAAAACCACGGTCGGCAACTCTTGCCGAGAATGATGTCATGATTTGCCTCCTGCCGGATATCAGCCCCCGGCTAGGCGATACGCCTCGCCCAGCGCGCGAGCGTATAGCCGCGGCGCGTAGCGCTTGAACCGCCATATGAAACGCCCGTCGAACTGCGGCACCACATAAAGCTGCTTTCGATCGAGGGCGTCCAGGGTCCGGCGTGCCACCTGGTCGCTGGTGGCGAAGGTCCACTTGCGCATGGCCGCATGGGCGAAATCGCCGCGGTGCTCGGGCAGGCGCGCCTTGTCCAGAATGTTGGTGGGTATCACGGTGGGACACAGGGCCGAAACATGCACGCCGGTGCCGGTCAGCTCGGCCGCCAGAGTTTCGGAGAGTGAAAGGACCGCGGACTTGGTCACGTTATACGCACTCATCTCCGGCGCCGCGCCGAAACCGGCGGCCGAAGCCACGTTGACAATGCCGCCGTAGCCCAGTGCGCGCAGCTTGGGTGCGAAGAAGTGACAACCATGAATGACGCCCCAAAGATTGACTTTGAGGCACCAGCGCCAATCGCCAAGCGGCACTTCTCCGATGCGGCCGCCTACGCCCACCCCGGCGTTATTGACCACCAACGTCATTGGCCGTCCGAGCAGCGATTCGGCCTTGTCGGCGAGCGTGGCCATCTGCTTTTCGCTACCTACGTCGCAGCGGTAGGCGACAGCCCGACCTTCGCCCAATTCCGAGAGTATGCTGGCGGTTTGCTCGGCGCGCTGGCGGTCTATATCCGCGCAGATCACTGATCCGCCACGGCGCACGATCTCATAGGCGAAGCTGCGGCCGATGCCGCTGCCCGCCCCCGTGACCAGGGCCGCTGCCCCCTCGGAGGGTTTCAGTGTTTTACGCTTGGCACCGCTCACGCCGCCGTCACTCGTTCCGCTGTTGTGTCACGCCTGTTATCGTCATGCCATTGCCGGAATGCTTGGTAAGCCTGCTGGGCATCACCGGTTTCCTCGTAGGCGCGCTTCCAGGCGTGGATGACTTCCCGGTTATCGGCGTCCCATGGATGGAAGCGGGGGGAGAGAAAAGGCAGCGTATCGATCACAAAAGCTCGGGTGAAGATTCCAGGTGCGAAGTACAACCACTTAATGGCGCGCAGTGCCGAGGGGATGTTCGTGAGCTGCCGATCTTTCCAGAGGAAATACAGCCAGTTACCGTGCACCAGAGGCAGGAAAAGGGCTGTACCCAGAGCGAGCGTCGCCATGCGGATTGCGTAAGCGCGGACGCCGCCCCCGCTTACCTCTCCGAACACGTCGAAACTGACTGACTTGTGCTCCGTCTCCTCCACGAAGTGCCAGAACAGCATGGCGGCGACTTCCTGCCTGGTATCGTCCCACAGTTCCGGATGATCGAGCATTACCTGGGAAATCACGGCCGTGAAATGCTCGAAGTTCGCGGCCATGGCGCACTGGGTGGCGCCGCCCAGGTAGCGTTGAAGGGGCTTTCTGATCGCCTTGAACACGGCCTCCGCCCGGTCTATTGGAATGCCGTGCGCGACCATCGCTTCATTCATGGCGTCATGCTCCCGTGCATGGGAGCGTTCCTGTCGAATAAAGCTGATCGCGGCTTTGCGCACTGACGGATCGTGAAGATTCTCGAGTTGCTTACTCGTGGCCTGCATGACCCAGCGCTCGCCGTCCGGCACCGCGGCCAGGATCGCGTTCATCCAGTGAGTGATCCACGGATCGTTGTTGAACCAGTGGCGCGGCACCGTCTCCGGGCTCATGCCGAAATTCAAATCCCTGTGTTCGACTTCATCGTAACCAATCTTGCGGCTCGCGATCACCATGTCGACCTCCTGAGTAGTTCGACTGTTGAGTCACTTTATTTGGGCGATTGACCAAATGTCAAGGCCCGAAAAAAAGCAGTCAGTGGATATCTTCGCGCGCCGGGAAACAGATCGCGTCAGACCGGCGGGAAAGGCCGGTCGAGATACGGTACAAAAGAAAGGAAACGGAATGCCGGAGCGTGGTACCGGACGACCCTAGGGGGCAGGGGGTAGAGTGTGCCGGGAACCGGCGTGCTGCCGGTACTGATCGGGCGAAAGACCGAACCAGCGCTTGAAGGCACGCCTGAAATTGGCTCCGTCATGATAGTTCATCAACGCGGCGATGGCTTCGATCGAAAGCTTGCTGTCACACAGGTAGCTGATCGCTTGCCGGGATAGGATTTCGTCACGAATTTTCCTAAAACTACTGTTTTCCTCCTTGAGCTTGCGAGCGAGAGTGCGTTTGCTCATGAAAAGGGAGGCCGCTGCTTCGTCTTCGCTGAGCGAACCGGGGGGTCTCGATAGCATCATCTTCTTAAGCCGGGTCTGGTAGCTGGGCTTGTGGTTCTGAAGCTCGGCAAGCATTGATTCACATTGCTCAAGAGCCAGGCGGTAATTTTCATGATTGGCGGAGGCGTTCGGTTCCCGGCACAGTGCCATCGGCAGTTTTAGTGTGAACTTATCGGAGCCAAAACGAATGCGACCGGGCAAGTAGTCCGAGTACATCGCGTGGTACTCAGGTGTCCGGTGGGTAAAACAAATTTCAGCCTCATGTAATGGGCGACCGACAACGAACTCGCCGAATTCAAGCAGCACCACGATCATGGTATCCGCCAGGCAACGCTCGATATCCGCGTCCAGCGGCACTTGGAAGTCCAGTCGGCATTCCAGGTGTTCTTCAGCTTCCTGCAGGTGTAGCTCGACGATGCTTGCGCGAGTAGGTAGGAATGTCTGAATCGCCTGTAGCGCGGTGAGCAGGTCCGGACTGCTCGAGGCGGCAAAACCGATGGCGCCGTGGGTCGCCGGGGTCAGACGCTTACCCAGCCGTAAGCCGAATTCAAACTGGCCCGACAACGCCAGTGCATTGCGCAAAATACGCACCTGGTGAGCTGGCGTGAGCAGACTGTCCTCGCCCAGAAATTGCGCGATACCGAGACCGGTACCTTGCAGCAACGAGGGTAGCTGGCTGACGGTTAAGTCCAGCTCGCGGGCAATAAGTCGTGAATAGTTCGACGGAATGCCGCCTTCCGAAGCTTTCGGTTCACCCTTCTGCTGTGTCATTGATACTGTCCGTTGATAGGCATGCCTGTCTTTAAATGACCCCAGTGTGTCAATAAATGACCTCCCTGGCAAGCGAATCAACAACCACGATGCAGTCATTAAGTTACTTGCTGGAGAAAGGTCTTGGGTAAGATTACGTTCATTGAGCATGACAGTACCGAGCACATTGCCGAGTTTGAATCTGGTTCCTCGCTGATGCAGGTTGCTGTTAATAACGCTGTGCCCGGCATCGACGGAGACTGCGGTGGGGAATGCGCCTGCGGCACCTGCCACGTGATAGTGACCGATGAATGGTTCGGAAAGACCGGGGAAATAAATGATGCTGAAGAGCAGATGTTGTCCATGACTCCGGAGCGGGCAGAAACTTCTCGGCTGGGCTGTCAGATTCGAACCACTGAGGCGATGGACGGTATGACCGTTCTGTTGCCTGAATTTCAGATGTAGCGGGAGGTCACCATGTCAACCAAGTCAGGCACGAACGATGCCATGCAAACAAAGATGATTAATGCCACATCGAGATTGGTGCCTATGCACTTACAGATCAAGGCACTCAAATCTCTGATGAAAGCGAAGAAAAAGGCACTGGGGTCAACACGCCCACAGGTCAAGTTTCTCGAACGGCCCGTGCCTGACGTCAATACCCTGGCACTTGAGGATATTGACACCAGCAACCCTTTTCTGTATCGGCAAGATCAGTGGGGTGCCTATTTCAAGCGGTTACGTGATGAGGCACCGGTGCACTTCCAGAAAAGCAGCCAGTTCGGGCCATTCTGGTCGGTGACACGCTATGAAGACATTTTGTTCGTCGATAAAAATCACGAGCTCTTTTCCTCCGAGCCACAAATCATTCTGGGTGATCCTCCGGAAGGGTTGTCGGTGGAAATGTTCATCGCCATGGATCCGCCAAAACATGATGTGCAACGCCGGGCGGTCCAAGGTGTGGTGGCACCCCAGAATCTCAAGGAAATGGAGGGGCTGATCCGGCAGCGCGCCGCCGAGGTGCTCGACAGTCTGCCCCTGGACAAAGCTTTCAACTGGGTGCCGGCAGTGTCCAAGGAGTTGACCGGGCGCATGTTGGCAACGTTGCTGGATTTCCCTTACGAGCAGCGTCACAAGCTGGTTGATTGGTCGGACCGACTGTCCGGAGCATCTTCGGCGACTGGTGGCGAGTTTACCGACGAAGACATCATGTTTGACGATGCCGCGGACATGGCCTGGTCATTCTCGAGGCTTTGGCGAGACAAGGAGGCACGACGCAAGGCTGGTGAGCCTCCGGGTTTCGACTTGATCAGCATGCTACAGAGTAACAAGGATACCCGGGATTTGATCAACCGTCCGATGGAGTTTATCGGCAACCTGGCGCTGCTGATTGTTGGCGGCAATGACACTACCCGCAACTCCATGAGCGGCGGTGTGTTGGCCCTGAATCAGTTCCCCGAGGAATTCATCAAGCTGAAGAAAAACCCGGAATTGATTCCGAACATGGTTTCGGAAATTATCCGCTGGCAAACTCCACTCGCGCACATGCGCCGGGTTGCCACGCAGGACGTGGAGCTGCGTGGTCAGACCATTAAGAAAGGGGACCGCGTGTTGATGTGGTATGCCTCGGGTAATAGGGACGAACGAAAGTTCGAAAATCCCGACCAGCTTATTATTGATCGCAAGGACGCGCGGAATCATATTTCCTTTGGCTACGGCATTCACCGTTGCATGGGAAACCGTCTGGCTGAGTTGCAATTGCGGATTTTGTGGGAAGAGTTACTCAAGCGCTTTGATAACATAGAGGTCGTGGGTGAGCCCGAGCGTGTGCAGTCCAACTTTGTGCGGGGCTATTCCAAGCTAATGGTCAAGTTGACCGCAAAAAATTGAATTTACGTCCGGAGCCGATGTCACCCGAACAGTTCGATTATGTCGTGGTTGGGGCGGGCTCGGCCGGATGCGTCGTCGCCAACCGTCTATCCGAATGCGGCCGCCATTCGGTGCTGTTGCTCGAGGCAGGTCCGGAGAGCCGCCGCAATCCGTTCGTGAATATGCCGCTGGGCTTTCTGCAGCTGATCTTCAGTCGTCGCGTCAACTGGCAGTTCAATACCGAGCCGCAGTGGCACATGTATGGCCGTGCCTTATATCAGCCACGAGGTAAGATGGTCGGCGGGTCCAGCGGCATGAACGCGCAGGTCTACATTCGCGGACATGCCCGGGACTACGACGAGTGGGCACGGCTCGGTTGCGAAGGGTGGTCGTATGCCGATGTGTTGCCTTACTTCCGAAGATCCGAACATTTCGAGCCGGAGCTGGCGGCTCTTGAAACGGCGTTTCATGGTCGGGGTGGCCCGCTTAATATTGCCGAGCGCCGCTATACCAATCCGCTAAGCACGGCGTTCGTCAAGGCGGCGATGCAGGCGGGCCACCGGCGCAACCCGGATTTCAACGGACGTGAACAGGAAGGCGTGGGCTACTACTATGTTTATCAGAAGGACGGCGCGCGCTGTAGTAATGCGCGTGCCTATCTCGAACCCGCGGCGTTTCGGTCCAACCTGACTGTCCGCAGCGGAGCGCACGTCACGCGTGTGTTGCTCCAGGGCGGCCATGCCACCGGTGTCGAATATCGGAGCGTGAAGGGGCTGGCTCAGGTCCGTGCCCGGCGCGAAGTAGTACTCTGCGGCGGCGCGTTTAATTCTCCGCAGTTGCTGATGCTTTCTGGAATTGGGCCGCGCGGTGAACTGTCCCGGCACGGGATTGAATTACGTCATGAGCTGGAGGGCGTCGGACGGAATCTGCAGGATCACATCGACGTGTTCGTGCGTGTTAGAGCGCGCGACCGCCAGAGCATTTCCATGCATCCGAGCTACTGGTTCAAGGGCCTTCGGGCCCTGCTGCAGTATCTGAGCGGTCGCCGCGGTGTACTGTCGAGTAACGGCGCCGAGGCCGGTGGGTTTATTCGTTCCCGTGCGGAAGAGCCGATCCCCGACTTGCAACTGCATTTCGGGCCGATGCTGTACGCTGATCACGGGCGGGACATGAAGACCGCGATGAGCGGTTATGGTTACATCGTGATGATTTATGGGCTCCGGCCTTTGTCGCGCGGCCACGTCGGTTTGCACAGTGCCGATCCCTTCGCGGCACCGCTGATAGACCCCAATTATATGGCTGAGCCCACCGACGTCGAGAAACTCGTTCGGGGGGTGCGTTTAGTACGCAGGATTCTGGAGCAGCCGGCTTTCGCGTCTCACCACGAGGTCGAGATATCGCCGGGACCGACGCTGCGCAGTGACGAAGAGCTCGCCAGATGGGTGAGGCGTAGCGGCGAGTCGGCCTACCACCCTGTAGGTACCTGTAAGATGGGATTGGATCCAATGGCGGTGGTCGATCCCCGACTGCGCGTGCATGGCCTCCGGTCCCTGCGGGTGGTTGATGCTTCCGTTATGCCGACCCTGGTGGGCGGAAATACTCATCAGCCGGCGACCATGATTGGCGAGAAGGGGGCTGAGATGATTCTCGAGGATTTCAAGGTGTCCCGCGGCCGATCGCGGTATTGAGTGCGGCGTGCTCGTCCCCATGGCGTTTGTAATCGTGAAATTGGACCCCAAGGCACAGTAAAAAAGAGACAGGCTATGACGAACAATCAGAAACAAACGACGGTCATCGTTGGCGGCGGGCACGCGGCGGGAGCGCTTTTGACAACACTGTTGCAAAAGAAGTATCAGCATAAAGTGATTCTGGTGGGCGAAGAGCCCCACCCACCCTATCAGCGCCCGCCTCTGTCCAAGAATTACCTGACAGGCGAAGTTGATCAGGGTTCACTGTATTTGAAGCCGATCTCAATATATGAAAACGCGGGTCATCAGTTGCGGCTCGGTGTGCGAGTCGTGCAAATCGATCGAAACAACAAGATCATCCGGTTGTCGGACCAGAGCACCTTGAAATACGATCAACTTGTCCTGGCCACGGGATCGCGTGTTCGGCGTTTGAATGCGCCAGGAGCGGACTTGAAAGGCATTCACTATTTGCATGATATAGCCGATGCGGATAACTTGCGTCAACAATTAGTTGCAGGGAAACGTTTGGTCATCGTGGGTGGCGGTTATATCGGTCTCGAGGTCGCCGCCAGCGCAAACAAGAGCGGCGTCGATGTCACCGTACTGGAAGCCGCTGATCGGCTTATGCAACGGGTTACTGGGCCGGAGATGTCCGCATTCTTTTACGCCAAGCATACTGACGCCGGCGTGGATGTACGTTTGAACACCGCGGTTACCGGCTTCGAAGCGGGAGAGCAAGGTTGTGTGACTGGCGTGAGATTGGCGAACGGCGGTATCGTGCCGGCCGATATCGTGCTTGTTTCCATCGGTGTTCTTCCGGAAACCGCTCTGGCCGAGGCCGCGGGCTTGCCCTGTGATGACGGTATTGTCGTTGACGAGTTTACTCGTACCGCGGATCCCGCTGTCCTGGCGATCGGCGACTGTACCCGCCACCGGAATCTGTTATTTGAAAAGATGCAACGACTTGAGTCCGTGGCGAATGCCGTCGATCAGGCCCGTACGGCGGCCGCGACGCTTATGGGTGAGCGCGTGCCCTATAAAAGCGTGCCGTGGTTCTGGTCGAACCAGTTTAACGTACGCTTGCAAATGGTGGGGTTATCTCAAAACCACGATCAGCGGGTGGTTCGCGGCAATCCCTCGGATGAAGCGTTTGTGGTATTCTATTTACAGGGAAGCCGGCTGGTGGCCGTTGACGCGGTAAATATGCCCATGGCCTTCATGGTCGGGAAGAAGCTCGTATATCAAGGCAAGGACGTCAGTGTTGAAGCATTGAAGGATCCGAGCACCGAATTGAAATCGTTGGCATAAGGCTTGATACTGAAGCAGCGCCGCCATGCGGTGCGACGCAGACCGCACGCGGCCCGGGTCTCTTTCCCGGCCAGCTGACCAAGGCCGGTGGTGCTCACCCGATGACTTGTGAGAAAATCAATGGGGCCGCGCGGATCTTCGGCGCGACGAGCCATTCCGGGGGGAGTCGTCGGTCTGATGCAGGCAATGGGCTCTCGCAATTCGGATTCGCGCCGCACCCCGAGGCCGGAGGAGAAAACCATGAAAAAAAAGCGCCAGGTCGGCCCGGCCCGGTCTGATCGTCAGTTTGTATTGACATCCGCCGCTCGACTGTTTCGGGAGCAGGGCTATGACCGGACCACGGTGAAAGAAATCGCAAAAGCGTGTGATCTGCTGCCCGGCAGCCTTCATTACCGGTATCAGGCCAAGGAGGATATTCTTGTTGATTTGATGCGCCTTGGTTTGGAGCAAACCTCGACTGCTGTCTCCGAAGCCGTGGCCGGTGCGGCGGAACCCGTGGAGCAATTGCGTAGAGGCATCAATGCGCACCTTCAGATGCTGGTCAGCGGCTCGGACATGGTCTATGTACTGTTGTTTGAGTGGCGTTCTCTGCGCGGCGAAGCACGTAAGGAGATGATCAAGCTGCGCGACCGTTATGAGTCCCTCTGGGCGACTATGCTTAAGTCACTGGCGGAGAAAGGGGTAATTCGAAAGGAAGTGGATCTGGATTTGCTGCGTCTTATAGGCCTCGGTGCGCTCAACTGGGTAGCCACTTGGTTTAGCGACGATGGTCGCTATACGCTCGAGGAGATAGGCGATTTTGTCTGGCGCATGATCCGCGACGCGGTGCTAAACGAAGGTATGTGATTCATAGTATTACCGCAGACCAGTGACATCTGCGAGCGCTTCCATAAGAAGGTTCCCCAAGAAGTTTCATCATTATGCCGGAAAATATACAACAGCCTGGAAGCGTTAAAGGAAGATCTGTACGTTACGCTGAATTGCTACAGCAATAATACACCACCAGGGGAGGAAGTGTTGCGGTAGAACGCCAGTCGCACCTTGTGGGATAAGAAGTCGATCCAGAAGTAAAAGTTAATAGGCTGAACTTCACCTGACAGACACCTGCTGAAGAATCGGCAACTGTCAGGTCAAGTCTGAATTACTACAAATAAGCCGATGATGGTCTCGGCCAGCGCATTGTCGTAGGAGTCGCCGGTGGTGCCGACTGAGGCATCGATACCCTCATCAGCCATACGTTCTGTGTAGCGGATCGAGAGATATTGGCTTCCCCGATCACTATGGTGGATCAATCCTTGCCTGTGCTTTCGTGACCACAGGGCTTGCTCCAGAGCGTCCAGTACCAGTGCCGTTTTCTTCGACGTTGCTACGCGCCAACCGACGATACAGTGTGCGTAAACATCTCAAGATATGGAGTCTCCGGTAAAGCCGGGGCGGTTCAGATTGGGATGCGGGCGGGTGCGGAAAGAGGTGGAATGCAGCACCCGCGTGTTGATGAACAAAACCCTTGCAATAGTCTTTTGGCCTTGCCGTGCAACCATCACCATTGCCTGGTCCAGATCAGGGTGTGGGACCGGAACGTGAGCGGGCGCGGCCACCGGAGTGGTCCGCACAAAGGGGCGCTGCCGGTGTCCGGCGGCAGGCGGCCGGCGTGGTTGATGAAGGCCATTGCCTTCCCCGGGCCGTCTCAAAATAGAAAAAAGGGAAACGACCAGGGGAAAGCAATAGCCCGCACCGGTGCCGGCACCGTCGATGAGCCCGATGGTGTCGCGTTGAAGATGGGATCCACAGTAAAAAGAAGAAACGCCGGTTCACCACCGGCGCGTCGTTGAGCGCCTCCCTTCGTAGGTGCGCCGTTATAGTGTCGTTATAGGCGGGAGGGCAGGATCGGAGCCCGAAGGCTGCCCTGATTCTCGATCCGGCAGAGCGTCATGCCGCAAGCGGCAAGGGACCACGATGACCGTCGTGGCGGCGGGTGATGGCATATTGTGACATAGAGCGGCGGGTTTCCGCCGGAAGGCGTGTGGGAATAGGGGTGTCCGTTACCTGGATCGCCCTATGGATCCAGCGAATACAACGCCTGGTGCCGTGAGCCCTGCTCGGCCGCCTGCCGGAATACCTGTTGGGGGACGGTAATGCCTAATCGCTTCAGCTCCCGTTGATAACTCAGCAGCTGCCGCCGGAAAGCACTGGAGTACATGGCGTGCCGGCGGCCCTTCGCGTCTTGTGACTCCACGACCATGTAATACCCCCGCAGGCTTTCTCGATACCCTATGGTGACCCACACGGTCTGGCCGTTGCGGTCACCGAAACATCGCGCTTGAGACATGGGACTCCATCCTCAGTTCTCGGAATTTTATCCCTAAAGTGGCCATCGCATCCTCTAATGGGCACTGCCAGACGTTATACGCCTGAAAGGCGGGCAAATTCAATAGTTTGTGTATCAACGTCTTGGGCAAATACGTCTACCTTGACCTGGTGCCCCAAACGAAAACGCCCTGCAAAATGAACTGCCCCCCGAAAGTTGGACGGTTCATCTAGGTGATGCTCAAGGTCCGAGTCCTGTACTCTACAGGGCTCAGGCCATCTAAATTAACCTTGATGCGTTCGTGGTTGTAGTAGTGGATATAATCCTTGAGCCCTTCAATGAAGGTATCCACACTACCAAATCGTTGGCCATGGAAGAACTCGTTTTTCAAGACCCCGAAGAAGCTTTCCGTCACCGCATTGTCCAGGCAGTTGCCGGAGCGAGACATGCTGACCTCGGCGCCTCGAGCAGTTAGTCGATTGCGATAGGCTGACATTTGGTACTGCCGACCTTGATCAGAGTGCAGCACCAACCCCTTGGGGTCCTCAACTTGCTCCAATGCTCCATCCAGCATTGTCGTCACCATCTGTATCTGAGGAGTGAGCGCGACCTCGTAGGCCACAATCTCCCGGTTATACAAGTCCAGCACGGGCGAGAGGTAGATCTTCTTTCCTTGGATGTTGAACTCTGTAACATCTGTAACCCATCTACGGTGGGGGCGGTCAGCCCGGAAGTCTCGTTGCAGCCTGTTGGGCGCGACACGGCCCATTTTCCCTCGATATGAGCGATAGCGCTTGGGGCGCACCCTGGATTTCAGGCCTAACTGCCCCATCAGTTTCCATACAGTCTTGTGATTGAGGCAGCAACCTTCACGGCGTAATGCCAATGTCACGCGCCGGTAGCCATAGCGTCCTTCGTGAGCGTGGAAGATACATTGGATGCGTTGCTTCTCAGCAACATAGGCATCCGGGCGTTTCAGTGCTTGGCGCCAGTAGTAGTAAACACTACGTGCAAGTCCAGAGATACGCAGTAGGTGCGTAAGCGCATGCTCAGGCCTTAGCTCATTAATAATCAGCGTTTTTTCTCGACGGCTGATCGCTTTGTTTGAGCCAAGGCCTTCAGCATTTTTAGGTAGGCGTTTTCTGCCCGCAGTTACATCAACTCCTCTTCCATCTCTTTCGATGTCATCTTTCCGGCTGGTCTATAGCTGGGCTTCGGAGGCTTTTTCATCGGGCGGCGGCCTCGGAGACGGGGGATTAGGGCATCAGCGCCACCGGATTCGTAACGGCGTTGCCACTCTCGTATGGTAGAGCGACTTGGAATATTAAAGCGAGTGCTGGCTTCCCGAATCGATCTGCCCTGATCTAGAAAGTCTAGGACTTCCAGTTTGAATGCCACATCATAGTATGGATGGCGTTTACTTTACGTTGAGCCAAACCGTCAGCTCCATGCTGACGATAAACCGACACCCACGTACGCACGGTACCATGGTCAAGGCCAAAGTGGGTGGCGGTGCGCAAAGCACCGCCACCCTGGCTCTCATGATAAAGCACAACCTCAAGTTTGAATTAGTCCGCGTGCTTGTTCATCTAACCCCCCCTACGATTGGGTGAGTGTCCAACTTTCGGGGGGCAGTTCAAAATGCGGGGCGTAGCTTAGAGAAGGCCATGTCGGCTGAAGCTGAACCATTGACCATGGCCGACGATGATGTGGTCCAGTAAGCGAACGCCGATCAATTCCAACGCGGAGTCGATTCGGTCTGTCGCTTCGCGGTCACCGGCACTGGGCTGAGGCACGCCTGATGGGTGATTGTGCGCCAGTATCAGGCTCGTGGCGTTGCAGGACAACGCGGCCTTGACGATCTCTCGCGGATGCGCCGCACAGCTGTCGACGGTGCCCTGGAAGAATGCCTCGTACCGCAGCATCCGGTGTTTATTGTCCAAGAGGATGCCGACAAACATTTCTTGCTCTTGACTGGACAGCTTGAGTTGAAAGTACTTCGCTGCGTCATCGGGTTTGTCGAACACCTCGGTGTGCCGATGATACTGCCGGCGTAGTCGGCGCTCCAACAGCCCGCAGGCCGCGTCGATGATCGCTTGCTCCGCCTCACGGAGTGATGAGTGACGTTTCATGATAAATCCCAGAATACTGGGAGTCCCTCCATCCGGGAGGGGCTCCCGGGTGGAGAGGAAAAGTCGAGGTCAATCAGTATTCGGAAGGCAGGAGCAGCGTGGTGACGCTCCTATCCGCTTCCGTAATGACCCAGATCGTGGTGTGAGGGGCGATGGCATAGCTCGACATCAGTCGGTATCCCTCAGTGAGTGCTTCTTCATTTGATGCCTGGTCTTCTGGCGGCATCTCGCCCCAGTCGCCATGACGGTGACGTTGAAGATAGTGGGCGGGGTGAACGTTGGCGTCGGCAAACGCCGCAGCGGCACCCGGTGTGATGACAGTTGCTCCCAAAGGGAAACGGGGTTGGATCGTAGGCATGGTGCGTCTCCTGAATAAGCACGGAGAAACACGCGCGGATGCGCCCCATGGGGAAGTGTTTCCCCGTGGGGTGAAATGATTGAAAGAGAGCCATGGAAGGCGAGGTTAGAAGATGGATCGAGCCAAGCGGCCGCGCCCCGTTTCACGATCCGGCAGGGCGTTAAGGCAAGGGGCCACACGGTTTGTGCGGCGAGAGCCAAACCTATTGTTGCAGGATTCAAGGACGAGACTCTATACTGTTATTATGGACAGTAATCGAGTATTGATTTGTGGTGGTGAGGCAGGCGGTTCCCCCCATGCCTGTCTCAAGGCGCTGGGGCAGTTGTTGTCGCTCCGGAAGATCGATGTGGCGCTGATTCACGGTGGCCACCCGCATGCGGAGACTGCGCAACGCTGGGCCGCATCGAACGGGATTGACCACATTGTCTATGCCTTGAATGTACGGCGCCATGGTGACAACGCTTGGCGGCACCTGAATCGCCTGCTGATAGAGCACGGGAATCCCGATGGCATTGTCGCTCTGAACGGCGGGCAAGGCATCGGTCATTTATTAAGTCTGGCGGTGAGGGAAGGTATTCCGATTTGGATGCCGTATGGAAATCGACATCAACCCAAAGCCTGTTAGAGGGTTTGTCCCATCTGTGCTGATGATGCAGAGGCTCTGTGGGAAAAGCTTGGTTGCGGCGCTAACGTCGTGGATGGCCTGATTGACCAAACCCTTATCGGCTGAAGTCTTTTGCTGGTGGCTGATATAGGCGTGCCGCTGAGGCAAGAGAAGCCTCAGCCCACCTGTAGGAAATAACGGAGGCAGGAAAAAAATATCATAAAAAAATCATAATAAAGAGCAGGATGTTGCGGCTTTCTGCGGGGGAGAGCGGAGTATAAGTGTCATTAAGAAGCCTTAGCTTGGGATGAAACAAGGCCCTATGGAGATTGGGCCTCCATAAAGAATCCTAAGGGAATAAGGCTATGCGACGCATTATGCTGCCGTTTATGGTGGTGTTTTTATTGGGGGCACCGTTATCCGCATCCGCTCTTTACGAGAGTGCCATTGAGCAGGCCCGTTCCTGGCTGACACAGCAACAGAATGCGGACGGCAGTTGGGGTGTGCTCGAAACGGAGCGATTTATCGCGACCACAGAAGTGGTCAAGGCTCTCCATGCCAGTGGCGCACGTACAGAGGCCTATTATCGGGGTGTGACCTGGCTACAGAATCGCGCCGGCAATAATGTGGACTATGGCGCCCGCCGCGCGGTGGCTTTGTCTGCTTCTGGTACCAATACCGCCAGTCAGTGGATACCTCGACTTAGTGAGATTCAAGACCCAGCCCTTTCCGGACACGAAGGTTGGGGCCTCAGTTCACATTACCTGGAATCCCCCTTGGACACCGCACTCGCCTTGGAAGCCCTGGCTCGCATTGGTACTGCAGCCGGGGGTTCGAATGTGTCCATCCAACCCGCGCTGGACTACCTCAAGAACGCACAGGTTGGTCAGGATGGCTGGCCGTTGGGGCAGCAGAGTGGCTCTGACCCCTTTGTAACGGCCCTGGTGGTAAAGGGGCTTGCACCGTGGGTCAGTCAAGACAGTGCCTTGACGCCGCTCATAGAGGACGGAGTGGCTAACCTAGTTGGCCAAATGAATAGTGCCGAGCCAATAGTGTTGCAGGCGCTGGCTGCTCACGCGGCGCTGCTGGTCGGCAACACCGCGGCCGCAAGTGCTTGGCTGTCTTCCATGGCCTTGAATCAGGCGTCGAATGGGAGCTGGGAAGCGCGGGCGTATGACACGGCCTTGGTGGTTCGCGCCATGGCGGCGGCCGACGGGCTGGACTCAGGAAATCTACACACCGTGGTGAGCATTCCGGATGCCAATTTGAGGCGGGCGATCAACGTCGCCCTTGGCCGTGGTGCTCTGGATGCTCTGAATCGCGGTGATCTTGCTCAGTTGACGACCTTGGATGCCAGCAATTTAGGGATCACAGACCTCACGGGTTTGGAGTGGGCCGTTAACCTTGTCCACCTGGACGTATCCGACAATCAAATCGTATCCCTCGATCCCATCGCATCATTGAGCCTGGAAACACTGGATACATCGGGCAATCCCGTTGGCAGTGGCCGAAAGGAAGTAGAGCAACAGTACGCCGAAAGCTCCTCCAGCCCTGGCCGTGTCGGTAACGGAGGTGCCTTGGGCGTCACGGATACCGAGTTGGTGGAAGACACCCCAGCCGTGGGAGCCGCGGATCTCGACCCGACAATACTTATCCCTCTCATGTCCTCTATGTAGAGACAAATGGAAGATGTGAGTTCTTTCTACATGGAATAAAAAAGGAGAAATGACGATGAAACGGACGATCCAGATTTCCACACTGGGACTGATTGGCGTATTTGCCATTGGGGTCGCCCATGCGGCGTCGCAGAGTGCTCTGATTACTGAAGTAGTGGTCGAACCGGCTTCAAATAAGGTGCATCTCCACTTTGATCAGGACGTCGGCCCTACTGGGTGTATCGATAATCAGGCGGTGTTCGGTGGGGACGGAACTGAGGACGGTGGTACGAAACTACTCGCCTCGCTGGCCTATGGCGCAATGCTCTCCGGAAAACGCGTGACGATCGAGGCAAATGCCTGCGATTACGATGGTGCGCCGATTATTGACCGGATGGGGATCAGCCGATAGCTACTCCGGCCTCATGAGGCGAAGCTGAACCGTTTTGAAGCATCGATACAGGGATGAGAACCATGAAGAAAACAAAATGCATTGCCGCGAGCGCGCTCATGGTCGTGGCGGTGGCTTCGGTAGGAGACGAACGGTCCCACAACACGCCACTGAGTGCCACTGACCGGGCGGCGGTGCAGGCCATTGGTGCTTCAGTCATTGACGCTATTCGTCTTGAAGAAAGACCGGAAGAGTATGAATCGGTTAAGGCACAGGTGCGTGCGGTAAAGCGTGAAATTGAACGCATGGCCGTTCCTTCGGGTTCAACCTTGACGCTTCAAGACTCCAACGACCAAAACGCCGCGCTGACGACTCGTACTCAAAGTGTGGCAGTGGTGGATTCGGACAAGGCGGCGCTGACTGCCTTACGTAATGAAATCAACACGCTCAAGGGCATGACCCACCATCTGAAGCCTCAGGATCAAGAAGAGGGCTCAGTATGGCGGCGACTGACGACGTTATTTAATGGCTCAACCGCACCGAACCGGGGCTCATCGATCATCCAGCCCATCACGCCCGCAGTATTTGACGTGCTGGATAGTCTGGAAGAGGACGTGGGCACTGCATTGGCCCTGCCACCTGAAGAACGTGCCCGAGCAATCGAAAGGCTTTCAAGGCGCTTCACCCTTGGAAAACAGCCCCTGCCCGTTGAACCGATCACGACATCGGAGGGGGATTCGGCCTTTATTGGGGGGAAGGCCGAACGGTTCCCCTCCACGCCGACCTTCCAGACGCGCACTCGACACCGCCGAACGTTCAAGTTGAACCCATAAAAATCAAGGACGAGATCATGAATCGCCTGCCGAATTTTCCATTAGGGGGGAACCGAGAGTTCCTAGTCTATCGTCGGTACTTGAGCGCGATGGTGTACACCATTGTGCTGTGCCTGTTCGCGTTGTTTGGCGCACGGAGCGCGCATGCCGACCCACTGGCGCAAACTCGGGAGATTCTGTTCGAGTGCCCTCCGGAAGAGGGGGGCTGCGAGCAGGGACTGATCGCCCAGAAGGCCGAAGCCTTGGAAAGTGTGGCCGCGATGTATGAATACGTTCGCAACACTCACGAGTACGCGCTGTATCACGGATCCCGTTCAAACACGATCAATACATTCATGGGCCAGCGGGGCAGCGATGTGGACATCGCATCCGTATTGATTGCCATGTACCGGTCGCAGAATATTCCGGCCCGTTACGCCAAAGCGACAGTGAGTGCGCCTGCCGAAGATGTGGCCAACTGGATCGGTGTGAAGAACATCGAACTGGCGGCGGCGATCATGGATGACCAGGGTATTCAAAATGTGAATCTGGCTGATGTGGACGGTACCCCGACCATCGAGTTCGAACATGCCTGGGTTCAGGTGAGTGTGCCATTCTCTGATTACCGTGGTGCCTTTCCGCCCAGAGTGGACTGCTCCGCCACACCAGGTCGTTGTCAGTGGATCGATGTCGATCCATCTTGGAAGCTAAGAGAATTTCACAACCAGAATATCGAGGTATACGGTGTCGTCGATTTTGACTACGACCGATACTACCACGCCATCGATAATGATGACGCAGATTACAGAGACAAAGGGCCTCTGGAGATCTATGAGGAGCAAATACTGACGTGGCTACATGCCAATCATCCAGGTAAGACGCTGGAGGATGTAGCTGACCCAGGGGTGATTGTACCCGCGAATGACGGCCTTCTTCCGGCCTCCCTTCCGTATAACATTACTGGCGCGGTGACGACTTATGACAGCGTCTCCGAGCATGATGATCAGAACGATCCCGACTGGGCCAAATACCTGGTTATCCGATATGAATTAGGTAACTTCTCTTTCACAGGTAATATCTCTCCTCCTTTTATTTTGGATTCCACTTCTGATCCGATAGCGCTGGCGGATCTGTCAACAAAGCGCATTACGCTAAGTTACTTCGAGGGGAGCGAAACGGCTGGGGACCCCTTTGAGCATCATCAGATGACGGTGCGTTTGGACGGTCAGGTCATTCATACGCCAATTCTCATTGCCTGGCAGAACGATAGCGATGATTTTCTAGGTCGCCGATTCAATGTCACGTTCGAACTGGATGGGGCGCCGTCGACAACTGGAGGTGATGATCACGTCATTGAGGCGACCTATCAAAATCTGATCTTTGGAGGTTACTACCTTATCGGCACCGGGGGCGATACCTCGAACTGGTCTCAGGTACACCGGGCGGCGGAAAAGCTGCTGGAAGCAAATGAGCACTTTCCCATCATCAACAACAGCAGTGGTGTGCCTTATGTCGACAAAAACGGAAACGGCGTTATCAATACCGGAGAACCCCGTCTTTTGGATGACCCTATAGCTCAGGACGAGCTGACGGGTGGACTTCTTAACGTGGCTATGAACCAATACTTCACCCGATTTGTTGAGAACACTCAAAAGCTGGATGCTTTGAATCATGTGTACTCACCGATGGAAGGGTTCGTCGGTATCGTCAGTTCAACGCACGAGGTGGATTATCTGGGGTCAACGGCGTTTTCAATCATGCCCGGTGGCCTGCTAATCGATATGAAAGGGGTTCGGTTCAACGGCACTTGGCTGAACGACAAGCCGTCTTCATTTGCCAATGATCATTTTGAGCTTGTTGGACACGAAGGGTCCTCTCTTGAGCATGAGATATGGCAAGAGCTAACAGGGTTTGATGCTATATCAACGGTGCGTGGCATCCAAATGGCTCTGGCCAGTGAGGCCAGCGTGGACTTGATGCACATTGCCGATGCCTCTGAAAGTGCAATGACGGCTATGTATTCGAAGTTTAACTATCGCAGGCAGGTCGCAGCACCGTGGTCATACTCTTTACGCGATATATATGGAACCAGACCATTCTTCTTCTTGCACAATACGAACACCGGACAGGAGAAGGTGGAGGTATTTAAAGAGGTGCCACAGTCCTCAGATAATTACAGGGCAGCGTTTCTCACGTACTGGAACGATTTCTGGGGTCCAAACATTATATCTATGGTTAACTGCGCGGAAAACATAGATGACCTTATTGCGGAGAATGGCTCTGGCGCGCCGCTTAATGCGGGCAGCTTGTGCGGTTATTCCTTTTCCCAAGGTACCACACTTGGTCAACTCAAGAATCAATTCGAAGCCTACTACAAGAATTTTTTTGGTGTCGGAGAGGAGGGGAAATACGATTTCCTTGATAACAATAAAGGCTTTAGTACTGCCAATCATGTGACTCTTGACAGCAGAGAGTCTCTTCTTCACGAGGCTGCTGTAGTGTTCAGAATCAGGAATGCGTTGCTATTTGGTGGAACTATTGGGGAAAATCCCGCGAGATGGGAGTACACGATCCCTTCTCGTAAAACCGATACGGGGCACAATCTTTTTAGTGTCTATGTTGAAAAAATCTATGATGAATCGGATGGCAGTCTTGCAAGTCTGGGGTTTAATATTAGCAATGACACTTTTTTGGCCGGTGGTGGTTGGGTCGACGGCAGTATCAATCTGTCTTTGGCCGATACTGGAGGGCCTCCTGCTCAGCCAGAATTCAATAACGAAATTTTTACGGACAAACATCCCGCATCGGTTACCAATAATGATTTGATTCGCACCCCCTCCACGGTGGATCCGGTTTCTACGGTGACAGGCAATATGTATCATGATGAAACGGATTTTCAAATTAAAGGGCGCGGGATGTCATATGTGTTTACCCGAACCTATAATTCAAATAGAAAGGGTATGGCGTACAACCGTAATTCGATGGGTTACGGATGGACGCACTCTTATAATATGCACCTAAGCTCCAATGATTACGGAAAATGCCCAAATTGCTCTGTAGAGGATGCTCCAGAGAATGAAAATGGGATTGCTTCCTCTATAAGTTATATCGATGAACGAGGAGGGGAGCACACCTTTATTCTCAACTCCGATAGCAGTAGTGAGCGCCGTATTGTGGATGGCCCGCTTGGTGAGTTCACGAGTTTGGAACTGCATACGCCTGAAGGTGGCCAGTATACGCTCACTTTTGCGAATGGGGTGAAGTATGTTTTTGAAAGGGTAGACTGGGACTTGCTGGAGCGGGACATAACGGATGCGAGGCTGATATCTATAGAGGACCCCTATAGAAATAAACTCACTATGCATTATGATAGGAATGGAAGGCTTCAAGAAATCACCGATAATTGGAATATCGATCGGCAGCGTAATTCTGGGCTTTGGTTCTCTTATAATGAAAGCGGCAGGCTTTCATCGGTGACGGACTGGTCCGGGGCTCCTCGCAGGCATTACGAGTATGACGAGGCTGGCAATCTTATAAAAGCCATTGATCCGGAAGGGAATGCGACGGAATACACCTATCACCGGGATGGACATCTACTGAATGAAATCATTAAACCCCAAGGTAGAGACGGCACTCGCGAAACCGTCGCTTTTTCCTACTACGACAATAATAAGGCATTCAGTTATGTGAACGCGTTGGGTGAGACAGAGGTTCTGGATTACGATCTTTATCGTCAGAGGACCCGGGTTACAGACCCGAGGGGATTTGTCAGAGAGCATTTTTACGATAAGAATAATGGGGCGCTAATCAAACTTAAGGAACCCAATGGCGCCGTTCTCCAATTTGAGAATACCGAAGATGGGCTGCGTTATAAGAAGCGTGATGCTATGGGTGGTCTAACCCAATACTCTTACCAAATGGATAGAAGCATAAGCTCGGACCCATCCGATACTGATGGGCTGATTACACGAGAAGTTGATCCATTGGGAAACACCATCGATTATAGCTATGGGTTGTACGGGTGTAATCCCCCCATTTTTAATCGCCAATTTGAGTAGAGGGTTAACCGGTTTGTAACAGCCGGGCCGGCGGCACGCCGCCGATAGCCGAGTTCGGTCGCTCGTGATTGTAATGCCAGAGCCATTGAGTCGCTAATAGCTGGGCGTGAGCAACGCTGGTGAACTCATGTAGATCCAACCATTCGTGCCGTGCGGTTCGGTTGAACCGCTCAATGTACGCGTTCTGGGTCGGTTTGCCTGGCTGGATGTAGATCAGTGTAATCCGCTGCCTGTTGGCCCACTCCACCAGCGCCTGCGAAATATATTCCGGGCCGTTATCACAGCGTAGGGCAGCGGGCTTTCCTCGCCATTCGATGATCTGGTCAAGCGCACGTATTACTCGTTGTGCAGGCAGTGACAGGTCAACTTCAATACCGAGCCCTTCGCGATTGTAGTCGTCGAGCACATTGAATGTTCTCAACGATTTGCCGCTGACCAGTTGGTCGCCCATGAAATCCATCGACCAGACCTGATTCGGCGCCGTCGGCACCGCCAATTCGCCCGGATAACCCCGCTTGATCCTCCGCCGGGGCTTGATCCGCAAGTTGAGTTCCAGCTCCCGATAGATCCGATACACCCGCTTGTGGTTCCAGGCATAGCCTTTCACGTTACGTAAATACAGGAAACATAACCCGAATCCCCAGCGCTTGTGGGCCTGCGTGAGCTTAAGCAGCCAGTCCGCAATCAGGGCGTTTTCGCCGCTAAGCTTTGCCTGGTAGCGGTAGCAGGTTTCACTAATGCCGTACACGACACAGGCGAGCCGGACACTGATACCGTGCTTGGCAACGCCCTTCATGGCCATCTCCCGGCGTTGAGACGGCCTTACAACTTTCCCTCCAGTGCTTCCTGGCGCAGTTCGGCTTTGAGGCGCTCCTCAGCATACATCTTCTTCAGACGGGCGTTCTCGGCCTCCAGTTCTTTCAGACGCTTCATCAGCGAGGCGTCCATGCCGCCAAACTTCGAACGCCACTGGTAGATCAGCGCTGTACTCACGTTGTGTTCGCGGGACAGTTCCGCCACCGGAACTCCGGCTTCGTGCTGCTTCAGAATCGCCAGGATCTGGCTGTCGGAAAATCGAGACTTCTTCATGTGTCGCTCCTCAATGCGATCAGTGTAAAAGTCTCTACTCAAAACCTCGATTACTTTTCGGGGGGATTACACGGGCAAGTCACCGCCGTGACCGATAAGCGTGGGAACCGTATGACGAGAACCTATTACCAAACTACGGATGAGGCGGGTGATGCGGTAAAAGGTAAGTTGTATGAAATTCGAGCGACGGTCAATGGGGTAGAAAATGTCCTTCTGGAACGTTACACCTATTACGCCAGTGGTGAGGCGTTTGGCCAAATCAAGCAGCATATTGAGTTTATCGACCCTTCTGTCCCCAGTCGGCAGAGGATAACGCACTACACCTACAAAAGTGACGGCATCAATGTTCAAAGCAAGGTCGTCAGTGGTGCAACGAGTGGCGGAGACATTACCACTACTTATACCTACGATGTCCTTGGCAGGGTGTTGACAGAAACGCTACATCGACGCAGGTCGGCTACAGACTCTAGCTTGATGGAAGTTACCACTCGTTACGCTTATGACGATTTGGATCGCGTTACGAAAGTTACAACACCTGATGGGAACATTCATGAAAATGTTTACGATGATAATGGAAAGGTCGTAGAAAAAAAGTTACATCACACTGGGAGTATTCTTTCTTCGGAATGCCCTTATATGTCTGGTCATACAGTTTGTACCTATGCGAAAAACAAATACGATGCGGCAGGAAGGTTAATTAAAGTAACGGACGTTTTAGGGTACAGTACCTCGTATACTTATGATGAAATGGGCAACCGGCTCAGCGAAACCGACCCAAATGGAAATACGGTTAGGCACGAGTACGACAGTATGGGACGTCGCACGGCTCGGATCGATGCCAATGGACACCGTTTTACTTTTAAATACAACCTTGGTGGTCGGTTGATCTTGGCCACCGATCCCAACGGTCATAGTGTCCGTAATACTTATGATGCGATGGGGCGCCTTATACAGGTTGAAACTGAGGCAGGCCGGGTTAGTCAGACAACCTATGACGCTAACGGTAACATCACACACGTCAAAGATGCGAACGCGATGGCTGACACGGGGCATCCTCGGAACAATGAAGGCGCAACGATTTATCGTGAGTATGATGAGCTGAATCGTTTGGTACTAGAGCGAAATGCCTTGAATGGGGACACTCGGTATACGTATGACTTGTTGGGGAACGTAACCAGTATCACGGATGCGGAAGGCCAAGTGACCTCCTTTGTTTACGACGATCTCGGACGTTTACTTGAAACTCAAGATCCCGTTGTTGAACCAGGGGAGGACAAGACGGACAGAGTTTTGTTGTACGATGAAGCTGGCAATCCCCTTTTGACTGAAGATCGCTCTGGGCGCCGACAACGCAACAGTTATGATAAAATGAATCGACTTGTAGGTGCTGATTACCTACAAGATGGCTCTTCTTATGATTGGGGTTACTACGGTTTCGGGAAGCCACATATAGCCGGCATCGATGAAGAGGAAGAGCAGAAGTATTATTACCAATACACTGCGCGGTATGAAAGGAAAAAAATGTTCGATGACCGTGGGGGGGATATAAAGGATTGGATTTACTCTTACGATCCAGCCGGAAATCTTGCTACGAAAACCAAGCCAAAAGGGGATGTAACAACGTACCAGTACGACAGCATGAACCGGCTAGTCGGAATGAGCAATCCAGAGTATCTCACGGCCAGTTATCACTATGACGGCGCTGGGCGTCTGATCGATCGGCTACTGTCCAATGGCGCTGAAACACACTATCAGTACGACAATGACGACCGGCTAGTTCAGCTTCAGAGCCTGTCTGCAGATGGTTCAGCGGTGGAAGATTTACACTATCTGTATGACCATGTTGGCAACATAGTTCAGATTAGTGATACCGCTAGTGGAAGAACGGTTATATATGATTACGACGCGCTATATAGGCTGGTCAGGGTAGACAGTACGAACGATGCCGAAGACCGCGCGTATAGTTACGATGCTGTGGGCAATCGGCGAACAGAGGTTCGGAACGGAGTTACCTACCACTACTGTTTTGATGTCGATGATTGTAACGAAGGCCCTTCTGGAAACCGCCTTATGAATATCCGGGTTGGAAGTATGAACGGGCCGATATATCGACAGTTTAAATATGATGATAGTGGTCGTGTCACAGAGAAGCTTGATGCCAATGGGGTGCCACTGTACACCGTGACCTATGACGGTAAAGGGCGAGCTTCGGAGATCAATGGAAAGTTGTTTGAGTACGATCACGCTGGCTATCGTATTCGTAATGGTGAGCGCCTTCATTACCTGGAAGACGAGCATTTGGACTCGACTTACGACTTGGACGGAGTCTTAAAAAATTCGTACCTGCATGGTGTGGTTGTGGATGAGCTGCTCAATGGTTTTAGTTATTACTCCGAAGATCAGAACGACAGGACCAACTATACCTTCCATAATGACCACCTCAACAGTGTCTCAGCGTTGACGGGACACAACGGAGCCGTGGAAGAGAGAACAACTTTCGATGCATTCGGGATGCCCCTAAGCCAGTCGATGCCAGGGACTGAAAACACACTGCTGTACACGGGGCGTGAATACGATAGAAACTCTGGTCTTTATTACTATCGAGCTCGCTATTATGACCCGGAGATCGGCCGTTTCATTAGTGAAGATCCTGCACGCTTCGAAGGTGGAATTAATTTCTACGCCTATGTTGGAAATAATCCGATCAATTACAATGATCCAATGGGCTTGGTGAAGTGGAATGATGCCTTTAGTTCGGGGCTTGGCATGATTACAAGTGGGGCCGGTGTATTCGTGGGTGGAGCGACTGCCGTTGGAGGTGGGGTTATGTTGGGGCTCCCAGAGCCGACGTTGATTACAAAGGCTGCGGGCGTTGGAGCGATTAGCTTTGGAACGACAACGGTTGCGAAGTCCTCATTTGATTTCGGTCTGAACTTCCGAAATTTTGTCAGCGCGGTTAGAGACCAAGAAGCTGGCGTCCCATCGAGTGGGTTTGAGCTGGGTGCGCAGGTTCTGTTTCCTGGTAGTCAAGATGCTCAGCTTGCAGCGGTGAGCGGTAATTTAATGTTTGACCTGGCTAGTGGGCGTGTCCCGGTTGGGCGCATTCCAGACGTGGTGTCGGCCGGAAGCGCTCTGGCAAGAACGAAATTCGCTAATATCACTGAGGTGGCTGATTATTCTTCGGCCAATAGAGCTATAGGACAGTTGCCAGTTAGTATCGGTTCATACGGGGCGTCGGATGTGTCTCTGGGACTGTCGATTCTTCAGGGATCGGCGTTAGCTCAGACTACCCTCAATAACTATGGATCAGTTAAAGACGCACTGTTTGGCGGGGCAGGGGGAGGGTTTGTACTTTACCCAGGAAAACCAAATACAAACTTGATGCAGTCCGCCTATGATAAATGAATGGCTCAATAATCTGTATGGCTCTTTTGATGCGATAAGGCTAACAGGGCTGGGAGTAGGACTGGTGCTATTCGGTTTTATCTTTTACCTATTGCCGCAAGCGGGAGACCTTCAGTTTAATTTTCGACTTCAGGAGCATATTCTCAGGAGTCAAAAGGCGTATCGCGCTGCTGATAACGTTAGGAAAACAAGAAAGAGGACCGAGAAAAGACTTCCATTATACGGAAAGAGTATGATGGTTGTGGGGGCTGCTCTATCCCTTATCGGTCTCTTTGGGAGTCTTTTTTGATGCTCTTGAGGGGTAGAGTTGATGGTGGCACGAGTGATGATTAAACCTGTTTTTCTGGTCTTACAGGTGATTGTTGTCTACTTTTCGGCTATTCGATCTGGTGCCTGGTGGGTCTGGGTCGGCCCGGATCGAGTCCTAGATATTTCCAGTGCATTCTTTTTCCTTTTGATTTTGGGGGCTTTCTTTTATGACGCTGGCTATAAGCGCTATTCAAGGGGCGAGATGGGAAGGAATACCTTTGTATGGGTTTATGTCATTCCCGGCGTTCTGGCGCTGATTGGGTTCGTGTTTGGGCTGATTTTTGTCGAGCGGTTCTACTAGTAGATGGGCTTGAGCGTACTCATATGCGCCTGTTTAACGGATAAGGTGGACTGAGAGCAGGATGATAGTGGGGGTAGAAGGGGAGGCGGCCCATGGGGCCGCCGAAGGTCATTCACGTTGTGACAAGCTGTTTGGCCAAGGCCACTTCCACCGAATCGCTGTCCTGGTTCAGAACGTCGAGTCCGGATTCCGGCACGTCACCCGAGGTGCTCTGGGCCACGGTGATTTTCTTCGCCATGAGCCCCAAGCAGGTCATCTGTGATGTTCGGGCGTAGCCCAGGTAAATGACCCGCACCGGCTGCGTTTGGCCAATCCGCCAGGAGCGGCGGGCGGCCTGTTGCAGCGAGTACACATTATACCCGGATTGCATGAACACGGTAAGCGTCCGGCGACCCCATCTTGAGTCGACGGTTGCGGCCTTCACGATAGTGTCCACTTATTTCTTAGTGGACACTATCGATGGACCCGTTAAGCGTATCTCAGCCCCAACCTCAACCGCGACGTCGCCGTCACTTCTCCCGTGAGTTCAAGGCGCACATCGTGGCCGCCTGTCAGGAACCGGGCGTGTCCGTCTCCCGGATCGCCCTGGACAACCAACTTAACGCCAACCTGGTCCGCCGCTGGATCCGTGAAGCCGAGCAAACCGGCCAGACAATAACGTCACCCGCGTTTATGCCCTTGGCGGTACCGGTGGCGTCGAGCCCTCCTGACCGGTCTTGCGCCAAGGAGTCGGATAACCGCATCCGCATTGAAGTGCCCCGCTCCGGCGGACCGGTCATCGTGGAATGGCCCGCCGAGCAGGCCCATCAGTGCCTGGCCCTGTTACGCGAGCTGCTGCGATGATCCGCATCGACGAGATCTGGCTGGCCACCGCGCCACTGGACATGCGCGCCGGACCGGACAAGGCCCTGGCCCGGGTGATCCAGGTGTTCGGTGCGGCGAAGCCACATCAGGCTTATCTGTTCGCCAACCGCCGGGGCAACCGCATGAAAGTGCTGATCCACGACGGCTTCGGTATCTGGCTGTGCGCCCGCCGGCTCCATCGGGGCAAGTTCCACTGGGGTGACGCTTGGCGCGGCGATCAGTTGCGCCTGAATGAAGAACAACTGGCCGCCCTGGTGCAGGGCCTGCCCTGGCAGCGACTGGGCGACGAGGCCGTGATCTCGGTGCTGTAACCACACCTCGTTCCCGTTGGCTATACGCCCAACCTCCAATCGCCCGCCGGGCGCTGGCTTGGCATACTGTCCGCATGACCTCGCGCCCTGACCTCAACGCCCTCTCTCCCGACCAACTCCGTGCCCTGGCCACCGAGTTGTTCGATCACTTGGAGAGCAAGGATCGGGCCCTCGCCCAAAATGACCGGACCCTCAGCCAACAAGAAAAAGCGATCCGTCACCGCGACGCGGTGATCGAGAAGCAGGCCCATGAACTGGCGCTGCTCAAGCGCCATAAGTTCGCCCGGCGCAGCGAGCAGTTCAAGGGCGCGCAGGGCCAGTTGCTTGACGAACTGATCGACGCCGACCTGGCCGCCATGGAGGCGGAGCTGGCCAAGGCACTTCCAACGCAGGCGCCCGCCGCTCCGGCCAAGCAACAACCCAAGCGCACGCCGCTGCCGCCGCAACTGCCCCGCACCCTGATCCACCACGAACCCGAGGGTACGCAATGCCGCTGTGGGTGTGCGCTCAAGCGCGTTGGCGAGGACATCAGCGAGAAGCTGGACTACGTGCCGGGCGAGTTCACGGTGGAGCGCCATATCCGGGGCAAGTGGGCCTGCGAGCAATGCGAGACCTTGATCCAGGCGCCGGTGCCGAGGCAAGTCATCGACAAAGGCATCCCGACGTCTGGGCTGCTGGCCCAGGTGCTGGTGGCCAAGTACGCCGATCATCTGCCCCTGTACCGCCAGGAGCGCATCTTCGGCCGGGCCGGTCTGGCGATCCCCCGTTCCACCTTGGCCGAGTGGGTGGGCACCTGCGGTGTGTGGTTGCAGCCACTGGTGGATGCGCTCAGAGCCCAGTTGCTAGCCCAGCCGGTGCTGCACGCGGATGAAACGCCGGTAGCGATGCTGGCACCGGGCAAGAAGAAAACCCACCGGGCCTATGTGTGGGCTTACTGCAGCACCTCGTTCTCTGAACTGAAGGCCACGGTCTACGACTTCGCGCCCAGCCGGGCGGGCGCACACGCCCGCGCCTTCCTGGGGGACTGGCATGGCAAGCTGGTGTGTGACGACTACGCTGGCTATAAGGCGGGCTTCGGCGAGGGCATTACCGAGATCGGTTGCCTGGCGCACGCCCGTCGCAAGTTCCACGACCTGCACGTGGCCAACAAGAGTGAGCTGGCCGCCCAAGCGCTGGAGTCCATCGGTGCGCTGTACGGGATCGAGCGAGAGGCGAAGGATCTGCCGGATAAAGACCGCCAGCGCTTGCGCAACGAAAAAGCCCGGCCCATCGCCGACGCCCTGCACCAATGGATGATCTCCCGACGGCAAAAAGTCCCGGACGGCTCGGGCACGGCCAAAGCCCTGGACTACAGCCTGAAACGCTGGGCGGCGCTGACGCGCTACCTGGACGATGGCGCGGTGCCGATCGACAACAACCGGGTGGAAAACCAGATCCGCCCCTGGGCGCTGGGGCGCAATAACTGGCTGTTCGCGGGCTCTCTGCGCAGTGGTCAACGTGCGGCCGCCGTCATGAGCCTGATCCAGTCGGCGAAGCTGAACGGCCACGATCCTTATGCGTATCTGAAGGATGTGCTGGCTCGGCTGCCGACACAGAAGAACAACGCCATCGACGAACTCCTGCCGCAAAACTGGGCGCCGACCTCCGCCTGACAAGGTGGGATTACCGGACGCTTACTGAACACGATCGTGGGAAAGGCCAGCAGATCCAGGCCGGTTTTCACCAGTTCGGGGTTGGTGATGAGCACATCGATACCCCGTTCCAACTGGTCGGCGATCCAATCTTCCCGCCGGGCCGCGTCCACGCTGGCGCGCAGTACCGCCACCTTGAACCCGTCCCGCTCCAGGATGCCCTTCAGGCGGGCCGTCGTGTCACGGTGGCCGGTGTAGACGGTGTAGACCAGGGTGTTACGGCCTTCCGCCTTGGCTTCCCGGCAGATCTCAACGAGCTCCGCCTCTTTGGGCATGACGTCGGTGTCGGAGAACTGTGCCGGCACGAAGGCCAGTGGCTCCCGGGTTTGAGGATGCTTGACCGTCTCTGCCCGAAAGCAGGTGTCTGGCCAAGCGAGCAGGACGTTCAGCACCACGCCCAGCAGGGTCGTGTCGCGGCGCGACAGAGCCCGCTTTAGCTCGGCGGTGAGTTGGCAGGCCAGAGTCTGGTGGACCCTTTCCTGTTCCTCGGTCATCGCCACGTCACGGAACGCTTCGTCATACGGGGGCAGCACGCCACCGATGTCCCTCAACTTCAGGAACACCGTGAACGGCAGTACGTAACGCAGTACGCCATTTGGGCCAAAGCCGGGGGCCTTGGTGGTCCGAACCGTGACCTTGTTGCCCTTGGCGGTCTTGTGGGCCGCGGAGGTGCTCTCGGAGTAAATATCCTTGAGCACCCCATGGTCCCGCATGAACGCCATGGCGGCGGAAGACAAGCTGCCTCGCTGTGTCGGGCGGTAGCCGTCCTCGATCATCCGAGAAGGCAATGCCCGAAACAGCAAGAAAAACAGGTCGTCCGCGTAGCCCCCCATGAGGGTGCCGGTGAGCAGAAGAACCTTGCGGGCCTTCGCCGCCAAGACGCCCATGGCCTGGCCCTGGGCGGAGCCTCGGTTCTTGTACTCATGCGCCTCGTCGGCGATGAGCAGGTCGAACGTGTTCTGAGGTAATTGTCTCTTGATGAACTCAGAAGGCTGGAAGCCGCCTTCGCCGAAACCGAACTCCATATTGGCCATGGCGCGCTCCATGCGCTGAGCCTGCCGGTCGGAGAACACCAACTGGCCGTTGGCGTCCATCAGGTTGATGAACTCGTAGAGGTTGTCCCCCAGCATGGACGCCAGGAAGGCCTCGCCGAACGTTTTCATCAGCCGTCGGGCGGTCACTTCCCCGATGGTTGGGATCCGCTTCAGGGCTTTGATCACCGCTGCGGAGCGGTCTGTCGCGGACAGCCCCTTGGGGCGCACCAACGTCCAAAGCGGTGTGCCGCACCCGTCGCATTTGCGGCGGGTGTCCTCGGCGTCGAGGACCGCGGGCCGGATCGGCTCGCCGTCCGGGTCGGTGAGGGTCCGGCCGCAGTCCGGACAGACCGCTTCCTCGCCGTGTTGGCGCCGCCGGCGCTGAAACGCCGGCTGCCAGTGGAACCCCATGCGCATCCGCACGCGGCCCAGAACGAAGAACTCTGGCCCTTCGACGGGAGAGCCCAATGTCTCCCGCAGTTTCAGCAGCTTGGACAGCGTGTCCGGGCCATTGAGCACCCAGACGCGGGCGTCGGGAATGGTCTCCAGGATCTCCCGTCGCCACTTGTAGACCAGGTGGGGTGGGGAAAGCACCAGCGTGCGCCGGTAGCCCGCGGTCCGGTGCAACACCGCCGCCGTGGCAATGCCCACGGTGGTCTTGCCGCAGCCCATTTCCCCGTTGACGATCGCGGCGGGTTCACCGCGGTTGATCAGCAACTCGGTGACGGCGTGTACCGTCCGGGCCTGGGCCAGAAACAACGTCCGGGAGAGGCCATCTAGGACCTGTTCACGTTCCTGGCGGGGCTGCCCGTCAAAGACGGGCGGGTTCGCCTGATTCAGGGCGGCCAGCAGTTCGTCGCCAAATTCCTCGACGAAGTCGGACAGCCCCACAGTCAGGGCGGCCTCGTCACGGTCGCTGGAGACAACGGACGAAACTGGAGTGGAGGGGGTAAGTGTCTTCATGGTGAAGCTCCTCATTGAATGACGGGCCCACCACGCCCCTTCGGGGCGGTGTGGCCCCGGTGGGGTGGCTATGTGGGGTGGATATTCCGGCGTGACACGCCGAAATGGGGTCAGCGAATGGTCAGGATCTGCCCCTGCGTCGCGGAGCCGGGCGTCATGTCCCAGGCCCGGATCACCGGAACAAATCGGTCGGTGAGAATGCGCGTTTCCGCGATGGAGCCGTCCTCACGTTCGGCGAACTCCGAGGTCTGTGTTTTTTCCTTGTGGGTGTCCCCCTTCAGAGCGAGGACTTTGCCACTGGGGGCGGTAATCACCCCGGAAATGGCGCCGGCCGCCAAGGCCAACGCCAGATGCCACTGCGAGAGCGCGCAAGCCGGCGGCCGGGCCGGGCGGTGTGTGGCGCCGAAGCAGGCGTCCGCCGTGGGCCACAGCCCTCGCAGACGATGCACCTCTTCGGCCAGCTGCTGAGGTTCGAGCGTGACACGGTAGAAGTGCTCGGGCAGAACCCGGGTACAGGGGACGGTGTAGTGACGATGGGACCCAGTGGGCGGCAGCGTGTCCGCGGCCGCTTCTCCTTGGCCAATACGCAACAGATGATCGCGGGCCGCTTTGGCCTCGGCGGGCACGGTGTCCCGTTGCCGAACTCGGCGCCCGAGGATCACCACCTGTTTGAATTGTGTCTCCACCGCCTGGTGGACCGTCAAATCTGTGAAATGGCGGGTCAGCCAGCCCACCAACTCTCGGTCGAGCACGTAGGCAGGGACGATGAACACCAGAATGCCGTCGTACTGCAGTAAAGTAAGGGCACGCTGGTAGAACAGCTTTTCCAGCCGTGCCCGGCCTTTGCCGGCGTAGTCGGTCACCCCGTCGGCGTTCTTGGCCAAATCACCATAGGGCGGATTGAGCCAGAGCAGCCCGAAGGATTGGCGTGTGATCATCATGTCCATCAGGTCGCTGTGAACACACTGATCCACCAAGGTCCGGGCGTGTTGAGCGCGCTCGCCGTCGTACTCCACGGCGTAGGCCGTGACAGCGTCGCGGCCCAGGGCGTGTGCCGCCTCGGCGAGGGCGACGCCTTCGCCGGCACAGGGGTCGAGTATCGCCATGGGACCGTCGGCGGGGCGCAGAGCGGACAAGGTCCGCTCCAGTGTGGGCTCGTCCGTGGGGAAGTACCCATTGCGAGCGAAGTTGCGCGCCAGGCGCGGGAACATCAAAGCCATAGGGCTCTCCTGATTGTGATAAGCGGTGTGGAAGTCATGCAGGGAAATCCCTGCCCGGATGGGGTTTGAAAGGCGGTTGCCGGAACCCAGGCCGCTAGGCGGCCCGGGCTTTGCCAGGCTGTGGTGACGCGGTCAGCGCCCCGGCCCGAATGCGTTCTCCGAGCAGGTCCGTCAGTCGCGGCAGATCCAGCGTGAGTCGAACCCCTTCCAGCGGCCCGAGGGTCATTGGAAGGCGTCCCAGCATGTTGAGGTCCCACAGCAGCGTCAGCACGGTGTCGCGCCAATGATCCAGCAGGGGCAGGGCGCAGGTCTCCCGCACGGCCTGCCATAACCGTGGATCGGTATTGGGGACGCCGTGGGGCAGCAGCGTGAGCGCGGTGCCGTTGGTGCGGTCCGGCGTCAGGCAGCGTGTGTCGAACAGCCACACATGGACCAGGGTGCCGAACAGGGTCTGGCGATAGGCCCGGGTGGTGCGTTTTTCCAGGTGATCCGTATTGGGCACGAACACCGAAACGCGGCTGTCGTGTTCCAAGATCAGGTGGAAATGGTCCAGGCCTTGTTCATCACGCCCCAGCGTCAGCCGGGCGAGAAAGGATTGGATGGCGGTGTCCCGGCCCCAGAGGGACAAGAACACCAGGTTGCCGCGCTCATCGCCGACGTGCCCATCGACCATCAGATCGGGGCATTCTTCGATGCGATAGAGCGCCTGCGGTGTGCAGTGAGTAGAGGTAGACATGGTGGTTTCCTGATTATCCGAGTGAAAGGCAGTGCGGGCCGACAGAGGCCCAAGACACCGAAGGGTTAGCGCAGCGCGCAAGCACCACAGGACCGTGGTGCTGATGACGTGAGAAGGGCTCTCAAGGGCTGACGCGATGCCAGTCCTGAGAGAGGGGCGCGAACTCGTACCCCAGTTGATGGAGCCGGTCGCACTGTTGGCGGAGCCGGCGCCGGTCCACGGTGGCGTCGAGTTTCACGGCGTCTGAGAGAGGCCACAGGGGGCCAAACAGCTTGGCGTCGTCCCCGTCCGCGTTCGCCTGGCCCTCGGACGGTGTGTCCTGGGGCGCGGAGGATTCCTCCGGCGGTGCGGGTGCAGCGTTGGGCGCTGAGGGTTGAGGGGCAGGGGCCGTTGGCTGAATGGGCTCGTCAGCCGGGTCGGGTTCTTCCGTGCTGAGACGGCTGGCATCGTCGTTGCTCAGGGCATCGATACCGGACAGCGTCATACCGTCCAACTGAGCGCGAATCTCGATCACCAGTCGTCCGTTAGCGAGGTAGTGGGTGGGACGGATGGCGGTGATCAGAAAATCACCGTCGTACTTGCCTTCGTGGTACTGATCCAGCTCCGCATTCTTGACGACAAAATCGCCGATGGAGGTGGAAAGGCGGCCAACGTTGAACGCGCCGTTGCGCCCGTGAATGGTGCGGATGGCCAATTGGCCAGATAAGGAAATCATAGGACAGACTCCAGAAGGAAAGGAAAAGCCCTGGCGGGCAGGGCAGAGCTTGGAATGGAAAAGGGGGAGGGCCGATGAGCCCCGGGGGGTTACAAGTAGCCTTCTTCGGCGAAGGACAGAGGCGTGCCTTTGCCGATGATGAAATGGTCCAGAACACGGACATCCACCAGGTCCAGGGCCGCTTTTAAACGGGTTGTTGCATCCCGGTCGGCCCGGCTGGGTTCAGTGTCGCCTGAAGGGTGATTGTGGGCGAAGATGACCGCGGAGCAGTTGTGCTCAATGGCCCGTCTGACTACGGCACGAGGGTAGATCGCAGCGCCGCTGATGCTGCCTCGAAACAAGGGTTCGTAGGCGATGACGCCATGGTGATTGTCGAGGAAGACGATGGCGAACACTTCCAAAGGTTCGCTGGCCAACTGCAGACGGAGATATTCGCGGACAGCTAGAGAGCTGGTCAGCGAGGCTTCGCGTTTGAAGAGCTGGGCCTCCAGGATACCAATCGCTTCGCGAATAACCGGGTGCGTTTGGATACTGGTGTAGTCGATGGGGGTGCGGAGAGCGCCGTCATGGACGACAGGGACGTTATTGAACGACATGGAAACCTCCTGATGAATAATCTAAGGAGGCACTGACCCCGTGGGGCAAGGCCCCCGGGACGGTGGGTGGAATGAAGGGCCCCGAAAACGGGGCCTGGATTGAGGGTTAAAAAAATCAAGCGGTGGCCTGAGCACTGCGCGCCCAGTCTTGGGCGTTGGCTTGGTGTTGCGCCTCGATGGCGGACTTGGCCGCATCTGTGGGCAGGCGCCACACTTTAGCCTGACCGTCGAAGCGATAGCCTTGCTGCTTCAGCGCCGCTTTGCGTTCCTGGAAGTCCGGCGCGTCCTTGGACAACTGAACGGTTTCAGGTAGTGCGATCTGCGCGGACTGACGCGGTGCTTCCTTCGGTGAGGAAGAGGCCTCGGCAGCGGGTGCCGGGCTGTCCTCGGAAGACGTGGCTTCAGCCTGATCGTCCTGGCCACCCTGACTGGCTTGACCGGACGGATCCTGCTCCAACTGCGGCCGTTCCGCCTTTTCCGCTTTGTAGACCAACTGACCGTTCACCTTGATCCAACTGATGAACAGCAGGCGGGCCTTGAGGCTAACGCCGGTCTGGCCGGTTTTGTCACCCTTGGTGTAAGTGAAAGTATCGGCCCACAAGTCGCCGATTTTGAAGCTGATCAAGACTTTCTGATCCTGCTTCACGGCGTCCTCGTACTGCCGGACCAACGCCTCGGCCTCTTTGCCGCTGACACGGCAGTCGAAGCGGGTGTACACCACATCGTCGGCGGCGCCGGACAGCGCCGCGATGTTGCACGCCAGGAAGGGATTGCCCTTCTTGGGAGATACCTCGCGGATACGGTTCAGGTACCCGATGCCGGTGGTGTGCAGATCGAAGTATTGCTTTTCTTGAGTAGATTGAGTCGGTTGAGTGGACTGAGCTGGGTTCATGGTGATTCTCCTTAACGTTAAGAAAACACGGAGAAACACCACGCATAAGCGTGCCCCATGGGGACGTGTTTCCCCGTTGGGGTGAAAGTGAAAAAGGTGTCGAAGGTTGCCGGCTGGCGAAGGTTGAGAGTGGATCGAAGCCCGAAGGCTGCCTCGTTTCACGATCCGATAAGGCTTTTTTCAAGGGGCCGCTTATCCCAGCGGTGAGGGTGTTCGATCAATATCTAATCAACGATGGCGGCGGGGTGTCAAGCTTTTGGGGCCAGCGCAACCCTTCGCACCGGAGTAAGGTCACGAATTGGGGCGATGCACGTGATAGTACAGACTACGGCGCCCGCTGATGCGTCGTGGCTTCGGTATGGGTTTTTCGCCGTTGACCCAGGTCGAGGCTTCCACCCAACCGGTTGCCTCCAGGGCGCGGGAGATCCGTTTGAGTGTGAATTCCGGAATGGCCTTGACCAGCGTGTCGGAGGTGAACAAGTAAACCGGGCCTTGCGGGGTCTCCTCTCGATAGCCGTATTCCCCCATGGGGATGGTGGGATTCTGCTTGGCGTGCCGCAGGTCGGTGAACCCGGTGTCGGCGTGGTGATCCAGAAACATCACCATTAGTTGGTTTACCCTCTGGTATTCCCACGTCCGGTTGGTGCCGGGCTGCGTTGGGCCGACCAGCCGCTGGTGGTAGGCCTTGACGGTGTCCGGATGCACGCCGTAGCAGCGAGCGAAAGTGTCTATCGGCAGGGTTTTAAGGTCATCAATCCGGTCCCGCCACCAGCGGTCCAACTGGTCCCGGTGGCGCATGGCCACCCGTCGACGTAACTGATTCAAGGCGGTATGGCTGATCCCCAAGGCCGCCTTGGCCTCATTGAAGATAGGGAGGTCATGCAGAGCCTGAGCCAATACCGGCGTGAGGATCAGGCTGACACCCCGAGAGGGGATGCCAGGGCCGGGCACTTGGTCCATCCGCCAGCCGTATTCAATGAAAATACCGTGGGGGGAGCGCACCCGCTTGCGGACGGCCCAGTGTTCACCATCAATGTCCCAAGCCTCACCGATGATCTGGGTGCGGTGCCGATAACCGCTCTTGCAAGGATATGCTGGTCGATTCATCGCTCAGGTCTTACTGTCCCTGCCTGGCATCCCACTGCCAGAACGTATCCCCGTAAGCACTGCCCTTGAAACTCGGCATGACCTCTCCCTTCTTGAAATAACGGCGGGAGCCCGCTTTTGCCGGGGTGAACCACCAGCCGGACTCAGGGCACGGCTGACCACCGGGGGTTCGGGGAGGGCGTACCGGAACATCAACCGGCTCGACAGCGTCGTCGTACTCGCCTTCAATCTGTTCGACGAAGTACCACTTGCAGGAGTTGAGTGCCATACCTTCGTTTCTCAGGAAACGACTGGCCATATTCGGGTTATCCAATTCCGAAGGGGAGAAGTTGCGCCCTCTTAGGTTGCGCACAAAAGTCTCGTATTCCGAAGGTGCGTATTGTTTGACCGCGTTAACAAGCTCGGGGCCTTTGACCCAAAAGTTATCCCTTCCCGCTGCTTGAATGATCTTTCTTCCCAGATCATTGAAAGTGACGCATTTCCCAGGGCTGCCGTTGGTTTCCCCTCCTGTCCAACAAAACTGGAGCGCCCCTAGCGGGTCGTCTTGAGGTACATACACGCCTGTGCGTGGCGGCTTCTTCCCCGTCTCCGCTTCGACAGCCATATGGACGACATACTTGGGGAGTCGGGGGAAAAGGTGGGCTATCCCCGGGTTGCTCGGGTCAGTGCGGGAGCCGTACCAATACGAATTAAAGGCGCTTTCCGTCATGTTTTTTGGTGGTCCAATCAGGCTGTCGATATAAGTGGCATAGCCGTAAACTTCGCTGAAAGCCTCCTCGAACTGTTTTTCCTCCTCGGGGGTAGTCCAGCCCATGGATAGGTTCCGGAGCATGCCGGAGCAGTTTTCTGCGCCTGTGTTGCTATAAACCTCAATGGCCCGCCGGGCGATCTGATGAATCACACTTTGCCGCCATTCCTTCAACGCCGGGAAGCCGTAGGTGCTCCAGTTGGCCGCGGTGTCCCGCCATCCCCAGCGCGGATTGGCGATGTACTGGTCCCGGCCCTGTTGAAGCGCCGTATCAAGAGTGATTTCCGTGTCACCGATCAGCACATCCAGCCGGTCCTTCAGGCCCTGTAAGTACGCCTGCGAGGTGTAGTGATACAGCACCGTGGCCTGACGCTTTTGCCATACGTTCAGGGTCATAGGCGAGCCGCTCATGAGCCGTCTCCTTGTTTCGTCACTTGCCCAGGCAGATTAGGCAGGCCCAGTTTGACGTCCTCCAACTGGGCGTCGAAGTCCGTGGTGCCCCAACCAGTATCATAGGGACCTTGGATGCGCGGGTCATTGACGGCTTCCCGCAGACTGACGTGACGAGCCTTTTCTGCCTCTGGTAAGTCTTTAAAGGCGGAGTAGTCCAGTTCTGTCGGGTCCAATCGTCCACTCATGTCATCGGACTGCCGGAAAAACCGGAAAGTATCTGAAACGGTACCGGTCGGATTGCCTTGATCTGCAGTCATAATAACGATTTGCTCCCATCCGCCTTCCAGATACTTGCCTTCCATTTCAGGCACTTGCTCCAAGACCTGACTGGCGGCGGGACCACGCCACACATTCACACGGCCTCCTGCGGGGATATCCAGCACCACGAATTGCCCATTGGGGTTCCACTGGGGCCACACCGCCAGGAATTGACGCCAATCGCTTTTCGGGTCCTCCGCCTGTTTCATCAACCTCATAAAGTCTTCCTCCAACATCCAGCAGTCTCCGGCTGCGCCGTTGGAGGGTGAAGTCACACGATATAGCTTTTGCGGTCCCTCAAGGACATCGGGGCGAACACGATGAAATGTAGTAATCTGCCTATCTGATAGCATTGGAAAGTCGCTGTTGGTGAGCCGCTTCTCCTCCAATAAATCAAGCCAGTCTCCCCGTAGATCATCCATAAGATCCCCATCCTTAGGATTTAACCCCGGGTGCGGCGGCTCGCCTTCCTTCAACCACCGCGGCGGTGGGTCTGACTGGCGCATCAAGGTCACGGCCTTGGTTTGAGGCAGTGTTCCTCGGAAATGCACGTTGAGGGTGTTGACCCGGGCGCCGCGGTACAGCAGGTGCTCAGCGTCCAGGCGGCGGATGATCTGGTCCAGCACCTCCTGGATCGGAGCAATTGCCTCGCCGACATAGTTGTCGAATTGCCGGCGAATCTTCAGCACGGTCTCCAGGACCGCTTGGGCGCGGGCCCCTACGACAGGGACGAGTTTCACCTTGTCCGTCAGTTCGCGAAATTTTGCGATGCCGGTGTCGAACGCCCGAGTCAGACTTCCAGGATCTACTCTTCCTTTCAACTTGCGGGTTTCGTCGGCGAGATAGCCGAAGATGTCGTCGATCTTAAGGGCCTTCCAGTACTGCTCCACCTCTTTCTTGCGCAGGAAAGTGATCACCCAGGTCATGGCCTCTTCTATCGCTGTGGCAAGCTGACGCCCTCCAAAACGGCGGACAAACAGGAAGAAGATCTTCAACACACCCTTGAGCAGTGAACCCAGGGAGGGGATAAGGCCAATCAGCGTCAGACACAACGCGATCCAGGACCATTTGTCCGAGCTGTCCTCATTGAGGTGCATGCAGTTCGCGATGATGTCGCGCACATCGCATATTTGATCCACCACCGGGATCATCGAAATCGCGGCGTCGAACGTGACCTGTCCGGTACTGCGATCCAGGTTGAAATCCCCCTGAATCGCTTCCCAAAGCCAGATCGCCACATCGCGGCGCCCCTCATCAAAACGGACATAGGTGTCGGTCAGGAATGCCAGGGCGTCCCGTAGCTCCTGTTCCGTTGCGGGGCCGTTGCCAGGCGGGCTCATGTTTGTGACTCCTTCACTGAACGACGCTTCCTTGATAGTCCGGTGTGCCTGGCGTCTCAGGCATGGTTATCACCGGCGTCTGGAATTTGAAGATCGAAGAGGGAGGCTAAGGGCTGATCGGTCTCCGGTGTGCGCGGTTTGTACACCACGTTCTCCACCGGCTTATTGTCCACTCGTTCGTGCCGGCCTTCGCCGTTCGCGTCCAACTGTCCCGACACCGTGGAACCGTCCTGGAACAGAATGTCGTAATCCGCCTGGGCGATGCCCACCCCCGTATCGGGATCTCGATAATCCAACGCGATCCAATCCACCGCCTCATGGGTTGGAAGGTCTGACTTGGCAGAGGGCAGGGCTGGTATCGAAACGCTGCCGGCCTGGCCCGGCTCCAACGACTTTATGGAACCTTTGATGGTGAAGGTACCGGGGCAGCGGAAGAAGATGTTGGCGCCGTCGAGGACGATTTCGGTCTGGCCGCTTTGCAGGGTGATTTTTTCCTTAGCGAGGACGCTGACCTTGCCTTCACTGCTGGTGGCGGTGATGGCCTGGTCGGCGAGCAGTTCCAGCGGCCCGCCGTTGGCCTGCAGGGAGACCGGACCGTTTTCGCTGATGATCTTGAGCGGGCCTTTGTGGCTGTAGAGGCCGGCGCTGCCGCCGCTGGCCAGGGCGAGATTATCGCCGGCGCTGATGTGGCCGTCGCTCTGGGTGGTGATGTGCAGGTGCTCGCCGGCCATGGCGGCGGCGCTTTTGTCGCTGTTGAGGACGATGTGATCCGGGCTTTCCAATACCAGTTTCGGATCGGCGAAGGTTTCCACTGGCTGGTCGCTGTCTTCACGGCTGCCGGGCCTCGGCTTGAACGGCGACTGGCCGGCCACCGGAGCGGTGTAGCGGCCGTCGACTTGCGGGTCCAGAGCCTCGCGGAAGGCGGTTTGCGCGGCATTGCCGGCCAGGCCCGGCGCGCCGGCGGCGGTGGCGGCGTCATGCAGGGCCTGGGCGGTGCGTTCCGCGCCTTTGAGCTGGGCCACCGCTTCGTTCATTTCCATCTGGGTGCCCTGGCCTTTGGCCTTGGCGCTGGCCGATATCAGCAATCCACGGCCGGCGCGCACGGTGGTCCAGGCCTGGGTGGCCAGTTCCCAGCCCTGACCGCGCAGGGCGCCACGCCGGGTGGGTCCCGGGGTGACGCTGTAATCCACCAGATAGCCCAGCCCCAGGCCGCTGCGGGCCAGGCTGGTTTCTAGCCGCACGCTCACTTGTTTCGGGGTGTCGTCCAGCAGCAGACGCTGCAGGGTCGGGCTGTGGTCGCCCTGGCCGTCGTGCTCCCGGGTTTGCAGGCCGCTGACGGTGCCGGCGTGGTTGGTGCCGTCTTCCCGGGCGACACCGAACGGCGGCTTCACTTCGCCGTTGTAGAGTTGGCCGATGACTACTGGCTGGTCGATATCCCCCTGGCGGAACTCGACCAAGACCTCGCTATCGATCCGGGGCAGGAAGTTGGCGCCCCAGTTGGGACCAGCCAGAGCCTCGGCCACCGGCACCCAAATCCCCGAAGACGCATCGCCAGGGGCATGACCCGATTGGGGGGCACCGGCATCGTTAAGGCCACCGGGGTTGGGAGCGTCCCCGCGCTGCCAAGTGTATTGGATGCGCACCTGGTGGTCGCGACTGCTGGTTACGGCGTCGCCGGGGTGGCCCACCACTCTCGCCAGCAGCGGGCCGCCCACCTCGGGCTTGGGGCGGGGCACAGGGGCTATGGGAGTGGTGGCCGGAATGGCCAGGAAAGCGTTGCGGTACTGGCCGGCCTTGAGGGTGTCGTCGCCGAGCTGCTCGCCAGCGTGGCCCAGGTTGTTCACCGCTGCGTGTTCCAACACCAGAGCCACATAGGGCCCTTCATCACAACGCGGATGGCCGCTCAAGGTAAAGGCTTCACCGGTGGCCAGGGTGCGTACCCGACTTTCGCCGCGATGGACCCGTTGTAACACCCGCAAGGCATCCAGATGGTGGCCAGCGGTCCGTTCCGCCTGTTCGGCGCTGTCGAAGCGGGCATCCTGGCGGTGCCAGTAGATCTCCCGTACCGGCAGACCATCTGGGTCGGTGGCTTCGGCGCGACCAGTGACGGTACGTACCTTGCTGCTGTGCCAGCTGGCCACCTGCACCGCGTTGGGGGTGAGGCGGCTACCGTCGGTGAAGCGGGTCACCGAAGGTCGGCTTTCCTCGGAGCGGTCATTATGGAAATCCAGGGAGGGACCTTCCGGCAGGCAGGCGTGCTGGTCGAACACCACCAAAGTCACCGGCGGGCCGCCGTCCTTGGCATCCTCTTGGCCGTCCTGGCGATGCTCAAAACGCCAGGCCAGTCCGTATTCCGTCATCAATCGCTGACAGAAGGCCCACTGGTTTTCCCGGTACTGGGTGATCATGGGCCGTTGCGGCAACGGGGCCATGAGATCAAAGCGGACGGCGGCTTCGGGGTATTCGCCGATGATGCGCTCGATAACGTCTTGGGCGGAGCACTGAGGGAAGATCTCGCTGTTCAAGCGTTCTTCCAGCCAGAAGCTCCAGGAACCCAGGACCAGCTCGCAGCGGGGCAAACCGTCCATGTCCCGGTATTGATAGGAGTCTACACAGACACCGTGCCAGCGGCGCCAGCCGCCATCCGGACAGCGCAGGGACAGCGTCATCGGCTGGCCGTTCAAGACGTCACCAATGTCCTCATCCCGACGGTCCGAGCCGGTAATGAAGCAGTCGATGGTGAAGGTGTACTCGCCACAGACTTCCTCGCGGCCCCGGAAGCGCTCCACCACCAGGCCTTCCGCCGCGGCGTCGACTTCGATCAGGCGTTGGTTTTGGAGTGGGGTGGCCAGGGCAGCCAGGATATCGCGGCCAAGCGAAAAGGGATCGGTCATGGAAATCCTTCTCCAATATCTATCATCAGCGAATCCGGCTGAGTTCAGCGAAGCATAGCAAGCTCGGGCAGGGCGTCAACCTGGAGGGCTGATCCCTTGAAGGGTGCCCGTTACCCATACAAGATACGTCTTGACCGTCTGGCCATTATGTCGTGTCGGAGCAACATCTCCGCCAGTGGCCCGAAGGCGGGAATGACAACCATAGCGCTGAATCCGGGTATCCTCCGTGAAAGTCAGAAGATGCCCGTTGGCGGAAAGAGCGGTGATTCCGCTTATCACGCCGGCGCTTAGGCAAGCTTCCGGTGACATCCATTGGTCTCTACAATGTACTTGCATCTGTTCTGCGCGTATCACCACGGTGTCAGCCAGCAGCAATTCAGCCCCACCGGGGAATGTAATGCGAAGGGTGTCGGGGTAGGCATCAGGATGAAAAGGGTCTCGGCGGCGCAGTTCGGCGTGTTCATCCAGAACCCGCTGCGCCTGCCATTGGTAATCCTCAAACAGGGCGTGCCAGTCTATCCCCGGCGCGTCTCGTGCCTGTCTCTCGTCATGTGTCATGTGTCGATCATCCCAGTTGATCTGATGAAACCCATGAGGCCATGAGAGTACCAAGATCGCGCCTGTCATCAAGGACAATCCACAACGGGTTGAACGGGGCTGGTAGATTCACACGGGCTCTGGATAAGCTGGTGCGTGGGTGCTGTGTGGAGCGTAGAGCCAATCATAAGGATCTACGACGAGCCAATGCCCTTTTCACCCCCACAGGGGAGGATTCTGCGTGTCAGATCCAGTGACTCCTGCAACCTATTCTGGATTGGGGTAGGGTCATGTCGGTGAGCAAGAGCTGCGAGGACAACCGACGCGCTACGACGGTTGGTGAGCACTCGGGAGCGAGATAACCTTTGCTTTCGGTGCGATATCGAGTCTAGCCGAATTTTCTATCGGGGGGGCTCGCCCTCCACAAAACACATTGGGTACTAAAGATCGATTAATCTATCGTCTCCAGTACTCGACGAGGTGATAGATTATGAAAAAAATTAAACGGTTTTTAAATTGGTATGGATCACGCAAGCCCGTTAAGTTCTCTGATTTGCCGAGCTGGGCCGTCGTGATACTCCTAGGGATAGCATCAATGGAGGCGGCTTGGTTTTCTATGCCCCTACATCAAGTCGGGCCCGATTTTATCATCGCTGTAAACAACGGGGTGCCGATCAATGGCGTGGCTGTCGTTATCGCAGCTGTTTTACTGCTGTGCGTAGTTACTGTGACCTATTTCTCATTGGTGGTCGTGAGGCTTCTCGAAATCCTAAAAGAAAGGCATTTCCAATAGAATGGAGGAGGTATAAAAGCGGCTGTGTTTTTCTATCCAGATAAGTTCATTTTGTGTCTGTAAGGATAAGGTATCGGTAGGCTAGTTTGGGGATGTGTAGTAGGGGCCGCGCGCGAATAGGGCCAGTGAGTCTGACTACCTCTTGGCATGTAGGAGGAGGGGGTATGGAGTGTTTTTCCATTGATGAAAGCGGCTACACCGGGTTTGATCTGCTGAATCCGGATCAGCGCCTTCAAGGGGCCACGGCGGTTGCACTTGGAAACGATGAGGCTGCGCGACTGATCCGAGAGCACTTCCCCAAATTACAGGCACCCGAACTCAAATATCGTTCACTCGCCCGCCGATCAAGCTATAGGCAGCCACTATTGGAATTGCAACATGCTGTGCTGTCTCAGCACAAATGTGTGACCTATATCTGCGACAAGCGCTTCCTGCTGTTGCTCATGTTTCTGGACTACGCGGCCGAGCCGTTCTATTACGAACGGGACCTGGACTTCTATAAGGACGGGCAGAATTATGCTTTGGCCTCATTGCTATACGCCGTCGGCCCAACACTGCTCGGACGGGCAGCATTTGAAGGGTTACTCTCCGCCTTCCAGAGGGCAGTCAAGGATAAGACACCGGAGGCTTTACGTGCTTTGGTGACGGCTGCCAGAACTCTCGATTGGCGAAAACTACCTGAAGCGCTGGGGCCGCTGGCCCTGGCATCCCCCGAGTGCCTGTCAGCGATCGCCACGCCGGGTGTTTCAACCGACGCGGCGATGGTTGTTCTGCAGTCCTTGATTACTCGGATGGAGGTGATGGCGGAGGGGCCCTACCGGGTTGACCACGATCAATCGAAGAATTTGCTCACTTATCATAATTTGCTGCAACGCTATATTGACCATCAAGATGAGGTCGAATTCAAGCAGACGCAAATCACGGGCATTCGATTCCCGCTCAAGCTGTCTTCCGTGACCCAGATCGACTCGAAGATCAGCCCTGCGGTGCAGGTTGCCGACGTTATGATTGGAGCGGCTATTGACGCCGCTAATGGATTAGAAGGCTGGCGATCTCCGTTGTTGGAACCGCAGGCCGTGATGTCGCTGTATGCGGATGACCAGTTGATCCACTTGATGCCGTCGATCGATTTCACCGAACAAAAGCAGTTCCGTCAAGTGGGGCAGGCGGCAAAGATGATCGATTATTTTGTTAAGCACTTTGGTGCCAAGCTTTCGTGAAGGCGTTGTGGGAAATCTGGAGAGGCTATACATGGCAAAGATCAGAAAAATCGAGATTGCGAACTTCCGCGGTATCCAGCGGTTGGCTTGGTGCCCGTCGCCTGGTATCAACTGCCTGATCGGTCCGGGTGACAGCGGCAAGTCCACGGTGCTGGACGCGATTGACTTGTGCCTGGGAGCCAGGAGGAATTTCCAGTTCTCGGATGCCGACTTCTTTGGCCTGGATATCGAGAATCCGATCAGCATCACGCTGACCCTTGGCAACCTCGATGACAGCATGAGGACGCTGGAGAGTTTTGGTACCTTCTTGTGCGGATACCACGCCTCCACGGGCATCGTCGAAGGCGAACCCTCCGCCGACGCAGAGGTGGTTCTCTGCCTGAACCTGACGGTTGCCAGTGACCTGGAGCCTTCGTGGACGCTCATCTCCGATCGGGCTACCCAGCAAGGCATCGTCAAGACACTGGCCTGGAAGGATCGCGTTGCACTGGCCCCCACTCGCATCGGTGCGCTTGCAGACTTCAACCTGGGATGGCGGCGAGGTTCTGTCCTGAACCGCATCTCGGAAGAAAGAGCCGATGCCTCGGCTGCTCTGGTCAAGGCAGCCAGAGATGCCCGTAGCGCCTTTGGAGACAAAGCAGAGCAACAACTGAGGGAAGCATTGGGAATCGTCACGCTGACCGCGAAGGAGTTGGGCGTCAACATCGGCGCCGGGGCCAAAGCGCTTCTCGATTCGCACTCGGTATCCTTCGGGGGAGGCTCCATTTCCCTTCACAACCACAGTGGCATCCCGCTTCGTAGCCTGGGGGTCGGCTCCACGCGCCTGCTTATCGCCGGTCTGCAGCAGAAAGCGGCGGCTAAGACTTCGATCGTGTTATCGGATGAATTGGAGTATGGCCTGGAGCCTCATCGCATCACCCGTTTCCTGGGCTCCCTTGGCGCCAAGGAGCAGACTCCTACTCTCCAGGCGTTCCTCACAACTCATTCCTCCGTGGCGTTGAGGGAGCTGTCGGGGGGCCAGCTCTTCGTATTACGCCAATGCCCCGACGGCCACGAAGTGCGTCTGGTCGGTAACGGTGACGGAATCCAGAGTACAATTCGCCTCTATCCCGAAGCCTTCCTCGCGAGGTCCGTGATCATTTGCGAGGGGGCTAGCGAGATCGGCTTATTGCGCGGCCTGGATCTGTACAGGCTCGACCAAGGAAATGTGTCTCTGGCGGCATTGGGCGTGGCCCTGGTTGATTGCGGTGGTGGGGACACGGACCGTCCGTATGCCCGCGCGGCAGCCTTTCAAGACTTGGGTTATCGGGTGATGGTAGTGCGTGATGACGACAAACAACCTACTCCTACCGTCGAACAGGCTTTTATTCAGAAGGGCGGCACGGTTGTCGCCTACCGTGCAGGACGGGCCTTGGAGGACGAGTTGTTCGGCAGCCTCACACCGGCGGCTTGCCAGAAGTTGATCAGCTTTGCGGACGAACTCCATGGCGATCTGATCTTTCATCATCTCTGCACAGTCTCGAACAATACGCTTACCTTTCAGGCTGTCTGGGACGAGATTCAGACCACTGGGGAACTGTCAGTCGAGCACAGGGCTACCCTTGGTAAGGCGGCGCGTATTCGCAAGGCTGGCTGGTTCAAATCCATCTCTTGGATGGAAGAGGTAGCACGAACCATCGTTGCTCCGGACCTGACCGAGTGCGATCAGGGGTTCCGGGCGCTGATGGATCAGGTATTTGAGTGGGCCGCCTATGAGCCGCGCTGAAATAGACCTCCGCGCGGTCGAGCGCGGCACTATCACCGCACCGGCCGGCTGTGGCAAGACGGAACTGATCGCTCAGACCTTGCGGGCTCACCGGGAAAGCAAGCCCATTCTCGTGTTGACACATACAAACGCGGGGGTTGCTGCACTGCGAGCCCGATTGGATCGCGCGGGGGTTCCGACTAAAGCTTATCGACTGAGCACCATCGATGGCTGGGCCATACGGCTCATTTCGACCTTTCCCGCTCGGAGTGCCCATGATCCGGAAATTCTTCGGTTGGCTGCGCCAGCGCGTGACTACCCCGTGATCCGGGAAACTGCTTGGAAGCTGCTAGAGGCTGGGCACGTCAGCGAAGTGCTTAAAGCCTCGTATGCGCATCTCATTGTTGATGAGTATCAGGACTGTTCGGTGCCTCAGCACCGCATTGTCTACTTTCTTTCGCTCATCCTGCCAACATGCGTGCTGGGCGACCCGATGCAGGCCATCTTCGGGTTTCGGGGCAATGTGCTGGCGGACTGGAATCAGCAGGTTTGCACACATTTTCCCGTCGTCGGCGAGCTGGAGACACCCTGGAGGTGGCGGAACGCGGGAGCTGAAGCGTTTGGACAGTGGCTGCTAGAAGCCCGCCGATTACTGGCAGTTGGACAGCGGGTGGATTTGCGTAGCGGCCCGCCGGAGCATGTGAGCTGGGTGCAGACTATCCCTCCCAATGACCATCAGCAGCGCTTGGCTGCGGCAAGGACAGCCCCACCTGCTGCTGATGGTAGGGTGCTTATTATCGCCGATAGCCGCAACCGGTCGGCTCAACAGAACTTTGCAAGCCAGACTCCGGGAGCCTCAACAGTTGAAGCTGTCGACCTGCAGGACCTCATCGTGTTCTGCAGCAGCTTCGACGTTTTCGCACAAGATGCTCTTGGGCGGCTTCTGACATTTGTGAAGAGTGTCATGACCAATGCTGGTGTCTCGGAGCTGATACGGCGAATGGAAACACTGATGCGGGGAACAGCAAGGAACCCCCCGAACGAAGCTGAGCAACTCGCGTTAGAGTTTAGGCATACTCCGTCTTTGGCTGCGGCAGCTGCGTTGTTGTCGGCACTGCGTGCACTTCCTAATGTGCGAGTGCATCGTCCTGCTATTTTCTACGGTGTGCTCAAAGCACTCAGGGAGGCCTCGACGGGGATAGTTCCATTGGAAGAGGCCGCGATACGAGTGCGCGAGGAAAACAGATTGTTGGGACGTTCGCTGCCCAAGCGAGCTGTTGGTAGCACGCTGCTGCTCAAGGGATTGGAGGCGGAAGTGGTCGTGCTTTTGAATCCCGAAGGCATGAGCGCTCAGAACCTGTATGTCGCAATGACCCGGGGTTCCATGCAGCTTGTTGTGTGTAGTGCAAGCCCTCTCGTTGGGTAGAACGAGTTGGGAGAAACAGTACATATGCATGACGCAAGAATGTCTATGCCTTACTTGCTCTGCCACACCCACTGAGGCAAACTGCCCATTAATTGAACAGGTGCGACGGCCCTGGAGGGCGTCATGACCCGTGAGATCCTGAACCAGGAAAAACGTAAAGCCGAAAACGCTCGGCATTGGACGGAGCAGGCGCAGCAGCCGGCCTCCGAACCGATGGCGTGGCGGGATTGCCTGCGCGCAAAACGTCCGAAGGCTCAGAACCAGGAAGCGGGAACCCGTGCTGAAGAGGCTCGCGCCTGGGCAGAGAGCCCCGAACCGGCGCCCACGGCCAAAGGTAAGGCTTCTGGTCGTCAGACGGGCTGGATCCTGGCGGCGCTGCTCATTGGTTTGCCCCTGCTACTACTTGTATTCGGGCATTGGCTGGCGTGGATTGCGGTTGCGGCTCTTGTGCCTCAGATTATTGTTTTCTGCGTGCGTAGTTTGGCTTACACAGAGAGCACGGGCTCATCATTCGGCGAGTCCGATGATGAAGAGAGAAAGGACGGTCACCCTTCTTACAATCAGTTAGATAATTCTCAAGAAAATCCTTATAACTGGTAAAGCAGGGCAGGCTTAAAGCTTGCCTTTTGTCACGTGTTTCGTGGCGGCCTCCCCACCTTTTCCGCCGGCCGATTTAGCCTCTCCTTGTCCGCCGTTGATAGCCTTGGAGGCGGCATCTCCACCTTTATACCCCGCCCATCCCAGCATCCCCATCCACAGTGCGGGCAGCACCAGGTACATGGAGAAACTGACGAACCACCGGATGCTCTTCTCTTTACTGTTCCCGATGCCCGCCAACCAGCCTTCCATGTCCGCACCGTAGAGTATCTCGGTCAGGTTGTTGTCCAACCACGCCGCCAACTGCCACCAAAACGTCATAAAGACGGTGCCGAACATGATGAAGGTGACGAGGCCGGTCACTTTCCAGGAGTACCCGGAAAACACCAGGATGAAGGGCAAAGCCATGATCATGGCCATCAGCGTCAACCACTGCACCATGGGCAGGGCGTCCACCATGATCGCTTTCGCAGGGGCAGCTGCTGCGGCGGCTGCCCCCATCCCCACAAACCCAGCCGCGTCGTTGGCCAGGCGGGCCACCCAGCCACTCAGCCCCTCGTCCGCAAAGGTGCTGCCGTAACCTGGCTTCCGGGACGGGCGGGGGTTGCCTTTGAGCACCCGGCGCAGGGCCGCATCCTCGGCGGAGCTGGTCCCGAATACCGTGGAGAGGGCGCTTTGGGTGTCCGCATCCACCTGGTCCATCAAGCGGGACCGCAGGCCCACGCCCGACGTTTCCCACCATTCCTTACAAGTGGGATAGCCCCGCTGGCCGGGTCCGGTGCTGGATCGCCCTGCATCCCGGTTGGCATCATACGGAAAGCCCTGAGTCGGCTTGTCGGCGTACAGGCTGTCGTAATAACCAGGAGTGTTAAGGAAGTAGCTGGACCCGATCCAGTCCACATCAAGCGTCACATCTGGCGGTACGCTGTTGCCGTCGGAATCGCGCAGTAGCTTGGTGCGCGCCATCCCGAAACACCACTGCTGAAATTCGTTCAGCTGATACCGCAGCTTGGGGTCTTTGACGACCGTTTCATCCAGCTTCTGAGCGACGTGCTGGTAGGCCGGTTTGCAGGGTAGGGAGGCCACCGCGGCATTGGTCGCGCCGTGAGACACCGCGTGAACGGCCGCCCACCACAGAGGGATTTGGGCCGACATCCCAGCACCAGTACCCCCGGTGCTGTCGTAGACGGTGGTGCCGCACTGCTGGAAGTGCGTTTGGTCGTATTCGCCCGTCTGGAAGTTAACGCTCATGATCGGCGCGGTGCAGAAGCCGTAGATCAGGATCATGGCGTAGAAACCGGCCTCGATCCGGTTCAGCGTGAGCAAGCCTTTGTTGCCTTCGTCCTCTCCCTCCCGGCGGGCTTGGTACCATTCTCTGAGCACCAGAGCAACGAAGGGCAGGGCGGCGACCATGCTCTCGTTGAGCATGCCCCAGATGGCGTTGTTCACCACCCAGCCGAGCACCAAAACGACATGCTCGAAATATCCGAAGGTCATCAGATCCGCGCTCATTGGGTACCTCCGGCGTAAGACAGAATGTTGAACAACTCCAAGGTGGCGATAACGATCACAACAGCCCGCTCACTGCGGCGTAGACGGTATCGCGCGGCGGCACCGCCATCTTGATCCCGGGCGACGGAGTCCAGGATCCTGGGCCGCCACCGGCGCCAGTAGAGTGCCCCTATAACGAGATAAAGCCCCAAGCGCCAGACCACCCACCACGGCGTCAGGCGGGTCATGAGGGCATGCCATTCCTGCAGACCACCCGCTAGGAGGCTGCCGATGGTGGTCACCGCCAAGCTCAAGCCAAGCAGGATGGCCCATAGGCTCAAAAACAGCGTCCAGCGGGACAGGTGGCTCCAACGAGCAGGGTGGTACCAGGCGGGGCGTTCAGGCATGGCGGGATCCGGTGTCTGACAATCACGATGCTGACCATGCTGCCCGCGGTGCGATTCGGATCAATGGGGAATTCAAACGGGGCGTGTGAGAATTACGATATGGAATACGGTAATCGGCTCTTGAGATACTCCTGACAGAACCTGTCACAGTCCCGAGATAGTGTTTCCCTGATGAACTAGTGCGCTAACCGGAGGTTTGGGAATGACAGGGAATGCGGACCATGAGCGTATCTGGGCGGAATGGCACCGTGCTGCCAGTACCTCGGACCAGGCGGCGCTGATCGCCCTTTACGCGGATGATGCGATATTGGAGAGCCCTCTGGTCCCAGCCATTTTGGACGACATGCCAGAGGGCATTTTGCATGGGCGACGGCAATCAAGCGTTTCCTGGATGAGGGCGCACGCCGGTGCCCCAATCCGCTGGTGCGCTGGTATCGCACGGATGTCTGGTTCAGCCAAGGGGACACCCTCATTTGGGAGTACCCCCGACAAACGGACGAGGGTGACCAGATTGATCTCGTTGAGGTCATGGAGATTCGAGAGGGCGAAATCCAACATCACCGGATCTATTGGGGCTGGAAGGGGTGTACGCTGATCGCCCCGGTTCTTTTGCAGTATGCAGAGGACTGACTCGCATTTTTGAATCCGATTACTCGATTACTGAGACGCGAACATAGCACGCCATGGTTTTTGGCTGTGTCTGCCTGGATTTAGTGAACGTTGCAGATTGGAACGGATTGCGTCATATTTTGGTTTGCCATATCGGTAAAGTGCGATCCCGCATGACCGATAGGCGTCATGGCGTTCATGACTTTTCCTTTATTTCCTATCGAGCCTGACCCCACGGCCCCAGAAATGGGGCCGCTTTTTCCGTATGTGGTGGCGATGAAACATATTACCAAACAAAGGCAAGAGAGATCGAATGTGCGTCGGCGTGGCAGGGCAGGGGAAGAGGTCCCCCTGTCCTGATTGGTCTAGATATCCTTCTTAAGGGACAATATGGCTACGTATATATACGGCAGTGGTGGAAGGAAACAAAGTATAAAGCACACAAATATAGTCGTCTTCGGTGTCGATGTTTTCTTCTTTGCAAGCAACACCGCGCCGATCATCGGTCCAATAGAAAGGAGCGCGACCAGTATAAGGATTAGTTGGTATATGCTTTGTGCTTGCATGCTATATCTGACCTATTTGCATTGGGGGTCTGTGTAACAATCATACCATTCTTCTGTCACTGTGGCTGGACCAACATCTATGTCGTACTCCGGCGTGTTGTAATCTGGAAACTCCGGATAGTAGAAATCATCTGGCCAGCCGTAGTCGGATTCACCAGGAGCAAGTCCACCGAAGTCAAATGAGCCCCCATTGTTACCTGGATTCTGAGGGTTGTCGGTGGATCTGACATACCTGATAGAAACGCCTCCGCCTACCATTCCGAAGACTAAAACCGGTTTTCCACTTTCGATACCTTCCTTGGTTACGCCTTCGTACAGTACAGGGCCGCCACTGATTCTCCCAAGCGCGTCGACAAATTTAAGAAAGGCATCCCGCCCTCCGCTTGAAAATTTGAATGCTGTTCCACTGTAGTCACTACGCTCCGCGAAGATTGAATTGAAGTCAGTATCTTTGCCAACAAGAAAGGCACCATCCGAACTCATTGGAATGTTTCCGAAATTACCTGTTGGTGCGGAATCTACGGAAAACCAGGCCGTTGATCCGTCCGAAAAGCTAAGGGGGACGCGGATGCCTTCAATGAAGCCCAGCCCTTCTAAAAGTCTCCATCCGGTGAACTCTATTTGGGCGAAATAGTCGGTCTTGTTGTTATACCAATCTATAACCATGTTCTGGTTGTAGTTCGCGCCTACCAGGTCCCATGCGGATGGCAGAACAGCGGCAGGAACTTCTTGGTTCTGTAACCATCCCCTAAAATCGGTGCATGCGTAATTAGAGTTCTCCGACCTACAATGAGGCAAACGGAGAACGACATGAAGAAATCACGGTACAGCGAGTCACAGATCGTCAAGATTCTGAAGGAGGTCGAGGGCGGTCGCCTGGTCAAGGAAGTGTGTCGGGAGTACGGCATCTCCGATGCGACCTACTACAACTGGAAATCCAAGTACGGCGGAATGGAAGCCTCTGATGTGAAGCGCCTCAAGGAGCTTGAAGAGGAAAACCGCCGACTGAAGCAGATGTACGCCGAGCTGAGTCTGGATCACAAACTGCTGAAGGATGTGATCGAAAAAAAGCTGTAAAGCCAGCCGTTCGACGAGAACTGGTGAATTACCTGAAGCAGGCGCATGGTGTCAGCATCCGCAGAGCCTGCCGAATTGCCGGCATCAGCGACTCTGTGTACCGGTATCGGCCGGATACCTCCCGGGATGAACCGGTGATTGCAGCGCTTCAGAGCGCGACTGAACGCTATCCCGCCTATGGTTTCAGCAAACTGTTCAAGGTGCTGCGACGCTGGGGACACGGGTGGAATCACAAGCGGGTACATCGGCTGTATTGTGCGCTCAACCTGAACAAACGACGACGGGGCAAAAAACGACTCCCGACACGAAATCCGGAGCCATTAAGCGTACCAGCGACCGTCAATCGATGTTGGTCCATGGATTTCATGAGCGACAGTCTGTTCTGTGGTCGCCGCTTCCGTACCTTCAACGTAGTGGACGACTTCAACCGCGAGGTACTGGCTATCGAGGTTGATCTGAACCTACCAGCTCCGAGGGTCATACGGGTTCTGGAACGCATCATCGCTTGGCGAGGCTACCCGGCCAAACTACGCATGGATAACGGCCCGGAATTCATCTCGATCGCCTTGGCAGACTGGGCCGAGCAACACGGCATTGCGTTGGAATTTATCAAACCCGGGACACCCACTCAGAACTCGTATGTTGAGCGTTTCAATCGAACTTATCGGGACGAGATCCTGAACATGTATGTCTTCCGGAACCTCACCGAGGTGAGAGAACTGACCGAGTCCTGGATGACAGAATACAACGATGAGCGCCCACACGATTCACTGGAAGATCTGACACCATGGGAATACCTGGCGAAACACAAACGGGCGGAGAACTCTAATCAACGGTGCAACTGAAACAGGGATGTTTACAGTTCGATATGTCGATGCTTATTGCGCGCGCTATCAAATTGCCTTCAGATTCAGTTTTTAACGCTTGGTAGATAATGGCGCCATTTTCATGGAGAAGTCCAAGCGATTCCGCCAGATCGGTGGTGTATGGATTTGTTTCCAAGCGGGCACTAAATCCGCAACTGGATTTGAAGCCATAGTGGTTTGGTTGTGTCATCTCAACACACTGCTGGGTTACCTGATATGCTTTCTTGTTGACTATATCGAGAACTAGGTAATAAGTCGTTCTCGGAGGCTGCCAGCTGCCATAGTTGTAGTACTCGCCGATAACGGTACTAATGGTTTCGGTTCGAATGAAAGCGGCATACGCGGCGTCAGAAAAGGAATTGCAGTCGCTGCAAAGAAAGGTGTCTCTATATTTTCCAATTAAATTGCTTATGGAGATGCCAAGAGGATCGCTTGTCTGCAATCTAGGGTCTTCCTGGATTTTGCACTCCGCCCATTCCTGCCCTCTCATAGACGGGCCACAGCTTGTGCTTAACGGATAAACAGTTGATGTGGCGCGGTTGAAGACATAGTAGGTCTCGGAAATGTTGTATCCGTAATACTCAAATTTCCTGGCATTTCCTGTGACCGAGTAGCTTTTCTTTATCTCAAGATATGCTTTGTCTTGTGCGTTAGATAGAGACTGGCAGTCGTTACACCCAATAAAAGTTGGGGTTTTGTCCGCGGCGAATGCCGTTGCAGATATGAGCGTCAGTAGAATTAAAAATAGCCGGCGCATTTGAATCTCCTTATTTATGCGCGATTTGTTGGAGTGGGAGATATTTGAATAATGAAATTGCAGAAATGTTAATAATTACAATTCTTACTTGTTTCTTGGGTTTGATTTGAAAAACAAATATTTTCCTTCTTAATAATGAAATGACAGGTGACATTTTTGTGGCTTAGCGATCCCGATGTAGGGAACCACCGGAGTATGGGGAGGTCACTCGGAGGCTCCGCGACACCGGGGAGTGGTAGGTGGGTAAAGTTGTTTGGTAATGCTTGGCTTTGCCCCGTCCCGATAAAGCTAAAGCTTTTTTAAGATGGCGATGCTTTGGTCGCGTGAATAGCCTGAGTAAGAGCGCCCCATCGATAGCTCTGGTGTGTGGTCATTTCAGGGCTTCCAGCGGATCGGGCAGGGCATCGCCGGATTCCGGCGCCCCAGTCCGTGCGGACCCCGAGCGTCGCAGAATCGCCGTGCTGGCCGCGTTACGGGCCAGAGCCTGACGCACTTCCATCTCAGTCTTAAGCGAATCAATGTCCCGATCCAGGACTTGCAGGCGCCGATCGATCGCCGTCTGACCTTCCTCGTTATCGGAGATCCCGGGTTCGCTGGCGCCCGCCAACAGCAGCCGTCGTGCCCAGATCGCTTTGGTCAGGGTACGGGCCAGCGCCATCTCGCCCGCCAGGCGATGAACCAAGAGAGGACCTTCTGGGTCGGTTTTCAGCGCCTCGATGACCCCGCGTGATACGGACAAACCGGGTCCGGCGGAGACCTTGCGCAGATTCTCCGGTGTGGTCGGTGTTGAGCCATTGACCATATTGGCCAGATCCTGAGCGAGCTTTTCCTGTTCGTCTTCAAGATCGCGCATCAGGCCGGCACCGGCCTCGGTGGTGACTTTCTCGCACCCATCGCAGGTGCGATGCACTTCCTCGCCCGCCACCTTGCTGATCCACTGCGCGGCCTCCTGGGGTGAGCCCCAAACGGTGCACATGCCACCCCGGCAGGCGGACCCGCCTCCGCCGGCACCACCATTACCGCCACCTCCAGCCCAGTTACCGTCATCCGTGGGCACGGAGCCCCAGCCGCCCCCACCACCACTGACCGGGGAGGTATCCGTGGTATTGGTGCGGCCGTGCAGGATGTTGTAGCCGGCGGTGGCCGTGTCGCTCATGACTCGAATCGGTGCTTGACCGCTGCCGCCGCGTTTTTCGCCGCCCACCCAGGTAGTGCCCCGGTTGCCGGCCTCATCTTCCACGCGCTCCTCGGCACGGACCGCGTCGGTGGAGGCCATGGCGGCCAACTGCCAGTTTTCGGCCACGGCACGGCGTTGCCAGCCGCTGGTGGGGATCATGTCTCCCATTTTCTCGGCCATCTGCTGACAGGACAGTTTGGCTTTGCTGAAATCCGCCTTGCCCTGCAGCACACCGTTGGTGACCAGGTCATAGAGCCCGGGATCCGCCCGCTGAATGATCATGGCGGGCAGACTGGCAACCGCGCCCTGCGCATTACGGACGATGTTGCCCATCATGGACCGGAATCCGTCTGTCGCGCCGTTCAACTGATTGCGAACCGTGATTTTGGGATCAAAGTTGCCGCAACTGGCGTTAGCGTTCCAGCGCAGCCCCAGGCCGATCTGCCCGGGCTGGTGGCCCCGCCCGGCCGAAATCGCCACCGGCGAGGCGCCGCCGATTTGATAATACAGGCTGTCCGCGGACTCGGCCCGACCAGGGGCGGGGAAGAGCATCACCACCAAAAACGCAGCGGGTACTGTCCCCGCCAACGCCCGACTTAAGATCACACTCAAGGTCCTCATGGGTAATCTCCCGTATGGGAAAGGAGTTTCTGTCCGCGTTTCTTGCAGCAGCTGTACGGTCGCCACAGCGCCCAGGCGTAGTCGCCTTGTTGAGCCAGGTGCCCCCGGAACGAGGCGGCGGGCCCGCGATCCGGGAAGACCGCGCAGGACTGGGTCATGGCCGGCGTCAGGCGTTGCCACTTGTGGGTGTCCTTATCGCCTTCCTTGACTGGGGGCGGCGCCCAAACGCCACGAGAGCTGCGGGTTCGGGGCACCAGCGGCGTATAGACGTGCGGTTGGCCGTTGCGGGTGACCAGATCCGCCACCCGTTGGGCCACCACGGCGGCGGCTTTGTAATCGTTGGATTGCGTTACGAACCCGGCCCGCGGATAGACATTGCCCCAGCGGTTCAGTAGCCCCTGACGAACCTCGCGCAGCCCTGGTGTCAGCGCCTGGGGATAGATTTTTTCAGGCAATCCTTCGCGCCAGGCGTAGGTGTCCAGCACGGACAGGAAATAGGGCTGTAACGGCCGGGCCGGGGTGGAGCAGGTATAGCCCCACTGCCCGGCGAATTGACTGAATACGGTCGAGGCCGGGTGGCCAATGGCATCCCCGTTTTTGAAACGCAGGCTGTTATGGATGCCCTCCTCACCGATGGAACTGGCCGCGTCCGCGCCCTCGGCGGTGACGCCACCGCCGCGCGCATTGCCGTTGGAGGGGCTCATGAACGCCACGTCCCGCCAGGGATTGTTTCCGGTGTTCTGATAGCTGCTAACCACTAACTCCGGGATGTAGTGGCCCACTTTGACGCTGCTGCGCACCGAACAGCCAAACGGCGTGCAGCGCAGCCACAGACACACCCCGACCACTCGATATTGCAGACAGTCCTGGGACCAAGCGGACTGGACGATGGATGCAGTGTCCACGGCGCGGGCCGGTGCGGCGGTGCCGAGGAGACTGAAAAAGCCCATAGCGCTAAGCAGACCGCAAAGAGCGAGCCGTACCTGACGGGCGACGTGTTGCGACATTGACGCAATTGAAATCATGGACGGTTCTCCCGAGCCTGCTTAATACGCTGTAAAGCCTGGGCCACATCATGGACGCCATAGACCACATAGGTGCCGTCCACCACCACGGCGGGGAGTTTTTCGATGCCGAGCTGCCAGGCCCGGGCCACCGCTTCGTAGGCCCGTCCGTATTCCTTAAATACGTGCTGCCAGTCCTCGGAGCGCATGCGTGCTTGTGCGGCCTGAGCGGCGGCGTCGGGATCAGTGGGTAGATCCATGGACAGAGCGCCGTCGAGCCGGGCCGGGGCGTCCAGTTCCACCACCACGGCATCGTCGGGGACGGACGTCATGGGCTCGGTGGCGACGGTGAAGACCTCGATGCCGGCGTAGGCCGGCGTCAGGATGGCATTGACGCAGAGGGTGGCAGCCAACAGATATCGGAAATGAAAAGGTCGAGACATGGCACGGACACAGGGTGATGGGGTTCCCTGCATGCTGCCATCGCCTTGTCTTGCGACAACGGAAAAACCCGACACCTCACGGTGGCATTTTCTGGTGCTGGGGCTCACTAGGCGGTATGGCCATTGGGAAGCGAGCGAAAATGCTATACTCGGGGCGCGGTTGAAGGAGGTGTAACGCGCAGGACGCACAGGAACGTCTCTGAATCGTCAATCTGCCGCTTGGGTTTGGCGCGATCCCCACAAGCGACACAACGAGGACCATCCCATCAATGATTGAATATTTTTCCCCAGGCGAACACCCGCGCGGTTTCGTCGGGTTCCTGGTGACGGCCCGCATCGACGGTCGTACCCGAAAAGCAACCTTTTCCACTCAAACCGCCTCATCCCAGGATAAAGCCAACTTGTGGGTTCAATACCAGTGGTTAAGCGCCGTAGGAACGGACCTGGACTGGAGGATTGAGAAGCGGGAACGGGATTATCATCGCTTCGTGAGCACCGACGCGCCCGGGACACCGCCGGGCCGCGGTCTCGGTGTCCATGGGCTGACGGCGGTGTTTTATGCGTCGGGAGACGACTGGATTCCGGCCTTCTCCGTGGCGCGTCACCCGGATCTGCTGGGGCGTCCGCAAGCGGATCGGCGCTTTACGTTTGAGCACGCTCCGTACTCCACGGTCTGGCGGGACGCGGTGGTGTTCTGGGCGGACGAACACGCCATCGAGGAGGCCGACCGGGAGCGTGTGTTGGCAGCGCCGCCCGAGCCGACGGTGTTCGCGGACTTGCGGCGGCGGATGCGGGATGAGGGGAGTGCTATTTTCAGCGAGGCGCTGTCACCGGTTTTCCGCGAACAACGGGAAGCGCTGGCGGCCACGCGAGCGCCGGCACAGGCCCTGGAGGCGGCGCTCCTTGATGACCTGAGTGACTGGAGCCGCCGCAACAATAAACACCGAAAGGGTGTGGCCTGATACCCCGGAAGACCATAGTGGCGCCTTGCTAAGGGCTTCCTCCGAAAACGTCTCTGAGCGAATCAGTTGAGTGTCCTCTCCGAGATCAGACCAATCTGAGCCAGCGCGCTAGTGGCTTTTTGCGCCGCGTAGCCGTCGCCGGAGCGTTCCGCCCAGGCGGCGAGATTGAGGGTCAGTTCCTGAATGAAGCGCCTTTCGTCGCACAGCTCCAGACAGCGCTGGACCAGCCCGAACAGATGACTGCGCTGTTTGCGTTGCTCCAGCCGGGTGGCGGCGGTGGCCATGTCATCGCGTACCCAGTTGTAGCCGAAATCCGCCTTCTCCGGCTCGGCGACGACGGTGGTGTGGGGCTGCTCATCGAGATCCTGCAACTGGGTGTCGGCGATGAGGATCAGGACACTAGCGAGTTGCACCGCGGTGTGGGCATCGAGGAACCATTGAAAGATCCGCTGTTCGCCCATGCGGCCGCTGTCGCGGCGATAGCGCCGACGCAGATCCAGCAGCAGTTGCGCTGGCGTCGCCGTAGCGGCGCCGAGCGGATCGTCGAAGACCACGCTCACATCCAGGACCACGCCCTCACGGCCGGGGTGGCGGTATTGCCGAAAGGTGACGCCGCCGTCTGGCGTGTCCACACGTTTGAACTGAAAAGTGGATGTGTCGTGTTGACCATCCATCAAAGTGTTCTGGTTTCGCTCGGCGTGGGAAGCCTGGCGGATGAGGTTGGGCATAGGGAGAACTCCTGCTGGCCTGAAGGGATTATGTCTTGGAGCGCCGGAATGGAGCGGATACAGGCTCATACCTTCTTCAGAAAAGTGGCGATCCGGTGAAGCAAAGAGGTGGTTTGAGGCGAGGCTGTGGGTTCGGCGTGGGTGATTGCCAGTTCCTGGCAACGGGCAAGAAAGGTATCGCGATCAAGGATGTCGTCCTGGTCCGAGTCTAGATCCCGCCACTCGAATTCCAGCCGGTAGTAGTCCAGTTTCCAACCGGCGGTGTCGTCCCTGCCCGCTTGTACCGGGCGAGGGATCAAGGTGATCGGACGGCGCTGGGCATGCAGGGCCGCTTGTGCGCTCTGCCAGGTTTGGAAGGCGATTTCGTCCACGTGATAGTGGCTCACGGTAACATCATGGAGTTGACTCAGCCCTTGCTCGTGCAGGTAGAAGCGGGCGAGGCATGTACGATGGTTGCCGTCGGAGCCGACGTAATAATCCAGTCCATCCACGGTATTATAATAAATACGGGGTCTGCGAGGTTGGGGTTCCAGGTAATAGCTTGGATTGTCGTCCAAGTACTGGAGATTACGTGGCATGCGTTTGCCATCGGTGAGCAGTTGCAGCCAGGTTTTGCCTTGATAGTCCCAATGATCGGTGCCGACCACGCGAAAAACATTGACCGAACCGGTTTCGGTCCAGTAATGACGGGTCACAAAGGGTTGTTTATCCTGGGGCAGTGCGGTGCTCCAGGTGCGCAGCGTCTGATTAGCCCAGTGTGGTGGCGTGTTGAGCTGCCGACGCACGAAATCGAAATCGTGTGGTTCGGCTCTCTCCTTGTCCACCATGCTGCCCATGTGATTGATGTTCCTCGTTGCGTGCCTGTTCGCCGTTTCTATCGTTTTTACCATTTTGCCTTGTCCCATGTCAGCCAGAGGGCGTAGAGCGAGTCGGGTTGGGTGCGGAGAACTCTTAGTGAATGATCGTGGTATGCATCGTGGGCGGCGCCGTCAGTGGCCGATCAGTCCCCGCTTGCGGTCCATCTCCTCGGCGATGCGGATCGCGGCGTCCAGTTCACTGCACTGGTGTTCGTCCATGACACGCTTGCGTTCTTGTTTCTCCTCACCTTCGGTCCCGGCCAGAGAGAGATACAAACTGGGTGGCACGATGCGGAACAGCGCCTCGATGCGGTCGGCCAGGACCACGCCTTCGGTGTAGCGCCCCCGGGCCTTGGCGGCGCTGCCGATGAGGGTTTTCTGTTCGGGAGACAGGGCCTTGAACCGGGCGATTTGCTCAATTTCATCCGGCGGTGTCACCAGACACAGCCACCACTCGATCATGTTCAACAGCTTCTGGCTGGCGTCCGGGAAATCCTCCAAATTCTGGGTGGCGAGCCAGATCCAGTAGAACAACTTGCGCCCCATCTTGCCGGCCTTGACCAAGTAAGGGCTCAACAGCGGATTGATCGTGACGATGTGGCACTCATCGATGGCCTGGATGATCGGGCGGCCCTTGTACTGATCCCGCTCGGCGAGCGTGATGATAATGTTGGTCAGAGAAATCACCGCGAGGGCCAGGTGCGCCTCGTACCCGTCCCGGGCGTAATGGGCCAAATCAACAATGGTGACGTCGCATTCCGGCCAGGCCTGACCTTCCCGGTTGAACACCTCCCCATCAAACCCGTCACAGAATAAGGCCATCGCCTCGGCCATTTCATGGGCGCGGGACTGGCGGGGCAGGGGCACCTTGGGATCCGTGGCCAGCGCATGAAGGCCGGCCACCACATCCTGGGTCAGACACTGGCGCCCCTCGTCGCGGCTGCGCTGCGCTCCATAAAAAATCGCGTCACGCACCAGACGCCGGTCGGCGCGGCGGAACTCAGCTTCCTCTTGCGGGTCGCCGCCGGTGATCATCAGTCGGGCGGTGAGTTCCATTTCGCCGAGTACGTCCCGCTCGTCGGCGTCCTCGTCGTCCTCTTCGTCGTTGTCTTCCGGAACCGGCGCGGGCTCGTCGGACCAGCCGTCCTGACGGTCCTCCACCTTGCGGCGTTCGGTGATGGCGTCGTCGTCCAATAGGCGGTGCGCCTCGGAGAACAGGGGCAGAGGCGGCGCTTTGCCGGGCGCCATTTTTACCCGGTTGACGGTCAACCCGTGCCGCTGGAAATACTCCCCCAACAACCCAAAGGAGTTACCCACCTCAATCACAAACAAACGGGGCCGACGCAGTGCCATGATCTGGCTGAAGATCCCGTTCAAGGTGGCGGATTTACCGGCGCCAGTGGGCCCGAACACGAACATATGGCCGTTCTTGGCCCGATCATTGGGATCCAGCGGATCAAACCCGAACGACCCGCCGCCGCGATTAAAAAAACTGAAACCGGGGCGGCCGGTGCCGCGAGACCGGCCAAACAACGGCGCCAGGTTCGCCAGGTGCTGCACGTAGTTCAGCCGGGTGTACCAGCCTGGCTTATCCTGTTGCGGATCGAACGCCATGGGCAGCCAACGCAGCCAGGTGTTGAGCGGCGCGATCTCGTCTTCCGCGTCCACCGGCTTCAAGTGAGCGCTTTGCAGCTGGGTGATGAGCGTCAGGGTCCGCTGTTCCAGATCGGTTTCATTGTGACCGCGGACATAAAACACCAGGGAGGACCGATAGAGCTTGTGATTCTGGTTCAGCATGGCGCGTGCGGTTTGGCAGTCCTCCCGCACCGCGGTGGCGTGCACGCTGTCGCCGTGCGCCTTGCCGTGTAGGGTGTTGATGTGGTCCTCCAACACGTCCTGGGGCGTGGCGACCATCGTGAGGACCATCTCGGTGTCCTCCGGCAGCACGTCCATAAGCGCGTTGAACGCCTGCCCACCGGCCCGGGGCATCTCCCCGGTCAGGTGACCGACATCCGGCGCCCGGCGCATCGCTTCCACCGGAATGGCGCGGTGGGGCAGACCATCGAAATACCACAGCCCACTGTCCACATCAGCGCGGGGTGACCGATACAGAAGATCTTCGGCAAAATCGTAATCCGGCAGACCGGCCACGGCGTCGTCCCCGGGGTAGGCCACCCGGTCATAAAAAGCGTGAGGCGTATCGGGGTCGGTGGCCGGGCGCGGATTGAACCACGTCAGCATCCACCGATGAAACGCCGCCCCATTCATCTTTTTAAGTTGTAAACCGGTGCCCTCCAGGCCCGCAGCCAGGCGGTCGTAGACTTGGTTGGTGGCTTCTTCAGGGACCCCTTTAGGGTTGGGGCCGAGCCAGCGGTATAGCACCAGGCGTACCCGGCGGGTTTGCCCACGCCAGTCCGTGCGCGTGACCACATCATCCTGAAACAGCCCGCCGGGCTTGGCGATGGCCTGCAGGTGCTGTTCCATACTGCGCAGCCAAGCCTGGGTAAAGGCGGTGTCCAACAGGGCCGGATCGGCGTGTTGGACCACCCGCGCCATTTCCGCGGCCGGATCCACCTCGTCCCGGCAATACAACTGCACTACCCAGGGGTAGCTGTCGTACTCCGGGAGCGCGTCTTGCAGGGTGGCTTCGATCTGATCGCGCAGGCCGGCCAAGGTGTCTTGCGAACGGCCTTCGGTGGGGATAGGCGTCACCTCGGCGGCAATGCCGACGGAGACACCATCTTCCAACAAAAAACAGCCAGAATCCGGCAGGTACTCCACCCACGGAAGAAAACGAGTGAAGGACGGACCACGCTGATAGGCTTTTTTAATTTCCGGCCAGGTGAGCGGCTTGCCCCGCGGTTGGGCGACGGGCGTACCGTTACCGTCCGCAACGCGGTCCTCGTGGTCCTCATGATGGTGAGACGGTGGCAGGCGGGTCGCGTCCTCTTCGGAAGCACGATGATCACGATGATTAAAAAACGTTTTCAGGGCATCAAGCATAAGCTACTGACCTTCAACGGGTTGAGTTGGCCAGGGCCAGGCCACCTCACCGGGCTGGGCGTACTGGACCCGCTCGTACAGCGGGAATACGGTTGAGTACCCGGGCACCGGCACCTGCTCACCGTCCGGACTGCCCGCCAAGTGCGGATACACGTACATCACCAAATCGGGATTGGGCAGTCGGGGGAACTGACTGCGGATCTCGTTCTCCACGTGACGGGTATAGGGGTGATAGGGCCCCAGACCCTGTTGAGCGTCCGGCAACGGCCGGCGCAAGGTGTGCCGGATTTCCTGAAGGCGCGGGTGTTTGTTTTGAGATGTGTTTTGAGTCGATGACGCGGTAGAGCCTGCGGACTGCCCGCCTTGGCGCCACAGGTCCGCCATGGTGGTGGCGTTGTCCACCGGCATCAGTTTGTCCTGGGAAGTGGCGCAGCCCCCCAGCCCGACAAGGACGCCGAGCAGGGTGACGGCGGCCACCAGGCCACGCTGAGTGCCGATTAATAAAGATAAAAAGTCAATCAAGAGAAGGTTGGGACCAGGAGGATTGCGCATAGTGCACCTTTCGTCCTTCGGTTTCGTAGTCGATGTGGAGGGGGGCGTCGATCAGCACGGAGACGGGCTGGCCAGGCGGAACGTAGACGGCATCGAACGTTTGACCGAACCGCTCCTGGATCCATTTCCGGGTTTCGGAGAGTCCCTCGGACGCGGACCGCCCCAAAATAAACTTGTCGGCGTTGCCGGTGAGGGCCGTGAAGGCGCCATTAGTGTCCATCTGCGTGGAGGTCTCGCCCATGGCGATGCCGTCAGCGGCGCCTTCCGCGCCGGCCATCAAGAACGTGGTCAGCAGAAACTCGCGGGCATTGGTTTTGCGCTCGCCGGGAATACACGGCAGCCCGTGCGGCGTTGAGAGCGTGCCGATCCCGTTTTTCTTAGATGAGGAATTGCCGTCATCAGGGTCATCCGGAGTAGGCACGGTACGCACCGTGCCGTCATCGAAAACAAACGTGATGCTATCGACTTGCCCGCGGACACAAGATAGCGTCCAGTCCCCGGTGGTGGTGCCGGCCAGGATGGCGCCCCGTACCTCGGGGATCTCAATGCCGTTGGCCGTTAAATTGTCTTTGCCCACAATGACGCGGAACGGGTAGGGATCGTTCACGGTACCGTCGATGGGTACCCGGCCGAGCAGGGCGGTCATGGCCACTGAGCCGGTCAGGGTTGAGTTTTGAGGAATGGTATAGACCGGGCGCACCGTACTGGGATCCGCCTTGCCCCGGATGCGGCTTTCCACGCTGTCGGCGGCCCGGCCCAGGACCTTCGCGCCGCCGGCGGCGGTATCCGACAAGGAAAAGGCAGAAGGAAACACCGATTCCCCGGTCTTTTCATCGGTGCGGGCATCCGCTGGGTGGATCCAGACCAGTCCTGGCGTGCCGGTTCCGGCCGCCCCCAGAGAGCCGTTTCTCAGCCCGCCGTCGCCCAGACCAAGTCCAACGGGCAACTCTTCGTCGTCGCCCTGACCGGTGCCCTGGTCGGTGTAATGACGCAGCGTGTCGATCTTGTCCTCGAACGTCTTGAGCAGAGACTGATCCTTCTCAGCCTCGCGCCGGCGTTCTTCGCGTAGCGCGGACTGGATGGCGCTGTCCACGTTGCCCGCCCGTTCAGACAGCTGTGCATTCTGATCCCGCAACTTCTGGCTCTCGGCACGGGTGTCATCCAGCTCCTTGCGCATGGCCCGCATTTCGCCAACCAACGTGGCGACCGTATCCCGGGGCGTATCGCCCTCAATCCCCAGCGCCTGGATCTCATCGTCCGTCAACGTCAAAGAGGCGTCCTTCTGCTCGGCGCCGGAGGCCGCCGCGTCTGGAGTGTCGTCGCTATTGCAGCCGCGAATCACGATCACCAGCACCACGATGACAAGGAACGGCAGCAGGATTTTGAGCAACCCGTTACTTTTCAGCATCGGTTGTCTCCTTCATCGCTGTGTCCTGAGTCTTCGGGGCTGCGGGATAGAGCGCTTTTTCCAGTCCACCGCCACGGGTGACCAGGAACACCGTGGTTTGCGCATACTCTGAGGTGGACGGTCCCACGCTGGGGTGCATAAACGTGGCGGTGACGAACTCGCCCTGCAGGCGGCGTGGATCGAGCCCGAATTCGCGATTGGGATCCGGGTTGGTGATCTCCACCGCCGTGACCGTCAGCCCGCCGGCACGCCAGGCGGCCAGTGGCTGGGCTTGTAAGGGCAGCTCCCAAAACAGCGGTACCGTCTGTGAAACGCGCATGGGCACACGGCGCACGCCGGGCAGCGGTGCCACGGTGCGCAGGGGCGCGTACAGGGTTTGTGCGGCGTACCGCGTCAGACGAACCGGCAAAGGAGGCGTGTTCGACGCGTCAGGTGAAGACGCTCCCTCTTCGTTGGCCGATTTCTTCTTATCTGCCGTGGACGTTGCCGACTGGTCCCCGGAGACGACGATGCGAAGATCCTCGGCTCTGGCTCCTTCCGTGGCGGCCAGGTCGATTAAAAAAATCTGGCCGGACTCGATGTCCTGGACCTGCACCCGTTGTGCTTCAAACTTATTTTTCGCCATTAAATAAAGCGCGCCGCCGACGGACTGGACGCGCAGTACCTCGGGGTCAGCCAGTTCGGCGGGCAGCCCAATGCGCACATTGCGATCAATGAGGACAATACGTTCCTCACCGACGGGCAAGTCCACCGGAATGGGTTTGCGTTCCCAGTGATGGATCTCGACGGCGTAGGCCGGCGTCAGGGCCGCAGCGGTCGCGACCAACGCCGACAGGAAAACGAGAAGCACGCGTAGAGGGCGCGGGAATCGAAGGAGAGGGGGCATGATTTATTCCTCCGTTGAATCGGCGTTGCCGGTCGGGTCGTCACCGGTATCGCCACGCGGCACGGACAGCCGTTGCGGGGTATCGGCCAGGCAATCCAACTGCAACCCCCAGGGATTGCGTTCCGGGTCCACATCGGCGCGCACCACTCGAAGGGGATAGCGCACATAGACATCACGAACGGGCGTGCCGGCGTAGTGTTCATCGATGGCCAGATCGAGCGTAACGACCCAGTGGTCCCGATCCAGGATGGTAACCGCGTCTTTCCGGAGGCCACGCCCCGGGATCTCGTACATGCCCCGCACACGCCCCTTCAACTCCTGGCGGCGCTGACGAGCGGTGTAGTCGTTTTCCAGAGACACCTGGCATTGCGGGGTCAAATACGCGCTGTACGAGTGGAGGTTGCGCTTGTAGTCCACCTCGCCGTTGGCGGGCCAACGGTTCAGTTGTTGCCAGATATAGAACGCGAAGCTGTAGACGCTGCTGGGCGGCACTTCCCACCACTTGCGCGTGCTGCCGGAGCGCAGATCGGGCGGATTGTGGATGGTGAGATCCTGGGGCGCGCTTTTCCAGCCCCACCACATCCCGCCGCACAACAGCAGCAACACGGCAACGATGGCCCGCAACGTCAGGATGTGGGCATCGCGGGCGGACTGAGCGTGTCGAAATCGACTCATGATCCTGATCCCTTCCGGATTTTTTGAGTGGGTTGAGTGGGTTGCGTGGATTGAAATTGAGTGGATGAAGCCGGTTGAGCGCGGCGTTTGGCGCGCATCGAGGCGTACCGCCGGGTGCCATAGATAGCGGACTGGGTAATAAAGCGATGGCGGCTGGCGAACCCGCGCAAGGCGAGTGACCAGGCGATGCGGCGATACAACCAAGTCTCCGGGCGGCCACGACGTAGACGCCGTAACACGCCCCCTCCGAACCACACCACCGCCCCGGCACCCAACGCGCCACAGGTCGGCACCATGGCGATGCCGAACGCGAAGGCGGCGACAGTGCCCGGAATCAATCCCATGGCAAAGCCGGTACCCGCCGCCAGGGCGACTTCCCGCCCGGTCATGCCCCGAAAGACCACCGGGGCCTGATTCAGCCGGGAGGGCAAGAACGTAATGGTGGATGTGGCCATCGTGATCCGCCTTGAACTGGTGCGTTACAGGATCTCGGCGGCTTTGGTGGCCAGCCAGATCACGGCGACGATCAGAATGATGCCGACCACGATGGTGATCCCGAAGGCGCCCCACTGGCCCTTCTCGGAAGCCTCCTTGTACTTGGCGAGCGCCGATTGCCCCACGATGTAGAACGCGACGGTGGCGATGATCAGCCCGCCCAGGATTGCGGCGTCGTACAGGTAGTTCTGAATGGTCTCCATCAAACCGCTGCCTTCCCCCCGGGTGGGTTCATCCATGGTGGGCAGCTGAGCCAGGGCGGGCGATGATGTGATGCCCACGGTCAGCAGGGCCAGGACCCGGTAAAACAGCGTCTTGATCTCGTGAATGCGGTGACGGCTTTTTTGGAACACGGGATGGAACAAACGAATCATCGTAACAATCTCCATAGAGTAGTGAGCGCAGAGCAGGTGAAAGGACGACTTAAGAAAGAAAAACCCAGGACAGCAGGAGAACGACCAGCGCGATGCGGATCACGGCGCCACCGGCGATGGTCCCGAGCACGCGATTGCTGGACCAGCCGCGGAAGGTGCTGATATAGGCCCAGGCCGCCCACAGCAGCACGGCGGTGCAGCCGAGGCCGGCGATGACCAGGGCGAACAATGCCCAGGACTGGCCGGCCCCAACTTGAAACGCGGAAGCGGGATCCATACGTCACTGGCGCTCCACGGCTGTGTCAGTGAGATAGTCACCGGAGAGCGGCGTTGGGCGCCGTGGTGGCAAGCGTGGGGGCGCCATGTAGGACTCAATGCCGTCGATAACGATTTGCAGATCGCGATGCAGCGCGTCCACATCGAGGAAAACCCGTTGGCCGGCGCGGAAGGCGTGGGCATCGGTCTGGTGACGGACGGGCCGAGAGGCGAGCCGATCGACCACCCGTTGCAAATCCACCAACCGTTGTTGGAGCAACGCCAGATCCCGACGCTGTATGGCGTCGTTAACGTCACTGGCGACGGCAACACGGGAGGCGGCACCGCCGATCACTAACAGCAAGGCGGCGGTGATGACTCGGAGGGTGTAAGGCCTGAAAAGCATGCCGGGTCAGTCCTGTGATGAACGTGATGACGGCAGGCTAAGTAACGGGAGCGACGCGCGGAACGGATAATCCCAACGTGCTGACGTTGGTTTTCCTTATCAGGCTGGTGCGGTGGGATGGGGCTTTGACGTGTGTCCTCCCGCCGGGTGGGTGAGGTGGCAATCGTTAGCCAAGGCTGGCAGGCTCCGTGGTGGTATTACACGATCCTGAATCACAACAAAAGAGGGCTTGCCATGAAGTGCTGCGAGCAATGCACCTACCAACACTATCCCCGCCGCACGCCGTACGGGATGGCGGTGCGATGTGGACACCCCGATAACCTGGAAGAGGGTGTCCCTCTTATCGTATTGGACTCCGATAAGGTGGAACTGCGTTGCGGTTTCCGTCAAGACGTATCGTCTGCTATTCAGCCACACAACGCCGCACACCACGACAGGAAGCGCTGACGGAGCACTAGAGATATTTTTTGAATGACCCGGCAGTGATACTGACGATCAGCCCAAACAGGCTGGCACAGGGCAATAAAAAGGTATTCGGATGGATGGACCAGGGGACACTCAGATAGAGTAACCAGCCGGTGACGAACACCGGCCCGGCCCAGCGCTTGGCGTGGTGATAGATAAAGGCACTCTCTCTTCCCGCGCCGAACTTACGCAGATCACGACGAACCAGCCCGTCCACAAACCCCACCAGCGCCGCCATCACGAACAGCGGAAAGGTCAAAAATAGAATGACGGCGCGTACCAGGATCACCAGCGCGATATAGACGGCGGCCAACAGGTAGGTCGCCACGGTACCCAGCCAGCCGGATTCATTGGAATACTGCATCAGCGCGGGTCCAATGCCGGTTTTAATCAGAACGGTATCGAAGGCCGCGTTCACGGCGGCTTGTACTGTCACCACTGGGTTGGACAGCAACAGTGATTGCGTAAAATGGCTGTCCAACCAGCCGACTTCCGTATGCATCATGTGTAGCGCATGCTCGGCCCCGGGCTGCTCCCACCACTGGAACGCCATCCCCGCCCATTCGATCAGGACCGCCGAGATAATGGAGAACACCAGGACCGCAACGATCCGGAACGGCAGCCCCAGCAGCCGGGACAGCAGACCAGGCGGCGTGCGGCGGCCGTGCCTGGATTGAGTTGATTGAGCCGTCGTTTCCGCCATGGCCTACGCCTCAGTCCTCATCAACGCCGTCGTCAACCTCACCCAAGCTATCCGAGTAGCCGGATGCGACCTCAAAATCCCCCTCCCAGTTTGTTTTTTGGGGCGCAAGACCGGCGGTGGACGAGGCCGACGTTGCCTGAACACCAACATCACCGGTCGGCGGTGTAATCTGGATGGGCGCGGGCATCACCGTTTCCCACCAATGATCGCCGGTGTGGTACTTCTCGCGCATGCGCGACGCCAGATCCGTGACGCCGGTGGGGATCTCTGTACCCGTGTCAGGTCGCGGCAGGGGCATCCGGATCTTCCACAGCTGACCGCCTTCCAGGAGCGCGAACGCCTGGCCTTTGGGGAGTGAAACGACATCGGCCGGTTCGATCATGGGTACCTGCACGGTGGAGACGCGGTCACCGCCGGAACTGGAAAAATCCTGATCCGTATCGACGTTGCTGTTGTCCGAGGTCATCGACATCAGCATGCGTTGGTTGATGGAGACCTTTCTGAGTTGCTGGGTCAATAGCTCCGCGGTTCGGTCCTCCCGCACCCGCAACATGATCACATTATTAAAGTTACCCACCACCTGGCGGGCTTTCGCGGCGTTGCCGATGCGGGCCTCGATGTCCGACAGCGTCTGGGTGTAGGCAGTCACCTGGATGCCGGCGCCACCACCTTTGTTAATCAAGGGGATGAACTCCTCGCCCATTAATTCATTGAATTCATCGCAGTGCAGGTTAATGGGGAGTTTGCCGGCGCGACGTCCGATATCAGGCAGGCCATCATCGATGCCGTGCTTGTAGATGTGGCCAGCCATACTGACCAGATCCGCGAACATGCTGTTGCCGACCGCTTGGGCGACTTCAAAGTCGCTCATGGCATCCAACCCAACATAAACAATCCCGCGCTGGCGAATAACCTGACGCCAGTCGAAGATGGGGCGCTTGTCCTCTAAATCGGTGTAGTCCGGGCTCAGCAACTCGGCGGTCTGGCCGGTGGTGAGTTTTTCCAGCAGCGGCAGCAAACTGGCGACGATTTTATCGAAGTAGGTTTTGTCGTAACGCACCGCGCTGCGCAGGCCTTGCAGCACGGTATCGGCTACGGGGTTGCCCTGTAAGTACAGCTCAATGGCGACGACCCGGGGGTGACGGCCCTGCATATTGCGGGGGATGGCGTTCGGCTTGAGTTTTCCTTCTATCTCTCGGATTTGATCCCAGGCGGTCTGATCGTATTGAGGTAACACCGCGACGCAGTACTCGATCATGATGTCATCGATGTTGATGACGTCGGCCAGGATTTGTTCGTAAGTGGGGCGTTGCCCCAAGGCGTGCCGGGCCCGGGCCACGATATTGACAAACCGCCAGGCGAATTCCCGAAATGCGGCGCTATTGCCTTCACCGGACAATTGCCCGGAAATGCGTGTGGCCACCTCGGAGATCCGCCCGAATCGGCCCACCGCGTTGTACCGCGCCGATAACGCGGGGTACCCCAGATGAAAAATATGGAAGGCATCGCCTCGCCCAGCGCGGTGCGCCTCGATATACATGCGCATCATGAGGTCCGCATCCCCCTTGGGATCGAAGCAGATCACCACATCGCCCCGGTGGATATCCTGAGTGATCAGGATTTCCGCCAATCGTGTCTTACCGACCCGAGTGGTGCCTTCCACCAGGGTGTGGCCGACCCGTTCCCCCAGTGGCAGATACACATCGCGTTCCGTGGGCTCGACGGCGTGCAGCGCGGGCAGGCCGCCCACCGGCGGTAGTGGCCTGACGGGATTGAGCGGGGTATCCGCGCTGAGCAATTGGATGACTGGAGCGCCCCAGGTGTAACGATCCAGTCGGTTTTCCCAGGCCCGAGCCAGCCGGTAGGGGAGAGACGGTTGCAGGTACGACTGCGTCTCGGGCAACTGTGCTTCATAAAGTCGGCGAGTGTGGATGGCTTCCCAGCGAAAGCCTTTGCCCAGCCACAATTGGCGGTGGCTCACCGGGATCTGCCGTGACGTGAGACTGAAGCGGGGAAGACGCTTCATGTTGCGACGATAGCGCCAGATCCGCCACGCCTGGCGACCGCGGATACCGGCGAACAGCAGAAACGCGGCGGCGGTGCCGTAGCCGATGGAGGGCGTCAGCGCGATGGACCAAGGCGCCCACAAGCACAGCACGGCGCAGCCAAGGCAGGTCCCTGCCGTGTACGCCTCCACAGCGGGACGCAACAAGGATTCAATAGGATGATCCTGGCTCATACCGCGTCTCCGATCATTCGATCACGCGCACGCCCTTGGCGCGGCGTGCGGCTTCCACCTGGTCCCGCAACTGCTGGCGTTTACCCTCAGTGTTGGGAACCGCCTGGAGCAGGATGCGCGGCGTTGATCGGTCCGACCCCAATACATAAAGGTTGCCCAATCCCACCAATCTCAAAAAGAACGGGGAAGCCAGGCCGGTGTCCTCGATGCGATACAGCTCCACTTCCTCGGTGTGGCGGGTAAGCACCCCGAACTCAATGCGCAAATGCCGCGCCGTCAGGGTGTAGCGTGTACAGCGCACCACCAGGTAACTCCAGAGCGCGGGCAGCACAAACACGAGACCCACCATGGAAAACGGCCAGGGCAGGCCAATGATGGAAAGCGGCACGGCCAGGGCGACCACAAAAAAGGTAGGGGCGTTCAGCCACTGGCTGGGACGGGCTGTCCAGATGACGGTGTTGTCGGAAGCTGTGGGGGCAGGGAACATGGTGTCCTCCGGTCACTGTTCCAGTCGGGTGGGGGTGACCAGCACCGGGTAGTGGGTGAGGCCCAGCCGCGCTGCCAGATCGTCCCCAGGGATGGGACGCAGCTCCAAATCCGGTGCCTGTTCGCGCAGCGCGGCGAGATCCTCAGCGGTCGCCACGTTGACCACCATCCCCACGGCCCGCAGTTCAACCAGCCGCTCACGGCGTTGCTTGAGCCACCGCACCGAATCCGGATCCGTGCCAATCAAAAAAAACGGGGTGGTGCCTGGGGGTAGGGAGAGCGTCCGAGGCGTGACTGGCCCGACACTCAGCCGTTCGGACACCACGGGCAACATGTCCGCCTCGGTGGCGGCCCGATTCAGCACAGTGTCCGGCGTTGCCGCGATAAAGCCGTCTTCTTCATCCACCTGTGCCGCCCCGATGGCCACGTAATAGGGCCGAGCGGGCTGCCCGCCGTCGTCGGCAACCACGGTGAGCGGTGACTTCACCTGTGCGTGTACGGCGGTGGCGGTCATGATGAGGGTGAGCAGCGTGATGAGCGGGCGGATCAACATGGGGCGCAGCCTTGCAATCAATTAAAAGGAAAACTCGTTGGTGTAAGTGGGGTGTCCTGGTGGTGCTGCTCTTTCAGCCGTCGTGTCGCCTTGCCCGCCCTGGTGAACCAGGAAGACGGTGGCGCTGTTCAGCGCCTTCATTTCGGCCAGGAACGCGCGGCGGTAGCGCTGCGCTGGTGCACCACCGGCAGGGCGGTGATAGCGCCCGGCCGCGCGGCCCCAATCGCCGTTGTTGCCGTGGTCATCCTGATCAAAGCGCTGACGCAGCAGGGCGGCGGTGGCGTCCAGATTGTCGTAGGGATCCAGGGCGTCGCAGGGATCGGAGAATCGCCCCTCGCTACCGAACAGCGCCGGATTCCAGCGAATATTGAGCTGTCCCAGCCCCACATCGATCACCCGCGTTGTTTTTAAGGCTTGATTCAGCGCTTGGCAGGCCTGGGTTCGGTTGGGGTACCGGTAGCCCCGGCCGGAAATATTGAGCGTCCAGGGCCAGGGACGTTTGCCTACTTTCAGTGCGGTGCCGGACTCGGTGTGGGCGAGGGCGTACAGCACCACGGGAGGCACCGCATGGCGCAGAGCTGCGGCGGTATACGCCGGCGGCACCGCCTTGCTCAGAGGGTCTTCGTTCAGGCCGTTGGCGCCGGCGGAGAGCGGGGCGAGTGTCACCAGGGGGGCAAGCACACGAAGGGCCTGATGGAAAAGCTCAAACCAAGCACGCATGCCACTACTCCCTCGTGCCAACGGTGGTACCCAGCACTCGGGGCAAATCGTTCTGACCGATCCCATCCGGCGCGTGATTGAGGGTGATGTGCCCGCGGCGCACCCGGTCCGCCGGAATCGATAAAGACTGGGCCCAATCGCGAATAGCATCGTCGTTGCTTGCGCCAACGACATAGATGTCCAGCGCCGCCAACACGCCGGAGGTGACCTGGCTTACCAGCCGACGCACGGTCCGATCGCACGCGGCGCAGCGCTCAAGAGCCGTGAAGACACGCGGCCGCTGCCCATTCTGTAAGAGGGTCTGGGCGAGCGTATCCGTCTCAGCGGTCCTTCTGAGCGAGGTATCGTCAGCGATGGCCTGCTCATTGGGGTACAGCCGGGCAAAGGCGTCGTCATAAGCGCGTTGGAAGGCCAGCAGCCGTTCGACCCGGTCGTGTTCGATTCGGGCAAGCTGCTCGGCATAGCGTTGCCGCTCTTCGTCGGTCCGTGCCTCAATGCCCAGCAACGTCAATGGATCCAGCTGTTGAGAACGGTAGCCGTGCATACCTTGCATCAGAGTTTCGTAACGGTTCCATTCCGTTTGAGAGAGCCCCCAGATTTGGGCTTTTCTCTCTTGGGTGAACTGGTGCTGCGTCTCGGAGCGGTCCGTTGACTGGCGCAGGGTGTTTTGCGGGTTGGAAGAAGGGGCCCCGTTCGCGCCGTCCGTGGCGGCGAACACTGGGGCAGGGGTGGTGAGCGCCACCGGAAAAATCAGGAACATTGAAGCCAACAACGAGAACGGGACAGACCGGATCATGGCGGTGACCTACGGCGCGGGATCAGAAGAGGAAAACGGGACAGTGACGGTCTCCCGACGTACCTTAAACGTGGCAAATCGCTCTGAAATACCACTGAGGGTCCAGCCCTGGTACTGGTCCCCAATGGCCATAAAGCGGATGTCGGCCAGGCCGGTGGCGGAACGAGGGGTGACGCCGATATAGTCAATGCCGCCCCGCGATTCCACGCCGGTCAGCAGAAACGGTGCGGTAGGCCGATCCCGTCGGGCTGCGGCGCGAGAGGAGGCGGTGCGTGCTCTTTGGGTGGCCACGGTGGTGACTTTTTTCTCCAGCGTCTCCAGGTGTTCATTGGCCTCGTTGATGCGGGCCTCCGCTTTTTCCATCCGCGCCGTAAGCGCGGCCATTGATGCCGCTACCTCTGCGATGTGCGCCGCCATGGCGTCATTCAGATCCTGGGTCTTGTACTGAAACTCCTCGAACAGATCGCCCTGTTGCTCCTCCAACGCGCTCAGCCGACTTGAAACGGCGGTAGTAGGGGTGTCTGCGGGGGCGGCGTCACCATCGGATACGACGGGCGCGGTGGTCGGATTAACGTCGCCCATGCCAATACCGATCTCTTCGACGCTATCCAGATCGGTGGACGGCGCCGGCCCCACGGGCAGAGCTCCGTCTACGCTGGCCGAATCTCCAGTGGCGGGCGAAGCGTCGATGTCGTCAGAACCGCCACAACCGGTGATAAGGACCGCCACTAAGATCAACGCGGCATTGGCTGGAAGCGATGGAAACCGCATCATTCACTCTCCTGCTTTTCTGAACCGGATTTCACGTTGGCCTTCATACGCGCTTGGTGGGCTTGCGTTGCCGCCGATTCCTCAGCATTGAGGTGTGCAGCCGTTGTATCAGTTGGGCGGGTTGGGGCGGCTATTTCGATCGTGCCAACGTGGGCCGGGACCCGGGCACGAAAACACACTTCCCGGCGTCGTGGATCCTGTTGGAGTACCCAGGCCGGCCCAGCCAGGACCTGCAGCGCCTCTTGCAATGAGGCGGGGCCCAGATTCCGGTGTGTGAGCGGCAAGGGCTGATTCGCCAAATCCGGAGGCACTCCATCACACAGGTGATACCCCGTTCCCGCCAGCAGGTGCATGAGGGCGTCCTTCACCGTGACCGTGACCGACAGCGTGCTGGGGATGGCAACGCGAACGACCTGGTTGATCAGCTGTTGCTGACCGGAGGACGTGCCCAGTTCCCATAGCTGGTAGCGTCCGGTGCGGACTACCTGGGGTGCGTCTGAGACTTTTTCCATTATGTACAGATCGGGAGAGGCATCCGTCAGGCCATTGGCCGCGTGGGCCTGGGACGATGCCGGAGGAGTCGGTGTGTCGGCCGACGCGGACGCTGGGTGATCCGGGGGTATCGCGGAGCAGGCCCCCAGCAGTAGGGCGAGAGGCAGGTTGAGTACTGAAACAATCGAAAGAAGGGATCGGTTCATGGACGGTCCAGGCGTGTGACGAGTCAACGCCTGAAACGGTGCCGAAGCGGGCCGGGGCGAACAACGCCTAATCCGTGGGCTCGCCGTGGCAATTTACGAGGCCGTCCTGTTCTCTGCGATCGATGCCGGAAACAGGAACGGGGATAACGATGGCAATGACGGAAATAAAAGAGGGCGCCATGGGCGCCCTGGGGGAAAGTGAAATGGGGAATGCACGGGACGTATCAGAGATCGCCGCACCCAAGGGGACAGCACTCCGGATCGAACCCATGACGGCAGGACCCATCGTCCATCCAGTCCTCCCGCATGGCCTCCAGCTCCGCCCGGGTGACGTAATCGAACTCTCTGGCGACGTTGAGAATCGCGGCTTTCGCTGTCGAATCCTCCGTCGTTGCCAGCAGTGCATCCACACGTTGAGAGAACGTGTCTTGGTAGATTTCATAAGAACAGCCACAACCGCGTTGCGCGCTGTTGGCCAGGTGTTGAACGTTTGCCGCGATGGTCTCTGGGACTGTGGCGTGAATGGAATCAGACATGGTGGTTCTCCTGTGTTGACTATGTTGATGAAGAACGGAGAAACACCATGCACTCGTAGAACGAGACGCGTCCCATTGGGGAAGGTGTTTCCCCGCAGGAAGAACGAGGCGACTAGCGCCCCGATGTGTGAAGGTTGATGAAGGTCAGGCTTCCTCCTCAAGCAAATGAGGGCGCCATTGCTGGATGATAGCCTGGAAGTCGTCCTTGAAGCCGAGCGTGTCCGGATAGACCTGCCGTTGGCACAAGAACCGAATGACCACCTGCATGGCCTGGGTGATTTCGTCATCCAGTCCCCACAGGTCGGTGAGGGCAAACGCCCCACAGGAGGCGCTGTTCCACCAACTCAATAAAAAGTTGGCGACCCTGGCGCTCTGTCCGGTGTCGGATTTGGCGAGCCGGATCAGGTAGGTCAACGCCCAGTATTCCTCGGGACTGAGAATCGAATGAGTCTCACCATTGCCTGAGCCCATTCGCCGATCCTGGTGCCGTTTCAAACGCCGCTCTTGAACCTCCGACAATTCGCCAGCCCAGTAACCGCAGTGCACACAACGCACCGCGATGGCGTTGCCGTCCATCAGGTGGTCCGCCTCATTACCACAAGACGGGCAGGTGGAATGATAGATGTTCATAGAACCTCCATGGAAGTGGACCGCGTGAGCGCGTAGGCATCAGAGTGCATCAGTTGCTGGTCGTAGTCCGACCGAATCGAATCAAGAAACCCGCGACAAAACTGCTGTCGCAGATCCGCGATACGGCCGAGATCGCTGGGCAGCACCAGACGAAAGCGACCCGCCATATAGGCACAGTGCCGCGCGTGGATCTGTGCGGCGGGGCTGCCCGTGGCTTTCCAGCGAGTAAAATGATCAACCGCGGAGCGGGCATAGAAGGTGCCGCGATTCACGCGGTGTTGTAGATCGAGATGGGACATGGTCGTTCTCCTTAACGATAGGGATCGAGGACGGAGAACCACCACGTCACCAGCTGGTGACGTCCCTGACGGGAGCGGTGATGCCCCGTCGAGGGTGAGGGTGTGATTTGGGCCGAATTACGGCGTGTGTTTTTGCGTCCAGTTACCCGTTGCGAGCGCAGCGTCAGCGGCGCTCTGGTTCGGAAAGTATTCTTCCGATTCCCGTGAGACGGGACCGAGTTCGTCGCTGCCGGTGCCGATGTAGTACCCGGCGCCACTGCTCAGAACGCGGAGGGGTAAGGACAGGCCGCAGTACTTCACGGCGAGATATCCAGTCTGTTGCATGGTCTTTCTCCTATACGGTTAAAAGACACCGAGAAACACCACACAGATGTGCCCCTGACGGGAAGGTGATTCCCGGTCGGGGTAGGGGTAAAGGCTGGAAATGAAACGGTGAAAAGAGGCGGCAAATCAGCCGAAAATTTTCAGGACGGCGATGATGGCACCGATGATGGTGAACCCTTGAACCAGCATGGCTTGATACATGCGGCTCAGGATCCGGCTTTCGACCAAAGCAATCTCCTTTGTAACCAGAGTAATGTCTTGCTTGGTCGCCAGATGGGTTTCCATATCAGTCTCCAGCGCTTCGACAACGGCCTTGGCCTTATCGGGCTCGACGTTGACGTTACGTAATGCCTCATACAGCGCGAAAGGCGCCTTGGCGTTCATGGCGTTCCTCCAATAAGCTCAGGGAACGCTATCCAGGGATAGGTCCCCGGATGGGTAGTAAAAGCAGGATCGAAGCCAAAAGGCCGCCCCATTGCACGATCCGGGTGGGGCTTGAAGGGCGCTGCATGAACCTGCAGCAAGGTTTTGCCCGTTAATCTCAGCAAAGTCAGGCGGGTTCGTCAAGAAGGGCTGACCGTGTTCCTCATGGAACACCTTCAATCGAAACTCAGCTGTACTTTCCCGTCCGTCAGTGTCGCCTTCGCATCGTACTTCTTCCCCGTTTTCTTTGAGGTCAGCCCTATAAGATGCACGGTCTTGCCGGCCAGGAGTCCGGCGGCCTGGTTGACCGTCAGCTTTTTTCCGAACGTGGTCTTCCAGACCGTGTTACCGCAGGCGTTGCAGCGCCAGCTCTTGGCGGTCTCGGTGGCAGACCCACCACACTGGCAGGGCAGTGCGTTGTCCTTCACGGTGGCTGCCAGGGCGGACAGGGTTTGCCCCTTGGCGTGCGTCACCACGGTGTTGAGCCAGTCCAATTGACGGCGCATGAACTCGTCCAGTGTGCCGGTACCGGTGGCGATGTCTTCCAGGGCCTGCTCCCAGGCGGCGGTGGTATCGGGGTTGGTGATGGCACTGGGCAACGCATCGATCAGCTGACGCCCCTGCTCGGTGGACACCAGATGACCCCGTTTTTTTTCGATGAAACCCCGCTTTTTCAGGGTCGCAATGATGTTGGCCCGGGTGGCGCCGGTGCCGAGTCCCGCAGTGTCACGCAGCACCGCACGCAGCTTGGGATCGGTCACCATCTTGGCGATGTTCTTCATGGCGGCGATCAGAGTGCCGTCGGTGTAACGGGCCGGCGGTGTGGTCATCTTTCGATCACAGTCCACGGACTGGATGGCGCAGGACGTGCCTTCCGGTAGCGCGGGGACCGTCCCCTGGTCGCCACTGCCGTCTTGTTGATCGTCGCCGTCCTGCGGCGTCGATTTTGAGGAGGGAAACAACCGGGTCCAACCCGGCTCGACGGTGGCCTTTCCTTTGGCCAGGAAAGGATGGCCTTGAACAGACAGGGTCAGCGTTGTCGCATCGTACTGATGGTCCGGGAGGAACTGGATCAGATAATGCCGTCGAATAAGGCCATACACCTGCCGCTCCGTTGTGGAGAGACGGGTCAAGTCGGCGGATTCGGCAGTGGGAATAATGCCGTGGTGCGAGGCTTTTTCCACCTCGGTGTCGTTCCAGGTTTTGGTCCGCCGGCTCATATCCAGCATCGACTGTATCGAGGTCAGCTCCGGTTCCATGGCAAGGACCGCGCGCAGCACATCAGGCGCCTCGCCGTGCATGCTAGTGGGCAGATGCCGGCACTCGGTTCGCGGATAGCTCGTTATTTTATGGGTCTCATACAGCGCTTGAGCCGCCTCCAACACCTGATTGCCCGACAGATCAAACCGCTTCCCGGCTTCCTGCTGCAGGCTGTTCAGATCGAAGGGCAGCGGCGGCGGTGCCGCCTTGCGTTCCTTCTTGCTATCCGTGACGTGAGCCTGTGCACCCGTAACAGAACACTGCTGCGCCACGGTGCGGGCCACGGTCTCATTGATGCAGCGGCCCTGGCTGTCGCAGTGCTCTGCCGCTGGTTGCCAATGGGCTCGAAATGCCGGTGCCGCGGCACCCTGCGCCGACAAAGTGCTGGTGATCGTCCAATAGGGAGAGGGCTTGAACGCCTCAATGGCTCGGTCCCGATCGACCACCAACCGTAGCGTCGGTGTCTGGACCCGACCCACGGACAACACACCCTGGTAACCGGCGTTTCGTCCGAGGACAGTGTAGGCTCGGGTCAGGTTCATGCCCACCAGCCAATCAGCCCGGGCGCGGGCCATCCCGGCCAGATACAACGGGTACGTCTGCTTTCCATCTCGCAATTGAGATAGCGCTTTGCGGATGCTGGCGTCGTTCAGTGCGGACAACCACAAGCGCTGCACGGGGCCTCGGTAGCCACACAGCGCCATCACTTCCCGGGCGATCACTTCGCCTTCACGATCCGCGTCGGTGGCGATCACCAGGCGCGAAGCGCTCCCCAGCCACTTTTTTATGACGGTGAACTGGCGTTGGGCACTGGGCTTCACCACCAGGCGCCATTGCTCTGGAATGATGGGTAACGTGTCCAGGGCCCAGGATTTCAAGGCCGGGTCATAGGCCTCCGGCGGCGGCATCTCCAAAAGATGGCCAAAACACCAGGTCACGACCACTTCTTCCGACTGGGTGCTTCGGCAGCCATTGCCCTTGCGGGTGGCGCCAAGCACCCGAGCGATGTCCTGACCTTGTGAAGGCTTTTCGCAGAGATAGATCGTGGTCATGCGACTCTCCTAAACAGCGAAAAATAAAAATGGATACCCCGGTAAAAAAAGACACCGGCCATGTTGGGGGGGGAGGGAGGCCGGTGCCGAAGGGTTAATCGTTGCAATCGAGACCATCATGAAGAAAGAGGGGAGCCCGGAGGCGGTCTCCCCTGGCAGATCACAGCCCCTGTGCTCTGCGTTTGGGCGAGTCCAGATCCGATTAAAGGAATCTGAAACCCACCCGAGGTGCGGGTGCCTGCTCTGCCTGCCAGTACGCCCCCGAATGCTGGGCCGGTTTTACCCCACCGCTGGCTGGGGGATAGTGCTCGGTGGATACCGGGAGACGCCCAAGACGCCAAAGACATCAAAAGGGTCAGAACGCCTCGGTACCCGTGTCATCAAAAGAGGATTGGGGATTCTCGTGCTCACGCTCCGCCGGCGCGCCTTGTCCTGCGGAGGCTTTCGGCCGTAGCGTGACGCTTTCCAGGCGGGCGAGTTCAAGCGTCACATTACGTGCGTTGACTTCCTGAGACGTCATCGCCTCGCCGTCTTTTTCCCATGGCCGCTCCAGTAGTGTCCCCTCCACGCGAACGCGCATACCCTTACGCAGAACGCGAGCCACGTGTTCAGCCCGGTTGTCCCAAACGGATATGGTTAGCCAGCAGCCGCCTTTGTCCACAAAACCACCGTTGCCATCGGGAACGGAGTGATCGAAGAAGACGCGCATACTGGCGACCTTACGGTCCTCGCCGTTGACTTCGACGGTACGCAGTTCCGGGGCGGAACCGAGATTGCCTGAGCCGGTGATCCTGAGTGCCATACCGATTTCCCCAGTGATGAGCGGTTGAACAGGGTGGCCGTGTTGACGGCGCGTTGACGATCAGACTGGAAGAAAGGGCCGTGACGCTCAATGCGTAAACCGCACCGCAGTCAGTGGAATTTTCATTGAGATATCCCAGAGCAATCGCTCACGAACCCCAGGAGGGGGCTTCGGTCTGGCGATGCGCTTTCCGCCGCCGGCGTTTGGTTTCGGGAATGCGACACTGCCAAGCCCCGTTCTTGGAGTTGCAGGCACGGCCCGATGGAACCGCGGTGCGGCTTCGCACCGGTTGGGGATGACCGTGACAGAAGTCGTCTTGACACACTTGGTGTTGTCGACAGAATGGCTGGTGTCACGGTGGGTGGCCCGTGGTGGGATACGTTGGCGCGGACGATGACAGGTCCGGTGTGAGGCTGGTGTTCCCTGAATCGTGCTGTCCCTGGCGTCTCGAACATGCTGGCTCTATCTGATTCTACGACGGGGCGCCTGACCCACCCACCGTGACACTCCCGTGTTGCTCTGACATCCCGTCCCGATTAAGAGGCGGGTGCCAGACACAGACCGCGTTCCCCCAGGATGTTGGCCGATGCGCGTTCGGTCAGGTCTTCCAGCGTCAGGGTCTCAATGTTGGCGGACTCGGTGCGACCGTCCAGGGCGGTTAAGCTGAACGCTTTCATCCATAGATGACCTTCCTTCCCAGCATGCGGTTCCAACGTCATCACCACGAGCAACTGAGGTTGATACCCAGTCCAGCCGTGCGCTTCGTCTTTATCAAACTCGAACACGAGCTGGTCACCATCGAGCTTACCCGGCGCGGAAACGGGAAACTCGCCAAAGGCGTTGGAGCGCAAGCGAGCAACGTAGGACGGGTTACGCTTTTCGGGGTCATCGACGCGGATGTCCAAGTGCATATCCAGCGCCGCGGGCAAGCCACTGCCGGGCATGCACTGATCGCCCAGGGTACCGATGTATTGACCCTCGAAGTGCGGTGGATCGCTGCACCCCGATAGCAGAACCGATGAAATCAAAAGAGTCATAAGGCAAAGCTGCTGTCTGGCTGAAAAGGTCATGTATCACCTGTGTGTCACGTGGAACAAAAAAGTGAATTGATGGCGCACTATCCATATCCGCGCTCTTTACCCTGTTTACTCATCGCGCCAATGGCACTGACGTTGGCGAGCCAGTCCTGCAACCGCTGGCGCTCGTAATGGCGCAGTGACAACGTCAGGTTGAGATCCAATCGTTGGCGCTCGAACTTCAGATAGTGGGGACGGGCGGATTCGGGCAGGAGCCGTAGCAGGAGTGCACCGCCTTCGCTGGCGAGGTTGACCGGATGATTGAGCCCGGCGGGAATGTCCTGGCCGCGCCAGTGCCGATGACTGGACCGGCGCCACCGGTACAACGTCATAGTGCGATTGGGGTATCGCACCAGGTAGAAGGGAGACCGGGGAAACCGCTGCCGAAACGCTTGGCACAGATTTTTGCCGTCCTGCTCCGCCCGGGCGATCTGCTGCTCCAGCTCTGCCAATCGAGCCCGGACCTGATGAACGCGGTATGCCGTCATAATCGATAGATGCCTTGTCAGCCCTCTTACCCTTAAAGGGTTAAACCCTTTAAAGGGGAGTTTGTCAGAAAATGGGGGACCTGCGTTGTCAGAAGTATCCGAGGGTGTGTTGTCAGATAACAGTGGGTAACTGCGCCAGCCGATGGCTCTGTCCGCCGCCGAAGTGATTACAGTGTAATCACCGGAAGGAGGCCAGCCGATGGCTCTGTCCGCCGCCATGACACACAACGGCTGTTCCAATCAATCCTGCTCACTGCCGTCCGGCTTTTCTGCCGCAGCGGCCGCAGTGTCTTTATCTTCAGGGTCGGCGTTCTCTGGCGCAGTCTCAGGGTGATCGGTCTGGACCCGCAGAGGCGGCGCATGGGCCGCCCGCAGCTCGCCGCTGAGAATCTCATCAGGCAGCTCGCCCATCAATTCGATGGCACGCTGACCTTTCTGTGTGGCCTGGCGCACATCATCTCGGGTGACGGCCAAATGCCGGTACCCCTGAATGGTGGCAAACAACCGTCGGACACCCCGGCCCGACTCCTCCAGGTGGCGCTCGAAGGTCTCGCGATCCAGTAGCCCGACGAAGCGGCCCGTCATGATGGCCAGCACCAGCTCGTCCAGATCAGCGAGAAGATAGGCGCCTTGGTAGGCATACGGCGTTCCGAACGTCAGTTCGACGACGGCCGGCTCCAGGGAATGGGCAAGGGTGATATCCATGGCGGGCGCCCCCTCCAGGAACCGATCGATATGCTGGCGCAACCTCTGGATCTGCTCACGCACGGCATCAGTTTCCTGCTCCACACGGAGCAGCCACCAGTCGGCATAGGGGTCATCGTTTCCTGCAGCGGTCCATAACTGTCGTGTCATAGCGGCGTAGCGGTACAGGCCAACGATGGCGGGCGTGCCACTGACAGGATCCGCGCGTCGGCCGTGAATCAACCGCTGCGCCACCCGAGTCTGAATGGTCATACGGACGCTGTTGGTCAGTCGCCCGGGTTCGATGGGGCTACCGCCAGAGGAAGGGCTTGAGGTAGGGGAGGTATGAGAGGTGTCGTTGGACGTGGGATTATCGGCCATGGCGTCGCTCACTCGGTCTATCACAGTGTTGTCAGACGCCACTGTAAAGATTCGATAGAAGGAAAGACGCCGATAATCGGCGCTCTGATCGATTCTATTTTCCGTGCCGGGCGATTGACGTCCATGTTTGCTCTAACCGGTTATGTTCTACCTTTTCCGAACAGTACGATGAGAATGATGATCGCGGCGAAAAGGGAGAACACGTTGGGCCAGATCACTTGGCATAGGATCCCGGCGATGACCGGCAAGCCTACAATCCATGTCTCAGGGGCTCGCCACCAACCCGAGACAGCGGCCTTGGTGATGACAAGTGCGAGCATCATGGACATGGCAATGGTGATTGATAAGGTCGTGTCCAGAGTCATCTCTCTGGTGCTCATTCTTAAGAAAACCAGTCCGACGACTGTGCATTCAGGGGACAGGTGCGGCACTCGATATGGTCACAGTGGAACGTATCACAGGCGATCTGCACAAACCGAAAGATCGAACAGAGTGTCGGGAACTCACACACATAGACAGGATCGTTCGGCGACTCAGACTCTTGGGATAGCCGCTTAAGATCACGAAGGGATTGGTATACATGGCCCAGATGCCGTCGCTGAGCAAAGCGCCGGATTCGATGATCCCAGATACGCTGGACATCCATCCCACAAACCCAATGAGGAGGCCAATCAGCAAAAGCCCTCGTGTCTCCGATCCCGCCAATGCCCGCCTGAAACACGCGGGTCGGTCACTGAGTATCCGATGTGACCGTTTTTTAAGTTTCATCACAAGAGCCCTCCCTCCGAAATGTGTTGTCAGCGAGGACCTTAACCAGTGTGACGTGATGGGCTACCTAAAATAGGAGAGACGCGGTGTGGTGTTTTCCATTTGCCTGTCGCGATCAGAAGGCCAACGATGATAGGACGCTTAAGCCATGACTCGATATGACGACGCAGCGCCATCTCATTTTTTGGAGGTGCTTTGGTTGTGAAGTAGGAGGGTGCCATGAATCATCGTCAACAGGCCATCGCAAAGACCATCACGACTTTGTTGGCGCTTATGGAGCAGACACGGCCGATGCAGGCTCTACACGCCTCCTTAGAACAGAAGATCAATGCGGAAACGGTGGTGACCTATGTGGGCCAAATGTATTTGTACGACGTGGACGGGGAAGAGTACGCTGTTCGTTTGGAGGAACTCGAAGCCGATCCGATTTCAGCAGAAGAAATCGGCCAGGTAGCTCAGGCGCATTTCTCCAAAGAGATTTGGTCAAAGATATTGGGCGGCTAGCTCCTGTATCTGTGATCTCTTACCGCAGGTATTGATGAACTTTGCTTGGTCAAAGCTCACTTTCTTCTCAAGTAAGGTTGTATAGAAATCATGGCCTTGAGAGGGATCTCTTTCGACTATGTGCATTTTGATGTTCTCCTCGCTTCCCGAAACCGTATGATTGCTGAAAAAAAGGCGCAATGACTTTCCAGAGTTTCTGGACCTTGTTATTGAGCTATAACGCTCAATGTTGATCCTGAAGTCCGTGCTATTGTCGATGCATTGGCGAATCTCCTGATTCAGTTTGCTTTTCGTAACTAAGCGGCATCCATACAAGTCAATAGCCTCGCTAAAATACAGAAAGGCGTAGGGAGTGTTGTTCGTGCTGACGGACTCGTACTCCCAGGCCTTATCGGCCGCAAAATTGCGAACAATATGTTGACGGGCCGTTTTATTGAAGCGAATTCCTGTACATTCCTCCATAGTGGAGAAGATGATGTCCAGGTGCTGCTTTATAAATTCAAGGAGATGGCGGGCGCCAGCCGATCCAGGGGCTCTCCTTTTGCCCTTATCAATCCTCAGTGGGTTTTTCAGGGGACAATTTTCGTATGCGTGCTGGGAGTAGTTTGCCAGCCCCTCCACGTTATATTGTACGTGTTTCCCATAAAGGACCTCGGTTTCAGTTTGGGGGATAATATAGTTGATAAGCATGATGGGGCCTTGACACTTAGGGCACAGTGCGTATCTGGCTTTCCGCTGTGCTCCTTTCTGACGTACGTATCTCTGGTCTCGCCCTGTCTTGCGAATATAATTGTCTTCAGTCAACTCGATTGCCCAAGTTGGGTTGTCGATCGTGCTGAACACATTCATTGCCAATCCCTCTTTTGAAGGCCGTGATTAGATCCGTTCTTGAAATAGAGTGCCGCCTTGGGGTGTTCAAAGCAGGCGAGTGGCGTGTCCTTGTTTTTTCAGCAGGGAGACGGCTTTCTTGTCGAACGAGACGAAGGTGTCGGCACCGAGCCAGGCCCCATCGTAGGCGATGACGCCGTCCGCGAAGTCACCGCCGACTTCCAGCAGGGCAAGACCCGCCTCGGCCGCTGGCCGGTTAACAACGATGTTCTTTGTGTTCAGGAGCAGACGGATCGCTTCGGCGATATCCGCACGATCCACCTTGTAGCCGCGATGCAGAACCCAAACCAGCTCACACAAGGTTTGCAGGCTGACCGCCACCATGTCGGCCTGTTCCAAGACGTGAACAGCACGGGCAGCCTGGGCCTTATCGTCATTCACGACGGCGCGGAGCAGAATATTGGTGTCAGCGGTGATTTTCATTGCCCGTCGACTCCCGCTTCCGCGCCCGCATCGGCGATCACTTCGTTGATGTCCTCAATGCTCAGTTGGGCGCCGTTGGTTTTGTCTTCGAGCACGCCGCGCAGCGCTCGGAATGAGCCCTTGGGCCGAGCGGCCCGCAGCGTAGCGCGCCCATCCGGTAGTAAGTCCAGCTCGATCTTTTCGCCAGGCTTGATCCCTAGATGCTGAAGGATCTCTTTCCGAAAGGTCACTTGGCCCTTAACGGTTACGGTGAGTGTGCTCATGGTTCAACTCCTGTCTGGATGCTCCTTAATGGTAATGTTGAATTGCATTACCTTCAAGGCCCTTGAAGGCCGTCCAGACCTAACCCTGTAAATCCCTCTGTACTCGGAAGAACCCTATGCCGCGTAGCGGCATGACAGGCGGCACACCGATCGCCTGATCAAGGCGGGTACGGCGGGCCGCCGGCGCCTCGGCCCTGGCGGTGATGAGTATCTCGATCTCTTGCCCTCCCGCGTTGTATAGAACCCAATGCTATAAGAGCACGGTGGACAGGACCGGAACCTGGCACTCCACACTGTATAGCTGGTGTTGTCAGTGCGTAGCACTGACTCATAAAAAAGCGCTTTTCCCAGATGGAGCCCTTTGGGCGACAGCGGGGCTTTCTCCAGGCAGCTCTGCTGCCTAGAGAAGTCTTTAAAGGAGGGTATTAATGTCCGTCATTTAAGCCAGAACCCTCCCGACAATTAAGTACCGATACCCAGAGTGTTATCCACAGAATTAGGGATTAGCGCTCATCGTTTGGAGAAGGAGGGCTGGATTGGCCAGCAAGAACACACAGCTGTTAGGTGGAAGTGCTGCCAAATCCTAGGAATGAACGGGCTGGAAGGGGTACGCGGGAACCAAAAAGGCAATAGGGTACTTACCGTGACTGCAACCAAGTCAGCGCGGCGCGGTGGACAACATCAGGGGAGAGGGTCGGATCCTGGATCATCAGATCGGCGCATTTCAGGGTGTAAGCTCGCCGTGTTTCCTCATTCCAGTTCGACCAAGTTTGCGGTGGTCCTGTGGGTGGAGACTGAGGGGAGGGGGCACTGCCGACGCTACCATGCTGGGACGTTGAACTGCCAAACGCGCGCCCCTTCAGGATCAGCATGAACCGGGCGATGTCCGACAGGGATCGTGGATCGGTTCCGGACTGGGACCACTTCCGTGCCTGTTTTTCCAAGCGTCGGCTGGCGGTGTTGCGTTCGCGTTTCACGCGCCGTTTCGAGAACCCCAGTGCCTCAAAAAACTCCACGCGTAAGGCTTTCAGGGCCACGAAGGTGTGCCACTCGCCGTCAATGAAACGGCGGACCTGGCTGGAGACGACCACGCCAGCGTTCCGCAGGTCACGCCAGGCCCTCTCCACCTTCCGCGATACTCGTGTAGGTCCTGGGCAGAGTCCTGCCTTGTAACCCAGGTACGACAAGGTGAGGGGGCGGAATCCCTCTCGTGTCGGGATGCCCACCCGTAGGCTTGCCAGATCCACATAGCGCAACAGCGCCAAACCCAGCCGCACGCAGGCGTCCCGGCGCTCCACGCGCTGCTGCCGCCAACTGCCATTGGCAGTGTTGAGTGACGGCAACACGCGGGTTGGCCAATAAACATAAGCCATCAGCCGTCCCCCGGCGTCTTTCAGGATATCCGGTAAGGGGCTGGACTGAAGCAGATTGGACAGATAGCCCCTGGCGGATGGACTGTACTTGACCCGCGTCGGCAAGGTGCCCAGGAGGTGGCTGTCTTTCCCTAAATGGGTGTCCATCGCCTCCCTCCCGCAAGCGCGGGAGAGGGGGCGGGGTAGCGAACCGCAGACTCCCTCTCTCGTTGCCACAAATGCAATAAAATCGACACTTGCAACACGCTCGCGGGAGCGATAGGCTCCGAAGAAGCGAGCGTGAGCGTGTCCATGTCGAACGTGTTCGTGTTCGTGTAGGTGAGATTCGATAAAACGCTGGCGGCGTTGATGTCGATCTGAAAAATAGCGGCTTCATTCCTGGTAGGCGCCTGGAATGAAGCCGTTTTTCTTTGTGCGTCTTTTAAACGCAATGTAGAAGAAAGCGCGGACGCGCGGGCGCCGTCGGCCACGGGGTAGGGCGCGTGCCAGGTCGCACACGTCCTACCTGCCCTGCGGCGGTGGCACCGAAGGAGGGGAGCGGGGATCATTGCTATCGACCCACGGCTCGCCGCGATGCGGTTTCCGAGTGCGTGGCGTGGGCATTCCGCTGCGAAGTCCGCTTGCCAGCCCGCTGGGCCGGGGCTGCCGGGCACTCGCTGAGGATGCGATAGATTACCCTCAGATCCCGACCGGTCCTTTCCGACAGAGACAGCCAGTCCTCGGGCGTCAACTCCGCGGGATCCTGGGCCCCACAGTGGTTCTTCCATGCCCGCCAGACCACCTCAATGGTGGCCTCATCCGGATCCGGTGGCCGGCCGGGGCCGCGAGTGAGCCGCACGGCGCGGCGCAGGCCGGTGTATTCCCGGACGCCCATGTTGTACAACACCGCCATCAGTTCCGCCGGCGCTTCACGGCGCACCAGCTCGCGCTTGAGGTGCGTCCGTTCGGATTCACGGTGTACTTGAGCGAGCAGCTGCCGGAACGCGCCGCGATCCAACCGGACCTGCAGCACATGGCCATGCAACTGAAGATGATGGGACAACAGCGTGACGGTCTCGATGGTGAGACTTTGGAGAGACCGTAGCTCCTCTTCGCCGAACCCAAGATCCCGTAGGGCGGCGTAGTCGCCATCGTGCAGACACTCCGCTGCGTAGGTTAATAATGCGCGGGTCAATTGCGCTTCCTTGTGCCGCATTAGGATATCCATGGTTCGCCCTCCGTGACGGAATGAATGGACCGAACGAGCGCCACCAACTTGGTGAAGACATGCCACTGCGTGTCGGACCAGCGCAGGTACAGCTCAGAAGCCAGGTGGAAGGGATTGAAGGTGGGGACATGATCGACCCAATCTGGAGGCAGGTGATCGGCCAAGGCCGTCTGATTGGGATGCTGTCCAGCCAAGCTGGCCAATTGCCACCACACACAGGCGGCGTGTCCGTCCGCCGGTTCCGGCAACAGCACGAAGCCGAACCCGCTTTCAGGTAGGGAGAGGGGTTCGGAAAGGCCCGCATCGGCGGCGATGGCCGCCGCCAGGTCCCACGCGTGTGCCCGTAGATCGGCCAGATCCGGTGTGGTCTCGGACGCCACGGTTGAATGGGATGAAGACTCAAACACCGACGATGACGCGGGTGTCTCCGCTGCGGACGCCCTGTATTCATCTTGGAAGGTCGTTGTTGAGGGTTGCCCAGGCAGATCATCGTCGACACCGAACGACGGAAGTTCAGGACCGTCGTCGTCTACCGTGTCGTCGCTGCTTTCCTGAGTGGACGCCTCGCCGACGTTGTTGGCGTACCCAGGAGCATCAAGGCCCCCTTCGGTATCCAAACTCTCCGTACCGGGTGTCGCGTCCAGGAAATCGAGATCGTCCTCGGTGTCGTCGTCGGGCACGAGGATCTCTCCGCCGTCCAGGGCGGCTCCGAGCGCCAGGCTGGCGCGCCCGATATCGCAGTCGGCGGACACCGAGATTTCCGATTCCAGTTCCCGCCGGATGTGGTCCATGTCGATGTCGATCTGATCGTTGCGAGATACGACGGCGGCGAACACGCCTTCCACATCGTCCCCGAGACCGAACGCCTGGCAGACATCGCGGAACGCATTGTGGAGCCCGCGCAGCCGCTCCACCTGCGGGCGGCCCATGCCGCTATCCAGCGCGGTGGGGATCAGGGAATAAAGCACATCGACGGCGTAGTCATACCAAACAATGAGTGACTGGCTGACTCGATATCCTTGGCAGTCCAACGCCTCGGCCAGTTCTCTCTGCGACAGCTTTTCTCTTTCCTGCTCTTCCCGAATCAGGTCCCGAACATGCCGGATCGCCATCGCCCGATCGATAAAAATGAGATCCCCGCGCAGATCGTTTTCCTTCAGGTGGGAGAGCAGCGTGCGGCACTCACTGTCCCAGGGTTTAAAGATGACCCAGGTTTGTTTGAACCGCTCGTTGCCGGTTTCCTTCCAGAGCTCCTGCAGGATGCACAGGCGGGTATTGCCGCCGGCACTGACCATGTACCGCGGATCCGGGTCGCCGGGCCGCTTTGTGACCACGAGAGGGCTCTCCAAAGGATCTTCCTGATCACCGGCCGCCAGGATCGAGGCTTTAATCTCCGCGTATTTGCTGTTGCGGTTACGGCGCGGATCGTGGTCGTACCGGCGGATCTGATCCACGTCCATACGCATCGGCGTACTGGTGATCGGGTCGGTGGAGGGCGTCGCGGCGCCGCTGCCGTTTTTCTGATCACGCCGGAATAAGGGGGTGGCAATCAGGGATGCCACCTGTTCGGAAGAAGGTCTCTTTTTACTCATCATCCACCTCCCGTTTTGCTGAGGCGTTTTGATCGGTGTGCATGGCCGCCCAGGCCACCGCCAAGTGGATGGCGGGAATACGTCGCTCGCCATGGTGGATCGCAGCAATCGCCAGCTTGGGCGCGGCATGGATAACGGCAGGGGTGGCGCCGAGGGGACGCACCTTGGCTTCGACGATGCGGGCAATGACGGGGTTGGAGACGTTCATGAGGCGATACCTCCCGTGCGATCAAAGCAGTCGGAACGATGAAAAGAATCAAACAGATCCAGCTGAGCGAGGCCGTGTTGAGCCTGGGGGTTGAGCCAGAGGCACTCGGTGCGGGATGTGGAGCCGAAGCGGCTGGAGCCGCTGGTGGCGAGGGACGCGCGATGCCAGCCGGGCAAGCACTGGTCGTACAAGGGATGGGCGTAGCCGGAGAGGAGTACCATCCCCGTGAGTCCCTGAAGAACATCAAGAAGGACCTCGTGGTCTTCTTGAGTCAGTTCATGGCGGTAGTAACGGGTACCGCCGCTGGAACGGGTTTCAGGCAGGTAAGGAGGATCCACATAATGCAACGTGGTGGGACTGTCGTGGTTGCGCATCACGTCAATCGCGGGGCGATGCTCGATGACCACGCGACTCAGACGCTCAGTGACGACCGGAATCAGCCGGCTTACTCGTGACCAGGCTTGCGCCACGCCCAAATAGGCGCTATCTGGCTTAGTGAACGTTCGCATGCCGGTGCGACCCCGGGTGGCCCCCGCACTGCCGAAACTGAACCACGACCGCACCAGAGTGCGTCGGGCTTGTTCAATGGGCTGATCCGAGGGGATCTGCGCCTGCTCGAACTCTTCGCGGGCGTAGGGGGTGTACTGGCATTGCTGTGCTAGCACGCGGGCGTCATGAGGATCACGCAATACCCGGAAGAGATTGACGATCTCGCTGTCCAGGTCGTTGTACACCTCAGCCGGCGCCGGCGGTTTACTCAATAGAACGCTGGCGCCACCGCCGAAGGGTTCGACATAGACCTGGTGGGGCGGGAAGTGCTGGATCAGCCAATCGGCAATGCGGAACTTGCCGCCGTGGTAACGCAGGATCGGGGCGGGGAGGGTCATGAGGCGCCTCCCGCCACGGTCAACGCGGGCGGAGTGGAGGCTGTGTAGGCAGCATCGCTATGATCCAAGGTGTCGATGTTCGCCTGGCGCACCTTAAACGACAGCACCCAGACGTAGGGATTCGCGTCCCAACCGCCGGTCTCATGGTCGCCATGGAGCCGTGACCAGAGCTGAGCGAACGCCTGCTTTTCACAGGATCGGTAACCGGCGGCCCGCCACTTCGTGTAAGTGGGGAGGGGAAAGCCGGTATGAAACACACCCTCGGCCGTGCAGTCGTTGGAGGGCGAGGCATCGCTGATGTCCTGCAGCCGCTCCACGCGAACCTGGGTCAGCGTCAACGTGAACCGGCTGAACCGTCGGGGCATGTACCGAGCGGCGCGCCAGCGCAGGGGCCACCCGAAGTAGTGCTCCGACAGATCGGTATCGTCATCCAGGTAGCGGATGTGGTCCACGGCCCCCAAACAACCTGGTGTGCGGATGCCAACACGAGGCGTGCCTTCATACGCCACGCAATGACGCTCGACCCCGTCCTCGTGCTGCTCCACCAGGCTGGACCAGGGTTCCTTCACCCAGAGGTGAGAACCTGGACCGCCGTAGGGGCAGGGCAGCCACTGACGGTCTCCCGTCTCCAGGTGCTGAAACGCCACGCCCAGCTGCCCGGTGGTATCGAGCGTCACCGCCGCGTGGAGCGGCACCCAGTGATCCGGATCCTGATTAATAACATCCAGGCCTTGCAGGCGCCGGGTTTGTGTCTTGCGGCCGGTGTGTAACGCTTGAATCAGCGGCGGAATAAACGAAATGAAACGCTGCTTACGCACCATGGTCCGCTCCTCCGCGCTGCGTTTGGCGGCGGCGGGCGGCATCGAGGACGGCGTCAAGGTCGCCGGCCAGAAGTGTCCGCAGGTGGTATTTGTCGCGAAGTGCCCCAACGGTCACAGCACTGACCTTGGCATCGTGCCTTAACCAACGATAACGGTCGGCGTCGCGCTGTAGAGCGGATAGATCCTGTTCCTTGAGCGCATGAGTCGGGGTTGACGTCCGCGTCATGACAACGAGTTGTTCTTCAAAAGCGTCGTAGGCGACGGCGCGTTGGACTTGGCGCTGCGGCGCCCCTTCCCGTGTGCGGGCCGCTTCTGGATTGGAGGACTCGAACAGAAAGTCCGCGATCCGGCAGGCCGTTACTTCGGCTTGGTCGATACGCTCAAGCAGGTCTTCGATCTCTGAGTCGGACCGGGGACATAGGGCGATGGCGGTCAGGGCGTGTTTTGCCTCTTGCAAGAGAGCCTGTTCTGGCGTCATTGGGAGCTCGGCCGTTTTGGATTCGGCGGCTTTCTTGATCGCATTGAGCGCGTTGTGCCAGGGGGAGTTGTCCAGACTGGCTTTGCCAATCTCGATGCCCAAGTGCACAGCGATCGCAGTGGACATTTCGTCCAACAGCTCTTCGAAGGAAGGTTTAAATCTCATCGCGAAGCCCTCCCAAATCGATATGAGGGAACACCTCGCGGACCAGAGCGGACAGGGTTTCCAGGGCGGAAGGGGCGGTGCCTCGACGCCGGCGTTCCAGCCGATGGACAGGAACCTGGGCGGTGGCGGCTTCGCGGTACACCACGGTGGAGGGAACCACCGTATCGAGCACGGAGATGGTGCCGCGTGATTCGGCGAAGGTTGCCTTCCTGAGTGTATCGGCCACCTGGCGGGCATCCACCGTGTGATCCATGCGGTAGAGAAGGCCATAGAGATGGCCGACCGGGGCACCGAGATGCTGCATGGGCTGCAGCCGGTCGAGCATGCCCAGCGTGCCGCGGGCAAACTCGCGGGCGGACAGGATTTCAGGGGGAATGGGCGAAAGGAGGAGGTCGCCGGCGAGCACGCCAACGTCCTGCAGCGGCCCGACGGCGCCCTGGGTATCGATTAAGACAACGTCATAGTCCTGGAGAGCCCGCAGCGCGGTGCGCATGCGAATACGGCCGTCGGGCGTATGCAGGATCCAGGTTTCAAGACTTCCCTCGGGATCGTCGCTGATGACGATGTCCAGATTGGGAATGGTGGTTTGGCTGATGCAGCCCTCGACACTGCCGCTGGTGACCAGCTGGTGCAGGCCGTAGGGAGCGCGTTCGGAGAGAGGGTAGTAGCTGGAGAGAGTGGGTTGGATGTCGGCATCGACGAGCAGAACACGTTGTCCTGCGTCAGCCAGAATACCCCCAAGGTTGGCGGTGGTGGTCGTTTTGCCGACCCCGCCTTTGGTAGAGCAGATGGTCACTATCATTGGACACCTCTATTGTTTAGAGGTATCCGATAGGAACTTTAATGATTCGAGAGTGCTCTGAGTTAGGGAGGATTTAGGCCAAGAGACTTAAAATCTCTCGACCGTTAGGTCGTGCCGGTTCGAGTCCGGCTACCCGCACCAGATTCAACTCCCTCCAAACTATTCATCTTCTCCCGTCCCGCCAAGCGGTCGCCTGGGCTAATTCATGCCGGAAACAAGGCACCGAGTTCCTCCTGCAAACGAACGCCAAGCTGGCGTAACTGGTCGTCGGAAGTGCGGAAGCTGGGCATCATCAGCCCGACAACCGCAGCCGGGTATCCGTTTCCACCACGGATGGGCGCGGCCACGGCGCTGGCGCCCTCCACGCGTTCGCCGTTGGATATGGCGAAGCCCTGCTGGCGGATGGTTTTCAACTCCTTGCGCAGAACGCTCACCTTGGGCTGATACGGGGTCAGGGCCCTCATCCTGTGGCCACGGATCAGCGCTTCCGCCTCGGCTTCGGGCAGAAACGCCAGCGCTGCCTTGCCCGCCGCGCCCAGATACAGCGGAAAAGCGCTGCCTGTTTCCAGGGCGTAGCGGACCGGGTGGGGGCTGGGTAACACCGAGGTGACGATTTGTCTGTCGCCGGCGCGGTGAAACAGGGAGACGGTCTCTCCTGTTTCGGCGTGAAGTCTTTCCATCAGCGGGCGGATGCTTACCAGCACATCGTCGTTGTTGAGGAAGTGCCGGGCCAACTGCATGACGGAAGGGGAGAGCCGCCATTGTTCATTGCCGGCGTTCTGCTCCAGCAATCCCTTGTCGGCCAGCGGCGCCAGTATTTCAAGGGCGATGTGTGGATCCAGCCCGGCTTGCCGGGACAGCTGTTCGGTGGATGCGCTTTCCGGCAGGTAATCCGCCGCCGCTCGCAATAAATCCACGGCCCGTGATATCGAGCCGGCTCCGGTGGAGCGGCCGGTGTAGCTGTATCGCTTGTCCCCGGGGCGGCGATAGACGTAGCCACGTGCCTCCAGGGTTTGCAGAATGCGATAAACGATGGTCGTGGCTTCGCCCATGGCGGCGACCACTTCGGTCAGGGACAGCGGTTCCGATGTCCGTTCCAGCAGCTCCAGGACATCCAGGGCACGAGTCAGTGTTTGCAGCTGATAGGAGGCCGCCATTCTTTTTGTCCGCCGGCTTTTGTCATTGGGGAAAATCGATAAATATCGAGCGCAATGGTAGCACAGGCAGCGCCCTGGTCTGGCACTGCCCGGTTACTGGTTGACCGCCGCGGGGCCGGTCAAATACGGGCGGGCCAGGCTCAGGAGCTCGGCGAAGCTGTCCTCGACGCTCCGGTGGGAGGTGTCGAGGACGGCGTCGGCGCGACGGTAGTCGGCGTCGCGTTCGACCAATATGCGTTTGAGGTCGTCCATGGCATGGGTATGGCCTTGCATTGGCCGCGTGTCACCCTGGTCAATAACACGCTGCATGTGCTCTTCCGGCGAGGCTTTGATCCAAACAGTATGGAAGCGGTTCAGCAGGCGCTGGAAGGTCTCCGCTTCGGACACCAGGCTGCCACCGGCTTCCACCACCGAAAGGGGATGCTGCTCGATCACGTATTCCAGCGCTTCCCGTTCAAAACGCCGATAAGCGGGCTGACCGCCGAGCGCCATGATTTCGCCGATATCCATGCCGGCGAGCTGTTCGATCAGGCCATTGAGGCGGATATAAGGCACATTCAGCCGTTCTCCAAGCATCTGGCCCAGCCGGCTTTTGCCGCCACCGCGCAGGCCGATCAGTGCCACGCCACAGTGTTGCCCCTTGTTCATATCAAAATGTCGGACCAGCAACTGGTACGCTTCGTCCAGTTGAGCAGGGGAAAGGCGCTCGAGAAGATCTCGCAGCGGCGGCGGAAGGACCTGCTGTTCCTGTTGCGGGAGGATGTCCTGCACCGGTACGCCCATGGCGGCGGCGAGTCGTTGAAGCAGCATGATCGAAATATTGGCCTTGCCACCTTCGATTTGCGCCAGGTAGCGCTCGGAGATATCCGACTGGGACGACAGTTCCTTACGTGCCATGCCACGCCGGGCGCGAATGGCGCGCACCCGGTCTCCAATGGTCGTCATATAGTCCGGCCCGTTGCTTTCATTCTGATCGTTGGCAGGGTGCATGCTCGTCTCCGTTTCCCTGAGCGTACCGGCGATGGCCTCGACCGGGGCTGTTGGGAGGCATTATCCCATGCCGAGGTGGGTGTCGAGTAGGCCGGCATTCTGGCGGATTTCCAGACCGTCACCGTCAAAAACCACCTTGCCTTTTACCAGCACCAGATGCCGGTCGGCGATGGTCAGCAGGTTATCGATGTTCTTGTCGACGATGATGCTGGCTATGCCGGAGCGTTTGACCTCGCCGAGGATCCTCCAGATCTCGTCACGGATCAGCGGGGCGAGACCCTCGGTGGCTTCGTCGAGAATCATGATGCGGGGGTTGGTCATCAGAGCCCGTCCGATGGCGAGCATCTGCTGTTCGCCGCCGGATAGCAGGGCGCCATCGTGTTGCAGACGCTGCGCCAGGCGTGGAAAGGTGTCCAGAACACGCTCAAGATTCCAGGGTGACAGGCCCTCGGTATTGGGGCGTGCCGCCATGATCAGATGCTCATGCACATTGATGCCCGGGAAAATACCCCGTCCTTCCGGAACATAACCAATACCCCGGCGTACCACCTGCCAGGGCCGGCACTTGCGGGTCGGCTGTCCCAGGATCCGGATGCTTCCCTGACGGGGAGTAACGAAGCCCAGCAGCGCTTTCAGGGTGGTGGTTTTGCCCATGCCGTTGCGCCCCATCAGGCTCAGGGTTTCACCGGGCATCAGATGAAGATCAACGCCATGGAGGACATGGCTCTGACCATAAAAGGCATGCAGATCCCGGGCATCGATCAGTGGTGGCATCGTTCGCGGGGGAGAAAGAGACGCGTTGAAGGTGTTCATGCCTGCTCCTGTTGATGTCGGCCCAGGTAGACGTCACGCACTTTTTCGCTGCCGCGAATGGCCGCCGTGGTTCCAGTCTCAAGGATACGGCCGTCGACCATAACGGTGATCCGCTCCGCCAATGCGAAAACGGAATCCATGTCGTGTTCGATCAGCACCAGGGTGTAGTCGCCGCGCAAGGCGCGCAGCAACTCGGTAACCCGGCTGGTTTCCTCACGTCCCATACCGGCAAGAGGTTCGTCGAGCAGCATCAGTGTGGGCGCGGTGGCCAGCACCATGGCGATTTGCAGTTGGCGTTGCTCGCCATAGCTCATGGCGCTTGCCGGGGTCGACGCGCGATGCGTGAGCAGGCAGGTTGCCAGTGCCTGTTCCGCGCGCTCATCGACTTGCCGCGCGGTGGCGCGCGAGCGCCAGCTGGTGATGACGCCGCCGAGGTGGATACGGGCGGCGAGGCGGCAGTTTTCGAGGCAGCTCAGGCGCGGAAAAATATTGGTTTTCTGATGGCTGCGGCCGATACCCAGACGGGCCACGCGATGGGCCGGCAGGCCGTGAATCGGGTGTTGCCGATAGTGGATTTCCCCTTCGCTGGGGCGCAGCTCACCAGAGAGCAGATTGATCAAGGTGCTCTTGCCCGCGCCATTGGGACCGAGGATGGCGTGGACCTGGCCGGGCCGGACATCAAAGTCGACCCGGTCAACCGCGGTCAGACCGCCGAACCGGCAGGTCAATCCCCGGGTGGACAACAAGGGCGTGTCACTCATGAGGTCAGCCCTCCTCGTGCTTTTGCGGCCCGGCGAGACCCAGACGCGTTTTGTTTGAAGCGGCGGGACGGGTGCGGAATAATCCGCCAACCCCAATCCTCGGCAGCCCGAGGCGGGGCGGGTCGAGAATGAGGCCGGCCAAGCCCTTCGGTAACACCAATACGATCAAAATAATCGTCAGCCCCATCAGTAGTTGCCAATAGACGGTCAGATGCTCGAAGGCGTAGTGCAACAGCTCGTAGGCGAAGGCGCCGAGTAACGGACCGAACAACGTGCCCATGCCGCCAAGAATGACCATCATCAGCACTTCACCGGACAGGTGCCACCCCAACTGCGCCGGGTTGGCGAAGCCATACTGCATGGCCGCCAGCATGCCGGCGACGCCAGCCAGCACTCCGGAGATGACGAAAGCCGCCAGCTTGTAGCCGTAGGTGGCATAACCCAGCGCCTGCATACGATGTTCGTTGTCATGGATGCCGTCGAGCACTTGGCCAAAGTAGGAACGTATCAACCAGTGCAGGAACAGGTAGGTAAGCAGGGTCATGCCCATGACGAAATAAAAGAACTGCAGCGGATTCTCGAGATCGATCAGCGTCTGGTCGCCGATGGTCAGGGTGGGTTTGAACATGATGAAAAGGCCGTCGCTGCCGCCGGTGAAGCTGGCGTCACTGACCAGATAGTAGAGCATCTGGCCGAAAGCCAGAGTGGTCATGATGAAGAAAATACCCCGGGTGCGTAGCACCAGTGCGCCAATCACCAGGGCGGACACGGCACTCACCAGCATCACCAGTGGCAGCATCCACCACAGCGAAGCGGCGTTATAGGAGGGGCTGGCCAGCGCCAGGGTGTATCCGGCGAGACCGAAGAACAGGGCATGTCCCAGGCTGACCAGGCCAATCACGCCCACCAGAAGATCCAGGCTCATGGCGAACAGGCCGAGAATCAGCATCAAGGTCAACTTTTCCAGGAAAAAATCGCTGCCGTCACCGATCAGAATGGGACCCCAGAGAGGATAGAACACCAGCAGAACGGTCAGCGCGAGCATGATTATCGGTACGCGCTTGGGGTAGCTGTGAAGCATTGTATCCTCCTCAGGCGAACAGCCCGCGCGGTTTGATAATGAGCACGGCCGCCATGATCAGATAGATGATGACGCTGGCGAGAGCGGGGAGCAGCACCGGGCCAAAGGTTGCCGCCTGTCCTATCAGCAGGGAACCGAGGAAGGCGCCCTTGATCGAGCCGATACCTCCGATCACGACAATGACGAAACAGGTGATAAGAATGTTGTCACCCATGCCCGGGTACAGGGACGTCATCGGCGCGGAGAGCATGCCGGCAAATGCGGCCAACCCCACGCCGACGCTGAAAATCAGCGTGAACAGAGTGCGAACGTCGATACCGAGCCCTTCCACCATGTCGCGGTTGACCGCGCCAGCACGGATGACGATACCCAGGCGGGTATGGCGGATAATCCAATATATGCCCCCCGCCACCAGCAGACAGATGGCGGCCACGAACAGCCGGTAGACCGGGTATTGGAGATTCCCGGTCAAGGCGATGTTGCCATTGAGGGAGGCAGGCACCGGCACGCTCAGCACATCGCTGCCCCAGATGATGCGCTGGGCCTCGTTGAGTACCAGGATCAAGCCGAAGGTCAGCAGCACCTGGTAAAGGTGATCACGCCGATACAGCGTGCCGAGAAACAGCCGCTCGATCAGCAGCCCCAACACCACCGCGACGGGCACGGCCAGCAGCAAGGCGAGCCAGAAGCTGCCGGTGCGCAAAGTCAGATCATAGGCCAGATAGGCGCCGATCATATACATGGCGCCGTGGGCGAGATTGATAATGCCCATGATGCCGAAAATCAGCGTCAGCCCGCTGGCGATCAGAAACAGAAGCAGGCCATATTGCAGCCCGTTGAGCACCTGTATGGCAATGAATACCGGATCCATGAATGTTCTCCTCGGGTCGGTTGCCCGGCAGGGGCGTGCCCCTGCTTCGCGGGTCGCCTGATCGATCTACATACGGCAGCCACGGGCCGGGTCTTCCAGGGCCCGGCTGGCGACGTCGATGACCTGGTTGCGACCGCCCTTGACCTGGCGGAGATAAATGTTCTGGATTGGATGGTGGGCCTTGGAGAAGGTGACCGGCCCGCGCGGGCTGTTCAGCTTGACGCTGGCCAGCGCCGAGATCAGCGCGTCCCTGTCGGCGCTGTCGCCGTCGGTCTGATCCAGTGCCTGGACCAGCATCATACCGGCGTCGTAACCCTGCACCGCATAGGTGTCGAGCTCGCGCTCATAGGCTTTGCCATAGGCTTCTCGAAAGGTGCGATCCACATCCGAATCGAGACCGTCGGCGTAGTGCAGGGTGGTGAGGATGCCCTCGGCGGCTTCGCCCTGGGCGTCCAAATTGCCGTCGGTGAGGAACCCGGAACCCAGCAGCGGCACACTGTCCTTCAAACCCACCTTGGCATAGTCGCGTACGAAGCGGACCGCGCCGGCACCGGCAAAGAAAGTGTAGACCGCATCCGGCTTGATACTGGCGATATCCGTCAGATAGGGCTGAAACTGGGTTTCCGGGAACGGCACGAGGATTTGTTTGACGATCTCACCGCCGGCTTTGGTGAAGGACTCCTCGAAACCAGCGATATCCTCCTTGCCGCCGGCGTAGTTCCAGGTGATGGTCACGACTTTGCGGTGTCCACGATCATAGGCCACCTTGCCCATGGGGTAGCTGTCCTGCCACATGGAAAAAGAAGTACGGAACACGTTGGGCATGCACAGTTGCCCGGTGGCCGCGCCCAGGCCGGCATTGGGGATGATCATGATGGCGCCGGTCTGCTTCGCCACTTTCAACATGCCCATGGCCACGCCGGAGTGCACCGGACCAATGACCACATCAACCTTGTCGCCCTTGACCAAGCGGCTCATGTTCTGCGGCGCCTTGGAGGCGTCAGCCTCACTGTCGAGGACAACGTATTCCACCGGGCGCCCGCCCAGTTGATCACCGTTTTGTTTGATCGCCAGTTTCAGGCCATTGGTGATGGATTCGCCAAGGGGAGCGTAGGTGCCTGAATAGGGCAGCATCAGTCCGAGTTTTACCGGCGCTGCCTGTCCTGCCTCGTTTTGTTGCGCCAATAGGGGTTGCAACGAAGCCAGCAAGAAGAGCCCCAGGCCGGTCAGCAGGTGTCGGGTGTGTTTGCGTATGCGTGTTTGTTTCATTTTTTCTCTCCTGGCAGGCCAGTCCTGCCCGTTTTTTGTTGTAATGCTTTGGTTTAATGGGATCCCGAGCAGACCCTAGTAGGTCTCCACGTGATAGCGCCCGAGGCGGACCATGTCGTCGCGTAAAACGGGCCAGTCGAGTCCGTGTTTTTCCGCGATCATATGGAGCGATTCCTCGACGCCTTGCTCCATGCCTTTCAAGCCGCAGATGTAAATGTGGGTGTGGCTGTTGCCAAGCAACTCGCCAAGCAGGTTGCCGCGCGCCTTCATCCGGTGCTGGACGTATTCCTTGTCCGCATCCGGCAGCCGGGAGAACACCAGTTCCTTGTGGATGAGACTGTCTGGCAGCTTGCTGAGCGGGCCGAAATAGGGCAGTTCTTTGGGAGTGCGGGCGCCGAAAAATAACACCAGCCGGCCGTTGGCGTCCGGCTGCTTGCGGCGCCGGCGTTCGGTCATGGCGCGAAAGGGCGCCGATCCGGTACCGGTACAAATCATGATGATGTTGGCGTCCGGGTGCTCGGGCATCAGGAAGCTGTCCCCGAATGGTCCCACCACTTCCACCTCGTCGCCCTTGTTCAGGTCGCAGATGAAGTTGGAGGCAACGCCGCCGTTCACGCGCTTTACCGTCAGTGACAGATTGTTGTGATTGGGGCGCTCCCCGTCGCGGGGGCTGGCGACGGAATACAGTCGCATTTTGTGCGGTTTGCCGGTACCGGTCTGGCCTGGCGGCAGGATACCCACGCTTTGTCCTTCCAGTACCGGAAAGGCGGTGGCGCCGAAATCCAGCACGATATGACGGATGTCGGATTCGGTGTCTTCGGCGGTTATACGGTAATTGCCCACCACCCGGGCGCGGGCGGGCGCCGAACGGGTGAACATGTTCAACAACGGCTTGCCGGCGGAGTCCGGCGCGCGGGCGCGCACGCCGGCGTGGGCCTGGGCCAGCAGTTCGCGGACTTCGTCGTCATCGTCGGGGGTATCGCTGTCACTCAGTGCTTCGGTGTTTTCTTCCGGCAGCTCATCCCACTCGAACTGCTGCTCGATGGTAAAGGGCTCGTTGACCAGCCTCCAGTTGTCAATGGCGCCGGTGGGGCAGGGGGCGATACAGTCCATGCAGTAGTTGCACTTGTCCGCATCCACCACATAGTTGTCTTCGTTGTGAGTGACCGCATCGATCGGGCAGGTTTCCTCGCAGGTGTTGCAACGGATGCAGATTTCCGGATCGATAAGGTGTTGTCGCAACAAACTCATGATGTGTCCTCTCGCTCTTGCCGCGGGCGCCGCGACGCCCGCGCAGCGGCAAAATCAGCCGGCCAGACGCACGTACTCGAAGTCGCCGGGTTTGTTATCAATGCCGACTTTTGGGGGCGCGATCCAACCGGCGTATTGGCCGGGTTCGGTGACTGGCCTCATCAGTGAGTCCAGGTACGCGAGATCAGAGGCGGTGGGCAACCAGGTGTCGCGATTGGCTTCGAAGATGGACTGGTCGATAACGGCACCATCAGGGGAAACGAACAGGCCGCTGAACTCGCCGATCTGACGATTGAAGGCGATGTGAGGCAACGACAGTTCATAATCAAAGCCGGCTTTCTTGATCAATTTGTTCCAGCGCTTCACGCCACCCTCGGCGTCCTTGACGTAGTCATCACGCAGCCGGGCATTGATGGCGTTAAGGGCGGTTTCTTCCACCATCTTCAATTCACCGTCGACCACCTTGAGGACCGCGTAGGTGTCGTTGTGCAGTTGATGGTCATCGTCGATCCGGGTTTCCTGGTAACGGCCCTTGATACCGGCTTCATAGGCGGAAGCAGCGTTGGTGGAGACCTCGTTGCCAAACAGATCCAGCGTCACGGCAAGATGGAAATTCATCTTGCGCTGGATCATCGGCAGGTCCATCACGCCCAGCTTGCGCACCGCCTCCACATCAGTGGGGTCGGTGATGCCGGCCTCATTCATGGCTTCGCAGGTGCGCTGGATGATGCGGGAGATACCAGACTCCCCCACGAACATGTGATGGGCTTCCTCGGTGAGCATGAAGCGGCAGGTACGCGATAGCGGATCGAAGCCGGATTGCGCCAGGGACTCCAGTTGCATCTTGCCGTCGCGGTCAGTGAAGAAGGTGAACATGAAGAACGACAACCAATCCGGAGTCTCTTCATTGAAGGCACCGAGCATGCGCGGCTTGTCCTTATCGCCGGAAGTACGCTTGAGCAGATTTTCCGCCTCTTCGCGTCCGTCCTTGCCGAAGTATTTGTGCAGCAGATAAACCATGGCCCACAGATGACGGCCTTCTTCCACGTTGACCTGGAACAGGTTGCGAAGATCGTAGAGGGAAGGGGCGGTCTTGCCGAGATGACGCTGCTGTTCCACCGAGGCCGGTTCGGTGTCGCCCTGGATGACAACCAGACGGCGCAGCATGGCGCGGTATTCGCCGGGTACTTCCTGCCACACCGGTTCGCCCTTGTGTTTGCCGAAGGGGATAGTACGGCCTTCCTCGGCGGGCGCCAGCAGAATGCCCCAGCGGTACTCCGGCATGTTCACGTAACCGAATTCCGCCCAGCCCTTGGGATCCACGCCGACGGCGGTGCGCAGATACACTGGCGTGTCCTGGAAACCATCCGGGCCCATGTCCTTCCACCAATCGATAAAGCCGGGGTGCCAGGCTTCCAGCGCTTTGCGCAGGCGGCGATCCTCGGACAGATTGACGTTGTTGGGAATCAGATCGTCGTAGTTCACTTCCTGTTTCAAGGCGGTCATGGGTTAAATCCTCTCGAAGTTGTAGGTGGGGCGAGAGCCGCTGCCGTACAGTTGCAGGGCGCCTTGCCGGCCGACGGCGTTGGGGCGCTGGAAGATCCAGTTTTGCCAGGCGGTGAGTCGCCCGAAGATACGGGTTTCCATGGTTTCCGGGCCGGTAAAGCGCAGGTTCGCTTCCATGCCGATCAGAGCGTCGGGGGAGAAGCTGGATCGTTCCTCGATCAGCAGCCGCAGTTCCTCGTCCCAGTCGATGTCATCGTAGGCTTCGGTGATCAAGCCGCCGCGCAGGGCGGCCATGGCATCGAGTGGTTGTCCTTGTTGTTCACGGGCGCGCTGCACGCTTTGCGGTTCGCCGTAGAATCGGGTTTCCAGCCGGGTAAGGCCGTTGCTCATGGGGAGGGCGCCGAAGTTCATCGCACTCAGCTGCAATTTCGCGGCTGGGGTGTCGTCCTGCTCCCACTGGCCGTCGAGCATGAAGCTGCGATCGGCGCAGAACACCAGCTCGGCGAGCAAACCACTGAAGCAGCTTCCCGGCTCCACCAGGGCGAACAGGGTGCGGGAAGTCACGTCAAGACGCTTGAGAGTGCGTTTCCAGAACAGGCGGATTTCACGCATCAGCCAGTGTTCCTGCTGCAGCAGGCTTTCGTAGCCGGCGATGCGGGGGGCGTCGCCCTGACTTTTTATCAGCCAGGTGCCCATCTCCGGCTGATTGAGGCGCAAATGCAGAATGGCGTCGTCCAGGTCACGGGCCAGCGCCAACGGCCAGAAACCGTCGCCTTGAGCCTGGGCATCCGCGACAGAGCCGGGGGCGTCCTGTTGCGGGCCGTGCACAATCAGGGTGGCGGTGCGTCGGCTGTTGTCCAACTCCACGCTGAGATGGCGGTAATGGATGCTGTGCTCGCCGATTTCACGATTCAGCGGTGAAAAGAGCACGCCATTGGCGTTGTCCGGACGATCGGACCGCCGCGCCAGTTCCTGGGCACGGGCTGTTACCGCCTGATCGAATTGCGAGGCCGGCGCCAACTCGTCCACCAGCCGCCAGTCGAGCGCGCGCTGGCCGCGAACGCCGTCTTCCATGCTGCAGAAGATGTCGGCCCGGTCCCGGCGTACCTTGCGCTTGTCGGTGACACGGGTGAGACCGCCGGTGCCCGGCAACACCGCGAGCAGAGAGACTTCCGGCAGTGACACCGTGGTGGTGCCGTCGTCGATCAGCAGAATATGGTCGGTGGCCAGGGCCAGTTCATAACCGCCGCCGGCGGCGGTGCCGTTCACCGCGCACATCCAGATCTGTCCGGATTCGGCGCTGGCTTCCTCGATGGCATTGCGGGTTTCGTTGGTGAACTTGCAGAAGTTCACCTTGTGGCCATGGCTGGCGCCGCCGAGCATGCGGATATTGGCGCCGGCGCAGAAGATTTTTTCGTTGGCGGATGCCAGCACCACGGCTTTTACTTCCGGGTGCTCGAAACGCAGGCGCTGGACAATGTCGTTGAGTTCAATGTCCACGCCCAGGTCATAGGAGTTCATCTTCAATTGATAGCCGTCGAACAGGCCGGCGTTTTCATTCACCGCCATGGTCACATGGGCGACGGGGCCGTCGGTGGTCAGTCGCCAGTGCCGGTACTGGTCGGGGGAGGTCCGGAAGTCGATCATTTCGCTGCCTCTTAGGTTGTTGTGGGTGGCGCGGTTCCAGAGAGTCCGATGTATTCGGGAGGATCATTATCAGACCCAAACAAGAATTATAATGCATCTTATGGAGCAATGATGAATTAAAGTGCCATTCATGGCAAGGGGTATGATTTATAGTTCCTGATTCAGGATGGAGGGGCGCCCTTCAGGGCGAGATCCGCGACAAAATGCCGGATGGTTTCCAAAGTAACTTCAGGCTGTTCGCGGTGAGGGGAATGGCCGCAGTGATCCAGCCAGACCACCTGGCAGGGCCCGGAACAACCCGCCTCAATGGCGTCCAGCTGTTTGTGGGTTCCGTACTGGTCCTGGCGCCCCTGCAGCAATAGCGAAGGGCATTGGATACCGGGAATGAACCCCTGCAGATTCCAGGCGGCGAAATCCGGATCCAGCCAGGCGTCGTTCCAGCCCCGAAACGCCACATCCACATGGCGGTGATAACGGGCCAGTCTCTGGCGCAACGGGCCGCTTTGCCAGGCCTCCCGGGCGGTGCGGATGCTGTCCAGCGCCACCGGCTCGGTGAATACATGGGGCGCCATCAGGATCAGGCCGCGTACCCTTGGATCGGCCACGGCCGCCGCATTGATCAGGGCGATGGACGCGCCGTCGCTGTGGCCGATCAACACCGCCCGCTGCACGTTGGCGGCGTCGAGTACCCGAGGCAGGATCTCGCGGGCCTCTTCGTGCATGTAGCTCAATGGACGCGGCAGAGTGACCGGATCGGAAGCGCCATAGCCGGCGCGGCTGTAGGCCAGCACACCACATCCGGTCAGTTCCGCCAGGCGCTGTGGAAACGCTTTCCACAACGCCACGCAGCCCAGCCCTTCATGGAGCAGCACCAGGGTGGCGGCCTGATCCGGAGGAGGGCCAAACCAGGCGGCTTCCAACCGCACACCCAAGACGGTCAACGCTGTCAGCGTCATGCCGGCACCTGTTCCCGGGCCCGCAGTTTGAAGCGCTGGATTTTGCCGGTGGCGGTTTTCGGCAGCTCATCAACGAAATACACCCAGCGCGGGTATTTCCACAGTTCAATACGTGAGCGCACGAAGTCCTGCAGCTCCCGGCTGAATGCCTCTTTGTCGGCGACGGTGGCTTTCAATACCACATAGGCCGCCGGCTTGAGGTTTTCGGTGTCGTCGCTGCGTGCTACCACCGCCGCTTCCATGACCCCCTCGTGTTGCATCAGCGTGGACTCCACCTCGAACGGAGAGACCCAGTTGCCGCCGGACTTGAACATGTCGTCACTGCGTCCACAGTAGTGATAGCGGCCCTGTTCATCGCGATAGTATTTGTCGCCGGTACAGGTCCATTCGCCAACGAAAGTGCGCAGGCTTTTGTCCCGCTGATTCCAGTAGCCGCTGGCGGCGCTGGGGCCTTTCACCAGCATTTCTCCGATCTCATTGGCCGTTTCGATGTCGTCGCCATTTTCATCCACCAGCTTCACCTGGTAGCCGGGTACCGGGCGGCCAGAGCAACCGTAGTGAACGTCACCGGGCTGATTGGTGAGATAGATGTGCAGCATCTCGGTGGAGCCGACGCCGTCAAGAATCGGGGAGCCGAAGCGCTTTTCCCATCGTTCGCCGGTCTCCTTCGGTAACGCCTCGCCGGCGGAAATACTGCGGCGCAAGGCCTTTGATCCGGGGTGCCGCGCCAATTCGGGATCGGCCAGCAGGGCCGCGTACAGCGTTGGGACGCCGCAAAAAATAGTCGGCTGGTGCCGCTCCATGATGTCCAGCGCGGCCGCCGGGGTCGGGCGGCCGTCGTAAAGGATGGCGGTGGCGCCCACCGACAACGGAAATGTCATGCCGTTACCCAAACCGTAGGCGAAGAACAGTTTGGCGATGGAAAAAATACGGTCATGGGGCTGAATACCCAATACCCCCTTGCCGTACAGCTCGGCGGTCCAATACAAACTGGCGTGACGATGGGGAACGCCCTTGGGGTTGCCGGTGGAGCCGGAAGAATACAGCCAGAAGGCAATATCGTCGCAGGTTGTCGCGGCGGCGCGGCTTTCCGCGGAGGCGTTATCGAGCAGCCCCGCCAGGGTGTCGTGGTTGGCCTCGCGGCCATTCACCACGATCACTTTTTCGAGATTGGACAGCTCCGGGATCAACTCGGCGAATTGGGCATAAAGGGACTGCTCCACGATCAATACCTGGGCACGGCAATCGCCGAGGATGTAACGATATTGGGTCGGGGTGAGCAGGGTGTTCAGGCAGACCGGCACAACACCGGCTTTCAACGCGCCCCAGAAACAAGCGAGGTAGTCGGCACTGTCGGACATGGCGAGCGCCACCCGGTCTTCCTGGCGTAGGCCCAGGGCACGGTACATGGAGGCGGCCCGAGCCACCCGTTCGGCAAGGCGTGCGTAGTTCATTTCGCCATCGCGATCGATGATCGCCAGGTGTCCGGCGCGGCCTTCCCGCAAATGGCGGTCGATGAAGTGGTCGGCGGCGTTGAAATGACGGGGCAGGGTGTCAGCGGCGGGCTCGTGCATAGCCTTGGCTTGGGTCATGTCGGCTTCTCTCCCTTGCTGTCGAGATTGTTGTGGTTATCGATTCGGTGCTAGGTACAGCCAGTACACTGACATGTACTATAATGCATGATGCGGCAAGGGCAAGAGGCAGAGAGGGGTAGGGTTATTGATTTATGATATGTATTTTGAAATATAGTGCGTTTTTTGAGATAAGGCCCCCAGGGAGGGAATGGCCGCCGTATCGTCGTCCCATCCGGCGGCCAACGGCCTTACAGATCGGCGCTTTCCAAGTCGGCGATTTCGACCACGGTTTTACCCAAGCCGGTGCCGCTCAGCGCGAACTCCAGAGCCTCGGCAAACGCCTCCAGAGGAAAGGCGCGCCCCACCGGCGGTTGCAGCCGGCCATCATCCACCCAGCTCAACAGGTGCGCCAGATGCGCCTGACCCCGCTGTTCTTCCAATTGCAGAAACTGCCTGACATCCACGCCGATCAGACCCGCGCCTTTCATCAGCGGCAGATTGACCCGCAACGAGGGAATCGGTCCGCCGGTAAATCCCAGCACCAGATGGCGGCCACGCCAGTGCAGAGAGCGGAAAGCCGGCTCGAATAATGGGCCGCATACCGGATCGAACACCACGTCCGGTGCCATGCCACCGCAGGCGGCCCGCAGCCGGTCCCGCCAGCCGTCCGGTTCGGTATCCAGTACTTCGTCCGCGCCTAGTCCCTGGCAGAATGCCCTTTTCTCCTTGGAGGACGCCACGGCAACCACACGGGCGCCGAGTTGTTTGGCCACCTGGACACCGGCGGCGCCAAGACCGCCGGCGGCGCCGAACACCACCACGGTTTCCCCCGGCTGCAACGCGGCGCGGTCGACCAGCCCGTGCAGCGCGGTCAGGTAGTTGACGCGGAACCCGGCGGCTTCGGCGAACGTCATGGCATCGGGGATCCGCCGCACTTCCGCTTGCGGGGCCAGGGCGTACTCGGCCAGTCCGCCGTTGACGGTGGCCATCACCCGCTCTCCCTCTCGCGATGGGTCGATACCGCCCCCCACCGCGACGATTCGGCCCGCCACTTCTCGGCCAGGCGTGTGCGGCAGCGTGGGTTTCACCTGATAGCGCCCGAGGGCCACCAGGGAATCCACATAGCCGAGCCCGCAGGCGGCGATGCGTATTAGTAATTCCCCTTCACCAGGAGTGGGACGCCCGGTTTCGGTCAGTTGATAGTCGGCGATGGATGCCAGCGACTCGGCGATCACTTTTTTCATGATCCGGGTTCCTGTTGTCCGGCGGCTCCGGTGCCGCGGTGAAGGTCGGGGCTGAGGGTCTGGAAGGTAGAGATGTAACGCCCGAGGAGGTCGTTGTACACGGCGGAACCGCTCCGATGCCAGGGAAAAGCAGCACGTTTTGGCCAACCGGGAAGAGTAACCCTGAAGAACGTAAAAGGACTTGACGCATTAAACGGGCGCCCCGCATAGTCCTTTGACACTAATGTCAACAATAAAGAGGTGTTCATGGCCGGGATCACAGACCATGGCGTGACCAGCGTACTGGTGGCCAATCGTGGAGAGATCGCCGTACGTATCATCCGGGCGATTCATGAGATGGGCGGGAGGGCCGTCGCGGTCTTTCCCGAGGACGACAAAGACGCGCTGCATGTCCATCGCGCCGACCAGGCGGTAGCGCTGCCGGGCACCGGGGTGGCCGCCTACCTGGATGCCGGTGCCTTGATCGACGCCGCTGTTTCATCCGGTTGTGGCGCGATTCATCCAGGCTACGGGTTTCTCAGTGAGAACGCGGATTTCGCCCACCGTTGCGCCGAGGCGGGGGTGGTCTTCGTCGGCCCGAGCGCCGACACCCTGACCATGCTTGGTGACAAGGCACGGGCCAGGGCCTTCGCGGTGGAGCAGGGCGTTGCCGTCATGCCTGGCACCTCTGGCGCCACCACGCTGGCCGAGGCGGAGGCGTTTGCCGATGAGCACGGAGCGGTGATGATCAAAGCGCTGGCCGGGGGCGGTGGGCGTGGCATGCGCGCGGTCATCGACCGCGGCGAATTGCCGGCCGCGTTCGAGCGGTGCCGGTCCGAGGCCGGACAGGCTTTCGGCAATGATGCTCTCTACGTGGAGCGCCTGGCCCGCGATCCCCGTCATATCGAGATCCAGGTGGTGGGTGACGGTGTCAGCGTCCAGCATTTGGGCGAGCGCGACTGCAGTATCCAGCGTCGCCATCAGAAACTCATCGAAATCGCTCCGAGTCCCGCGCTCGAAGCCGGCCAGCGTGACCGCATCATCGCCGCGGCGCTCCAACTCGCCGGAGCCTTGAGGTATCGCGGTTTGGGAACCTTTGAATTCCTTGTCGACGGTGACGAGGTGTTCTTCATGGAAGCCAATCCGCGACTGCAGGTGGAACATACCATCACCGAACAAGTGACCGGGGTTGACCTGGTGGTGGCTCAACTGCGCATCGCCAGTGGAGCGCAATTGACGGATATGGGCCTGGAGGAGCCGCCGGTGCCGCGAGGGTTCGCGATCCAGGCCCGGGTCAATCTGGAAACCCTGGATGCCGGGGGCGCGCCGCGACCGGGTAGCGGAGTGATCGACACCTTCACCTTGCCCTCCGGACCGGGACTGCGTGTGGATACCTATGGCTATGAGGGTTACCGTGTCAGTCCCCGCTACGACTCCCTGATCGCCAAGGTCATCGGTCATGCCGAGGATTTTGGCGGCGCCGTCCGGAGAACCGCCGCGGCGCTGGCGGAGTTCGAAATCACCGGGGTTCCCACCAACCTGGACTTGCTGCATGGCATTCTCACCGAGCCGGATTTCGCGCGGGGACGGTTCGATACCGGGTATCTGGATACGCACCTTCCGGCACTGCTTGAACATCGGCGACCCGGACACCACCTGCCGACGGCGGTGAAGGCGGAGCGGGACGGCAAAGCCGGGCCCAGGGCGCCGGAAGGCGCCAGCGTCGCCCGCTCGCCCCTGGGAGGTGTGCTGCTGAGTATCGAGGTGGCCGTCGGTGATGTGGTCGCGGCGGGGGCGCCGCTCCTGGTGGTCGAGGCGATGAAGATGGAACATGTGGTCCGTGCCACGGAATCCATGCGTGTGGACGCGGTGGTCGTGGCGGCGGGCGACTTCGTCGACGAGGGTGATCTGCTTGCTTATGGCAGCGCCGTGGACCATGCCGATGCCTTCACCGCCGAGGCCGTGGAGGAAGACTGGTCGGCGGAGGTGGCGGAGATCGAACGCCGTCGCCAGCTCGCCGAGGCCATGGGCGGCAAGGCGAAAGTCGAACGGCAACGGGCGGCGGGCAAGTTGACGGCACGAGAGCGCATCTCCGCTTTGGCCGATCCGGACAGTTTCCGTGAGATCGGTGCCCTGACCGGTTTCGTGGACTACGTGGATGGGCGCGCCGAAAGCATCCTGCCAGCAAACTTCGTCGCCGGGACGGCGGCGGTGGCCGGCCGCAAGGTGGTGCTTGGCGTGGACGACTTCACCGTACGCGGCGGTTCCGGTGATGCCGCGATCCACGATAAGCAGATCTATGCCGAGCTCTACGCGCGCGAGATGCGCCTGCCGGTAGTGCGTTTGCTCGATGGCGCCAGTGGCGGCGGCAGTGTCAAGACGGCGCGCGAGAACGGCTTCACTTACATTCCGGTCAACCCGGCCTGGGACGCGGTGGTGGACAACCTCTCCCTGGTGCCGGTGGCGGCGGCGTGCCTGGGGCCGACGGTGGGGCTGGGAGCGGCGCGTCTGGTGATGTCGCATCTGGCGGTGATGGTCGAAGGGCTGGGGCAGCTGTTCACCGCGGGCCCGCCGGTAGTGCGTGGTGGCACGGGCGAGGACCTTACCAAGGAGGAGCTTGGCGGCGCCGACATACATCGCGGTACCGGCTCGGTGGAACGGATCGTGCCCGATGAGGCCGCAGCCTTCGCGGTAATCCGCACGTTCCTGGGCTATTTGCCCGCCAGCGCCTTCGAGACTCCGCCTGTGGTGGCATCGGCGGATCCGGTGGATCGTCGGGAGACGTCGCTGTTGAGTTCGATCCCGCGCAACCCGAGGCACCCGTACGCCATCGGGCCGATTCTGGAAGCTATCTTCGATGCCGGCTCCGTGTTCACGTATGCCGAGTACGGGGACGGTATCGTCACCGCTCTGGCGCGGCTGGACGGTCACCCGGTCGGCGTGATCGCGTCGGATCCGATGCGGGGCGCGACCATGTCGGTGGAAGGTGCCCAGGCGGTGGGCCGCCTGGTGGACCTGTGCGAGACTTTCCATTTGCCAATTGTCAGCCTCACCGATCAGGCCGGCATGACCATCGGTTCGGTGGCGGAGCGCCGCGCCACCATCCGTGCGGGAGCGCGGGCGATTGCCGCCGTCTATCAGGCACGGGTGCCGCAGGCCGAGATCATTCTGCGCCGCGTCTACGGTGTCGGCGGCGCCGGCATCATCAATCGTCACCGCGCCAGCCGCAGTTGGTCATGGCCGTCCGGCGACTGGGGATCGCTCCCGGTCCAGGGCGGCATCGAGGCCGCGTTCCGCGCCCAGATCGAAGCCAGCGACGACCCGGCCGCCACCATCGCCGAAATCGCCGCGGAGCTGAAGGCGATTTCGTCTCCGTTCCGAACCGCCGAGCACTTTGGCGCCCAGGACCTCATCGATCCCCGTGACAGCCGCGCCTTGCTGTGTGATTGGGTACGCGACGCCTATCGATTGCTGCCAGAGCAGGTTGGGCCGCCAGCGTTTGGTACGCGGCCCTGATCACAAAAACAAGGGCACAATAAAAACGGCGCGATAACAACAAATCAGACTTTGATTCGGGAGAGGAACCACAATGAATGAGACGGAGCTGACCGCCTTGCTGCGGGAAGACGGCGAAATCATTACCGAACGGCTCGATCACTGGGCGAAGGTGGCTGGGGGAAGAGCGTTCTTCCATTACGGCGAGGACGACGTAACCCTCACGTACGCCGACTTCGGCGTACGTACCGACCACATTGCCGGTAACCTTGCCGCGCTCGGTATTGGCAAGGGAGACCGGGTCAGCGTCTTCACCCTGAATCCCATGGTGAGCGCGCTGATGATGTTCGCTATCTGGAAGGCCGGTGCCGTGTATTGTCCGGTGAATTTCAGCTACACCGGGCGCTTGCTTTCGTACCAGCTCAATGACACCGCGCCGAAGCTGTTGCTGACCGATCCGGCCCTGTTGAGCGCGGTCAATCAGGTCGCCGGTGACCTGGCGGCGCCGCCCGTGGTGATCGTCTACGATCCGCCGGCCGATGCTCACGATCATGTGAATGACCGTGACGAGGTCGATAGCCGTTTCGCTGAGTCGTCCTGGGCGTCACTCATCGCGCCGGCCACACGGCCGGACATTAGCGTGCGCTTTGATGATCCGGCCAACGTGGTCTATACCTCCGGCACCACCGGACCGGCCAAGGGCGTGCTGCAGCCGTATCGCTGGATGGCGCAGTACACCTTCAAACTGCGGCAACCGCTGACTCCGGACGATGTGGTCTACAACGATCTGCCCATGTATCACGTCGGTGGCGCCATCGCCAATGTGGCGCGTGCCGCCTGGGTGGGCTGTGAGGTGGCGGTATGGAACCGTTTCAGCCCCGGTGATTTCTGGAAGCGCGTCGCCTCACGGGGAGCGACCACGGCGATCCTGCTGGATGTGATGATCCCGTGGCTGACCAAGGCGCCGGAACGGCCGGATGACAGGCGTAATACCCTGAACAAAGTGCATATGCAGCCGTTACCCGAGCATCACGCTCTGGTGGCACGCCGGTTCGGGCTGGATTTCGTCACCGCCGGTTTCGGACAAACCGAGTCGGGTTCTCCGCTTGGTCTGCTTTTCGAGGAGACCGCGGAAGGCGAGGGCACGCCCGCGGAGTTGTACCGGGGTCGGTCCCACGAGGAGGTCAAACAGCGGGCCGCGGCGGCGGGCATGGCGGTCCTGCCCGGCGGCGAGGACCGGCCCAGGAGGTTGATGGGACACCCGGCGCCGTTTATGGACGTGGCGGTACTGGATGAGCAGGACCAGCGGTGCGGCCCCGGTGAGCCGGGCCAACTGGCGGTGCGTCCGAAGCTGCCGGGGCTGATCATGAGTGAGTATCTGGGTAAGCCGGAGGCCACCGTCGCGGCCTGGCGCAACCTGTGGTTTCATACCGGCGACGCGGCGATGCAGCTGGAAGACGGCATGTTCGCCTTCCTTGATCGTCTCGGCGACCGGATCCGGGTGCGCGGCGAAAACCTGTCGTCATTCCAGGTGGAGGATTTGCTCAATCAACATACTGCCGTGGCCCTGGCCGCGGTGTTTGCCATTGCCAGCAGCGAGGGCGATGAGGACGATGTGGTGGCTTATGTGACGGTGGAGCAGGGCGCGCAGTTGAGCGAGCAGGCATTGCACGACTTCGCCGCGGAGACCATGCCCAAGTACATGCGGCCGCGTTACATTCGGCTGATCGATGAGATTCCGCGTACCCCCACCAATAAAATCGAGAAGTACAAGTTGCGTGAGCGGATCCTCAAGGAGCTGGGACGGGAGCCTCAATGATGCCGGATCATGGCGTGGAATCGGCTTCAGGCAAAAATCAGCCTGCCTGGGCGGCGGCCCGTCAGCGGCGGGCCGGCGAGGAGCATCGCATGCGCACGGTGCTGCTGGAGGCGGCGGCACGGGCCTTTGCCCGATCCGGGTACGGCGGCACTTCCATCGGCGCCATCGCCGCCGAGGCCGAGGTGTCCCGGCCGGCGTTCTATGCCTACTTCGCCTCGAAACGGGAGGTCTTCCTCGAAGTTGTCGCGGCATTGCGCGACGAATTTCTTGCCGCCCATGAATTCCCCGGAATTGATGACCCCTATGAACTGGGGCGGGCCGCCACCCGCGCTTTTCTGGCCGCCCATGCCGCCAACGCGGCGCTGCTCACGGTGGTGGACCATGAAGCGGAAGGGGATGAGGAAGTGCGCGCCATGCGTGACGAGATGCGGCGTCGCCCGGCCCGGCGCATGGCCCATTATGTCGAACGGCTGGTGGCGGAAGGGCGGGCCGACCCGGTGGCCGATCCGGAGTTGCTGGCGGGGGTGATGAACGCCACCTTCACTCGCTTCGCGCGGGAGCTGCCCGATGATGCCGGCGCCTTCGAACAGAAGGTGGAGGAGTTCACCGCGATTTATTTGAGACTGATCGGAGTGCGCGGATAGAGGCGGGTATCAGAATACCAATCGCGATGACGTAACGACCATGAGTGGACTTTTACTCATACGGCTGCTCCCTGAAGCGTCGGGGTGACACACCAAACCAGTTCTTGAAGGCGCGATGAAAGGCGCTGAGATCGGCGTAGCCCAGTTCCTCGGCGATGGCATCGGTACGCCAGCCCTGAACGATCATGCGTTGCAGGGCGCGGGTCTTCAGCACGGAGATCTTCAACTGGCGAAAACTGGTGTCGTGTTCACGCAGGTGACGTTGCAGCACGCGTTTGTGCAACCCCAGAGCCAGGGCCACATCGTCGATAGTACGCAGCGCCGGCCGGTCGTCGTCGATCAGTTCCTTGATACCGTCGATGAAGGTTTGCCGGCGGCGCTTGGCGCGAATCAGCCCTTCAGCGTAGCTGAGATTGATCTGGTAAAGATGCTCATCACGCTCACTGACCGGCGCCGCCATGGCCTGTCCGTCGATTTCCAGGAAGAAGTTGCCGGAATGTGCCCGGCAGGGACAGTTCAACGCCTGGCCGATACGTTCCGCCGCCATCCCTTCGGGCACCAGGAAGTGCCGCACCTGCAATCGATGATTAGTGACCGTGCGCAGCAGTCCCAGTGTCTGCGTGACAATGGACAGCACCTGCTGGTTGGAGACCACCACCGCACCTGGTGCCGGAACATACTCGCAGCGTATCAGCCGGTTAGCGGAAGGGGGATGGATCCGGTATTGGCCACTGTCGCTGAGCAGGGGCTGGTAATCGACCATGTGACGTAACGCCTGCAACGCGGTCGGACTGTGCAGCATGATGGGCAGCAGCACACCGCCGGTGCGAGGGCTTTGCCTCCGAGCCACATCAATGCCCAGCAGTGGGTTGTTACTGATGGCACTGGCGCGATGCCACAGGGTGCGGGTGGCTTCGATGCCAAGATGGTGACCATCAATAATTTGCCCTTCACGAATCTCTCGGATTCCGGTGCCGAGTTGCCGGGTGTCGAGGCCGACCTTCTCGAACGCCTGTAACAGTCCGGAAACCCATAGATGGGCCACATGGAAATGGTTCATGGTTCGCCTCCTGACCCGGTTAAGCATAACCAGGGCGGGAAGAAGCTGTTAGTGGCGGGACGAACAAGTGTCGCGAACTGCAAATAATGCTCGCTTTCCAGCAATGTATTAACCGGAGGTCTCCCGCATAGTCGTTCACCTGATAAACAAAACAGGAGCGAGCCATGTCCTTCACCGTAAGCCCCACCGGTGCCGCCTGCGGCGCCACGATTAACGGACTGGATCTGTCCCGGCCTTTGGACGCGGCCACGGTGGCGGCGGTTCGAGAGGTATGGCTGGAACACAAGGTGGTGGTGTTTCCCGACCAGGACCTCTCGGATGACGATCTGGAGCGGTTCAGCCGCTATTTCGGCGAGTTCGCCGGTGATCCCTATATCGCTTCGATGGAAGACCGGCCCAATATCATCGAGCTGCGCCGTACCGCGGATGAAACTTCGCCGATTTTCGCGGACAGTTGGCACACCGACTGGAGCTTCGGTGAAACTCCGCCGGCGGCAACGATTCTGTATGGCATCACCATTCCACCCCGGGGCGGCAATACGGATTTCATTAACCAGGAGAAGGCATTGCGGGAAATGCCGGAGGACCTGCGGCAGCGGTTGCATGGCAGGGTGGCTCTGCATTCGGCGCAGCGGGCCTACGCACCGGACGGGATCTACGGCGATCAGGATTCCAGCAAAGGGCGGGGCTTCAAAATCCTGGCCTCCGATGATGCCTACAAAGTACAGCCGCACCCGATCATCCGTCCGCATCCGGAAACCGGCAATGAGTCGATCTTCGGCTGTATTGGTTACATCCTCGGATTCCAGGATATGGAACCGGATGACAGCATGGCGTTGTTGATGGATCTGTACCGCTGGCAAACCCGGGAGGAATTCCAGTATCAGCATGAATGGCAACCGGGCATGTTGGTGATGTGGGACAACCGGGCGGTATTACACAAGGCCAACGGCGGTTATGAAGGCCATGAGCGGGTGCTGCACAGGACCGTGATCAAATAACCGAAACACGAATCATCCGAGACGAAGCATCGCAAAGGCTGCTGTTATGACCGACCGGATTTCATGGATACCGCTGCTCGCGGAGGCCGTTACCCGGCACAAGACATTACCGCCACTGCCGCCCGGCTTGACCGAAACGGAAGGGTATCAACTGGCACGCCGGCTGGCGGAAGCGGTGGCCGGGGATCAGGCCCATTGTGGATTGAAAGCGGGGCTCACCGATCCGCGCATACAGAGTCATCTGGGATTGAAAGAGGCCATGTTGGGCCATCTTTACTCCAATAGACGCCTGGAGCCGGGAGCCCGTTTGTGCTCCCGTGGCAAGGCCATGATCGAGTGCGAGCTGGCGGTTTTCGTGGACGCCGGGGGGCGACCGCTGTCGGTGGCACCGGCGCTGGAGTTCGTCAATGTGGATTTCGCCCGCCCCGAGGACCTGACACCGCCCAATCTGGCGGCGATCAACCTGGGCGCCGACGCCTTTATGGTGGGTGAGACACGGCCGTGGGATGAGCTCGCCCTGGCCAGTCTGGATAGCGCCCGGATTCAGCTGTATCGGGAGAACGAGCTGTTGTTGGACGTGCCGGCCAACACTTCTCTTGGCGGTGTCGCGGAAGCGTCACGGTGGATGCTCGACAAGGCCCGCCGGCTGGGCTGGCCATTGGGCGATGAAACCCTGCTGATGACCGGCACCGTGGGCAAGCCATTGGCGTTCGTGCCAGGGCTTTATCGCGCCGACTACGGGTCGTTCGGTTCGGTGTCGTTCACCATCGATGACCAGTAAAACAGGCATGACTCAACTGACTTGCCGTTCGCGTCCACCCCAATGCTCTTCACGCAGCTTGTACTTCAACAGCTTGCCAGCGGGAGACAACGGCAACTCGGAGCGTACTTCCAGGCTGCGTGGGATCTTGTAGTTGGCGATCAGTGTTTTGCAGTGCGCCATCAGTTCATCCAGTTCCAGTGTGCCGCCGTCCTGCAATACCACCGCGGCGTGGACGCGTTCGCCCCAGTCGTCGTCGGGAATGCCGATCACCGCGCACTGGGCCACCTGCGGCAGTTGCAGTACGGCTTCTTCCACTTCGGCGGAATAGACGTTCTCGCCGCCGGTGACGATCATGTCCTTGATCCGGTCGACCACATAAACAAAACCGTCTTCATCCATGTAGCCGGCGTCGCCAGTGTGCATCCAACCGCCGCGCAGAGCGTCCTCGGTTTGCTCCGGTTTGTTCCAGTAGCCCTGCATCACCACCGGACCACGTACCACGATTTCACCGCGAGTATGGGCGGGCACCGGGTTGTCATTGTCGTCGACGACGCGCATTTCCACCATTGGCAGAGGACGGCCGGCGGACATCATCTTGCCACTGCGGAAGCCTTCCTCGGTGTGCCAGTCCGGGGTGAGGATGGAGACCGTGGGGGACAATTCCGTCATGCCGTAGGCTTGCAGGAAGCGAGCCTGGGGCAGGGCTTCGCGGGCACGGTTCAACAGCGTGCTGTCAATCGGCGAGGCACCATAAAGCAGATGTTTGAGGCTGCTCAGGTCGTATTGCGCGAAGTCCGGATGGCTCAACACCATGCGTATCATGGTCGGCACCAGAAAAGCTTCCAGGATCCGCTCCTGCTGGATCGCCCGCAGTACCGCCAGCGGCTCGAACATGGGAATGATGACACTGGTGTTCAGGCGCGCGGTGGCCTGCAGGATCAACCCCGTGCCGGCCACATGGAAGGTCGGGGCCGCGTGCAGGGTCACCGAGCGGTAAGGCATGCCGGACACCGCCTGGGAGCCCAGACCGTCGATGTACAGATTGGTGTGGCTGAGCATGACGCCCTTGGGTTTGCCGGTGGTGCCGCCGGTGTACATCACCGCCGCCAGATCGTCGCCGTGACGATGGGCGTCCGCCACTGGCGCGCTGTCGGCGATCAGGGTTTCAAAATCCTGGGTGCCGGCGGGGGCGGCTTCATCGCCGGCATAAATGACGGTTTTCAACGAGCGGGATCCTTGCCGCAGTTCCTCAAGCAAAGGCAAAAAGGTATCGTCCACCATCAGAATGGTGCTGTCGCAGTCGTCCAGAGAGTAAATGATTTCCTTCGGACTCCAGCGAATGTTGACTGGATTGATCACGCCGCCGGCCCAGAAGGTGGCGTAGATGGCTTCCATGTAACGGTCGGAATTGAGACTCAGAATGGCGACGCGATCACCGGCGTCGAGCCCCAGTGTTCGCAGCCCGCCCGCCAGCCGCGAGACTCTCGAGACCAGATCACGATAGCTGCGCCGCCGTTCACAGTGGACCGTGGCGGTGCGTTCGGGCACTTCCAAAAGGGCTTTGTGCAATGGCTGAGTGAGATACATGGGGCCTCCTGGCGTTATTGTTAGCGGGTCCCGCGGTCCGGGTTGCGCGATTTGGCGGCGGCCCGGCCAGCGTTTCTGAAACTAGAAGAGCGCCATGGGCCGAACCATCGTCGGAAGCGACGATTTGCCCCGGCAGGCCGATCGGTCGCCTGGCTTCAGACGGAGTACCATGTCCGCCTATCAGAACCGAAATTTAATCAGGAGAATGCCATGACCGCGTACATCGTGTTGATGAAGGAAACCACCCATGACCCGGCGGAACTGGAGATTTATGCGCAGGGCGCCAAGGCCGCCCGCGGCGACCATCCGATTACGCCGCTGGCGTTTTATGGTGATCTGGAAGTGCTGGAAGGACCGGCGATGGAGGGGGCGGTGATTCTGCAGTTTCCGGATGTGGAGTCGGCCCGTGCCTGGTATTACAGCCCCGCCTACCAGGAAGCCATGCAGCATCGGGTCAAGGGCGCGGATTGGCGCGCGTTCATCGTAAAAGGGGTGGCCTGAAAGCTTGCCATCGGCGTCGACGCGGCGCAGCTTAACAGGTCGCGGGCCAACTCCGGGGGAGCACCGGGATACGCCTGCCGAACCCCGAGCCGCCTGGAGCCCGCCCATGCATGTGGAATACGCCACCGATCATCTTGAGCGTCCCCGCCGCTTCGAGTACTGGCACGATGTGGTATGCCGGCACTGTATTCCCGCCGACAGCCGCTTGTTGAGTCAAAGCCCATTCAATGGCCGTCTGTCGGTGCGGGATCTCGGCTCCACCGCCATCAGCACCATGGTGGCGCCGTTACACCGCTGGAGCCGGGAGGCCAATCATCTGCGCACCCATCCGGATGAGGATTTGTGGATTGGTTTCGCCGAATCCGGGCATGGCGTGCTGGAGCAGAACGGCCATCAGACGCCGCTGGCGGATGGTACTCTGGTGCTTTATGACGCCGCCCGGCCGTTTCAGTGCACACTGGAAGCCGGCCGGGTTTATCTGGTTCGGCTTCCGCGCAGAGCGCTGCTAAGACGCTTCCCCCAGGCCGAACGAGGCATCGGACAAGCCTTGGCGCCACACCGGCCGGGAGTGGCGCCCCTGCGTACCATGATCCAGCAGGCCGCGGCTCTGGAGCTGAGCGACGACCGGATCGGCGCCACGGAACAGTTTGGCCGGGCATTGCTGGACTTGGCGGCGGTGGCGCTGGAATGGCAGGGCGAGTTTCTCGACGGCGCCATTGAACACGATCTCCATGGACGTCTCTGCCGGTTCATCGAGGCGCATTTCGAAGACCCGTCGTTATCACTGGTGGCGCTGGCCCGTGCCCACCATGTGTCGCCCCGCACCGTGACCCGCGCTTTCGCCCGCCATGATCAGACGGCCATGGGCATGGTCTGGCGCGTGCGTCTGGAAGCAAGCCGACGGGCGCTGGAGGAGGGGCGTGTGGCCAGCGTCACCGAAGCGGCGTTCAACCACGGTTTTGCCGACGTCTCCCATTTCAGCCGCGCCTTCCGCCGGACATTCGGCAGGGCACCACACACCCTGTTGCGACAGGGCCCGGAAGAGCGCCACTGATTCTGTCCTTCCGGGCACAACGCCTTGTCCTTCTCAGTCCAGCGTCGGGTGGGCGGTCTTGCTAGCGTTGGCGCTGGTAATCCGGGCTCGAGGAGCAATGAGAATGACAAACAACGAACTGCACTATATGGATTTGATGGAAGTGGGCCGGCAGATTCAGAGCCGGCAGAGGTCCTCCGAGGAAGTCACCCGCCACATGCTGGAACGGGTCGATGCGGTGGATACACGCTTGCACAGTTACGTCACCGTGATGGCGGATCAGGCATTGCGGGATGCCCGCGCCGCCGACAAGGAGATTGCCGCGGGGCAGGCCCGAGGCCCGTTGCACGGCGTGCCGCTGGCGGTGAAGGACCTGTTGTGGACCGCTGGCACCGCCACTTCCCATGGCATGCCTATCCTGCGTGATCATGTACCCACGGAGGATGCCACCACGGTACGGCGTTTGCGTGCCGCCGGTGCCATTCTGCTGGGTAAGTTGCAGCAAACCGAAGGCGCCTTCGCCGACCACCACCCGGACGTCACCGCGCCGGTCAATCCCTGGGGAGAAACCTTGTGGTCCGGTGTCTCTTCCAGCGGTTCCGGCGTGGCCACGGCCGCCGGTTTGTGCTTCGGCTCCCTGGGCACCGACACTGGCGGCTCGATTCGCTTCCCGTCCTCCGCCAACGGGGTCACCGGGCTCAAGCCCACCTGGGGCAGAGTCAGCCGTTATGGAGCGTTCGAACTGGCGGCATCGCTGGATCATATCGGCCCGATCGCCCGTAATACCGCGGACGCCGCCGCCATCCTGGGGGCCATCGCTGGTGCCGATCCACTGGATCCCACCGCCGCGCGGCAGCCGGTGCCGGATTATCTGGCATTGATGACGCATGGCGTGACCGGTCTGCGTCTCGGCTTTGATCCCGACTGGGGAATGCAGCCGGCGGACCAGGCCACCCAGGCGGTGGTCCGCGAAGCTCTCAAGGTGTTGGAGAGCGCCGGCGCGGAACCCCGTGAAGTGTGTTTTCCCGACACCGACCAGGCCGTGGCGGACTGGAGCCCACTGTGTGGCCTGGAAACGGCGGTTGCCCATGAGGAGACTTATCCGGCTCGCCGCTCCGAGTATGGACCAGTGCTGTCGGCGTTGATCGAAGTGGGGCGCTCACTGGACGCCATGGATTACCAGAAGCTGCAATTGCGACGGGCGGACTTCCGCGGGCGGGTGGATGCGCTGTTCGATAAAGTCGACTTATTGCTGATTCCCACCGTCGCTTACGCCGGTGTGACGGTGGAGACCATGGCTTCTTTCGCTGACGATGAGGCCCTATTGGGAGGGATGATGCGTTACACCTGCCCCTTCGACCTCAGCGGCCATCCGACCCTGACACTGCCTGGCGGGGTCACCGCGGAGGGCGCCCCGGTGGCATGGCAACTGGTGGCGCCCCATTTTCGGGAGGATCTGCTGATTCGCGGCGGCTGGGCTTTCCAGCGCATCACCGACTGGCACCGGCGTCATCCACGAATCTGATCACTGGAAGGGGTAGGCGGGGCCAGGCCCCGCCAACCTCATGCGCGGCTTGGCTGGGCCTGCGGGAAGAAGCGGGCGTCGGGCAGGCGCAAGGAGACCACCCCGGCCACCATCAGAATGGCCGCGGCACTGCCGAAGGCCACCCAGTGGGTGCCAAAGGTCTCGTAACCCCAGCCCCCCAGCCAGGAACTGATCATCGCGCCGACCTGATGCCCCAGGTAGGCCCAGCCGTACAGCACGCCCACCGAACGGGTGCCGTAGACGTCGGCCAGGATCGCCGAGGACAGGGCGATACTGCCGGCCCAGACGATGCCGCCCACCGCCGCCACGGCGTACAGATACCACACCGATGGCACCATCATCAGGCCGATGAAGCCGAGACCGCGAATCAGATAGATGGCCGCCAGCAGGTTGCGGCGCGGTACCTGGTCGGCGAGATGGCCGAGCACCAGGGTGCTGGGAATCGCAACCAGGCCGATCAGACCGATGCCGAGAGCGGCGGTGATGGGATCGAAGCCGTGGTCGGTGAGCATGGGTACGCCATGGCTGCCGAGCAGGTTCATGCTGAAACCGCAGGCAAACAGGCCCAGGGCGATTTTGCAGAATGGCAGGGTACGCATCGCCGCCAGGCTGGTGAGCTGAGCCAAGGGCGCCAGCGGCGGCGCGGATTTGCCGCCAGCGCTGTCGCCCGGCAACAGGTCGGTATGCTCGGGGGCTTCGTCTCGGATGATCATCAGGGCGGCGGGGATCACCAGCAGCACGAACAGCACGGTGAATCCGGTCAGCGTGTGCTGCCAGCCGTAGCGCTCAATGGTAAAGGTCAGCAGCGGTGTCATCACGGCGATGCCCGCCATGGAGCCGGTGGACAGATAGAACAGCGCCTTGCCGCGCTGGCGCGTGAACCACCGGCTGATCACCGGCGTCAACGCCACTGGACTGGTGAAGGAGAACCCCAGTGACAGCAGGATGCCGAAGGCCAGAAAGAAGCTGAACGGATCGGTGGCGTTGACCGACCAGATGCTGGAGATCACGACGATGGCGGTGCCCAGTAACAATACCGCGCGGCTGCCGTATTTTTGTGCCAGAAAGCCCGCCACCGGCATGCCGATTCCGTAGGCGAGCATGCCCAGGGCGACGATGGTGGAGAGAGTCGTGCGGCTGAGCCCCAGGTCCTCGGCGATGGGCTTGAAGAACGGGCCGATCCCCATGCGCATGCCCACGGTGAGCAGTGTAATGGTGGTGGCGGCGGCGACAATGTACCAGCCGAAATAAAGGGGGCCGGTCTGCTGACGAGTCATGGCGTGGATTCCTTCTTTCGAAGCCGGCGCCGGGCCGGCTCCGGTGATCGGGCGGGCTATGATTTACATCTTAAGGAACCAAAGTGCAAGCATTACATTCCACGCGGTAGGTCATTTTTATCGCACGGTACAGGACGGCGGGAAAGGGCGGTCAATACCGCCCACGGTCAGGACGGTTCACTTCAGTTTGATATTCGGATCCAGGGTCGGGGCCGTCAGCGGCGGGCCGTCATAGGCGTCCACCGCGCCAAAGCGGTCGTTGGGGTAGGATTGCCAATCGCTGATCGCCGCTTCGAGACGCGCCTGATCACGACCGACAAAATTCCACCACAGCAACACTGGCTGTCCCAGTGGTTCGCCGCCAAGCAGCATGATGTCGGCGCCGTCGTCCAGCTCCAGCGTCACCTGGTCGCGGCCTTGGCCGAGATAATAGAGGCTGCCGCTATCCATGGCGGTGCCTTCCAGGCGTGCATGCCCCTGATTGACACAGACCCCCAACTCGAAGACGGCCGGCACGGGCAGACTCAGGGTGGTATCCCCGTCGGCGCGGATATGAGCACCAACCAGAGGAGAAAACACCCGTGCCGGAGAACGGCGTCCATCCAGCTCACCCACCACCAGGGTGACGGTGGCGTCACCGAGGCGCCATTGCGGTAAATCGGTGTGGTGCGAAAACGCCGGATCGGTGTCTTCATCCGATTCCGGCAGGGCGATCCAGAACTGCAGACCGTGGATTGGGCCGGAGAAGCCGGGCGGACTTTCCTCGGAGTGGCAGATGCCCCGGCCGGCGGTCATCAGATTGAGCTGGCCGGGACGGATGACCTGCTCATAGCCAAGACTGTCTTTATGCAAAAGCGCGCCCTCGAACAACCAGGTGACGGTCTGCAATCCGATATGCGGATGGGTGCCGACATCGACGCCATTATCCGCCTCCAGGTTGGTGGGGCCGATGTGGTCCAGAAAGCACCAGGGGCCGATGCGGCGTTGTTCACGTACCGGCAGGTGGCGGACAATCGGCAGACCGCTTCCGAGGATCTTGCTTTGCGAGGGCAGGGCGCGAACGGTGGGACGCTCGCAGTTCTGCGGACAGTCGATCAGCTCTCCGCCAGTGGTGACGTTGCTCATGGCTGGCTCCCGAATGGGGACGGTATGGGAACCCCAGTATCGGTGCCGGAGAAGATCCGGTAAAGCGGCTCAGCGCGCTCTGGCACGCGGGGTGGGGCAGGCGGCGTCCTGGCCGGCGTAGTGGCTGCAGACCTCATTGCGGCAGCGAATGCCGTTGAGGGTGTTGGCCGGAGGGCAAGCACGCAGCTGTTGTTGCACCTCCAGCGATGTGGGCAGTTGCGGGGCTCCGGACACCGTTGGCACCGTCGGCTCCGACAGGGAGGCCAGCGTCTGCTGGGTCTCGCCATAAATGCGCAGCATGAGAGCATCAATGGCTTCATTGCGGCCGCTTTCCACCTCACGGTGATGTTCGCTGAGATGGCCGTCACGTACCAGATCCCGCAATACCGGACCCAGTGTGCCATCGTTGTTCACTTCCACCGGGTCCAGGCGGTTTACCCGTGAGGTCGTGCTTGACGCTGTGGACGATGCCGCTGGATGGTTGGCGGCGCGGCGCGGCGCCGATGTGTGCGATTGCCTGGCGGAGGCTGGCGGGGATGTCGATGCCACCCGGGATGATGCGGTGTTGTCGCTCGTGGTGGCGGAGGTGCCGCCACCGGCCTCTCCGCCAACCTCATCCGGACGGTCATCAATGATCATCGCGCCGCCGATCCGCGCCAGCGGGTCCGAGTGCGAGGAGACGTCGGTTACCGGGTCAGGCGTGCTGGTTGGCGGAGCTGGTGTCACTTTCGTCAGAGAGGAGGGCGCCAAGGAGGCGGAGGGCCGAGCCGGGGGGATCGGTGTGGACCACCATTGGGCAAATAGCCAGGGCAGCATCAGCAACAACGTGGCGGTAATCAGCGTGATCGGAGAGAAGACGCGGCGCAGGCGTGACAGCACGTCGGGAACGCCCCTTTTGGCCGGGCGTTCTTCCATGTCCGCTAGAATTCTGCCTCCCTGGGCAGTGTCGGGCGCGTCCTTGCCGGAAGTCACAAGACTCGGCGCCGCTGAGTGACCGGTATTCAAAAGCTGTCCTTGCCGTTAAATTACCCTCCCGCATTCTAACTACTGGGTGAGTGCCGTCAACGACGGTATCGACATGGAAGACATACCGTGTTTCTGATTGTTGCGCTGATCACACTGTTTTTGCTGCTGTGCCTGGGGCTGGGCTGGTGGATGTTGCCCGAGCGGAGACGGGTGACGGTTTCCGCGCCACGGCGTCGTTGGCGTCTGCCGCGCTGCGTGCGGCGCCACGGTGTGCTGGCGGTGGTGGCGGCCCTGGTATTGGTGGTGCCGCCTTTACTGGTGGTATCACTGCGCCAGAATGTGGAGTTAAAGCCTTTTCGCAGCACCGATCTGGCGGAATCCCACTCGATGATCGCCGAACTGCTACGGGGCGAAAGGCTGGTGCCGCCACCGCCGCCGCCACCGGAGGTGTTCACCAATGCTGAAATGCGGCGGTTCCATCCGGAGGTGATCAGCGCCGACCGCCGCTGGGACAAGGTTGATGGTGCTCTGCGCCAGCGGGTATTGGCGATCTATCGGGTGATGAAGCAGCAATATGGCGTCGAGATGGTGCTGGTGGAAGGGTTTCGTGACGCCGAGCGGCAGAAAAAGCTGATGGGCAAGGGGGCCAGTCTGGCCGGGGCCTGGCGCAGCTGTCACCAGTACGGACTGGCGGTGGACAGTGCTCCGCTCAAGGACGGCATGCTGCAGTGGGATATGGAGGACCCGTGGACCCGGCGAGCGTATTTCCTTTACGGGGAGCTGGCCAAGGAGGCGGGTTTAGCCTGGGGCGGCGACTGGACCAATCTCAAGGATTACGTTCACGTGGAATCGCGTGACCGGTGTCTGGCAGCCCGGCGGGCGCGCCAGGCGCGACTTGATGCGCAAGGAGGTTCCTAGCGCGTGCATCGCTCAATATCGGCTCGATTCCCGGCGTACTTCTCAACCATGTCACAACAATGCCGCCGCGATTGGTTCCCCATGGTGGAACCCTGATATACTCCGACGGCTTACTGGTCCGCACCCATCCGGTGCCGACGCAAGGAAAGATTCCGTTCACAGGATGTGAGGATTGGCGATATGTCACGGCCGATCATAGTACTGGGTGACAAGACCGACCATGGTGGCACCGTCATCGGCGCTTCCACCACCACCGATATCGACGGCAAGGGCGTGGCCCGGGTCGGCGACAAGGTCATCTGCCCCAAGCACGGCCCTTCCCCCATCATCACCACCATCGCCACCGGCGACCCCACCAATCTGGTCGATGGCCAGCCCGTTGCCCGTCATGGCGATAAAACCGCTTGCGGCGCGACCCTGATCTCCAGCCAGGCCGCGTCCGTGGTGGATGCCGGCGGTGGCAAAAAAGGCAGCGACCTCGGCGCGGTGGCCGCCGGCCTCGCCACAATCGTGGGCGTTTCCGCCGCGGTCATTGGGGCGCGGACCTCCCGATACGATGAGCAAATACGCTTCGTCAACGCCAAAGGTGCCCCCCTGGCCGGGGTGAACTATCGCCTGGAAATGGACGATGGCAGCGTGGTCGAAGGGGAAACCGATGACGACGGACGCAGCCGTCGTATCGAAACCGACCAGCCGAGAAAGGTGCTCAAGGCGACGCTTTCTTCCTCGCGACCCGAATGCTGCGGTGATCAACGGCACGGGCATGAGGCGTCCAGTCTGGAGGTCGAGGTGGGCAACGTCACCACCAGCGACCAGCAGGTGGGAAGCTCGGTGGTCACCGTGGCCACGCCGGAAGGTGAGTCACGAGGGCTGACCTCCGGGGAAATCGCCATGGCCTGGCAAATATTTGGTGATTCCGTTGATTATGGTCAGGTGCGTGTCCACAACGGCGAGTATCTGTGGTTCGGCTTGCAGCCGAACAATACCGCGATGACACCCAATGGGGAGATGTATTTTAATCCAGACCGGTTCCTGGAAGATTTTTCCGATCCGGCTATCGCGGAGCCGGTGGAGCAGGCCTGGTTTATCCATGAAATGACCCATGTCTGGCAGTATCAATTGGGCTATCCGGTTAAATGGAAACGCGGGAATCCGCTGGGATGGTTCATGTCGTACGAATACAAAGCGGACCCGAATAAGAGATTGTGTGACTACAACATGGAAGAACAGGGGGACATTATACGCGATTATTTTGCGTTGAAGTTCCTCGGAAATCGATACGTTGTTGTGCAACCAAAATATCGAATCTGGGATCATTTGCCAGTGTTGGAGAGCATGCTGGAGGATTTTCTCAAGCAACCTGGCGATGTCGGCAACTTGCCCGGGGGTGGAAAGTCTCGGCGGGACGAGAGGCGGACGCAGCGCGGTTTACAGAGAACCGAAGTCTTTGCTGATCAAGGAGACAAGGAATGAAACAGGTCGTTATCGTGATCATTGCCTTGATCGTTTCCAGTTGTTATAGCATTTTCGGGCACCCCTCCATGGGGAGGGCGTATACGATTGAGAAGGATGGCGTTCCCTGTTTTGCTCTCGCGGATCCCGATTGGAAGGATTGGGAGGCCGGATATATTCGTTTAACTGAAAAAGGGGAAAGCCCTAAGGTCATTTGGGAGGTGGGTATAGACCCCCCTCGTCCGGTCATCAACAAAAAAGACTGTGTCGCTTTGGGGCAAACCTTTGAGAACAGTGAAGTCCTCGTACCCTTGTCTTCCGAGGGCATGCTGAAAGCCGGTCGCGTCTACGGCATCAGCATGAATACTTCTCCTGTTGGTGACGACAGGGCCGGTCGGGCGTACTCCGGCCACTTTTGCTTGTCCGAATCCCCCTCCGGAGGCTGGGTGGTTCACGATTTGGGGGTGAAGCCCGATGCCTGCCCCGTTGCACAGTAAATATGAACAGCGAAAACATTTCAGGAAGAAAGGGTGACTTTGGGTAAGACACTGAAGGGAATCTTGCTGGTCATTGTTGTCTTCGCCCTGTTCTGGGCCGGGACGATTCTTTTCTGGCGCCTCGGAAACACCGACCCCGGCTTGGGAGAATCCGTGGGTTGGCTTGTGCTTGCTCCGCTCGTGGTGCTGGTGTCGGTATGGAGTCTGATGCGATGGCGGCGTAACCGCCGGGCCGCCGCCAATGACCTGCCGAATACGTCGGCGCAGGCCCCGGAAATGACGGATGTTGAACCGGCGCGGCTTAATTTGCTCGCCGCGGCGCTGCGCTTGCCAGCGGGAGAGACACCGGGGGAAGCGCTGCAAGGCCTGATGAAGCCTCAGACGCCAAAGCTTCATGACACCTTGTGTGATGCCCGGGGATTACCGTTATTCGCCGCTCCAGTACCACCGTTGACCGCCACGGCGCTGGACGCCGTGACATTGGAATTGAATCGACTGGCGGGCATGACCATGCCGGTGGAGGAGTCCATCCGTCGCGGACTGGCCTTACTGCTGCCCGTATTTGATGAATTACTGATGGAATTGGCCGCCGCCCTTCCCGACGAGGGGCCCACGGATGAACGGGTCATTGCCGGCCTGCGGCACCGCTCGTCGCCAACGCGGCCCGCACCGGTAATGGTGCGGGTAATGTTACCCGCATCCGCTTCTCCCTCGCTGTTCCCGCTGTGCGAGAAGATGATGCGAGGCCGGGTGGAGGACCTGGGTTTGGCGACCGGCCTGAGCTGGCACTTTCAGTTTGACGACGCCAATGGCGGCACCGCCTTCTGGTCGCGGTTGGCCCGGTCGGATGAAGGGGAACAGTGGCAATTGTGGCTGGCGGCGGCCTCGTTGATCAGCCCGGAGCGTCTGCAGTCGCTGCAGAGGCAGGGCATCCTGATGAGCAGCCGTACTCCGGAGGGAGTGATCCCGGGAGAAGGCGCCGCCGGTGTGTTGCTGGGGCCGACGGAAAAAGACGCCGAAGCGGTATCTTGCCGAGGCCCCTACGAAGTGACCACCAGGGAAATGGACAACCCGCAGGCCCGGGCACGGAAGATGGCGAAAACATTGCGCCCGGGGCAAGCGACGGACCAGCCGCTCCCGGATCTATTGATCAGCAATGCGGATTATCGTTCCGGCTCTTTCGAAGAGGCCGCGTTGTTGGCGCTGAGCTTGAATCCGGACCTGGACGCCAGCCGCCAGGTGCTGGCGCTGGGGCGTGCCGGAGCGCTGGATAACGCCACGCCGATGGCCATGGTGGCTTTGGCGTGGCAGGCGTTACGCGACGGTCATGAAACCGTCGCAATATTGTTCGTGGATGAACAACAAGGTCGGCGGGTGGCTGAATTCACCGCCTCGCCTTTGCAACAGAATCAAACCCAGCCGTCTCCGACGGCTGCCGCGGAATCGGAGTAAGGACACTTATGTCGGGCATGAGAAAGGGGCTTGCCAGCCTGGGCGCCTGGTTGATCAATTACCGATTGTGGGCGGTCGTGGCACTGGTGATCGGGATCTTCCTGTTATGGCGAGGCGGAGATCCGGGCAGCCAGATCGGCTTCGCGTTGCTGATTCTGGCGTTGGCGCTCGGACTGTTCGCCCTGATCAGTTGGGGAATACGGCGTTGGCGTGAGCGGCGGGCCACCCGGGATATCGACGGTTTGATGAACGAGCAGGCCGAGCGGGCAACACGCAATGCCAAGGCCGAGGATCGCGGCGATATCGAGGAGGTACGCGGCCGCATGCAGGAAGCGGTCAAGGCGATCAAATCGTCGCGCCTGGGTGTTCTCAAAGGCAAGGCGGCGCTTTATGAGCTGCCGTGGCATGTGATCATCGGCAATCCGGCGGCGGGGAAAAGCTCCGCCATTCTTAATTCCGGACTCAAGTTTCCCTTTGAGGACAACCGCAACAGTGTGGTGCAGGGGATTGGCGGCACCCGCAATTGCGACTGGTACTTCACCGCCGAAGGCATCGTACTGGATACCGCCGGACGTTACTCCGTCGGCGGCGAGGACCGTGGTGAGTGGCTCTCCTTTCTCGACTTGCTGAAAAAACACCGCCCGCGTGCGCCGATCAACGGCATTATCATCGCCGCCAGTATCGCCGAATTGTCCGGTAACCGTCCGGAGTTCGCCATCGAGCTGGCCCGTAATCTGCGCCAGCGGGTGCAGGAGGTGACCGAACGACTGGAAGTGTTCGCGCCGGTATACGTGGTCTTCACCAAGGCTGATTTGATCGCCGGTTTCATGTCGTTCTTCAGCGGCCTGGATCCGTCCGAACGGGAGAAAGTATGGGGCGCCACCTTGCCCTATGACCCCCAGGCCCAGGTGGACGAACTGTCGATCTTCGACCAGCATTTCGACGAGCTGGCGGAAGGCCTCAAGGAAATGGGGCTATCTCACATGGCGATGCAACGGGGCAGGGAGGTAGCGCCGGGTTTGCTGACCTTGCCGTTGGAATTCGTCAGCCTTAAGCCGGTATTGCGTACCTTTATCGCCAGTCTGTTCGAGGACAATCCGTACCAGTTCAAACCGGTGTTCCGTGGCTTCTACTTCACCAGTGCGCTGCACGAAGGGGAAACGGTACTGCATGCCTCCGAGCGGATCGCCGACGAATTTTCCCTGGCTCCGCGGCAGGACAAGGACGAACCGGTAAACGGCAATCCGGATCAGGCTCATTTTCTCAAGGACCTGTTCCGCAAAGTGATTTTCGCCGACAAGGAACTGGTGCGCCAATACTCCAGCCCCTACCGGACCCGTATGCGCTATGGCGCTTTTCTGGCCGGTGCCTTGGTGGTAGCGGCTCTGCTGGGCACCTGGGCGTGGTCCTACACCACCAACCGGCAATTGGTGGCAAACGCCTCCCGAGACTTGCAGCAGGCGGTTCAGATCCAGGAAGGGCGGCTCGATCTGCAATCCCGGATTGATGCCTTGCTACTGCTTCAGGACCGTTTGGAACAGTTGCGCCAGTACCGCCGTGACGGCGGCATCACCACTACCATGGGGCTTTATCAGGGCGACAATATCGAAGCCGCGTTGTGGCGGGAGTACTTCGCCGGCATGGATCAGGTGATGGTACGGCCGACCCGTGCCCGGCTGGAGGAATACCTGGGCAAGGTGGTGGCGAACGCGGACCAGTTGTCCATGGAAGAAAGTAGAGAGGAGCCGCGCACGGCCTTGTACGTGCCGCCCTCGCCCAAAGATCCGGCCGAGGCCTATAACGCGCTCAAAGCCTATCTTATGCTCGGCGATCACGGGCGGGTGGAACAAACCCACCTGGCCAACCAACTGACCCGTTATTGGCGCGGTTGGCTCGATGCCAACCGCGGCCAGATGAGTCATGAGGAGGTGGCGCGGGCAGCGGAAAAGCTGATGACGTTTTATGTCGCCAGTGCCGGCAAGCCGGGGTGGCCGGAAATCGACACCCGGGTTTCTCTGGTCAACGATACCCGTCAGGCATTGCGTGGCGTGATGCAAGGGCAGCCGGCGATGGAGCGCGTGTTTGCCCAGATCAAAGCCCGCGCCGCGGCGCGTTTCGCCACCATCACGGTAAATTCGCTGCTGGCCGGTGCCAGCGGGCAGAACCTGCTGAACGGAAGTTATGCCATTTCCGGGGCGTTCTCCCGGGAGGCCTGGCAGGATTACATCAAGGATGCCATCCACGAAGCCGCCAATACCCAGTTGAACACCACGGATTGGGTGCTCGATACCACCGAGCAGAGCGACCTGTCGCTGGCCGGCAGCCCGGAACACATCGCCCGCCAGCTCACCGCGCTCTATAAGCAGGAGTATGCCGCGGAATGGCAGCGCTTCCTGCGTGGTGTCAGCGTGGCCGGCTTCTCGTCCGGTTTTGATGACGCCGCCAGCGCCATGAACCGGCTTGGCAACAGCGAAAATTCTCCGCTGAGGGCTCTGCTGCGGGCCGTTCATGAGCAAACCGTCTGGGATAACCCAAGGGCGCTGTACGCCAGGGTCAGCGAGCGGTCGGAGCAGAACAGCGGTATCGTCAACTGGTTCAAGCGCGTGATCCTGCGCCGGGCTCCGGCGGGTATGTCCGGAATGTCCTTCGAAATCGATGAGAAAACCGGCGAAGCCATGCTGCCGCCGCTGGGGCCGGTGGGCAAGGCTTTCGAAGGGTTCGCTCAGTTGATGGAGAAACAGAGCGGGCAGCCGCCGGCCATCGATGCTTACTTCGAGGCTCTGGCGGCAACGCGGTCCCGTCTGAACGACATCAAAATGGCGGAGGTGCCGGGCCCCGGCGCCCGTGCTCTGATGCAGGAAACGTTGAGTAATCAAGGCTCGGAACTGAGCTCAGCCTTGCGGCTGGTTGACGAGCAGTTGCTCACCGGGCTTGGCGCGGAAGAGAAGCAGGCGCTCAGGCCATTGTTGTTGCAACCGCTGACGCAGACCTTCGCCGCGCTGGTGCCGGCGGCCGAGAACGAAATCAACCGGACCTGGCAGGCTCAGGTATACCAACCGTTTGACCAAGGCATCGGCCAGCAATTTCCGTTTGACTTGAGTGCCGACGAAGATGCGCCGAAAACCGAGGTGGCGGCGATCTTCGGGCCATCCGGTGCCATCGCCGCCTTCAATAAGGATGCGTTGGGAAGCTTGGTGATCCAGCGCGGCAACGTTTTGACACCGCGTCGCTGGGCCGGAATGGGAATCCGTTTGTCTCCCGAACTGGTCAGTGGCTATGGCGATTGGGTGAGTGGCCAGAGCGGTGGTGCCGGTGAAGCCGATGTCACCATCTTCCAGATCCTGCCTGCGCCGGCCATCGGCGCGGTGGAGTACGTTCTTGAAATCGATGGCCAGTCATTGCGTTATCGCAATACGCCGCCGCAATGGGAAACCATGCAATGGCCCAATCGCGGCGCTACTCCGGGCGCCAGGCTGGTGGCCACCACCAGTGACGGGCGCCAGGTGCAACTGGCCGACTTCCCCGGAGAAAACGGCTTCGCGCAGCTGATGGACGCCGCCAGTCTGGAAAGCCGGCCCGACAGCAGCACGGTGACCTGGAGCAAGGGCACGGTATCCATTTCCATGGAAATGCGCACCGTGCGCCGGGCTGGCTCCGGCAGCGACAGTGACAGCTGGCAGCGAGGATTGAAACTGCCTCGCATCGTTGCCGGAGAAGGAGCAGGCGAGCAGCTTGTCAGCCAGGGAGGCGAGAATGAGTGATACGGCGGAAACGCAAACCGTACAGGCGGGATACTTCGGCAAGCTGCCTTCCCGGGGGGATTTTGTGCGCAGCAGCGATCAACATCGTCTGATGTCGCTATTGGACCGTTGGGCCGCCGGCAGCCTGGACCAGTTCAGCCACAACCCGGACTGGAAAACGTTATACGACCAGGCACCATGGCTGCACTTCGCCTTTCTCGGATCACGCAGCCAACTGGCGATCGCCGGCCATATGCTGCCAAGCAGTGACGCTTCCCAGCGACGCTACCCCTTCCTTTCCGCGCTGCGCTTGCAGGTGGCGGATACCGCCGGCTTCATTGCCCGCAGCCCGCTGGCACTGTTCCCCGTCTGGAGGGAACTGGCGAAGGAGTCGAGCCGCGCGGTGCATAGCATGGACGCGGCCGCGGAGCTGGCCGAATTGGGGCAGCGGGATTTCGCGGTGGAGATTCAGCCACAGGTGTTTGAGGGCCGTTTTCAACAGTTATTGGAGCAGGAAACACTGGCTGGACTGGAGCAGAGCATGCGCCGGGCCGGGCACCCGGCGGTGGCGCTTAAACGGAGTCTGCCGGCTCTGGGGCTGTTGTTGCAGCCGTTGATGAGCCAGCAACAGGTGAGCATAGACAAAGGTCTGATCCTGCCGCTGCCCGCGGAGGCGGAAGCGCAGGCGCTGACCGCCACCTGGTGGCTGGACATGCTCACCGGCTTTGTGCGCCGTGGCGATTTCGAGCTGGCGGTGTTGATTCGCGGTGGTGAGGTGCCGGCGCTGATCGTCGGCTTTAATGGGGCTGATCATCAGATACTGCGTTCGGTATGGGATCCGAACGTGGCGGAATCCCATTTGATCGCCGTGCAGGATGCCGATTGGGTAGAGGATTATATGGCCATGAATGTCAGCTTGAACCGGCTCGCCAGCTACATTGACCGTGGCGATCTGTCCCTGGCCAGCGCCCGGCGCTTTTTCATGGAAACCTTTCTCGGGGGTGGTGTATGACCTGGCGCAAAGGCGTATTGATGCTACTGTGCGGCGGCTTGATGCAAGTGTCGTTCGCGCAGGAAACGGAAGCGGCCGCGGAGAAGCCCCCGTTGCCACCAGTGGTGGCCAAGGGCGTGGTGCCGGATCAGGCCACCCGGGCGGCGGTATTGGAACGTCTGCACGAGATTTACGGCGCCGAAAGGGTGGTGGACCGAATCCAGGTGGAAGCGGTGCCCGCCCCGCCCAACTGGGGCCAGTACGTGGCCAATATGTTGTCGCCGGAACTTAAATCAATCCGTGGCGGCGAGATCAGCATCGAAGGCCAGAGCGTCCGCATCACCGGTGAAGTGGATAACGAAGCTCAGCGCCAGAGCGTGGCCAGTGCCTTGAGTATGGCAAGCAGTCGGGATTACACGGTGACCAACAGTTTGCGTCTCGGAGAGTCACGTCAACAGCGCCTGGACGATACTCTGGCGGATCGTTTGATTCGGTTTCAGAGCGGTAGTGACCAACTGACCGTGGACGGGCAGCGCATCCTTGATGAGATGGCCGAGGTGATGCGCGACATGGGCGATGCCCATGTCCAGATCATTGGCCATACGGATAATGTGGGGCGCCGTCAGAACAATGTGGCGTTGAGTTACGCCAGGGCCGATGCGGTGCGCCGCTACCTGATTGAGCAGGGCGTGCGGGAAGATAGTCTGGGGGTGGTCGGCAAGGGGCCGGATGAGCCGGTGGCGGACAACGCCACCCCCGAAGGACGGGCACGCAACCGGCGCATCGAGTTCCGTATTCTCTGACGGCGCCCGGAGAGCGGGCTCAGGTCATGTCCTGATCCCGCTCCCTCTCCACATCCAGTAATTCCTCCACCTGCGACAGTATGCCGTCGTCCTTGATCACTGTTTTCAGCCATTGATGCAGAGGCATCTCGCCCCAACGGGCGGCGCGTTCGGCCAGGTAAGCTACCGGGCTGTGCGGCTCGGTGCGGCGAAAGAACGCCGCCACGTCCCGCAACTGTTCCAGTGCCTGTTGCCGTGATTGGATGGGGCCGCCCTGGCTGGCCGCCGCCGTGGCGGAAATAATCGGAGGATTGGGATCGCCAGCAACGGCTTCGGTATCGTCGCCGGGAACGTCCACATTGGCATCCCGGGCAAAGCGACGGACAGTCTGATTCAACAGCGTCAGCAGATCCTCGGCCGCGCTGAAGCTGGGGCCATCCACGCCCAAATGCCGGTCCACCGCATCCCGCAATTCGCGTAACGCGGCGCCACAGTCAGGGATTTCCTCGAGCAGGCGCCGGTAGTAATCCGGTGAAGTATCGCGCCGGGCCGCCTGCAACTGATCCTGATCCGGGTGATCGCCGGGATCCTGCTCTGTATTTTCCGCTCGGGAAAACACAGTCTCGAAATCGTTGAGCCCGAAGCGTCCCTGGGGCGCATTCACCAGGGGCAGCGTGCGTAGCCATTGCTGCGATTGGGTCAGCAGCCAGACCAGATTACCGACCCTCTCTTCCGCGTCTCCCTGGTCCATCATGGGGTACACGGTGTCCCAATAATGATCACAGAAGTAGGCGATCAGGCGATAGCCGCCGGCCAGACCAGCAAAACCATGCAGCTGGGTATTGGCTTCGGCCAGCCAGGATGCCACTCGTAAATCCTTGGTACGATTCCGCAGCAACTCGCGACACTGTTTGGCCGCACCGGGCCAGTCCGCGTACTTGATATCGGTGACCCATTCCCCTTGATCCAGGGTGGGGTCGTCGGCACGCCTGGCCTCCTGAATGGCATCGAATTCCATGGAAAAAGAAAGATCGTCACCGGCGGGGGCGTCATCTCGAATTGGGCTGATCAGGTCTTGCCAATGGTCCATAACGGGGCATGACTCCGTGGCGTTCGCCGCATCAGGGCAGCGTGATGGTGATGTGCGCGGTGCGCTCTGGCATTTGCACGATGTCCTGGTAAGCCGCCAGACTGGTTTCGGTCTGTTGATTCAAGGTCAGACGCAGACCGAAAAACGCCAGCACCGCGAAGCCGGCGAGGAATATCAGCGGCAACCAAAACGGTACCACCCGGCGGAGGGTATGGCGGACATTATCCGGCGGCGCCCAGTGCGGAGCGAAGCCGCTGCGCTGTCCTTTCAGATAGGCAATCTCATCGCCGAGACGGGCAATCAGATAACCCAGCTTTTCGCTGCCATCAAGCCGGTATTTGCCTTCGAATCCCAACAGCAAGCAATAGTGATAAACCTCCAGCGAGGCCAGTCTGGGCGCACCCTGGGCTCGCAAATCTTCCAGATAATCAAAGAAGTGTTGACCCGCCAGGTGATCGCCAAACAGGCGCAACTGCAACGGATGGCGCTCCCATTCATCGCGAAGGGGGGTGGGTTGCGACAGGATGACTTCGTCCACAGCCGCGCAAAAAGCGTATTTGGCGGCATAGATGTCTTCGGAGGCTATGCCGCTCTTCATCGCGCTGCGTTCCACGCCTTCCAGGAAGTTCTGAATCTCACTGGCGAAAGTATCCGCCTGATTCGGTAGCTGGCCCCGTTTCAGCAGCACCAGTAAATAGAAGCCATCGAACATGAGGTCCAGCAGGCGTCCACCAGCGGCGGTATCCCGTGGCGCGGTACCGGTATCCACCGGCGCGGCGCCGGTAAGGGACGGACGTGCGGAGAGGGAGGGGCCTTCGGTCATGATGTCACCGCGATCAATTCAAGTTTCAGATCCTGGACGCCGGTGGGGACATAGACCATTACCGATTGCCCCTTGAGCATCCGTTCGTACAGCGGGCCACGAGGTTCCAGGGAAAAATAGTAACTGCCGGGACGAACCGGAATGGCGGCGGGAATCTGATTGGCATGGATCAGCTTGACCCCGGGCATGGCGGCCAGAACACATTTTTCCACATCGTCCGGTGCGCCCACCTTGAACCGGACCGGTACCGTTTCCACCAGCTCCTGGCCGGGCATGTCCGCGGCGACGCCAAGATAAAGCGCGGTTTGAGCGTCAATCCGCTGAGAGTCCAGCATGCCACGATGATAAGACGGTTTGATTTCGGCCAGCGGGATGGCGAAGTGACGGGTGGAGATTACGGTGTCGAGCAGATCGCGCACCAGATGGAATAGTGCCGCGAAGGCCTCATCCGGAGCGTCGTGACGGTACTGAGGGAGATCCGCCAGGCCGTGCTGTGTCGAGTAGGTCAACAGATTCCCGGCCAGACGCAGTAACTCTTGATAGAGACGCTCCGGATGAAATCTGGGTTGAGCGAAGAAATGCGACAGTGTGGCATAGGCGGTGTTGGCGGTATGCAACAGCCAGAACGATGCTACATCCGATGAGCGAAACTCGATCAGCCCTTGAGACGCCTGACGTTGCTGATTGCCGAGAGCCTCGGATTTGGCCTGCAAGGCATCCAGCAATCCACGCAACTGACGGGTCAGATATTCCGAGGCGTCCAGATGGAGACACGGTGGCATGAAGGTGTCGTCCAGTTCAAACCCGCCAGTGGAAGTGCGTTTGACCCGCAACAAGGGCACGGTCAGATAGCGGTCGCGCGGAGTGTCATCGGTGAGCAGCCGCACGGACTTTTTCAGATAGGTCAGTTCCGCCTGAGCGGAATCGGTGTACAGATCGCTGGTCCCCATCAGCGTCTGCGTGAACCGGGCGTTGCCGCCGTCGTCATCGCAGTTGCCGCCATGCTCCTTGAGCAGCGGTAATGCCAGATGAATCACGGTGCTGGACACTCCGGCGGGGAGTTCTTCCAGGCGTAAAGGATCGGGCAGGGTGTCCGCATCGGGGGCCTGGTAAATTTCGCCGTCCGGGAATACCAGTGACAGTTCCAGAATACGAACGGCGCCACTTTCAAGAGCGCGCGGGTCCAGGCGGATCTGGCGAATGCCCCAGGGGTAGGGGTGCAGGCTTTGCGCGACATGATGAAGGCGCGCTTCGTGGTAAGTGTCCTGGCGTTGAAAGTGCTGTGGGCGAAGGAACAGACCTTCCCCCCAAAGTACCTTCGACATGCGGCTGACATGCGACACAGTATCTTCCCTTGATATCAATCCGGCTCCACGCGGTTAGCGTCGGGCTTCGTCCTTAATTGACTGTCCGCGCAAGACTACCGGCCCCCTTCGGGGGATGCAACGGATAATGGATTCACGTCGGCGAAGGCTTCAGCGCGGCAACGCGGGGCATCTCACGGCCACCAGACTGGCGGGATCACCGGTCGGTGTCCGGATCAGGCCGGTGCCGTCGCTGGTCACCGCGCAGGCATGAAAACCCAGAGTAAGCCCGGACTTGATGACGGGCTTTTCTGTGACATCGAAAGCGAAGCGCCAACGCTCCCTCGCTGGAGAGCGGAACAGCCCCACAACACCGATTGCCTTCGCTTGTTCCGGAACGCGGGCTTCAATCAGATGATGAGCACCGGGCGTCAAGACGACTTCGCTGACGCTGATCAAATCATTGCGCAAGGCCCGAGCTTCGGCGTCATCATCGAGAAAATCCTGCAGCGATGCCTCGTAAAAACGTTGAGTGTCGCGCAAATGATAAATTCGTACCACCAGGGAGTAGGCCTGATAACCGGAGCCGGCATTCAGATTGTCGCCGCCGTAGAGGCGAACCGGAATGACGGTTTCCTTTGGGCCACCGGAGCCAAGTAACGCGCAGCCTTGCAGAGATATCAACAGCGCGGCCAGAAGAATATTTTTTGTGAACTGGTTCAAAAAAAAGAAAGAGCGAGGGACTTGGTGGCGCATCGTATCCATACGTAGAAAGTCCTGGTTATATCCTGAAAAAGACCGTGTTTTGGTGGTGTTCACTTTAGCAGTTTAGTGTCGGCCGGCCCAGTGCATCCATGACTATGGTACGGCGACAAATGACGGTGAAATCCGGCCTCGCTTGACAGGTCGGACATGCCCACTATACTCGGCCCAATTGGCCATGCCGTTGTTTTTCGTCACAAAGCTGACATTCATGCGCGTTAGCATGAATATGCATGAGTGGCTTCGAACGGCGGTAACCACCGATCGAGCGGGGATGCGTATCACGTTTGTGAAGATCGGAAGGCCTTTTGATGAGAGCAGGGATGACACGGAGTACGATGTCCAGGGACTGGATTAATACCTCATTTTTCTTTTCCCCTGAACCCACATCACTCAAGCGCTCCGGCGCTGACTCGCCGTTTTCCTGTCGCTCTTTGATTATGGTTCGTCCGTTTGCCGGTAAAGCAGGCGCGGACGGAAAACATAACCTTAGAAGACATAAGAGATGGTATTGAACAGGGAACGCCTAATACGTCTTGTCACGGTGGCGATCGTGCTTGCCACGCTGAGCGCTTGCAGCATGATGTCCGGTCGCAAGTCCTCGGAATATGGTGAGCAGATGGGGCGCGCCGAAGGCGCGTTGAGCAATGACAAGGTGGACGTCGCGCTGGTGTCGTTCGCCAATGCCGCCAAAGCAGACCCCACCCGCAAGGAACCCTGGGTTCGTATCGCCCAGATCCAGTTCGATCGTAATAACTACGCCCACGCCATTGTCGCCGCTGAAGAAGCGCTGCAGCGGGATGCCCGTGATCTGATCGCGGAAGGCATTCTGACTTTGAGCGGTTTGCGCATCGCCAGCCAGTCCTTGCAGCGCCTTGGTGAGCGGGATGCTCTGGGTTCCGAAACCGCGCGCCGCGAAGCGAGGGCGCTGGCGGATACGCTGAAAACCGCCATTGGTGAAGAGCCGGTGGTTGATGACGAGGAGGATAATCGCAGCGCCCGCGCCAGCCGCCCGGCGCCGCGCCCGAAACCCCGTGTCAGCGCGCCCCCCAAACCCAAGACAACGGTCAGCAAACGCAGCGCCAACGATCCGTTCAGTGGTATTGGCGGTGATTGAGTCCCGCCCCGTCGATTCAGCCAGGAGATAGCTCCATGTCCAAGAAGGATAGCACTCAAAAACGTCTTCAGAAGGTACGTCCGCCGCGAGTACAGCTCACCTATGACGTGGAGAAGGGCGATGCCATAGAACAGAAGGAATTGCCCTTTGTCGTTGGTGTACTGGGTGATTTCAGCGGCAATCCGGAAGAGCCGCAGCCTAAGGTCAAGGATCGCAAATTCGTCAACGTGGATATGGATAATTTCGACGAAGTGATGGAAGGCATGGCGCCGCGGGCGGTCTACCGGGTACCGAACAAGCTGACGGAAGAGGGCGGTGAGTTCGGGGTCGAGTTGAAGTTCAAGTCCATGGAAGATTTCCGTCCGGAAGCGGTGGTTGAACAGGTGGAACCACTGCGCCGTCTACTGGAGTCCCGCACCAAACTGGCGGACCTGCGCAATAAACTGATCGGCAACGAAAAGCTGGAGGACCTGCTTTCCGACGTGCTGAAAAACACCGAGCAACTGAAGGCGCTGCGAGAAGACAGCGGCACCGACGACGATCAGGAGTGATGACCATGGGAAAAGAGGTGGCAAGCACTAACGAGGCGGGAGCGGTAACCGAAACCGAAGGTCTTCTCGACCAGATCGTCGAAGAGAGCCGGGTGGCGAAGTCCGATGAGGAGCATCGCCGGGCCAAGGATATCATCTCCGAACTGGCGAAAGAGGTTATGGAAGGCACCGTGGTGGTGTCCGACAACCTCAACATGACGCTGGATGCCCGTATCGCCGAACTGGATCGCCTGATCTCCGAGCAATTGAGCGCGGTAATGCACGCACCGGAATTTCAGGATCTCGAGAGTACCTGGCGCGGTCTGCACTATCTTTGCGAACATACCTCCACCGGCTCGATGATGAAGATCAAGGCGTTCAACGCCAAGAAACAGGATCTGATTCGCGACTTCAATTCCGCCATTGACTTTGATCAGAGTGCTCTGTTCAAGAAAGTCTATGAAGAGGAATTCGGCACCTTTGGTGGCGCCCCGTTCGGGACCCTGATCGGCGACTACACCATTGGCCGACAGCCTCAGGATATGTACTTCGTGGAGCAGATGTCCCATGTGGCCGCGGCAGCCCATGCGCCGTTTATTACCGCGGCTTCGGAGGACATGCTGGGATTGGAAAGTTTCACCGATCTGGGCAAACCGCGGGATCTTGCCAAAGTATTCGACACGGTGGAATACGCCAAATGGCGCTCTTTCCGTGACGGAGAAGACAGCCGCTATGTGGGGCTGACGCTGCCGCGCTTTCTTGGCCGTTTGCCCTACAATCCGAAAGACGGCACCACCGTGGAAGGCTTCAATTTCGTGGAAGATGTGGATGGCGCGGATCACAGCAAATACCTGTGGTGTAACACCGCCTATGCCATGGCCACCCGACTGACCGCGGCATTCGAGGACTTTGGTTGGTGTGCGGCCATTCGTGGCGTCGAAGGCGGCGGTCTGGTGGAAGATCTGCCGACCCATACCTTCCGCACCGACGATGGTGAGGTGGCTCTCAAGTGCCCCACCGAAGTGGCGATTACCGATCGCCGTGAGAAGGAATTGAGCGATCTTGGTTTTATTCCTTTGGTGCATTGCAAGAACACGGACTATGCCGCCTTCTTCGGCGCTCAGTCAGCGCAGAAGCCGAAGAAGTACAACACCGACGCCGCCAATGCCAACGCCATTCTTTCCGCGCAGCTCCAATATATGTTCGCGGTATCCCGCATCGCCCACTATCTCAAGGCGATGATGAGAGAGAAGATCGGCAGCTTCGCCTCCGCCGGCAACGTGGAAGAATTTCTTAACCGCTGGATTTCCCAGTACGTGCTCCTTGACGACAACGCCACTCAGGAAGCCAAAGCCCAGTACCCGCTGCGCGAAGCATCCATCCAGGTCTCGGAAGTGCCCGGCAAGCCGGGCTCCTACAGGGCAGTCGCGTTCATCAGGCCGCATTTCCAGCTTGATGAACTGTCTGTATCGCTGCGGCTGGTGGCGGAGCTCCCGGCTTCCGCCAAAAAGTCATAGCGATTTCACGGGGTCCGGCGTGGCGGGGTGCCGTTGCCGGACCGATTAATGAGTTGCCAAAGAAGGGGCAACGGAAATGGGCGGCATGGCGTCGTCTAGACCGCATGAAGGAAGGAACTTGACATGCAACATGCATTTTTAAACATCGATTCCATTAAAGGCGAATCCAATGATGATAAGCATCCAGGATGGATCGAGATTCAATCGTTTTCGCAGGACATCCTGCAACCGCGTGCTCCCACCGCGTCCAGCTCTGGTGGCCAAACCGCGGAGCGGGTGAGCTTCGGCCCGATCGAAGTGGTCAAATCCATCGACCTGTCCAGCACCGTGCTGTGCCAGGCTTGTGCCAACGGGACCACTTTTGCCAAGGCCGAGATCGATTTCATGCGTGCCGACAAGGACGGCAACGCCATCAACTACTACAAGGTCGAGCTCAAGAATGTCCTTGTACACCGGGTGACCACCACCATCGGTGAAGATGGCTTGCCCCAGGAAGTGGTACTGCTCAGCTTTGCCGCCATCCGCTGGACCTATAACCAGCAGAAACCGGAAGGCGGAATTGGTGGTAAGACCATGGGCCAGTGGAACCTCAACAAAAACGCTCCTCAATTCTGATGGGCGGTGGTGGCGTCCGGCCGGGCGCCACCGCACTTTTGGCCGCACCGAACCAGGGAGTGGGCGGTGAGACTGGCGCAATCCCGATAATGTCATGCAGTCAGGGCGAATAAGGTGATGAGCGTGAAACGATGGGATAAGGGACTGGAACCCAGCCTGCTCGACAAATTGTTTGATGACGCGCCGAAACAGCCGGGCGACCAGAACATCTTTAAAGCGTCTTCGTTGGGACAGTACAAGGAAACCGTGGCGAGAGACCTGGAAGGTCTGCTCAATAGCCGCATGGCGTTATCGGAAACCCTGTTCGATGCCTTTCCGCAATGCCGGAAATCCCTGATGGTTTATGGGTTGCGAGACTTTTCCGCCATGAGTTTGGTCAACGCCTATGACCGCGCGCTGATCTGCCGCTCTCTGGAGGACGCGATTTCCCGTCACGAGCCCCGGTTGCACGATGTCACCGTTACCCTGGATGAAGGCAATGCACCTGGTGGCGGACTCCACTTTACCATTCACGCCTTGCTGGATATCCGTCCCGCGCGGGAGCCTGTCAGCTTCGATGCGATGTTGCAGCCCTCGACGCTGCAGTACTCGGTGAGCGGATTCCGTCGTAACGCCAGAGTGTCCTGAACATGCGTGATCTGCTTCCTTATTACGAACGGGAACTCGGCTTTCTGCGCCGGTATGGCAAGGAGTTCGCCGAGCGTTATCCCAAGATTGCCAGCCGTCTGCTGCTGTCGGCGGACGTCAGTGAAGACCCCCATGTGGAACGGCTGATCGAGTCGTTCGCATTATTGAGCGCGCGTATTTCAAAAAAGCTGGATGACGACTTCCCGGAATTCACCGATGCGCTGCTTGAAGTTCTGTATCCTCATTACCTGCGTCCATTCCCATCGTGCTCGATTGCCCGGTTTGATGTGGGGAATGCTCTGTCGACACTCAGCGAGCCACTACGCATTCCGCGCGGCACGGCGTTGCGTTCGCGGCCGGTACGAGGGGTAAATTGCCGCTTTCGCACCGCTTATGATGTCACGCTGGTGCCAATTGTTCTCACCGAGGCCACCTACCGCCCGGTAATGCGGGCCCCCATGGCGATGGGTGGCGTTGGCGCGGGGCAGGGGCAACTTTCTCTACGATTCGAGCTGGCCTCCACGCAATTGTCGTTCGCCACTCTTGGCGTTGATACCCTGAGACTGTTCACCGACGGCGAGCCTTCCTTCTGTGCCGCCCTTCGCGACGCGCTTGCCTATGGCATAGGCGCCACTTACGTGGAAGCGGATGACAGCGGGCGGTGGCTCGCGGTGGATCAGACACCGATACGGCAGGTTGGATTCGACGACGAGGAATCGTTGATTGATTATCCGAGTCGCTCCCACCCGGCGTATCGTCTGCTGACTGAACTGTTTGCCTTTCCGGAAAAATTCGGTTTCTTCGACCTTGATATAAAAACATTGTCGTCCACGGCATCCGGTAGCTTCACCGTCCATTTCGCGTTGAATGCGCCACACACCGACGGTGAGCAGCAGCAGTTACTTGAAGGCCTCGGCAAGGACAATGTGCTTTTGGGATGTTCACCGGTGGTGAATCTGTTCCGGCAACGGGGTGAGCCGATCCACGTGCATGAACGCCAGGCCAGCTATCCGGTGGTGGCCGACGCCCGTAATGCCTTTGCTCACGAGATTTACTCCATCGACACGGTAAAGCGGGTGCGGCAGACGCCGTTGGGCGAGGATATCCAGACATTCCGCCCGTTCTATTCCCTGCACCATGGCGAGGATGGCGGTGGTGAGGGGCTTTACTGGACCGCCAGACGGGATGAGGAACTGGCCGAGCAGAGTCCCGGCTACGAAACCGAAATCACCTTCGTCGATCTGCGTTTCAACCCGACCGTGCCCAAGACGGATGTGGTGGGGCTGGACCTGACCTGCACCAACCGGGATCTGCCCAGCCACCTGGCCTACGGCGTCAGCGGTGGTGATCTGACCATGGAAACCGACACTTCGGTGAAAAGCATCACCATGTTGCGCAAGCCCTCGCGCCCGCGCCGTTTCATCGGCGGCAGAAACGCGCATTGGCGGTTGATCTCCCATTTATCCCTCAATCATCTTTCGATCGCTGGCAGCGGCCTGCCAGCGTTGAAAGAGATGCTGTCACTTTACGATCTGTCCTCGGCGGCGGTGGCTCGGCGCCAGATTGAAGGGCTGGTCGAAGTGCAGCACCGCCCGGTTACCAGCTGGTTACCGGGCCGGCCTTTCGCGGCGGTGGCAAGAGGCGTGGAAATCAATCTCACCATCGACGAGAGCAGTTTCGTCGGCACCGGGCTGTCGGCTTTCGTGGCTGCCCTGGACCGTTTCTTTGGCCTTTATGTCCATGCCAACAGCTTCACCCAGTTGAATATCCTTTCCCGCCAAAGCAATGAGGTACTGATTCAATGCCCTCCCCGAAGCGGCGAATCGACGCTGGTATAGCCCAGCAGTTGCTCAGTGAGCCTCACCGTTTTGGGTTTTTCCAGTCGGTGCGGATCATCGAGCAGCTGTTCAAGCGCCAAACGCGCAGTGCCGATGACGACGCGGTGGCCCGGCATATGCGCTTTGGCAGCAGCCTGTCTCTGGGCTTTCCGGCCAGTGAACTGGAGAAGCTGGAGGCCTGGTCGGAGGAGGGGGAGCGACTGGATCGGCCCGGGGCGGTGGATTACACCCTGACCATGGAAAAACTGGGCAAAGTCCAGATGACGCCAAGTTTCATGGGCCTGCTTGGCGTCAAGGGCGCCTTGCCCTGGCATTATGGTGAATGGCTGCATGAGCGGGAGATCTTTCAGCGAGACCGGGCCGCCCGCGCCTTTCTTGATATTTTTACCAACCGGGCGGTGGCGCTGCATTACGGGGCCTGGAAGAAGTACCGGCTGGCGATTCAGTATGAGCTGGATCAGCGAGAGCGCTTCTTGCCATTACTATTGTCGCTGGCCGGCGTGGGCGTACCCGGGCTGCGAGACCGGTTGAATGAGGCTCCGGGCGCGATTCCGGATCAGGCGGTGGCCTTCCATGCCGCCACGGTGGGGCAACGGCCGGTGGCAGCGGTGCAGATGCAGCGTTTGCTGACCGATTACTTCCAGGTGCCGGTCAAAGTAGAGCAGTTCGTTGGCGCCTGGTATGAGATTCCCGAGCAACAGCGTACCTGTCTGGGCGCAAGTAACGCCCGGCTGGGTGTCAGCGCCGTGGCCGGCGAGCGGGTCTGGCAACGGGATCTCAGGATGCGTTTGGTGGTAGGGCCGCTGGAGAAGGGAAGCTTTGATGCTTTCCTGCCCGGAGGCGAAGCCGCCCAGGCCTTGGAAAAATGGTTGACCATGCTGACCGGTGCCAGCCTCGAGTATGAAGTTCGCCTGGTGCTTAAAGCGGAAGAAATTAACGGATGCCTGCTGGGGGATCCGGAGCGGGGCGGGCGTCTTGGCTGGGACGGGTTCCTGTCCACACGCCAGGATGCCGGCATCCGCACGGATACGACTTACGGTATCCATACACTTCAATGAAGGATGCAACGATGACCGGCAAGGAGCGTAAGCCGCGCCATGAGCATTAACCTGAAAACACTGATCAGCAAACTCAACGACCGCTGCCGGCAGGCGGCGGAGAGAGCCGCCAGCCTGTGCATGGCCGCAGGGCACTATGAAGTCGACCTGGAACACCTGTTCGTGGCGTTGCTGGAGCAGCCTCGGAGCGATCTGGTTCTGGTGGCACGCCGTAGCGGCATAGCGCCGGATGCACTGGAACGAGACCTTCGCGTTGAAATGGAAAGACTCAAAACCGGTAATCAGCGCACCCCGGTGTTCTCTCCGCATCTGCCGACACTGTTCGAACATGCCTGGCTGCTGGCCTCGCTGGATTCCGGCACCACCCGTATCCGCAGCGGGCATCTATTGCTGGCGTTGTTGACGGAACCGGATCTGTCCCGCCTGGCGCAGCGCAGCTCCGCGTTATTTACCCGATTTGATCTTGAGCAGCTGAAGCACGACTTCGACAAAATGACGGAAGGGTCGGAGGAAGGGCATCGTGATGCACCTCTGACGGAAGACGCGCCCAGTGAGGAAGGAGAGGACAAAGCGCTTGGCAAGACGCCGGCTCTGGATCAGTTCACCCAGAATCTCACCGACCGGGCTCGGGAAGGCGCTATTGATCCGGTTATCGGCCGTGATGGTGAGATCCGCCAGTTGGTGGACATTCTAATGCGCCGGCGTCAGAACAACCCGATCCTCACCGGTGAGGCCGGGGTGGGTAAGACGGCGGTGGTGGAAGGGCTGGCACTGCGCATCGCCGCCGACGATGTGCCGGAACCCTTGAAAGGCGTGGCGCTGCATGTGCTTGATATGGGCTTGTTGCAAGCCGGCGCCAGCGTCAAAGGCGAGTTCGAGAACCGGCTCAAGACGGTGATTGACGAGGTCAAGAAAAGCGCCCACCCGATCATCCTGTTCATCGATGAAGCCCATACCCTGATCGGTGCCGGCGGTCAGGCTGGCCAGAACGACGCCGCCAATCTTCTGAAGCCGGCACTGGCCCGCGGCGAGCTGCGTACCATCGCCGCCACCACCTGGAGCGAGTACAAGCGTTACTTCGAAAAAGACGCGGCGCTGGCCCGGCGCTTCCAGGTCGTGAAGGTAGACGAGCCCAGCGAGGCTCTGGCCGCGGCCATGCTGCGTGCCATGGTGCCGCTGATGGAGCAGCATTTTGGCGTGCGCATCCTCGACGAAGCCGTTACCGAGGCGGTGAGATTGTCGCACCGCTACATCAGCGGGCGGCAACTGCCGGACAAGGCGGTATCGGTGTTGGATACCGCCTGCGCCAAGGTGGCGCTGGGGCAGGGCGCCACCCCCGCCGCTATCGAGGACGCCGACAAGCATTTGCAGCGCCTGGAGCAGGAAATCGCGGCTCTGTCCCGGGACGAACAGGCCGGGGCCTCCCATGGAGACCGCCTGGCGGATCTGCAAAGCGAGCGGGCGGAGACGCAGGACCGTATCGCTACCCTGAGGGAGCGCTTCGACCAGGAAGTGGCATTGGTACAGAGCATCCAGCGGCTACGGGACGGCCGGGAAGAAACGGCGGCCCCCGGCCAGACCGATTCTGGCCACAGCATCCCGGAGCTGTTGTCCCGGCTGCGGGAGGTACAAGGTGACGCGCCCATGGTACCTCTGCAAGCCGACGGCTCGGTGGTGGCGGAGATCGTTTCCAACTGGACGGGTATCCCGCTGGGCCGCATGGTCAAGGATGAGATTGCGACGATTTCCAATCTGTCCGCCCTGTTGGCGGAGCGCGTTACCGGGCAAAAACATGCGCTGGACGCCATCGCACAGCGAGTGCGTACCGCCACCGCCCGTTTGGAGGATCCGAACAAGCCCAGAGGTGTGTTTCTGTTCGTGGGCCCCTCCGGCGTGGGTAAAACCGAAACCGCGCTGGCATTGGCCGACATCCTCTACGGCGGCGAGCGCAAGCTGATCACCATCAATATGAGCGAGTACCAGGAAGCGCATACGGTTTCCGGCCTGAAAGGCTCGCCGCCCGGGTATGTAGGGTATGGCGAAGGCGGGGTGCTCACCGAAGCGGTGCGCCGCAATCCCTATAGTGTGGTGTTGCTGGACGAAGTGGAAAAAGCGCATCCGGATGTGCTGGAAATGTTCTTCCAGGTTTTCGACAAAGGGGTGATGGATGATGCCGAAGGGCGCGAAATCGATTTTCGCAACACCCTGATCATCCTCACTTCCAACGTGGGCTCCTCGCAAATCATGCAATCCTGTCTGAACCAGGAAGCTGACTCACTACCGGACCCGGACGCGCTCCATGATTTGCTGCGTCCAGCGCTCTACAAGGCTTTTAAACCCGCCTTTCTGGGGCGGCTCAAAGTAGTGCCGTACTATCCGATCAGCGATGACGTTCTGGCGCGTATCATCAAGATGAAACTGAACCGCATCGCACGGCGGGTAGCGGAGAACCATGGCGCCTTGTTCGAATGGGACGACGCCTTGGTTGAATCGGTGCTGGCCCGGTGCACCGAGGTGGACAGCGGTGCCCGCAATGTGGATCACATTCTCAACGGCACGCTTTTGCCGGAAATTGCCGAGTCCGTCCTCGCCGCCATGGCCGAGGGCGCTAAAATAGCCGGTATCCGGGTGACCGCGGATGATAACGGTGATTTTCAATACACGGTAACGCCGGAAGGGGTGCCGTCAACCGGAGCCGAGTCTCCACAAATCTTGTCCTTTCATCACAGGAGTGAATCATGAGCGTCTACGGAGTGGATCAGGAAAAAGCCATCACCAACTGCGACGCGGGCCCGAGCGTCGGCCGGAAGAGACCGTTGGATGAGGTGCGCCGCTGGCATCGCGTGGCCCCGGGGCATGTGGTCGAGTTACTGGTGGAATCCCCCATCGAACAGCGTCATCAGGCGCGTCAGCTGCTCGGCATGATGGAGCATATGCCGTGGCGGATTCAGGCGCCGGCACAGGCTCAGGATCGGGCCGGGCGTCTGGTCAGCAACGTAAGACTGATCGTGTTGACGATCGCCGGTCGCAATCACCAGCTCCATTGTTCCGAGTCGCCTTCGCTTCAGTTGGAGCGGATCTCCGCGTAGCCGGGCGCTGATAGCGCTGCCTTACGTGGAGTGAAGCAACGGGAAAATCGATCAGGGACCGCTGACATGGATGTGATTGCCAGTCTGATGAGTGCGTTGTCCGCGCCGGGGCAGGGAGCCCGTTTATTGCAGCTCCACACTCCGCTGGGGCCGGACGTTCTAGTACCGGAGAATTGCCACGGCATCGAGGCGGTTTCCGGCGCCGGTGTCGACGCCGGCGCCGGCTTTCGTTTTGATATTACGGCACTGTCGGTGGATGCCCGCCTGCAAGCGGACGACTTGCTCGGGCAGCCGGTTCTGCTCACCTTGCTTACCGCGGACTCACGGACGGATCGCCGCCCTTTCCATGGCCATGTCACCCATTTCGAGTATCTGGAGAGCAACGGCGGACTGGCCCGATATGCGTTGGTGATCGAGCCGTGGACAGCGTTCCTGCAACAGTGGGTGGACAGCCATGTCTATCAGGACATGACTGTCATGGAAGCCCTCGACACCTTGTTCGGGCGACTGGCAGCCCGTGGCGGCGTGGTCGCGCCTCGCTGGCGATGGGACTTGGCGGACAACGCGCTTTACCTCCGGCACAGCCTCGCCGCGCAACTGGAGGAAGATGGTCTGGCGTTCATGACCCGGATCCTGTCGGAGCAGGGGCTGTTTTTCTGGTTCGAGCATCAGGGGAATATGCAGGGTGAGGAAGAAGGTCAGAGCACGCCCAAGGAGGCCGGCGAATTCCAGGTGCCGGGCAGCCATACACTGGTGATCGCCGATTATAACAGCGCTTTCTCGGATCTAGGCGGGATCCGTTATCACCGCAGTGATGTCACCGAGCAGGAAGACGCCATCCAGCAATGGCGGCCGGGACGCCGCGCCCATGCCGCTGGCGTCCGCCGGGCCACCTGGGATTACCGATCGCTGAAAACCCTGTCCTCGCAACAAAGCAGTGCGGATATGGCCTGGTCACGGGCGGAGGATGACGACAGCCCCACGGCCTATGCCTGGCACAATCAGGCGGAAACTGAATGGCGCGGCCGTCGGCACATTGAAGTTCTGGAAGCGGCTGGGAAACGGGTGGAAGGAAATGGAACCTGGCGGCGGTTGCGTCCCGGCGGGCAATTCCAGCTTCACCAGCACCCCGGATACGCAGAGGATGCCACCTTTCTCTGCCTGGCGGCGACACACGATGCCCGCAACAATTTAAGCTCGGATCTGATGGCGCAAGCCGATCAGCGTTTCGAGATGCCACGGCCTGGCTTTCCTGATGCGCCAGAGCCTCTCGGTGACGACGCCTTACCGTCTCTGGATAGCGCTCCAGAGTCTGATTTTTATCGCAACGGTTTCGTTGCTCTACAAGTGGATACGCCGTTTCGTCCCATGGATACCACGTCACGCCATGGGCAGTCCCGGATCCGTGGCCGGGGCCTGCACAGTGCGGTGGTAACCGCGGACAATACACCGGTGCACACCGACCGTGATCATCGCATCAAGATGCAATACCCCTGGCAACGGGGCGAAGGCGCCAGTAGTGGGGAATCCCATCCTGAAAGCGGCATCGACAACGCTCCGGCCAGCGCGGGCGCCTGGACCTGGGTGCGCACGCTGACGCCATGGGCTGGCGAGGATTGGGGCGGTGTCGCCGTGCCCCGAACCGGGCAGGAAAGTCTCACCCTGTTTTTGGAAGGCCAGCCGGAAAGGCCCGTTGCCATCGGTACCGTTTTCAACGGTCAGGGCAACGACGAAGCCCAGCATAATCAGGTGGGTGGCGGTCACGCCCGGGCCACCGGTAATGCCGCCCCCTGGTTCAATGGCAACGATCATAAAGCGGTCTACACCGGCCTGAAGAGCCAGGCACTCTCCGCCAGCCAGCAAGGTAACAGCGGCCACCAATGGATACTGATGGACAGTAGCGAGGGGCAGTCCCGTGCCGAAGCCGGCAGCACCCAACATCAGAGCCGTTTGAGCCTGGGCCACCTGAAAGGCGGGAAAGACAACCTGCGGCAAGGAGAAAGAGGTTTTGGCGCCGACTTGAGCACCGTATCCAGCGGCGCCCTTCGGGCTGGACAAGGTGTCCTGCTCAGCACGGAGGCGGGGCAATGGCAAATGAGCACCGATGGCGCCCAGGCGCGGCTGCAGGGTAATGCGGACCTGCTGAAAACCCTCAATGACGCCGCACGCAACCAGAACGCCGGGCAGACAGGCGAAGCCGACGAATTGCCTTCCCAGCAATCATTGCGCCACGTATTAACCACGCTGAAAGACACCCGTTCCGGCTCTGGAGGGGAGCAGGGCGGTGCCGGCTCACCGCCCGGCTGGTCCCGTCCGCTGATCGTCGCCACCAGCCCGGATGGGCTGGCCAGCATTACCCAGCAGGCACAGACCTGGGTAGCGGGTACCACCACCACGCTGGTCAGCGGCGCGGACATCAACTGGATGAGCAAGAACCGCACGGTAATGACCGTGAGCGGCGGGCTGAGCCTCTACAACAACGGCGCCGCTCCGGCCAGCGGCAAACCCAACCAGGAAAGCGGAATTCAACTGCACGCCGCCCAAGGCAAAGTCAGCGCCCGGGCCCCGAAACAGCCCGTGACCCTCGCCGCCGCCCAGGACGTCGCCCTGGCCAGCACCAACAGCCAGGCCATCCTGGCCGCCCCCAACCAGCCCCTCCTGCTCGCCTCAGGCGGCGCCTATCTTAAACTCGATGGCGGCAACATCGAGCTGGGTGCTCCGGGAGGGGTGCATCTGCAAGCAGCGATGAAGCAGTTTGTTGGGCCGGCAAGCGCTTCGGCGCAGGCCGCGCCCTTGAGTGCGGGCAATTTAAAAGCTTGCCCGGAAGGCGATGCGCAGGCGGCGGCCGGCGGTGCGGCGTTTCTCATGGAATCTTCTTCCGCCGGGATTACAGAGTTCGATGAAGCCTTCGTTCTACGCTCCAAAAAGACGGGACAGCCCCTGGCGAACCGAGCCTATCGTGTTATCCGCGCGGATGGTTCGGTAGAGGAGGGGATAACCGATGAGAACGGTTCAACCCATATCGTGGTCACCGGTGACTCTGAAGATCTGCAGATTGAAGTTGGGGGAAGGCAGGCATGACAACCTTTTCGCTCTTGGGAGGTTCCCAAACTTCGCCTATCGAAAACCGGGAACGCAAGATCATCGAAGTGGATGATCCCGAGCTGAATGTTTGCCTCTACGTAATGGACGCCGGCACCAAGCAGGACGCGTTACCCTACGTGGCTTATTCCCCGGTTGATCCCTCCTCCTCGCCCGGGGAAAACGCCGCACTGTGCTTGCGGGCATTGGAGCCGGAAGAGAGTGCGACCATCGAATTCGACCTACTGGGAGAGGACCGATCACCTGAACTGGACGAGTCCATGGACCGTGCGGAAATCCATTGGCGGGTCGTGGATACGGACGATGACGGCATCATCGGTGAGGGCGACTTCGCCGCAGGTTTGGCGTCATTGGATCTGTCCTTGAAACAAGGAGGCGAAGTGTCTCCGGAACGAATATTTGAGGTGCAGATCGGCCCCGCGGGCGCGGAACCCTTTGAAGTTGTACAGAGTGCGCAAGTGCACTTGTTGCGGGACCGGTTATCCTGGTGGTTCGAACCGTGCTCAATTGATTTCGGGTGGCGTCCGTCACAACCGGAGATGCGCAAGGATACAGGAGAGTACCGGCACCCTCAGAGAACTGCCTATACCCGCGAAGCATTGCAGTCCATCTATGCGTTCCTTGCCATGGAAGACAAAGGAATATTCCCGAAAGGCTCCTGGTTGAAACCTTCAGTGACCTGCTTCGGGGAATTCAATGAGAAGCTCAAAGAAGCACACGGTGCTGATCTCATGGACCTCAACACTGTCGAGCGCCTTGATTTGACCAGTGTCGTTTCTTTGAATTCTCAGAATGAGAGAATTAATGCTCTCGGATACACGCTGACGAAACAAAGCGCTTACCACAACCTGGACCCCAATCCCGCATTTAAAGTGAGGGCTAAGAGAGAAAGGGTGAACTGGGTCATGGAGGCGGTGGAGAACATCGGTGATACGAGACTGCCTCTGGCGGTGCTGTTGGCCAAATGGCAGACGGAAGGGTCACTGAAGGTCAATGGGAGTGACAGTATTGTCGAGCAATACAGCAGCGAATGGCTTCGCGACCCTGAAAGCGGCTTCGATCCCAAAGGCGGTTGGAGTTCGTCGACGGGAGCAAAGCTGTATTACGCCTACGCAACAGCGTGGTCGGGGCTGGGTGCGGATTTTTTGACTACGCATATAAAAGGGGAAAACGACAATCGTTTGATTCTCAACGATTTCGATAACTCCTATCAGCACTTTATTTCCCAGGCCGACCGGTTTGGGGGGCGTGGGTTTGGTGCATCGATACTGGGTGATCTCGATGTCACCTTAGCGGAGAAGTCCTGGGGTAGCTATTATATGGTGACCGGGAACGCCGCTTTTTTCACCAAAATGCTGGAGATGGCGGGCAGATTCTTTCTGTCTGAGTGGAAAGAGTATGGTGCCGATATCACCTATATGGCTTACAACGTCGGCGGATCGACATACGGCAAGGTGCTCAATGCTTACAACTCGGGAAAATACCTTGAGCGAACCCGGCTGAGCTTCGTTGACTGGGTGATGCACTATGAAATTCGAGACAATGAATGGAAGAAGCCTAGGCGAAACGCTCTGCGATTTCATTTCTACCGCAAGGTATTTGAAGGGGAGAACATCTGATGGCTTCGCTGATAAGGTCGAATCCGTTCGTCGCCACCGCAGGCCTGTTGATATTCTCGCTTTCCAGCCCGGCACATAGCCAATGTCCTCTCCTTGGAGAGGCCCGCCAGTTTGAGCCGACCCTCTCAGCGCCCCCGTGGGAAGAGCCGGTAGCAAAAGCGGATTTACCTTGGTTCAAAGCGCATGCCTCTGAAACCCGAATTATCAGCGGCACCTCCGAAACCGGCGGCAAGGAAGTCACCATTGAGTATCAAGGCGGGCACTTGCTGCTTGATGAAGGCCCTCCCTCCTATCAGGTCCAGGTTCAATCCATTGCGGGGCCTTTGCTATTCAGCCGGGACTCTGATGGTCGCAGCCGGGTCCGAATTCGCAATGTGGAGCGGCTGGTCAGTCACGACGATGGCTCCTTGTCACTGGATCGCCTGGCCGAAGTGAGCACACCGGAATGGTCGGAGTGTGGATTTGTCCTTGATGGCAACGAGAACCCGACGGAACGAGTTGGCATCATACTGCCGGACCTCCACCTTCTGACGGATGGGGATCGCTCTCAATACAGCCTGCTTATCCGGGAGAAGGAGGCAGCAACTCGTCTGCCCGTTCCTTTTGAGCAATGGAGAAACGTGCCGGTGCAGCAGTTGGAAGAGCACGCCATTGTGTTCATGGCTCCGGAGAACCTGGATAGAAGCAGGGTGCGGGTGGTTTGGCTCCACCTGGACAGCAAGGGAACAATTGAGTCGCGGGCAAGCGGACAATGAGAAGGGCAGGGAGCCCGGCCCAGCCGGGAAGACGAAATCATGACGGAGTAGCTTCGTTATTGACGCGGGCGGCCCAATCGAGTGCCGGCGCCTATCTACTGGTTGACCCCTTTCTGGCCACGTGGCGCCAGGCCCGGGATCGTTTGCGGATTCCGGTTTCAAACGACGTGACCGTGGTAAAAGTTGGCTATGCGGGGATTACTGACGACCACTGTCCCCATCTGATCCGATGGAAAAGCACGGATGATACTTGGTTGCGGCACTCGATGATGCTCGCCGATGAAGAGCAAGCCGATGGCGGCCAGGAATCCGTAAAGGGATTGATGATATCCGGTTGGCTTTTTTCCGATGAGGCACCCGCCACCATCGCCCACCATCTTGCCCGGATTTCCACGCTGCGCCATCCGAAAGCGGGCCGGTGTTATCTGCGGTGGGCGGATCGACGGGTGTTGGAGTGGATGTGGCCCAGTTTTTCCTCCTGTCAGCGTCGCCGATTGCTGGGCCCGATCAACGCCTGGTACACCCTGAACCGCCGGGGAGGCCTGATTGAGTATCAGACGCCCAAAGAGGAACGAGAACCTGAAGAACACTTTTTGTCCCCTTTGACGGTGGAACAATGGAGGAGGGCGGAGCAGGGGCAATTGGTGCAGACGTTGTTGAGGGGCTGGGCCGGCGGTAACACCGAAGCCTTGCCTGAGGACTATTTGCTCCAAGCCGGCAATGCTATCCAAGGTGCCCTGACATTGGGCCTGAGCCGCCAACGGGACGTTCTGTTGCTCGCGGGATACACTCTGCAAGTACACCCTCGGCTGGCGGAACATCCCAGTGTCATCGAAGTGGTACAGCGGTCCCGCAAAACGGGCGTCCCTCTGCAGGCAGCCCTACAGGAAATTGAGGACCCTTCCGGTTGGGAACGTATCCGCAAGGAACTTAGTGAACACGCTCCCAGGCAGGGAGCAGCGATTGACAGAAGGGAATCTGCAACATGACCACATCCCCCTCCGCTTTAGGCACGTACACTCAAAAAGCCATTGCCATAGCCGCGGGAAGCGGTGAAAGCGAGGCTCAGGGCTGCCCTTCCTGCGTCAAGGCGGGGCTTCCCGTGTTGCTGACAAGGCCCGGCCTGGCCGACAAGCAATATGCTCTGCAAAAGCGCCGAGCGGTGGCGCCTCTTCTACCTGGGGTGGCGGACCCTGCCTTGCGTCATGCTGGCTATGTGATGCGTACATTGCGCAAGGGCTACCTGTTTGCCTACTACGAGGAACCCCATACTCCGCAGATCACGCAGCAGCAAGGCTGGCAGGCCTTTCGGGTGGATGATGGTGGTTTCATGTCGCCCCATGCCATTGACGATTTGCCGTTGGATGGCCAGGAACAGGACACGACTTTCAGTTGCGAGCGGGTGGCCGGTTACGCATCGGCCATGCTGTTCGTCATCCCGGATGCCAAGAACACCGGCAGGGTCTGGGTCGGTTTCAGTGATCACCCATGGAGTGAGAAGGTTCGCGAAAGCTATGCCGGGAGCGAGTCCCTGCGTCAGGAAAGAATGGTATGCATTAACGCCCGGGAGGCCAGCTGCGAGCGAGCTGTGCCGCTTACCACCACCAATCTTGAATCCACGGTGGCGGATTATGACCCGGAGCGTCCCTTCGAAGCGTTGCGCGGCTCCCCCTTTCCTCCCTTGGTGCCGTCCGGCGGCTTCCTCGGTATCGGAAGAACACTGCCGTTCCTGGAGTCCATCCAGTTACCCGTGCGGGAAGAACGGGCGTCTGACGTCCTCGAACAAGCCGGAGTGATCCTTGGCCGGGATGGCAATCAGTTCAGCCCCGCCGACGTAAAAATTGTCAGTCTGCCGGATCCAGTGGGCGTCACGTTCGAGGCGGCCCAGCGCCGGATCACACTGTGCAACACCGCGGCGGAATGGGTAAATCAGCAGGCCAACGGCGATACCGGAAAAGCGCACTGGATGCTGACCTCGGCAATGAGCGTCGAGGGGCTGCTCATTGAGCTGGACCGCTCTGCGGAGAGTCGGAAGGCGGGCTTCAATACCCAATATCCGGAATTCAATGCGCAGAGGGAAGGCCGCGGCCCTGGCATAAGAATGACCCATGAGGAATTCCGGCGGAAGCAAGAATCCGGCGAGCTTCCTCCAGAAGCCACGTTCGACCTGGTGGTGCCTTACACTGGCATGTCCAGCCAGGAACTGGAGGATTACCGGAACAACATCAGCACGGTACGCCTCCCCACCAACAGCAGCATCGACCGTGAAACGGAAAGGCTCAAAAAGAATGTGCTCGACAAGCTGGAACCCGGGAATGGGGGGCAGCTCAAGTACAAGGAATTTCTCACCGCTTTCAACGACAAGGTGAAGGAGGACCAGCTCAGATTGGCGGAGCTGGAAGCCGACTATTTCGCCTGGCTGGATTGCACCGCCCGGAAGCAGGTGACTGCGAATGACTTCGACGAGGAATGCATCGTCGATGGCGTCTTTTATTGCGATTGCGTCAGCAAACTGACCTTTGCCGGGCACCTTACTGATAATGGCCTGGAATGGTACAAGAACTTTCTTACCGACGATCCGGAGGACAAGGAAAATCTGTTATTGAGGGCGTTGCTGGGCAACCAGAAAAGCGCCTTTGAGGAGTGGGTGGCGAAGAAAAAAGGCCCCTACGGACAGCTCAAGTCCATCATCGGCGAAGTGGAAAAGGCGCTAAAAGATGACCCGGAGGCGCTCGGCCCGCAAAGCCGGACCATTGCCCGATGGTTGCCGCACTTGAAAATTGGACTCACCGCCATGGTCAGCCCGGTGTTGACGGTCACCGGTGCCGTGGCCACGGGCTTAGCCAAACGGGATGAAATCACCGCCGCCTTCCGCGAGCAGTTGCGTAACCTGTCCGGAGTAATAGCCGCACGCAGCAGCGGCAACCAACTGCCAGCGCTGCTGAAAGTACAGATGTCATTGAGCGATGCCACGCGGTTCTGGAATCGGCAAATGGGTACTCTGCAAGGCGCCATGCGCACCTTTGCGGGGCAGGTGCGGGGCGACAAGGTACAAAGCCTGGTGCTGGGTGGCGCCATTGCCCTGGAGGCCCGTGGTGCCAGCGCAATGAGCGATGCTCTGGTGGATGTGTATCTGTGGGCCAGTGACGTGCCGGATGCGGTGGGCGATGCCCTGGACGGTGCCATGGACCTGCCATCCCGGGCGGCTTCCGGCGCCAGCGCCGGCGCGGCTGCCATGGCCCGAGCCGGCAACTATATCCTGAGACCGGCGGCGGCCAACTTGAACCAGGCCTGGCAGGGTGCCGCCCGCCTGGTGACCCGAACCCAACTTGATCGTCTGGCCCGCAATAGCGTGACTCTGGCCAGCAATGGCAGTGCCCTGCTGGCAGTGGGCTCCGGTGTGTTCTCCTCTCTGGCCCTGCTCGATGCCTGGGACAAATTCAAACATGGCAGTGCTGAGGAACGGCAGCAGGCTGGCACCAGCTTGCTGACTTCGGGATTGGGGCTTTCCGGTGCCTTTCTGGCTCTTGGCGCGGAGATGGCGGAGCAGGCCGCTAAGGAGGCTCTGAAGGCAAGCCTTAAAAAGGCAGCGGGGATAGTGGGGGCTGCTGCAGCACTTATAGATGGGGCTGCTTCTGTCGTGGGTGCTTTTGAGTCATCTGATCAAGGAGACTCGGATGTAGCTGCGGCGAAGTTTATTCAAGGAGTGTTCTTGATTGGTGCGGGTGTGGCGGGTATGGCCGCTGCTTTTGGACTAGGTAAAGTGGCTCTTCTTGGGCTATCTGTAACAGGATGGGGCTTAGTTCTCGTCGCCCTTGGTATTATCGCAGGATTTTTTGTTGCTGCTTTGCAGGATACCCCTACCGAAGAGTGGGCAGCCCGAAGTTTATGGGGAAAAGCCAAGGACAAGTGGGGAAGCTTTGAGCGCGAACAGGGACAATTAAATACTTTGATGTTGGGTATCCAGGTGGATTTTGATTTTCGCAGCCGCTTCACCAACATGAGTAACTACGGCCGCTCCCTGGCTCATCAGGTCAACCCACTCAATATGGTTCGCGATGCGGGCAAACTGATTCGAGGTGAACGGCCCGGCCCACAGATGATGCGCGAGGCCTGGGCCCGCATCGTCACCCCGCAAGCGCTGGAGAACCATCTATGCTGGCTGGTGCGGGTTATTGCCCGGCGCAAGGACGGTAAGGATGCGCTGGTGGCAAACTACAGCCATCGTCCCGGTGATGTCGTCTTGGTGGCGGCCCGGCGGGACACCTACGAGAACGACATGGAGAGCGTAAACCCAGATCAGGATGACAGTAAGCGGGAAGACGATTTCTGGACTGTGGAGCTTTCCGCCCAGTTGGATATTGAGGTCTACGAGGAGGCATGGGCCGAGGTATTGATCTACGGGGACCCAACGGCTTCAGAAGCTCCATTGGTCAACCACACACTGAGAGAGGAATAGCTGATTCCATGCCGGTAGACGATAAAGAACGTGGCATTCTGATTCCGGAATGGCGGAAAAAAGAGCCGGAGCTGACGTTTACGGAATCTCAACGTAAGCGGAATATCTATGCACGCAAGGCCCCGCTGAGGGTAATGCCCAATGATAAGAAACAATCCGTCCACTTGAAACCGGTCAGCTATAGAACGGTATTGCGGGTCCTGCCTGAGGCGATTGAAGTGGGAACCTCCATGGGGGAAGGCGTAGCCAAGTACCTAGGAGTCGGCGGCTTTCTGGTAATACTAGTGGCATTATTTATGGTTATCTATCCATGGTTCCGCAATGAGGAAGGTTTTCTATTGTATGGTTCTCTTTTTTTTGGAGTTATATTTCTTCTGATTGGGATAACGTTTGTCCGCCGAGCGTTTTTCAGTCCCTCCGATCATCCGACCTTATTCAATCGCAAGACCCGGCAGGTACATGTTATCCCGCTGAAGCCACTTAACTTCTTGAAATTTTGGGAAAAAGGCAAGCCTGGTAAGATGAAAACCTACTCCTGGGACAACGTTACCGCCCGCACCTACCGGCGTCTGGATGTGCCGGGTGGCACGGTGGCGCGCACGGAGACGGCCATGGAATTACTTTGCATGACCGAAGAAAACCCGAAAGTGGTGGATGAGATGGTTAGTCTGGGCATGACTGGGACCTGGAGTGACAATAATCAGGTGGCACTGTGGGAGCATATCCGTCGTTACATGGAGGAGGGTGGTCCGCCGCTGCAGCCGGGTGATCAGTTGCGTAAGATCAACCACGACAAACTACCGGAATTTCCACCAGAAGTGGTCGAGGCCGCCGGAGGTCCGGCGTTAACGGAAGAGGAACTGGCACAGTGGACACGGCCACAAGAGTAGCGTCAGTCGTCGTGGAGAGACAGCCGAACCATTGACTCGGCTTGGTATCCGACGGGATTTCCTGGTCAAGTCTCCAAAAGAGCGCAATGTGCGCCATCTCACATTTTCTTGCCCTTCCCATCACGGAACTCCGCTTAGGGTTTGGCCCTTTCGTCCTTTCTGTTAGCCTACGAATTTAGTCTTATTCCCGTTTTTGGGGGGGAATACAACAAAAGCGCCTGTAGGCACGCATGGGGACGCGTTAATGAGGTGGTTTCAGAATCTGTCCGTCCGGCTGAAGATTCTCGCCGTGGCGGTTTTGGGGATTGTGCTTTTTCTCGCTTACTTTTTGTACAGTTATTATATCGCCGCGACCAATATCGACCACTTGAGCCGCATCGAGAACCATGATTTCCCGGTGCTGGAGCTGGTGAACGCCAACAATCTCGAGTTCGTGGGGATCGCCGACGCCTACAGTACGGCCATCGCCCAGATCGACGAGCGGCCGCTGGATGAGGCCAGGGTGCGCTCGGACCAGTTTCTGGAACGGCTTGGCGATATCGATCGGCTGGATCCGGCGTTGACGGACGATGTGGACAGAATCCGCATGTCCTTCATCGATTATCTGAATGAAGCGAATGGTCTCGCTCAGGCGCTGATCGAAGACCCCATGACCCTGGTGAACAGCTACGCCTGGCTGGATCGGGTGGAGTTGCTGGAGCGCCAGCTCAAGCAGGTGCAGGACGAGTTCCAGGCGAAGCGCTACGAGGCTTTCCGGGATACGCTGCTGCGCAGCCGTGAGGATAACCGCAGCACGCAGATGATCGGTCTGGCGCTGGGTGTGATGGCCTTTACCCTGCTGGGTTGGATCGCTCTGAGGGTGACACGCTCCATCACACGGCCATTGGAGGATGCGGTGGGTGCCGCGGACAGTATCGCCAATGGCAACTGGGACACCGCCATCCAGAGCGAAAGCCGGGATGAGACCGGTCACTTGATCCGTGCCATCCGCAAGATGCGGGACACCATAAAGCACCGCATCGAGGACGAAAAACGCCAGGAACAGATCAAAACCCGGCTCTCCCAACTGGGGGATCTGATGCGTGGCGACATGGCCATCGACAAGCTCGGCAGAAATCTGCTGGGCTATGTAATTCCCACTTCAAACGCTCAGATCGGTGCCTTTTATACCTTCGATGTGGAGCGCGAGCGCCTGTACATGCGGGCGGCCTATGCCATGCAGCGCCGCAAGCATCTGGCCAATGATTTTGCTTTGGGTGAGTCACTGGTGGGGCAATGCGGGCTCGAAGGCAAGCCGATCATTCTTGAGGAGGTTCCCGAGGATTACATCCTGGTGTCCTCGGGCACCGGTAACGCGGTGCCCCGTAATCTGATGGTGATTCCCATCTTCCATGAGGAAGAACTCAAGGGGGTGCTTGAGATCGGCTCGTTCCGGCGCTTCGGAGAGGATGACCTGACTTTCCTCGAACAGGGAGTGGAACTGATCGGGGTGGCGCTGCATAGCGCGCAGAGCCGGCTGCGTTTGGGGGAAATGCTGACCCGTACTCAGGAGCAGGCCAAGGAATTGAGCCTGCAGAAGGAGGAGATGGCCCGGGCCAACCAGGATCTGGAACGCCAGGCTTCCGAGCTGGCGGCGTCCGAATCGCGCCTGCAGCAGCAGCAGGAAGAGCTCAAGGCCATCAACGAGGAGCTGGAGTCGCAAACCCAGGCATTACGGGCGTCGGAGGAGTCGCTGCAGGCGCAGCAGGAAGAACTGCGGGTGACCAATGAGGAACTGGAAGCCCAGGCGCGCATGCTCAGTGAGCAAAAGGGGGAGATGTCGCGCAAGAATACCGAGTTGGAGACACTCCATGAGGAGCTGGAGGACAAGGTCAAGGAGTTGGAGCTGTCGTCCAAGTACAAGTCCGAGTTTCTCTCCACCATGTCCCACGAGTTGCGTACACCGCTGAACTCGATTCTGATTCTGTCCAACGCCCTGGGGCAGAACAAGAAAGGCAATCTGGACGAGAAGCAGGTGGAGCACGCCCAGGTGATTCATTCCGCCGGCTCGGATCTGCTGTCTCTGATCAACGACATCCTCGATATCTCCAAGATCGAGGAAGGCAAGATGGACGTGGTCATCGATGAGATCACGCCTCAGGACGTCTCTGATTACTTCCAGCGTCATTTCACCCATGTGGCTGAAAACAAGGGTGTGGGCTTCAATGTGGTGATTGAGGAGGGCGTGCCGTTGCATTTTTATACCGACAAGCAGCGGCTGGAACAGATCGTCAAGAATTTGCTCTCCAATGCTCTCAAATTCACTGACGAGGGCAGCGTGACATTGACCATTGCCCGGCCGGCCGAGGATGAGCGCATTCCCGGGAGGGTCCTGGAACGCGACAGCACCTTGTGCTTTGCCGTCACCGATACCGGTGTGGGTATTGCCGAGGATAAGCAGAAGCTGATCTTCGAAGCCTTCCAGCAGGCCGATGGCACCACCAGCCGCAAGTATGGCGGCACCGGACTGGGGCTGACCATTTCCAGGGAACTGGCCCGTCTGCTGGGCGGGGAAATCGGCCTGCGCAGTGATGGTCTGGGGCAGGGCGCGACGTTCACGCTGTACTTGCCGGAAGGCGAGGCGCTGGGAGCCGAGGCCGCATTGGAGGAGAGCATGGACGTGGGCGCCAACGCCGAAGCGCACACTGCTCCCACCGCGCCCCTCGCCGTGGAGCCGTCAGCGGAAGAGTATGTGGTCCGTGAGAAGACCGTGCTGGTGGTGGAGGACGATCGTGAGTTCGCCAATGTGCTGGTGGATTTGGCCGCGGACTACGGGCTGGAGAGCCATATCTGTGTTGACGGCGAAAGCGGTCTGGAATACGCCAGCCGTTATCGTCCCAGTGCCATCATTCTGGACATCGGCCTGCCGGGTATCGACGGCTGGGAGGTGATGGAACGTCTCAAGGCGGATCCGCGTACCCAGGATATTCCTGTGCATTTCCTGTCCGGCAAGGATGAGCGTAAGAAAGCGCTGGACTTGGGCGCCATCGACTTCCTTACCAAGCCGGTCAGCCAGGAGCAGATGCTGTCCGCGTTCGGCACCATCGAGCAGGCCATCGAAAAGAATGTCCGCCGCTTGTTAGTGGTTGAAGACAGCGAGGCTCAGCACGCCAGCATCCGCGAGCTGTTCGACCAGAAGGGTGTTGAGATTACCGCGGTGACCAGCGGTGAGGAGGCTTTGTCGGCATTGGGAGAACGGGTCTATGACTGCATGATTCTGGATCTGACCCTGCCGGATATGACCGGCTTCGAATTGCTGGAGCGTCTGCACGAAGGCGACGAGAACGAGGCCCTGCCGGTGGTGATCTACACTGGCAAGGATCTGACCCGGGAAGAGGAGGCCAAGCTGCGCAAGTACGCGGACCGCATCATCCTCAAGACGGAGCGTTCCCACGAGCGGCTGCTTAATGAGGCCTCGCTGTTCCTGCACTGGCTGGAATCCACTCTGCCCAGCCATCGGCGCGGCAATCCGGAACTGATCGAGCACCGCGATGACATTTTCGAAGGCAAGCGGCTGCTGTTGGTGGACGACGATATGCGCAACATCTACGCACTGTCCGCCCAATTGGAGGAACTGGGCTTCGATATCGAGATCGCCAATAACGGCCGTGAAGCCATTGAAGCCCTGGAGGCATCCCCACAAACGGATATCGTGCTGATGGACATCATGATGCCGGAAATGGACGGCTATCAGGCGATGGGGCACATCCGGCAGCAGCCTCGGTTCGCCACGCTGCCGATCCTGGCTCTCACCGCCAAGGCGATGAAGGATGACCGGTCCAAATGTCTGGAGGCGGGTGCCAATGACTACTGCTCCAAACCCATCGACATGAGCAAGCTGACCTCGCTGATGCGGGTCTGGCTGCACCGCTAGGAGGCTCTCTCGTGCAGCAGTCCATGGACGTGATCGACGACGATCAGATTCAAATCGAGGATATCGAGATCCGCTTGCTGCTGGAGGCGATCTACCAGCTCTATGGCTATGATTTTCGCGCCTACAGCCGGGCCTCCATGCGCCGCCGGGTGATGCATCGCCTGACCATGTCCGGCTTCCCTTCGGTCATGCAAATGACCGAACGGGTGCTGCGGGATCGTCAGTTTTTCGTCACGCTGCTCAATGATCTGACCGTCAACGTGACGGAAATGTACCGGGATCCAGAGTTTTATCGCGCCTTCCGCGAGGAGGTAATCCCGGTATTGAAGACCTTTCCGTTCATCAAGATTTGGCACGCCGGCTGCTCCACCGGTGAGGAAATTTATTCCATGGCCATTCTGCTGGAGGAAGAGGGGCTGTACGACCGGGCCATGTTGTACGCCACCGACATTGACAAGAATGTACTGGTGGCGGCTAAGAAAGGGATCTATCCCATCGATGCCTTCAAGCAGTATACCGAGAACTACCGCCGGGCCGGTGGCCGCAAATCGCTGTCGGAGTACGCCACGGCGCGTTACGACAGCGTGATCATGGAGCAACGGCTAAAGCGCAATATCGTTTTTGCCGATCATGATCTGGCCACGGACCAGGTGTTCGGCGAGATGCACGTGATCTTGTGCCGGAATGTACTGATCTACTTTGACCGGCCGTTACAGGAACGGGTGATCCGCCTGTTCGACGACAGCCTGGATCTGGGTGGTTTCCTTTGCCTGGGGACCAAGGAAAGCCTGCGTTTCAGTGGGAACGAAGACGCTTTCGATGTAATCAACAAGTCACTGCGCATCTTCCGTAAGCGACAGATCCCACATAACGCCTAAACCGAGAAGAACGATGATCGAGCAGAAGCTGCTTTTGGTCGATGACCAACCCGCCAATCTGGTGTCTCTGGAAGCCATTCTGGAGGAGGAAGGACGCGTGTTGCTCAAGGCCGAGTCCGGTCAGGCCGCCTTGAGAATCATGCTCAGGGAGGACATTTCGCTGGTGCTGCTGGATGTGCAGATGCCGGGCATGGACGGTTTCGAAGTGGCGGAACTGATGCGTCAGCGCAAGGATACCCAGACCATTCCGATTATTTTCGTGACGGCTATCTCCAAAGAGAAAAAGTATGTGTTCAAGGGTTATCAGGCCGGCGCCGTGGATTACCTGTTCAAACCTCTGGATCCATTGATTCTGAAAAGCAAAGTCAACTTCTTCCTGGAGCTGGACCGGCAACGCCGGGACCTGCTTGCCAAGCTGAAGGAAGCCCAGGCCCACCGCGCCGCCTATGAGGCGGAGAAGGCCCGAATGCAACGGGAACGGGGAGGCGGCTCCGGTACGGCCTGAAGACGATAGGGCGGGGAGCAGGAGCGAAAGGGAGCGGATGGCAATGACACAACACCGGCAAGCCAGTAGGCGCGCCGGCCGGGCGCCATGCGCAGGGCGGTGAAAGCGGTGGTAATGGGGGCGTCCTGGGGGGGATTGAACGCCTTCTCCACGATTCTCGCCGCTTTACCGGCGCGGTTTCCGGCCGCGGTGCTGCTGGTCCAGCATCAGCATGCCAGCGCCGACAACCGGTTGGCGTGGTTGTTGTCCCGCTATAGCGCCTTGCCGGTGCGGGCTCCGGAGGACAAAGAGGAGATTCTGCCCGGTCACGTATATGTGGCGCCGCCGGGGTACCACATGCTGGTCAATGAGGACGACACCGTGGCACTTTCCACCTATCGGCCGGTGCATTTTTCCCGGCCGTCCATTGATGAGCTGTTCTTCTCCGCGGGTCATGCCTATGGCGCGGCGCTGGTCGGCGTATTGTTGACCGGCGCCAACGACGACGGTTCCGACGGTCTCGATTATATCCGTCGGCGCGGCGGCCATACTCTGGTGCAGTCACCGCAAAGCAGCGAGGCGCCGGTGATGCCCGAAGCGGCGATAATAAAAGGCGCGGCGCGAGAGGTGCTCGATCTGGAACGGATCGGGCCGTACCTGGCGGACTATTTGGTTGGTTTGTGACATGAAAAAAAAACAGAATATTCTCGTTGTGGACGACCGTCAGGAGAACCTGGTCGCCATGGAAGCGGTGCTGGAGGGGGAGGACCGTAATCTGATCATGGCGAAGTCCGGTGATGAAGCCCTGGCGCGGGCGCTCAAGTATGATCTTGCCCTGATTCTGCTCGACGTGCAGATGCCGGACATGGATGGCTTCGAGGTGGCCACGCTGTTACGGCAGAACCGCCGTACCCGGCACATTCCGATCATTTTCGTCACCGCCATTTCCAAGGATCAGAGCTACGTCTTCAAGGGTTATCAGCACGGCGCGGTGGACTACCTGTTCAAACCGGTGGATGAACAGATTCTGGAAGCCAAGGTCAATGTCTTCCTGGAGCTGGACCGTCAGCGCTGGCGCTTACGGCAGGCGGTGGTGCAGATGAAGCGGCTCAAGGACGAGAACGAGCGCTTGCTGCAGGCGCTGGGGGATGCAGTCCTCGGCACCGACGCGGATGGCGTGGTCAGCTTCTGCAACGCGTCCGCCTGTGCATTACTGGACCGCGAACGGGATTCGCTGCTGAGCCGGCCGATCACGCAAGTCCTGCCTATCGTTGCAGGTGACGACAGCAACGCAAGCTGGCAGGATAGCCCCATATTCGCCCGTTGCTCGCAAGGGGAAGCCTGGGAAGGCGATTTGACCCTGGAAAGCGGCAGCGAGGAAGCGCCTCAATACCTGCGGGTTCATGCCAATCCGGTGTGTCGTCAGGACGATCCGTTCACCGGGACGGTCTTCGTGCTGCGGCCGCGCCATGGCGAGGAACCGATGCGCGGACCGGAACGCCGCAAGCATCCCCGTAAACAGATGTTTCGGGAATTGGTGGTGTTTGATCGTGGCACCGGTGGTAATGTGGGCAGGCTGACCAATCTGAGCCTGGGCGGGTTCCGGCTGGCCATGCGCCGTGATGCGGCGCCTGGCGAGCACTGGGAACTGGGTATGGTGCTTCCGGATCGAATCGGAGACGTGAACACCATGAGCTTCGATGCCCGGGTGGTGTGGAGTGAGCAGGGAACCGGTCCTTCGGAATATCACGGGGGGTTCCAGTTCCTGGATCTCTCGGAGGCGAATCGGGAGATTGTGGAGACGTTAATGAACAGGTATTGACCATGAGCGAAGCAGTCCTGGAAGGCACCGAAGAACGGCAATCGGCCGATATGGAAGAAGTGCAGGATGGCCCCTTGCTGTTACCCTATGGTTTCGCGCGCCGCTTCGGCGTGCTGCTGAGGGAGAAAGAAGGGCGCCAGGAGTTATGCTGCCGCCGTGGCGGGAATCTGTCCGCGCTGTCCGAGGTGCAACGCTGGCTGGGCGCATTGCCGCCAGTGGTGACATTGGACGAGGGCGCTTTCAATACCGCCATGGCGCTGACCTATGAGCAGCAGCGTGGTGCCGCGGCGGAAGCCGCCGACAACCTGGAAGGCCTGGACCTGGCCAGCCTGGCGGATTCTCTGCCGGAAACCTCCGATCTGCTGGAGCAGGAAGACGATGCTCCGATCATTCGCCTGATTAATGCCCTGTTTCAGGAAGCGATCCGCGAGAACGCTTCCGATATCCATATCGAAACCTTTGAACGTCGCCTGGTGGTGCGCATGCGCGTGGACGGTGTGCTGCGCGAAGTGCTGACGCCGAAACGGGAACTTGCGCCGCTGCTGGTCTCCCGGATCAAGGTCATGGCGCGTATGGACATCGCCGAGAAACGGGTTCCCCAGGACGGCCGTATTTCCCTGCGGCTCGGCGGCCGCGATGTGGACGTGCGGGTATCGACCATGCCCTCCAGCAACGGTGAACGGGTGGTGCTGCGTCTGCTGGATAAACAGGCGGGGCGGCTGCAAGTCTCCCATCTGGGCATGGGCAAAGAGTGCGATTCGCGCATGCGCGAGTTGATCCATAAACCCCACGGCATCATTCTGGTTACCGGCCCCACCGGCTCCGGTAAAACCACCACTCTGTACGCTTCCCTGACCGAACTGAACGAATCCACCCGTAATATCCTGACCGTGGAAGACCCGATCGAATATCAGCTCGAGGGAATCGGCCAAACCCAGGTCAATTCCAAGGTGGACATGACCTTCGCCCGTGGTTTGCGGGCGATTCTCCGTCAGGACCCGGACGTGGTGATGGTGGGGGAGATTCGCGACCTGGAAACCGCCGAAATCGCGGTACAGGCGTCACTGACCGGGCACCTGGTGCTGTCCACCTTGCACACCAACACCGCGGTGGGCGCGGTGACCCGTTTGCAGGACATGGGCATCGAACCCTTCCTGCTCTCCAGTTCCCTGCTTGGAGCCCTGGCGCAACGGCTGGTGAGAGTGCTTTGCGATGACTGCAAGGAAGGCCATGAGCCCACCGAAAGCGAGCGCCAGTTAATGGGGCTGGCCCCGGACCAGGAAGCCACTTTGTATCGTCCGGTGGGCTGTGAAAAGTGTAATCATCAAGGCTACCGCGGGCGTACCGGCATTTATGAGCTGGTGATTATTGATGAGCCCATGCGTCAGCTGATTCATGACCGTGCCGGTGAGCTGAAACTGGCCCGCCATGCCCGCACGCTGACGCCGAGTATCCGTGATGACGGCTGGCGCAAGGTGCTGGCCGGAGAAACCACCATCGAGGAAGTGCTGCGAGTCACTCGGGAAGACTGATTCGCCGCTTTCAATAAGACGCCGGAAAGGCGCATGGAGAAATGTCGTGAAGTATGGAATTCGAGCAATCGGAGATGGCCGGCAAGCGTCTGTCATTCAACGGTCATGGTTTACGGTGACAGTGCCCCCACTTTGCGCCTCTGGGCAAGCAGTAACAGGCCGCCATCATGCCCGCGTTTGAATACCGTTCCCTGGATCACCGGGGCAAAGTCAAAAAAGGCACCGCCGAGGCCGACAGCGCCCGCCAGGTCCGCCAACAGCTGCGGGACAAAGGCTGGGTGCCGCTGGAAGTGGTGGAAACCCGCGACCGGGGCGGGCAGGGCGGACTGCGCCTCTCCGGCGGCTCCAACAAACTCAAGGGTGGCGAGCAGGCGCTGGTGACGCGCCAGCTGGCGACACTGCTCAAATCCGGTTTGCCGGTGGAGCAGGCACTCTCCGCGGTGGCCAAGCAGGCCGCCAACCCGCGTGTCGAACGGATCATGATGGCGGTTCGCGCCAAGGTTCTCGAGGGCTTCAGTCTGGCCCGCGCCCTGGCGGAGTTCCCCCGTGCCTTTCCGGAAATGTATCGGGCCACGGTGGCGGCCGGTGAACAGAGCGGCCATCTGGAGCAGGTGCTCGAGCAACTGGCCGATTACCTGGAAACCCGCCATGACACCGGTCGTTCGGTATCGCAGGCGATGATTTACCCGGCCTTTATCATGGTCTTCTCCATGGTGCTGATCGCCTTCCTGATGACTTTCGTGGTGCCGAAAATGGTGGCGGTATTTGAAAACCGCGATCAGAAACTGCCCGCTATCACGGAAGTGGTGATCTGGCTCAGTGACTTTTCCCGCGACTGGGGCTGGTTGGTGGTGCTGGTTCTGATCGGCGCCATCGCGTTGTTTGCCCGGGCCCTGCGTGAGCCCGGGTTTCGCCTGCGCGTGCATCGGCGTTTGGTCAATATCCCCCTGGTGGGTACCATGTTGCGCGCCTCGGATAGCGCCCGTCTGGCCAGCACCCTGGGCATTCTCGGGCGCTCCGGCGTACCTTTGGTGGACGCTCTGTTCATTGCTGCCCAGGTGGTCGGCAACCTGGCTATCCGCGAGGCGGTCAAGAACGCGGCGGCACGGGTGCGCGAGGGCGGCAACCTAAGCCGCGCGCTGGACAAGAGCGGTTTTTTCCCGCCCATGCTGGTGCAGATGATCGCCAGTGGCGAAACCTCCGGCGAGCTGGATCATATGCTCACCCGGGCGGCGGATTACCAGGAACGGGAGCTCAATAGTACGGTCAGTACTCTTGTGGGGCTGCTGGGGCCGATCATGCTGCTGGTGATGGCGGGATTCGTGATTATGATTGTCCTGGCGGTGATGCTGCCGATCATGCAGATGAACAATTTCATGGCGGGATAACCCCCCTTTTTCTTAGGTGCTCGATAACGTAAAGAAGGTGAACAAATGAAAACCAAGCGACGGAACCAGCGCGGTTTTACCCTCCTGGAAATCATGGTGGTGGTGGCGATTCTCGGCCTGCTGGCGGCGATGATCGTGCCCAATGTGATCGGTCAGGGCGAACAGGCCAAGGTCGATATTGCCAAGACCAACATGTCCCGCATTGTCCAGCAGTTGGATATGTACAAGTTCAACAACGGCCGCTATCCGAGCACCGAGGAAGGTATCCGGGCTTTGGTGGAGCGCCCGGCGTCGGCGAAGAAGTGGCCCGAGGGAGGCTACCTGCCGCAGATTCCCCAGGACCCCTGGGGTAATGACTATGTCTATCTGAGCCCGGGCGTGGATGGTCCTTTCGATCTTTACTCCCTGGGAGCGGACGGTGCTGAAGGCGGCACCGGTGTGGACGCGGACATCAGCTGGCGCGACAGCAGCAACTGACGCTGGCGACTGACGACCGGAAGGATCTGCCATGCGGATGCAGCGCGGCTTCACCCTGCTGGAAATTCTGGTGGTTATCGGCCTGATGGCGCTGCTGTCCTTGGCCGTGCTGGTGGTGCCGGTGTGGACCGATGACGGCCGTCAGTTGGACACTAATGTAGCCAAGCTCACAGACCAACTGGTACTGCTCAATGAGCAAAGCCTGTTTTCTGGCCGGCTGATGGCGATGCGTTTCACCGAGCGCGGCTGGACCCCGGTGGAATACGATGTGGGAGCGCGGGTATTCCGCCCGGCGGAGGGGAACGGCCTCAGCGCCGAGTCCTTGCCGGAAGGCATTGAGTTGCTGTGGGAAGTGGAGGAGTTGGAGCGCGATGAGGATGACCGGGTGACACCGGTGAACCTCGGTGACGTGGCCAAAAGGCTGGTGGACGACAGCAAGTTTTCCGGAGGCATAGGATTGCTGGACAAAGAGCAATCGGAGAAAGACGAGCAGGCCCGCTCCGAGCCCTTGCCCCAGGTATTTTTCTTCCCCAGTGGTGAAGCCACGCCGGTGTTGCTCACGCTCCGCTCCATCAATGAGCCGGACCTGGAAGTCCGCCGGCGTCTCACCGCTCTTGGCCAGATTCGCGATCCGGATGATGCGGAGGCCGTGCGCGAAGAGGAAGAGCGTAGTCAAACCATCCGCGAGATGCGCACCCGGACCAGCGAGGACCCCGGCAGTCTGTTCAACCTGAAGCGGGACGAGCAATGAAAAGGCAGAGCGGGTTCACCCTGGTGGAAGTGCTGCTGGCCCTGGCCGTTCTGTCCCTGGCGATGATCGCGCTCGGGCAGACCCTGGGCGCCAGCGCCGTGGCCTACCGCAATATTGACGACACCCGTCTGGCTTACATGGTGGCGGCGGACAAGCTGGTGGAGATGCAAACCTTCCAGCTTTGGCCGGAAAACGGGGAACAGGATGACCGGGTCAAATATGGCGAGCGCGAATGGTGGGTGCAAACCAAAATCAGCGATGGGCCGTATCCGGATACTCGCCGGGTGGATATCGATGTGGGGCCGTTGATCGACGATGAGGAAATGGGGTTGGCATACAGTCTCGCCAGTCTGATCGGCAAACCCGCCGCCGCCATGGGCGAGAACGGCAACGGCCCGAATAACAACCCGAACAACCCGGGGGGATAATGCGCCAGCGTGGCTTTACCTTGCTGGAAATGCTGGTGGTGATCGGCATCTTCGCCATGATGTACATAGTGGCGGTGGAGTTTCTCAGCAATGCGTTGGACAGCCGGGAGCAACTGGCCGAAGGCGCCACTGAGATGGAAAACAGCCAGCGCGCGGTGACCTATCTCACCCTTGACTTCGAGCAGCTTATCTCCCGCCCCGTACGGGATGGCTATGGCGACTACCAGCCGGCCATGATCGGCACCGAGCAATACGTGGAATTCACTCGCCTGGGCTGGTCCAATCCCTTTCAACTGCGCCGCCGCAGTGAGATGCAGAGGGTCATCTATGTTTTCGAGAATGGCACTTTGTACCGTCGCTACTGGCCGGTGCTCGATACCACCGTGGCCACAGAATATCAGGAAGACGTTCTGATCGATAACGTCAAACGCTTCACCGTGCGCTACCTGGACCAGAACGATCAAGGGGAGTGGCAGTGGCTGGAATTCTGGCCCGAGCCGAATGTGGCGACCCAGCCGGTGTGGCTGCAACGGCTGCCACGCAGCGTCGAAATCAGCGTTGAACTGGACAATGGCGATGTTCTGCACCGCTTCTTCCGCACGGTGGTGAACCCATGGGCGTGACCGTGATGCGCCCGCGACGCCAGCGTGGCATGGCCCTGATCATCGTTTTGATGCTGTTCGCCATCCTTGCCGCGGTGGCCACGGAGGTGATGTTCCGCCAGGACCGCTTCCGCACGCGCGCCGACAACCTGCTGCAATGGGACAAGCGCTATCAATACGCCATGGCGGTGGAAGTGGTGGCCACTCAGGGCCTGATCGACGATCTGGAAGACGACAAGCGTAATAACGCCATGGTGGACGATTGCGTGGAAGAGCAATGGGCGGTGGAATTGCCCGCCACGCCCTATGAAGACGCCATTCTCAGTGCCTCGGTGCAGGATTTGCAGGGCCGGTTCAACCTCAACTGGCTGGGTACCGCCAGTGGTCCCGGATTTGAACGTAATGAGGAAAACCGGGAGCGCCTGCGAAGACTGCTGGAACAGGTGCTGCCGGAGCCGAACAAGGCCTCCTTACTGTCCAATGAGATGGCGGACTGGATTGATACCAACAACATCGTCGACAACGTGGAAGGGGCGGAGGACACTGAGTATCGCTCCCGCCGCACGCCGAATATGGCGGTGGCTCACGAAACCGAATTGCGCGCGCTGCGTAGCTTCACCGTCGAGGATCTGTTTCCGGACATGATGATGTGGGGGCTGTTCACCGCGCTGCCATCGGGCTCCAAGCTGAATGTCAACACGGCACCGCAGCCGGTGCTGGACGCGGTGCTGGGGACCATGGCGGGCAACGATGCCGCCGAGGCGGTGATGGCGTTGCGCGAAGAAGGGCCGATCGTCAATGTCGATGACGTCATGGCCCTGGCCCCGTTTACGTCTCTGGATGACGAGCAAAAACAGAACCTGGCGGGCATGCTGACGGTGGGCAGCGAATATTTCCAGATCATGGTGGATGTGGAAGTGGACGGGCAGGTCAGCCGTCTGGTCAGCCGGCTACGCCGCTCCTCCCAGGGCGGGCCGGACGGCACTCGGGTGTTCAGCCGGCAGGTAACGCCTCTGTTGAGCCCCCTCGAACCGGCCTGCAATCCCTTCTACAATGCGGAAAATGAAAGCAATAATACCGTGGAACTGAATCCGAACGGCTGAGCCCGTTGCGGCGGTTAAATAAACGGAAAAGGACGAAATTTGTGGCCACAGCACTGATTTATCTGGCCCCGGGGGCATTCCGTAACGGATTCGCCGAAAGCCCGGCGCTGTACCAGGAATCGCCGGCGGACCCGGTGAGCGAGGGCAGTCTGTCACAGGCTCTGGAGGTCCTGCATGGGAGCAGTGCACGGATCGTCATTAGCGGCGCCGATGCCCTGTGCACCCATGTCAATCTGTCGCGGAAGCAGGCACGTCATCTGCAAAGGGTGTTGCCGTTTCTGCTGGAGGAGCAATTGCTGGATGCTCCCGAGCGGCTTTGGTTCGCCGCCGGCAAGGGTGACCACGGCCGCTATCCGGTCACCGTGGTGGACCGGGAAGCCGTGGACGCGCTGCTGACCTTGTCCAGGGATGCGCAGGTGCACATCACCAGCATTAAATCCTTGGGGGACGTGCTGGCCCACGGCGCGCCCGTGGCGGTGGCGGTACCTGGCTGCCAGACACTGGTGCTGGATCGGGAGCGGGCCCTCGGCTACGCGGACGAAGCCCAACTGAACTCGCTGATGGCACTGTGCGCGGCCCCGGAATCGGAGGGGTTCGAGATCACCGGGGAGCCGGCCCCAAACGACCCGGAACAGCCCCTGGCTCGCGTGGAGTCCCCCACCGCCCTGTTTCAGCAGCTTCGGGATGGCCTCAGTGACTCCAGCGCCGTGGAGATCCTGCAGGGGGCCCTGGCACCACGCCAGAATCGCCGCGGCGGCCCCTCGCCCTGGACGCCGTGGAAACCGGTGCTGGGATTGGCCGCGGCGGTGTTCGTCTTGTCCCTGGTCGCCTTGGGCGTCCAGACCTGGCGCTACGAACGGGCCGCGGACCAGGCTCTCGCCGACGCCGGCAAACTCTACCAAAGCCTGTTCCCGGGGGATCGGGCCACCGCCGGTTTGCGGCGGCAATTCGAAGCCCGGCTGGCCCGCCTTTCCAGCGGCGGTGGCGCCACCGGCAATGCCAGGTTGTTCCAGGTGCTGCCCTCGGTGGCGGCGGTGCTTTCCGCCAGCGAAGTGGAACCCAAACGGCTGCAGTTCGATGAGCGTCAGGGTAATCTGCTGCTGGATCTGGGCGCCAAGGAATACGCCGACCTGGAGAAACTGCAAACCGCATTACGGGAAAAGGGCGTCAATGCGTCCATCGCCAACTATCGCAATGGGCCCAATGGGGTCACCGCGCGTATTCGGGTGGAGCAGGCCGGATGAAACAGCAATTAGAGCAAGCCCGAAGCCAATTGAACAAGCGGTTGCAGCCCGCCTTTGAATGGTACGCCTCCAGGGAACCCCGGGAGCAAACCATTCTGCAGTTGCTCGCCGCGGTCATCGTGTTGTTCCTGATTTACGCACTGATCTGGCAGCCAATCTGGAACGCACGGGAATCCGCCCGCCAGCGTTACGTCGCCAATGAGCAAACCCGTCAGTGGATCGAACTGAATGCGCCGGCGGTACGCGCAGCCCGGGGCCAAAGCGACAATCGCGACAAGGCCAGCGCCTTCGGCGATAACTGGGTTAGCGAGATCAGTCGTTCGGCTCAGAACCACGGCCTTACCCTGCAAGGGTTCACTCCCGACGGTGACCGCTCGGTGAGGATTCAGTTGGAAGACCAGCCCGCCAACGCCGTGCTGATCTGGCTGCATTTCCTCGAAGAGCAGGGCCTCAACCTGGGCACCCTGGAACTGGGGCCGGGCAACGAGTCCGGCACCGCCACGCTACGTGCGTCTCTGAGCCGATAGTCGATGAAGGGGCGCGTTGGTGGCGCCGCCGCCCTGGCGGCCTGGTGGCTGTATACCCTCAACGCCATGGTCCTGGCGCTTGGCGTCAGTTGGGGATTCTATAGCCTGTGCGACTATGGCTACTCGTTCTGGTATCCAACCCTGGATATTGAGGAGCACATCCAGGAATACGGTCCTCAGAACCGATACCGTAGAGACTTCGAACGGCTCGAGGCGGAGCAATATCAGGCGCTGTTCCACCAAATCCGCGATGCCGTCCACAACAACGGCGAGGGGTTGGAAGACATCCACTATCCCAATCGCCTGGAACAACCCGTTCCGCTGCTGCGGGAGGCGGAAATCCTGCACCTCAGGGATGTGGCTCATCTTATCCGTATGGGAACGGTGATCACGTTGATTGCCGCCTGTCTCTGGTGGCCGTTGGCCCTATGGGTGCGGTGTCAGCACCGCCCGCCCGCTGGCAGTCGCCTGATTGCCCTGGCCGCGCCGTTGCTGGGACTGGCGGGTTGGCTGCTGGTGGCCGGCCCGGAGGCGGTGTTTTACCAGTTTCATATCTGGCTCTTTCCACCCGAACATGAATGGTTTTTCTACTGGCAGGATTCACTCATGAGCACATTGATGAAAGCGCCAGTGCTGTTCGGCGGTATCGCTCTGGTGCTGTCCGTCGGAGTTGCCATACTGACACCCGTGATTTATTTCACCGGTCTGCGGCTGGCGGGACGGGGGAGTCCTGCCAGCGCATGAGTGGTATCGAAGTACTGGGTCCGGACGCCAGCGGGGCCGAGAATGTTCAGCGCTGGGCGGCATCAGGGTTGCCGATACCACCGAGCTGGCGGGTCAGCCGGGAGGCGGTGCTGGCACTGCAGGTGGATGATCTCGCCCGCCGCCTGCGTGCTTTACCGCGCATGTTCGGTCGACAACGTCGCTGGGTGCTGCATCACGGTGTGATGAATCCTCGCTCCAGACGGGAAAGCCTGCTGAAGCTGGACAGTGACCAGGCGCTGGCCCGCGCCCTTCATCAGTTGTTCGAACACCGCCCCGGCCCGGATCACGCCATAATCCAGGCATTGCCGAATTTGCAGGCCGCCGGAGTTCTGTTTACCCGCCATCCGTTGCGCCAGGATCTGTCCCACATGGTGGTGGAGGGCGTTCGCGCCGGAGCAGGGCAGCGGCAGCGGCTGGTGTTCGACGCGGATGGACGGTTGGTACATCGTGGTGACGGCTCCCCGGCTCTGGACCGGATCGTACCCGCGGAAGCTCTGGTGACCCTGGGACAGATGCTGCGCAACCGGTTTGATCATCCGCAGGCCGGCGAGTGGGTATATGACGGCGAGCGGATCTGGCTGTTGCAGAGCCTGCCCGTGGGTTCACTACCAGTGCCCGAGGAAGCCTGGAACCGTCGGGCCGGCGGTGCCTTGTTCAATCAGGCTCTGACCCCCCTGTGGTATACCCTGGAAGGGCGCTGGCTGAAAACCGCCTTTTGGTGGCCTCTGGCTCGCCGTTACGGTTGGAAGGAACTGGAGAACGTCGAGCCTTACCGGCGTCAGCACAGCCATTTGTACAGTAACGGGCTTTACTTCCGGCGCCTGGCGGAAACCTGGCCGGCGGCCTGGCTACAGGTGCCACCCGCCTGGCAGCCACCGGAGTCTCTGGACGATGCAACCACCCGCCGTCGGCTTTCACCGCCACGCCGGCGCTGGCGGTGGGCTCTGGCGGTACTGGAGCACCGCCAGAAACAGCTCCAGCTGAAACATGAGCGGGCCGTGGGCGACCGGGATGCCCTCTGGCACCAGCTTATCGAACTGGATCGCATTGGCGAACGCCTGGCCCGCCTGGAAGGCCGTTTGTGTTATCTGTGGTTGCCGGAATTGTCGCATTACCATGCCCAGCCCTTTCCACTCACATCACTGCTGACGGCCTCTGAATTGCGGGCTCTGGATCAGGCCCTTAATTTGAAAATGGGGGATCGGGGAAAGAGGGATGAAGGGGACACAGGAGAGGGCGCGGAGCTGGCGACGCTGCGCCCGGGCGATGATCCGGTGCACGCATCCGTTCAGGACAGTCCTTCCCTGAAAGCGGTATTGGAGGCAGCCGGGGAACGGCGGCGGCGTCATGATCCTGGCGACCGGTTGGATACGGAGATAGCCGCCTGGTTGTCGGTGGCAAAGCGGGCGCGGGCATTGCGCCAGAAACTGGCGGAACAACTGCGGGGATGGCTGGTTCATGCCGCCCGCGAACTGGTATCGCAGGAGTTACTGGCCCATCCGGACGATATCCATTTTCTATACTTCGATGAGCTGTGGATCTTGTGGATGCAGCGCCGTATTCCCAAATCCGCCGCCGGGCGCATCATCGCCCAACGCAAGGTCCGCTATTTGGAAGACGCTCTGGTCGGCGCGCCGGACTGGAAAATGGATCGCATCGGCTATGGTTTCGGGGGCAGCCCCTCCGAACCTTTATTGCTCGGACTGCCATTGGTGGCGGGTCGGGTGGAGGGACCGGTACGCCGAATCTGCAGTGCCTGGGCACTGAACAACATCCGGCCCGGGGACGTGCTGGTGCTGGACGAAGCGGACGCCGCCTGGACCCCCTGGCTGGCCCGCGCCAGCGCCTTGATCCTGAGCCGCCGGGACCCGGCCAACCCCGCCGCCAGCCTGGCCCGGGCCTGCGGCATCCCGGCGGTATGGGGGTTGGCCGATGCCTTGCACGGCGTGCGCGACGAGGAGTGGGTGGCCCTGGACGGCGCGGCGGGCACCGTGGCCCGGAACGCGCCGCCTGGGCCGGGCGGCTAGTCCTCGTCGATATAGCCGAGCAAGTGAGGAACCATCTTCTCGATTTCCTTTCGGCTCATCCCCTTACGGGCGGCGTAGTCGTCCATTTGATCCTTGCCGAGCTTTCCAGTACCGAAGTACTTGGCTTCCGGGTGAGAGAAGTACCAACCGGATACCGCCGCCGCAGGGAACATGGCGTAGTGATCGGTAAGCGTCATGCCGGCGTTTTTTTCCGGCTCAAGCAGCTCCCACAGCAAGGCTTTCTCGGTGTGATCCGGGCAGGCCGGGTAACCGGGGGCGGGGCGAATGCCCCGGTATTGCTCGGAAATCAGAGCGTCATTATCCAGAGTCTCGTCCGCGGCGTATCCCCAGAACTCCTTGCGCACCCGTTCATGCAGGCGTTCGGCGAACGCCTCGGCAAGCCGGTCCGCCAAGGCCTTGAGCATGATCGCGGAATAATCGTCATGGTCCGCCTCGAAGCGCGCCACATGCTCATCGATACCAATGCCGGTAGTAACCGCGAAGCCGCCCAGCCAGTCCTGTTTGCCGCTGTCTTTCGGCGCGATGAAATCACTCAGGCAATAATCCGGTTTATCGTTCTTTTCCCGGTCCAGTTGCTGGCGCAGGTGATGCAGCGTCATGAACGGCTCGGCATCGCCAGGCTGTCGGAACAGTTGAATATCGTCCATGTCCGATTGCGCTGGCCAGAAGCCGATCACGCCCCGCGCGGTGAGCCATTTTTCCTTGAGCAGGCGGTCCAGCATGGCGCGCGCGTCCTGGTAAAGCCGGGTGGCTTCCTCGCCCACCACTTCGTCCTCGAGAATACGGGGGAAGCGGCCGGCCAGTTCCCAGGAGCGGAAAAACGGCGTCCAGTCGATGCGCTCCACCAGCTCTTCCAGAGGATAATCGTCAAACACCTTGAGGCCCTTGATCTTCGGCTCCGGCGGTGTGTAGTTACTCCAGTCCGGCTGGAACCGGTGTTGCCGGGCCTTGTCGATGCTCACCAGGGAGCGGTCCACCTGCTGTTGCTTGCGTCGTTCGCGCAGCTCCTGGTAGGTGGCCTTGGTCTCTTCCACGTAACCGTCTTTCTGAGTATCGGACAGTAACCGGGAAACCACGCCAACGGCGCGGGAAGCGTCCGCCACATGGACCACGGCATGGCGATAGTTGGGGTCGATCTTTACCGCGGTGTGGATGCGGCTGGTGGTGGCGCCGCCGATCATCAATGGCAGATCCATCTCCAGGCGTTCCATTTCACTGGCCACATGGACCATTTCGTCCAGGGATGGGGTGATCAAGCCGGACAGACCGATGATGTCCACCTTTTCCGCACGGGCGGTTTCAAGGATTTTATCGCAGGGAACCATGACACCGAGGTCGATGACCTCGTAGCCGTTGCACTGCAGCACCACGCCAACGATGTTCTTGCCGATGTCGTGAACATCCCCCTTCACCGTGGCCATCAGAATGCGCCCGTTGGACTCATCCTGAGTGCCCATTTCCTCTTTTTCCTTTTCCATGAACGGCAGCAAATAGGCCACCGCCTTTTTCATTACCCGGGCGGATTTCACCACCTGGGGCAGGAACATCTTGCCGGCGCCGAAAAGGTCGCCGACCACGTTCATGCCGTCCATCAGCGGGCCTTCGATCACGTGCAGAGGGCGCTCCGCCCGAAGCCGGGCCTCCTCGGTATCGTTTTCCACATGGTCGGTGATGCCTTTGACCAGGGCGTGCTCGAGCCGCTTCTCCACCGGCCAGGAGCGCCATTCCTGATCTTCCTTCTTGGTTTCCTTATCGCCGCTGTCACGGTATTTTTCGGCCAGATCGAGAAGACGTTCAGTGCCATCTTCCCGGCGATTCAGTACCACGTCTTCCACCGCGTCGCGCAGTTCCGCCGGAATGTCCGCGTAAATCGCCAATTGCGACGGGTTGACGATCCCCATGTCCATGCCATTTTGGATGGCGTGGTACAAAAACACCGCGTGAATCGCCTCGCGCACCGGGTTGTTGCCCCGGAACGAGAAACTCACGTTGGAGACACCGCCGGAAATCAGGGCGTGGGGCAGGGTGCGTTTGATCTCCGCCACGGCCTCGATGAAGTCCACCGCGTAATTGTTGTGTTCCTCGATGCCGGTGGCGATGGCGAAGATGTTCGGGTCAAAGATAATGTCTTCCGGCGGGAAGCCCACCTCTTCGGTCAACAGCTTGTAGGCGCGGCTGCAGATCGCCACCTTCTGCTCACGGGTTTCCGCCTGGCCGTCCTCATCGAACGCCATCACCACGGTGGCGGCGCCGTAGCGGCGGATCAGCCGAGCCTGATTCAGGAACGCCTCTTCACCTTCCTTGAGGGAGATGGAGTTCACCACCCCCTTGCCCTGAATGCATTTCAGGCCGGCTTCGATCACCTCCCACTTGGAGGAATCGATCATGATCGGCACTTTGGAAATTTCCGGTTCCGAGGCCACCAGATTGAGGAACCGGACCATGCACTCGAGCGAATCGAGCATGCCCTCGTCCATGTTGATATCGATGATCTGGGCGCCGTTTTCCACCTGGTCCCGGGCCACATCCAGGGCGGTATCGTAGTCGCCTTCCTTGATCAGGCGCAGAAAGCGTTTGGAACCGGTGACATTGGTGCGCTCGCCCACGTTCACGAACAGGGAATCGGGTGCGATGCTGCATGGCTCCAGGCCGGACAGGCGGCATTGCACAGGGATCGCGGGCAGGGCACGGGGGGCACAGTCCCGCACCGCCGCCGCCATGGCGGCGATGTGTTCCGGGGTGGTGCCACAGCAGCCGCCGATAATGTTAAGAAAGCCTTTTTGTGCCCAACCACGGATTTCCTTCGCCATGGTGTCCGGATCCAGGTCGTACTCGCCCATTTCGTTGGGCAGTCCGGCATTGGGGTGGGCGGAGACGTGGAATTCGGAAATGCGCGACAGCTCTTCGATGTAAGGGCGCAGCTCCATGGGGCCCAAAGCGCAGTTCAGGCCGATGGAAATCGGTCTGGCATGGCGCAGCGAATTATAGAAAGCCTCGGTGGTCTGCCCGGTAAGCGTACGGCCGGAGGCATCGGTAATGGTGCCGGAAATCATTACCGGCAGATCGAGGCCTCGCTCGTAACAGTACTGATCCACCGCGAACACCGCGGCCTTGGCGTTCAAAGTATCGAAGATGGTTTCGATCAGAATCAGATCCGAACCACCCTGGACCAGACCGTCCACGGCTTCCAGATACGCTTCCACCAAGGTGTCGAAGTTGACGTTGCGGTAGCTGGGGTCGTTCACATCCGGGCTGATACTGGCGGTGCGGTTGGTGGGGCCAAGAACCCCGGCGACGAACCGCGGCCGTTCCGGCGTGGCCACCGCGTCGGCGGCGCGACGGGCCACCTCGGCGGAGGCCTTGTTCAATTCATGGGCCAGCGCCTGCATGTCGTAGTCCGCCATGGCGATGGCGGTACTGTTGAAAGAGTTGGTCTCGATGATATCAGCGCCGGCTTCCAGGTAGGCGCGATGCAACGCCTCGATTTTTTCCGGCTGAGTAATGGACAGAAGGTCGTTATTGCCCTTCAGATCGCAGTGCCAGTCCGCGTACTGAGCGCCCCGGTAGTCTTCTTCGCTGAGCTTGAGGCGCTGGATCATGGTGCCCATGCCCCCGTCCAGGATGACGATGCGATCCTGCAGAAGAGAGGCGAGCTGCGCGCGGCGTTGGTTGGACATGAACTGCTCCGTTGGGTGACCGGGGGCGCATTATAGCGGCTGGGACGGTGTTGCCCAACGCACCCGAGTGCCCGCTATACTGAGCGCCGTTGCCATGATCTTACTCATGGTGCTTTCGGCGAGGGCCGGATTGTGACCGGTTGATAGCCATATTGTAAAAAAAACCGCCAATGCACTGTATACGGTGGGGCAGGCGCGCGCGTTTGCGCATAATGCGCCCTTTTACCGTCAATGGCCCCGGAACGGGCTTTGAATCATCAACATAGCGTAGGAGGCATGATGCGCAAACAATGCTTGGTCCTGGCATGCGCCCTGGCGGCGGGGCCAACCCTGAGTCACGCCCAGGAGTCGGAAGAAGCCGCCAAACCGCGTGGCTGGGACATCGAACTGGAAGGCTCGTACCTTCTGAAGTCCGGCAACACCCGCTCCCAGAACCTCGCCGCCGCGGCAAATCTGACCCACGATGGCCGGGTGTGGCGCCATACCGGCAAAATGGAAGCGGTCAATGAGATGTCTCGCAATGACGACACCCGCGAGGATGAGCGCACCGCCGAACGCTATTACGGTTCCTACAAGCTGGATCGCAAGTTCGGGGACCTTGGCCGGAACTACATCTTCAATATCGTGACCTACGATAAAGATAACTTCTCCGGCTACCATTACCAGGCCAGCTATGCCATTGGTCTTGGCCGCCGTTTCCTGGATACGGAAACCCACACTCTGGACCTGGAAGCCGGTCCCGGTTACCGCGTGGACTGCCTCGATCCCTCTGATTCCTACACCAGCTGCGAGGATACCGAGGAGAGTCTGATCGGCCGTTTCGCCGCCAAATACGAGTGGAAGATCTCCGAAACCGCTTCCTTCAAGGAAGATTTCACCACCGAAGTGGGCGATGAGAACACCGTGGTGCGGGCGGAAACCTCGCTGACGTCCAAGATCAACGATCATTTCTCACTACGGCTCAGCCATCTGCTGAAGCGTAACTCCAAGGTGCCGGATGACGGCAGTCACCGCAGCGACCAGGAAACCCGGGTCTCCGTGGTCTACACTTTCTGATCGACATAAAAAAAGCCGGCCCGAGGGCCGGCTTTTTTTATTTGGTCGGAGTAGCAGGATTCGAACCTGCGACCCCTACGTCCCGAACGTAGTGCTCTACCAGGCTGAGCTATACTCCGAATGTGGGGGCGTATTCTAGCAGCGAATTTTCAGAATGCTACTGTTTTGCAACGGGAATTTATCCGGTTGTCCATATTCTGCTCAATTCCCCGTACAATGCGCCTTCCCAGCCCTGCCTGATAGCCGTTTTGATGCCCGAATTACCTGAACAACTGGACGATCTGCGCCTGCGACGCTGGCCCCGCCGGCGCGATGAGCGCCTGCAAGCCTGGGACGCGGCGGACCGGTATTTGCTCAAGACCTTGCAAGAGCAGGGGGCGGGGCCGGCCACACTGGTGGTAAACGACCAATGCGGTGCCTTGTGGTTGACGGCGCTGCGGCGTGGCCCTGCATGCAGCCACGGTGATTCCTGGCTGGCCTGGCGCGCGGCGGTGGCCAACGCCACCGACAACGCCATGACATTACCGGAAGCCGGCTGGTCGTGGCCTTGGCAAGAGCCTTCGATCCGGCCTGACCAGGTACTGATGCGGGTTCCCAAGGAATTGTCGCTGCTGCAGGCGCAACTGGCCTGGCTGGCGCGGATTCTTCCGGAAGGCACACCGGTCTGGCTTGCCGGGATGGACAAGCACCTGCCGCCGAACCTGGTGCCTTTGATGGAGACTTATCTGGGCAATGGCCGGGCGGAGTTGGGCTGGAAAAAGGCGCGCCGATTCTCGGCTGTTGCCCCGGGCAAGACCCTTGAGCCGGCACCGGAAGCGGCGTTGGTCAGCGTGCCGGAGCGTGGCTGGAAACTGCATACCGGCGCCGGCGTCTTCGGGCGCCAGCATCTGGATATCGGCGCGCGCTTCCTGCTGGACCATTTGCCCCGGCAGGTGGAAGGGGAGATCGCGGATCTGGGGTGCGGTAATGGCGTGCTGGGCCTGACGCTGGCGGCGGACAATCCCCGGGCCCGGGTGACGTTCTGCGATGAATCCTTTCTCGCGGTGGAAAGCGCACGTCGTAACGCGGCCCTTTATATTCCCGACCCAGACCGTTGCCGATTCCATCTCGGCAACGGTCTGGACGGCCTGGAGCAACGGTTTAACCTGATTGTGCTGAACCCGCCGTTCCACCGGGGCCATGCCGTCGACGATCGGGTGGCGTTGACGCTGTTTCGTCATGCCCGGCGGCATTTGGCGGATGCAGGGGCGTTGTGGGTAGTGGCGAATCGGCATTTGCCTTATCGCCCGCCGTTGCGGCGGGCATTCGCTCAAGTGGATGTGGTGGACGGCAACGCCAAATTCATCATCTACCGGTGTCAGAACTCGATGTCGTAAAAGGTTTCGGCGCGGGCATGCGGGGATTTCCGCAGAACCTTCTCGCGGTCCAGCAAGGTGGTGTTCAAGCCGGCCTCCCGCGCCGCGTCCAGTTCCGCTTCCACGTCGGAGAGAAACAACACCCGTTCAGGAGCCACGCCGATGTCGGCGGTGATACCCCGGTAGCTGTCGGCGTCTTTCTTGCCGCCGCTGGTGGTGTCGTAATAGCCGCTGAACAACGGTGTCAGGTCACCGGCCACACTGTGACCGAAGAACAACTTCTGGGCTGCAATGGAGCCGGACGAATACACGTACAGCTTCAACCCCCGGGCCTGCCACTGCCGGAGCCGTTCCACCGCGTCGGAATACATGTGGGCCTGGTAGTCGCCGTTCTCATAGCCCGTTTGCCAGATCATGCCCTGCAACGTTTTCAGAGATGTGATCTTGCGATCCTCGGCAATCCAGCCCCGGAACAAGGCCGCGGCTTGCTCCGGTGACGCCAGCGGCTGGCCGCTCTCCGCACGGGCCTGGGCCACGCATTCCGCCACGGCGGGCCGCTCCCAATGCGTCCGCAGGAAAGCCTCCATTTCCCGGTCCGCATAGGGAAACAGCACCTCCTTGACGAAGGAGATGCTGCTGGTGGTGCCTTCGATGTCGGTGAGAATGACCTCGATCGCCATCGTGTCAGTTCTCCAGGCGGCTGAACCGGCCGGCGATATCGCTGCCAGTGAAGTTGGCCACCCAGCCTTCCGGATTATTGAACAACCGGATGGCCACGAAATGCGGATTCGGGCCCATGTCGAACCAGTGCGCGGTATTGGCTGGCACGGAGATCAGGTCGCCTTTGGTGCACAACACTTCATAAACCTGATCCTCGATGTGCAAGGTAAACAGCCCCTGACCCTCGACGAAGAAGCGAACCTCGTCTTCCGAGTGGCGGTGCTCGTCCAGGAACTTTTCCCGGAACGCCGCTTTGTCCGGATGATCCGGTTGCATGCTGACCACGTCCACCGTCTGGTAGCCTTCCTCGCGCTTCAGGCGGTCGATGTCCTCGGCATAGGCTTCCAGCACTTCTTCCTGGGATGGGCTGGCCGTCAACGGCTTGGTTGCCTCCCATTGTTCATAACGGATCCCGACCTTGGCCAGTTCCACCGCCATGGCGGCTTTGCTATCCACCACCAGTTGCGGATTATCCGGCTCACCGTCGCGGAAAATTTTCAGATTACTCATGGGGTGATCCTCGTTAAGAGCCTGTTCACGATCTTTACGCCGGTGGGGCGGGGTCAACCCAGCCGGCGACGATCCAGTTCAATGGCCAGCAGCGTTTCCAACGCTTCCAACTGGCGGTAACAAGTGGCCATATCCGCGGCCCATGTGTACAGACCATGGCCGCGAATCAGGTAAGCATGGCGGGCAAGGCCCTGGTCCATGGCCTGATCCACGCGTGCCGACAGCCCGGCGATATCCTGCGTATTGTCGAACACGGGCAAGGTGACCCGGGTATCGTGGGTGGTGATGCCCTCCAGCGCTTTCAACAGCTCATACCCTTCCAGGGTAAGGTGATCCGCCGGCCAATGCATGGTCAACACGGTGGACGCATGGCTGTGGGTATGCAGCACCGCGCCGACCTGGTCATAACGCTGGTAGAGCTGGGTATGCAACAGGGTTTCCGCCGAGGGCTTGCCATCACCCACCGGGCGGCCCCGCAAATCCACCACCATGATATCGGTTTCCTCCAGCAGCCCCTTGTCCTTGCCAGAACAGGTAATGGCGGCGTGTCCGGCGTTCAACCGTATTGAGTAATTGCTGCTGGTGGCGGGGGACCAGCCGTGTTGATACAGACGGTGGCCAGTGGCCGCCAGGGTGCGGGCGGCTTCACGAAAAGCGGAGATGGAGTAGGGGCGCTGGCTCATGAGGCACTCCGGGCAAAATACGCCGCCATGGCGGTTGGGTCGGGGGACGGGATAACCCCGTTTTCGGTAACGATGGCGCTGATCAAGGCGGCCGGCGTCACATCAAAGGCGGGGTTATAGACCGGGCAGTCCGCCGGGGCGCAGGGCCGCCCCGCTACCTGCCGGACTTCCTCCGCAGGGCGTTGCTCGATGACGATACCGGAACCGTCCTGCATCGCCGCGTCCAGAGTGGAATCCGGCGCCGCGACAATAAAGGGGATGCCATGGTGACGGGCCTGCACGGCCAGGGAATAGGTGCCGATCTTATTGGCGGTATCGCCGTTGGCGGCGATACGGTCGGCGCCGACGATCACCACATCCACCTCGCCCTGGGCCATCAGCATGGCGGCGCAACTGTCCGCCACCAGGGTGACGGGAATGCCGTCCTGCATCAGTTCCCAACTGGTCAGACGAGCCCCTTGCAGCCAGGGGCGGGTCTCGCCGGCATATACCGACCTCAATTGGCCTGCTTCCCAGGCGGAACGGATGATGCCAAGGGCTGTGCCGTGGCCACCGGTGGCCAGAGCGCCGGTGTTGCAGTGGGTATAAACCCGGGCCTCCGGGGGTAGCAGAGACAGACCAGCCTCACCGAGACGCCGGTTGGCGGCCAGATCGTCCCGGTGCAGGCGCTCGGCCTGCTCACTCAGGTGCCGGGCGAGAGCCGCGCCGCTGAGATCGCCGGCGGCCTCACGCATCCGGTCCAGCGCCCAGAACAAATTCACCGCGGTGGGGCGGCTCTCGGCGAGCACCTCGAAGGCCGGCGCCAGCGCCGCCAGGGACGCTTGGTCGCCAAGCCGCTGGGCTTCCAGCGCCAGGCCATAGCCGGCGGTGATGCCGATGGCGGGCGCCCCGCGCACTACCATCTCGCGGATGGCATGAGCGGCTTCCCGCGCGTTGGTGATGCGCAGCCAGATAGTGTCGGCGGGCAGGGCGCGCTGATCGAGCAGATCAAGTGCGGCGTCGTGCCAGCGGATCGCGAGACTCGCCAGGGCCATCAATGTCTCCGTGAAAGTAGCGAAAGCGTCACCCGGTCCGGGCCGGGGCGGTTATTCTACAACAGCCATCCGTTACGGAGGCATCTCTTGGGAAGGCCTCTTTTATGGAGGCCTCGTTCACGGAGGATAGTGCAGCGGTTCCCGCCGCCGGCGACGACGAATCCAATTGACCGCCCGGAACACACTGTGTTGACGGATAATGGCCCTTTCCAGACGGTATTTGCCCGGAAAAGTGCTGACCATGACCGCGATCAGCATGGTCAAAAGGCCTTGTCCGGGCAGAACCAGCATCAGCAGACCCGCCACCAACAACACCACCGCAAGAGCATTGCGCAACGCCCACAACACCCAATGCCCCGGGTGCCGATAGTGAGTGGGGCGCCGCTCGGCGGTGAAATAATCCGCCGGCATGCGAATCACCAGCCAGGGAATGGCCAGGGTGGAAATGACCGCCATCAGCAGCCCGATCAAGGTCAGAGTGGGGAACCACGGTTCCAGGGTTTGTCCCAGTTGATGCAGCCAGGGGGGCAGGTTCAGCGTCACTGCTTGGCTCTCCTCAAATTGTCCTTGCATGGCCTTGGCGTCTGGCACCATCGCCCGAGCATCGCCAGACGGGGCGGGTTGGACGTCTGGCCGGTTGAACCGGTATGTTGCGCTTCGCATGGGGGGTGCCGTGCCGCCTCAAGGACCGGCCCATGACGAGTGAGCCGCCGGCCATGGGACAAGATCGGCGCCCCACCCGGCGCAATATGAGACCGGCGATGATGATTTGCAATGCGCCGTCGTACAGCCCATGCGCCGCCGTATAACATGGGACCGTCGGAACGGCCAACCGTGCCGCCGTGGCGGTCCGGTGAGTCGAAAGTAAGCAACGAAGACAGGTGAACCAGGAGAACCTTTATGGGGATGGCCGCGCAATTGGCCCTGGCAATCGGGATCGGTCTGCTGATCGGTGTGCTGTTGGGCCTGCTGATCTGGCGCTGGATGTTACGGCGCCGTGAGGCCGCCCTTGAGCGGCATCGCCACGCCCAGGTGCTGGAAAGCCTGGAGGTGCTCAGCCGCGCTTATATGCAAGGTCAGGTGGATGCCGGTGAAGCCAGTCTGAGGATGGCGGCGCTATTGGACTGTTTGCCAGCGCGGGTCGCGCCGAAAGTGGATCTGGCGGCGATCCACCAGTTGGCCAGCGACTGCGAGAACTTTCACCGGGGCGATGCGCGCAAGGCGCTGACCCCGGCTCAACGTAACCGGGAGGATCTTGATCGCCTGCGTCTGGAAGATGAGCAGGCGGAGGCGTTCATGCAGGCCACCGAGCGGCTTGCCGGTGTGCTGGTGCAATGGCGGCAACAACTTTGTCCGCGCCGGCGGACTGACTGAAAAGACACTCGACTCAGGCGTCACGGCTGCGGGCGCCTTGTATACCATTGGGTATGATCGGCGCTTTCCATTGTTTGCAATCACCTTATCAGTCATTGGAAGCCGAGTTCAGATTATGAGTGACACCTTGTACGTGGCCTTTCCCGCCAGCGAAACACTGTGCCAGCGTATCGATGCCTTTCTTGCCAAGATGCGGGATGACCCGTCTGGCAACCATGCCGCGGACTTGGATGGCATCACCGATCCTTTCATCGACGAAGTCCTGCATACCTACTTCACCGGCCCGATCGAAGCGGTCAATGCGCGCGGCACCGCGGTGAACATGATCATGGGGGCCATGAAGGTGATCCAGAAGGCCGCCCACGGACTGGCCGGCCGTTTGATGCGCAAAGCCAGTGTCGAGGAGCAACAGGCTCTGGCTCAACATTTCAGCTCCTTGCGGCTGGAGAAGGATGGCGGCGTCTTCGTCGGCTACCCGTTGCCAGCGGATCTGGCGGAGCGTGCCAATCAGGTTTTCGAATCCTTCGCCAACGGGGAAGGGGAGATGGCGCAGTTGGTGGAAGTGATGCACGGCATCACCGACGGAGCGATCGAAAACTATCTGGATAAGACTCTGGGCAGCCTGAAACTCGGCGCCATCAACCGCGGCCTGGTGTCCACCGCCCGCGCCACCATCAACAAGGCTTCCGCATCCGCCGTGGACAAGGGGTTGCCCGCCATGGAACGCAGTCACCGCAAGCCGGTGGTGGCGTACTATCAGAGCCTGCTGCATCGATTCGGCTGAACAGGCTCTAACCGCGCCGGCGGCATTACCGCCGACGCGGCTCGGCTCAGGAGGCGTCTTCCTGGGTCGGGGTGGATGAAGTGGATGTGTCTGGAGCACTCTTGGCCCGGGTGGCGGCTTTCTTACGGGTGGCCGCCTTTTTCTTTGCCGGCGTCTTTTTCACCGTGGTTTTTTTCTTGGCGGCGGCCTTCTTCCGGGGCGTGGCGGCTTTCTTCTTCACCGCGGCCTTTTTGGGTTTAGGTGCCGCTTTCGGCGTATCACCGCCAACGCGCTTTTCAATCTCCTTGGCACGCTTTTCCAGATCCTTCTGGTACTGACCGATGACTTTGGCCAGACTGTTGGCTTGCTTGGCGGTGGCCTTGAGCACTTTGACCTCGGTTTCCAGGAAACGCTTGCGGGCTTCCGATTCGTCCACCCGGGAGCGCGCCTCGTCCACTGCCTTGCGGGCGCGATCCAGTTGCCGCTTGACGGTGGCATTGGCTTTCTTCCGGTATTCCGCCTGCAGCTTCTCCAATCGATTGAGCGTATCACGGCGCCGCTCAACCTCCTGATTAAGCCGCTGGCGAGCCTTTTCCAGCTGTTTTTCCAGTTGCGCGATCTGTTTATCTCTTTCGTTATCGAAACGTTCCGCCAGCTTGCGGATCTGTGCCTGCAGATCGTCAAGGCGGCTTCGTACTGTATTCGCGGCCATGGATGACTCCCTTTCCCCGGATGGATGTGTGTGAGGGCGTTGATCAGCACCGGGTTGGAATCCTCCGCGGTGCCACTGAAACTTTATGTCACATCCTGGAGCTGGACAACAGCGCAGCGCCGATGATTCACGTCATTCCGGCAATGCCATTGAGCTTTGCCGGGCCAGCGGAGATACTGCCCGCAGCATAACGGGATAAACGGATATGGCGATTTCCTTTGACGGCAAGCTGGTGGTGGCGATCAGTTCGCGGGCGCTGTTCGATCTCAGCGACAGCCACAAGGTGTACGAAGAGGAAGGGCTGGACGCATTTCAGGAGTACCAGACCGCCCATGAGGACGACATCCTCAAGCCCGGCGACGCCTTTCCTCTGGTGACCAAACTGTTGGCGATCAATCAGTTGGAGCAGGGCCGCGACCGGGTGGAAGTGATTTTGTTGTCTCGCAACAGCTCGGATACCGGCTTGCGCGTATTCAATTCCATAGAGCATTACGGCCTCCCCATCACCCGGGCGGCTTTTGCCGGTGGGCAAAGTCCGCATCGTTATGTCTCGGCTTTTGGCGCCCACCTGTTCCTTTCCACCAGCCCGGATGACGTTCGTCAGGTGCTGGATGCCGGCTTCGCCGCCGCCAATATCCTTTCCGGCGGACCTCTGGAACAACAGGACGATCTCCTTCGTATCGCCTTCGATGGCGACGCGGTGTTGTTTTCCGACGAATCCGAGCGGGTTTTCCAGAGCGCCGGCCTGGAGGCGTTCGCGGAGAGCGAAAAGGCCGCTGCCTGGCAGCCCCTCAGCGACGGGCCGTTCAAGCCTTTTCTGGAGGCGCTGCATCAGATCCAGAAGGCCTTCCCAATGGAGCAATGCCCGATTCGCACCGCTCTGGTCACCGCGCGTTCGGCGCCGGCCCATGAAAGGGTCGTGCGTACCCTGCGGGCCTGGGGGATTCGCCTGGACGAAAGTCTGTTCCTGGGCGGACTGCCGAAAGGGCCGTTTCTACGCGCCTTCGGCGCCGATGTGTTTTTCGATGATCAACAGGGCCACTGCGAATCCGCCCGTGAGCATGTGGCCGCCGGCCATGTTCCGCATGGCATCGCCAATGCGCCGCCGGCGGATCCCTAAGAGCCTGGGGGTCGGTTCACGCGCCTGGTGGAAAAAACGCCGCCCCCTATGCTTTCTCTGAATAGTTCTTTATATTTTTATAACCTGTTCAGCATAGGCCGGGAGCGCCCATGAAACTCCAGCAGCTTCGTTATATCTGGGAAGTGGCCCGCCACGATCTGAATGTGTCCGCCACGGCCCAGGCCCTGTATACCTCGCAGCCCGGCATCAGTAAGCAGATCCGCATGCTGGAGGACGAGTTGGGGGTCGAGGTGTTCGCCCGCAGCGGCAAGCATCTGACCCACGTGACCCCCGCGGGGGAGGCGATCCTGCGTATCGCCGGGGACATCCTCCAGCAGACCGAAGCGATCAAGAGGGTGGCCCAGGAGTTCCGCGATGAGACCAAGGGCGACCTGAGCATTGCCACCACGCATACCCAGGCCCGTTACGCACTGCCCCCGGTAATTCAGAAGTTCACCCAGCGCTTCCCGGACGTCTCCCTGCACATGAATCAGGGCACGCCCATGCAGATTTCCGAGATGGCGGCGGATGGCAGTGTGGACTTCGCCATCGCCACCGAAGCCCTGGATCTGTTTTCCGATCTGGTGATGATGCCGTGCTACCGCTGGAACCGCACCGTGGTGGTGCCGGAAGGGCACCCGCTCACCAAGATCAAGCCGCTGACTCTGGAAGCGCTTGCCGAGTACCCCATCGTCACCTATGTGTTCGGTTTTACCGGCCGCAGCAAGCTGGACGATGCTTTCGCCCGGCAGGGCCTGGAGCCGAAAGTGGTGTTCACCGCCGCCGACGCGGACGTGATCAAGACCTATGTGCGCCTTGGCATGGGGGTGGGGATCGTGGCCCACATGGCGGTGGATCCGGTTCAGGACAAAGGGTTGGTCAATCTGGAAGCCGGCCATCTGTTCGAGCCCAGCACCACCCGGATCGGCTTCCGCAAAGGCACCTTCCTGCGCGGTTTCATGTACGAGTTCATCCAGCTGTTCGCGCCGCATCTGACCCGCGATGTCATTGACGCGGCGGTCCGGGCCAGCACCCGCGAGGAACGCGAGGCGCTGTTTCAGAACATCGAACTGCCCATGCTGTGAGCGCCGGTTCAGGGGCTCCGATCCCCGCCAGCGCGTTGCAAAGCGGCCAGGGCGCGGCTACATTGTGCCGGCCCGGAGACGCCGGGTGGTGCCGGCCCGGAGCCGCCGGGACCGCCGTTCGCGGCCAACCACCGTCATCTTCATTCAACCCCAAGGGGGATCAACGTGGAATTGTTATGTCTTGATCTGGAAGGGGTGCTGATCCCCGAGATCTGGATCAACTTCGCCGAGCGCACCGGAATCGAGGAACTGCGGGCCACCACCCGGGACATCCCCGATTACGACGAACTGATGCGAATGCGGCTGGGGCTGCTTGACCAGCACGGCTATGGTCTGCCGGATATCCAGGCGGTGATCGACACCCTGGAACCGCTGGACGGCGCCCGGGCCTTCGTCGATTGGGCGCGGGAGCATTTCCAACTGATCATCCTTTCCGATACCTTTTACGAGTTTGCCTTGCCCCTGATGCGCAAGCTGGGTCAGCCGACGCTGTTCTGTCACCGTCTGGAAGTGGACGGTAACGGCCGCATCATCGACTACGTGCTGCGCCAGCAGGATCCCAAGCGAGCCTCGGTCAAGGCACTGCACAGCCTGAACTACCGGGTCATCGCCGCGGGTGATTCCTACAACGACACCACCATGCTGTCCGAGGCGGAGCAGGGCATTCTGTTTCACGCTCCGGACAATGTGATCGCGGAATTTCCTCAGTTCCCGGCGGTACACAGCTACGAGGACCTGAAGAAGGAAATCGTCAAGGCCAGTGAGCGGGATATTCCGCTGTAGGCCGTGCTGACGGCACTTGCCTCGCCATGACACGGCGAAAAAAGCCCGACCAGCAAGTCGGGCTTTTTAGTGTGAGAGCGGGGGACGGCTTCAGTGTTGGGCGCCGGGCTCACTATCGGACAATTCCGCGGCGCTGTGATGTTCAATCCAGCCGTTCTGGTACATCCATTCGGTGGCGGGCTCCAGCGCCATCACCGTCATCAGCAAGCCGGTAAGACTCATGGTGATGGTGTAGGGCAGAGCCATCATAACCATGCGTCCGTAGGATAACCGCACCAGCGGCGCGAGAGCCGAGGTAAGAAGGAACAGAAATGCGGCCTGACCGTTGGGCGTGGCCACGGAGGGGATATTGGTTCCGGTGTTGATGGCCACGGCCAGCAAATCAAAGGTGTCCCGGTTGATCTCGTTGAGGCGCAGCGCCTGGGCCACCTCATCCACGTAGACTGTGGCCACGAAAACATTGTCGGAGACCGCTGACAGCACACCATTGGCCACATAGAAGGCGGGACCCTGGATATGCTCATCCAGGGTCAGCACGTATTCGATCACCGGCGCGAACAACTGTTGGTCGGCAATGACGGCCACTACCGCGAAGAACACCGTCAACAGGGCGGTGAACGGTAAGGCTTCCTCGAAGGCCTGTCCCAGCCGGTGCTCCTCGATAATGCCGCAGAAGGCGGTGGCGAGGATGATCACGCTGAGTCCCACCAGCCCCACCGAAGCCGCATGGGTCGCCAGTCCCACTACCAGCCAGACGGCTATCAGCCCCTGCACCACCAGATTGACCTTGTCCCGGGTGGTGCGGCGCTGGTCCTGCTCAAGCGCGTGCTGACGCATGATGGAGCGCACCTTTTCAGGAATGTCCTCGCCATAGCCGAAGCTGCCACTGACCTCCAGAAACAGGCAGGTGAGCAGGCCGACCACCAGCACCGGCAGGCTGATCGGCGCCATGCGCAGGAAGAATTCACCAAACTCCCAGTCCGCGCGAGTGGCGATCAACAGATTCTGGGGTTCACCCACCAGGGTGCAGACACCGCCCAGGGCGGTCCCCACGGCGGCATGCATGAGCAGGCTGCGCAGGAAAGCCCGGAAGCGGCGCAAATCTTCCCGGTGCAAATCTTCCACGCTGGTGTCATCGCCATGGTCATGTTTCTGCTGGAACGTCTTGCCGGAGGCCACCTTGTGATAAATACCGTAGAAGCCGGTACAGACGGCGATGACCACGGCGGTCACGGTCAGCGCGTCGAGGAAGGCCGACAACAAAGCGGCGGCGAAGCAGAACAGCAGGCTCAGGCGTACCTTGGAGCGCACGCCGAGCAAAATCCGGGTAAAGGTGTAAAGCAGTAAATCCTTAAGGAAAAAGATGCCGGCCACCATGAAAATCAACAGCAGCAGCACCTCCAGATTACCTTCCACCTTATGCAGCACCGTGGCGGGAGAGGCGAGTCCGATCAGCAGTGCCTCGATGGCCAGCAAGCCGCCTGGCTGCAGCGGATAACACTTCAGCGCCATGGCCAGGGTAAAGATGAACTCCGCCAGCAGTAACCAGCCGGCCGCTTCCGGCCCGAGCACCCAGGCCACCAGGGGGTTGATGAGCAAAAAGACGACAATGGTGTATTTGTACCAGGCGGGGGCTTGCCCCAGGAAATTCTGGCCGAGGGCACGGCCGATTCGGGCGGACATGACGACGTTTTCCTACAGATTTCGGATCGGATCGGATGGGCGCGGCAATCATAAGCAGTTCAATTCTCACGGTACAGTCAACTAAAGTGCCATGGCGGGCCAAGGCGCGGATTTCCGCTGTGCCCTGGTTAACAATACGCAGACAAATCAGTTGTTTAGCCTCGAAAGTTGACGCACTGTTTAAGCAGTGACAAAGTGAAAATTATTTCGCTCTCGCTACGGAGCCCATGCTGGGTTGGGTTGCCCGCCAGGCCCGTGGCATCAAGACAAAACCAAAACAAGCGAGTGGGTTGCCCATGGTCGCGATCACCAATACCACCTCCTTGACCTTTCTCAAGGAAGCCATCGACACCACCCTCGGCGAATCGGAATCCAGCCTGGAAGCCTTCGCCGAGAACCAGGCCGAGGGGGCGGCTCTGGAGCGGTGCATCGATGCCTTCCAGCAGTTGCGCGGCATCTGTCAGATGCTGGAGCTGGATGCCGCCACCGTGATGGCGGAGGACATGGTGCTCACCGCCCGGGAGGTTCAGCGGCGCCCCGAGCCCCCCCTGATCCAGGCCCTGGGCAACGCCATCGTGTTGCTCGGCCACTACCTGGAGTATGTTCAACTCAGCGGCAGTCCGCTGCCCGAGGTTCTGGTGGCCGGCATCAACGAATTGCGCCAGGCCGCCGGCCGCGCGCCGCTACCGGAAAGCCAGTTTTTCCAGGTGGACGAGAGCCTGCCGCGTACGCCACCGGGGCCGTCAGCCGATGTGGATGGTCTGGCCCGGCAAAGCCGCCGCCTGCGCCACATGTACCAGGTGGGGCTGCTGGGCTTGCTGCGGGGGCAGGACCGGCGGGCTCATCTGCGTCTGATGCTGCGGGCCATGGAGCGTATTGACCGGCTTGCCGGTGGCAAACGCTGGTGGTTGGCTCGGGCGGCACTGGAGTCCCTGCTGCACGACGATATGGCGCTGACGGCGGCCCGGCGCGCCTTGTTGGCACGCTATGACCGACAGCTGAAGGCCCTGGTATACGACGGGGCCGGCGCTCTTGAGCGGGAGCCGCCGGCGGAGCTGCTGCGCGAATGTCTGTACCTCTCTGCTTTAGGCAGCGGAAAGGGCGACGCCGCCACCGAGGTGCGCTCCGCATTCGGGCTGCGGGAGCGCCCCGCCGACGCCGATCTGCAGCGTGAACTGGCATTGATGACCGGCTCCAAGGGCTCCGTGATCCGCTCCGTGGCCGGCGCCTTGAAAGAGGAAATCAACCAGATCAAGGACACCCTGGACATGGCCGCCCAGGGCGTGGCCGATACCGACTATGGCGCCGTGGCCGAAGGTCTTGGACGCATCGCCAGCACCCTGGACATGATTGGCGAAAACGAAGCTGCTCAGGGGTTGCGGCGCCGTGCCGAGGATGTCGCCGGCTGGCGTCCCGGCGGCGAAGTGGACAGCGATGCCTTCCACGCCCTGGTGGACGACCTGCTCGCCGCGGAGAACACCATCGCCACCCTGGAGCGCAGTCTGGCACCCGCGGATGACGTTCGTCGCGAGGTCAACAACGATCGCATTTCCCGTTACCAGCTGGATGAGGCGCGTATGACGGTGGTGGGCGAGTGCCGGGCTGGCCTGGCGCTGGCAAAACGATCGTTGGCCTCCTATATGGAGCAACAGTGGGATACCATGCATCTCAGTAATCTTCCGGGCACTTTCGCTTCGGTGGTGGGAGGGCTGACCTTCCTCGATCTGGAGCGGGCCTGCGCCGTAACCAACGCCTGTCGGTGTTATATCGAGAAGGAGTTGATCGGTGGCAGCGAGGCACCCACGGTCACCGCCATGGAGACCCTGGCGGATGCCCTGACCGCCATCGATTACTATCTTGAGAGCATGGAAGAACAGAAACCGATCGGAGAAGGCGTTCTGGATGTGGCGGAGCAGGCCGTGGGTGCCCTTGGCTATCCCACAGGCGGAGCGACATCGTGAACCATTTCTTTTCCCTGGACCTGTCCTCGGCGGAGCCGAGAGACGCGGACGAAGCCTGGTGTTTCGTGGTCCAAGAACAAAACCTGTACATCGATTTCGCCCAGCAGCCCGGCGACCTGGGCATTCCCAGGCTGCCGGCCTTCCTGCTGCGCCAACACCCGAATTACCGCTACATCGGCGTACTGCACGGCCAGCCCTGTTACGTGTGCGATGAAGGCGAGCATGAACTGGCCGACCAGCGCCTGCACCCGACCCCGTTGCGGCAGATCATCGGCCAGTTGGATGACGACACTTTCACCATGGTGGCGCGGGCCCTGCAGGTAATGAGCTGGAGACACAACCACCGTTTCTGCAGCCGCTGCGGCTCACCCACCGTACCCCATGAACGTGAGCTGGCCATGATCTGCCCGGCTTGCGACTATCGCCAGTATCCTCGCATCACGCCCTGCGTCATCGCCCTGATCAGCGATGGCGAATACGCTTTGCTGGGCCGCTCCGCGCGCTTTCCATCGGGATTCTACTCCTGCCTCGCTGGATTCATGGAGGCCGGAGAAACCGCTGAGCAGGCGGTACGCCGGGAAGTCATGGAGGAAACCGGCATCCAGGTTGGCGATCTACGCTACGCGCGCAGCCAGTCCTGGCCCTTCCCGCACTCCCTGATGCTCGGCTTCCATGGCGATTATGCCGGCGGCGACATCGTCATCGATGACGATGAAATCGTTGATGCCGGCTGGTACCGCCACGACCAATTGCCGCGCACGCCACCACCGGGCAGCATTGCCCACACCCTGATTGAACAATGGCGCGCGCCTTACCGGTAGCGCCCTGACACAGCCTTCCATGATGATGGAGTCCCGATGAGCTTTTCGTTCGCCCCGCTTTTGATTATGGTCATTGGCTTGGTTCTGGTGCTGATCGGAGCCTGGATCCTGTTGCGTCAGAAGTGGCTGTGGCAATGGCTCAAGGGCACGTTCGGACTGCTGATGGTGGCCGGCGCCATCTATCTGGTACTGGTGGCGGTGAGTCTGTATAGCTACCACGAACTGAGCGCCGAATCACCGGTGGCCACCATCAGCTTCCGAGCCACCGATGACCAGGCTTACATCGCCACGGTCACTGGCCGCGATGGCCGCACCCGGGACTTCCGGCTGGCCGGCGATCAATGGCAACTGGACGCCAGAATCATCAAATGGAAGACCCCTTTCACTTTGCTGGGGCTGAAGCCGGCCTATCAGTTGGATCGCCTCCAGGGGCGCTACTTCGCCCTGGAAGATGAGCGCTCACGGGAACGCACCGTGTATAGTCTCCATGATGAGCCGCCAGTGTTGGATGTCTGGCGCCAAGCCCGGGAGGGGTGGAGTTTTCTTGTCGATGCGCGCTATGGTAGCGCCGCCTATCTGCCGATGGCCGACGGGGCGATTTTTGAAGTAACGGTTTCCCCCACTGGCCTGGTGGGCCGGCCTCTCAACGGCAGCGCGCAGCAAGCGGTCTCCGGCTGGCAATAGGCGGCATTCGGCGCGAGCGGGGCAGGCGATTCAACCCATAAATACAGGTGAGCAAGACACGGTGATCATCGATTTAATTTCAGAATACGGCATGTTTCTCGCCAAAGTCGCCACCCTCGTGGTGGCGATTTTGTTTGTGATCGGCGGGATCGCCACGGCCGCGGCACGCAATCGCCAGCGCAGCGGCCGTGATGGCGAACTGCGCGTCAAATACCTCAATGAGGAGTTCGACGATCTGCGCGAGAGCATCATTGATGAAGTGTGGCCGGAGCAACGCCGCAAGGCCGAGGCCAAGAAAAAGCGCAAGGAAGAAAAGGCGCGGGCCAAGCAGCGCAAAAAAGCCGGTGGCGAGGACAAGGCACCACCGCGCCTGTTCGTGTTGGATTTCAATGGCGACCTTCAAGCCAGCGATGTGGAAACCCTGCGCCGGGAGATCAGCGCCATCCTGGAGGTGGCGGAGGCCGATGACGAAGTCTTGCTGCGGCTGGAAAGCCCTGGCGGGCTGGTGCACAGCTACGGGCTGGCCGCATCGCAACTGAAACGTCTGCGCGGACGCGGTTTGAAACTCACCGTGGCGGTGGACCAGGTGGCCGCCAGCGGTGGATATATGATGGCCTGTATTGGTGACCGTATTCTCAGCGCTCCCTTCGCGGTAATCGGTTCCATCGGCGTGGTGGCGCAAATTCCCAATGTTCATCGCCTGCTGAAAAAGCACGATGTGGATGTGGAATTGATGACCGCCGGCGAATACAAACGCACCCTGACCATGCTCGGCGAAAACACCGACAAGGCTCGCGCCAAGTTCCAGGAAGAGCTGGAGGAAACCCATCAGCTGTTCAAGAGTTTTGTCCGCGAGCATCGCCGCGGCCTGGATATCGACGCCGTCGCCACCGGGGAACACTGGTTTGGCAGCCGGGCCAAGGAACTGGGGCTGGTGGACGACATCATGACCAGTGATGAATACTTGCAGGGGCGTAAGGCCCAGGTGGATATCTATCAGATCACCTGGGAAGAGAAGCGCAAGCTCGCCGACCGGCTGAGCCTGTCCCTGGCGGCCGCCACCCAGCGCGTAGTGGACCGTTTCTGGCAGCGCGGCTCGCAGCGGCCATTCCAGTAACGCTCTTTCCAATAAAAAATGGCAATACCCGACGGACAACAGCAAACGGAGCTCGCAATGACATTCACGGCCCTGATCACCGAAAACACCGACAATGGTTACCAAAGCCGGGTAGGGGAGCGCGAGCTGGGCGACCTGCCGGAAGGCGAGGTCCTGGTGAAGGTGGCCTGGTCTTCCCTGAATTACAAGGATGCGCTCAGCGCCAGCGGCAATAAGGGGGTTACACGGCAGTATCCGCACACGCCGGGCATCGACGCCGTCGGTGTGGTGGAAGAAGCGGAGCAGGGCCCCTTCAGCCCCGGTGACGCGGTAATCTGCACCGGTTATGACCTGGGCATGAACACCGCTGGCGGTTATGGCGACTACATTCGCGTGCCGGCGGACTGGCTGGTGCCTTTGCCGGATGGCATGGACCCGCGCTCCGCGATGGTGCTGGGCACCGCCGGGCTCACCGCCGCCTTGTGCGTGGAGGCCTTGCTGGATACCGGCCTGCAAGAGGACCAGGGCGATGTTCTGGTTACCGGCGCCACCGGCGGTGTCGGCTGCGTGGCGGTTTCAATCCTGTCCCGGCTGGGATTCCGGGTGGTGGCCGTTACCGGTAAAAGTGATGCCCATGACTGGCTGAAAACCCTGGGAGCGGCGGACATCATCTCCCGCGAGGAAGCTCTGGCGGATGCCAATAAGCCGATGTTGAAGCCGCGCTGGGCCGGGGTGGTGGATTGTGTCGGCGGCGACATGCTGGTGAACGCGCTGAAAAGCCTGCAATACGGCGCCAGTGCCGCTTGCTGCGGCCTGGTGGGCTCACCGCAGCTCAATAATGCCACGGTGCTTCCGTTTATCCTGCGTGGCGTCAACCTGCTTGGCGTGGACAGCGTGGAACTGCCGCGCGAAGTGAAGCAGCAGATCTGGCAACTGCTGGCCTCGGACTGGACCCCGGATCTGGCCGCGCTGGAAGCGGCGGAAATCACCCGGGAACAACTGCCGGAATGGTTCGAGCGGATCCTCGCCGGCGGAGTGCGCGGCCGCGTGGTGGTCAAGGTCGGCGGCTGATCCCGGCACCCTCCAACAGGCCGCGGATACGGGAGACACCATGACTGACCCGGGATGGCTGAAATTCGCACTGCGCCTGGACGGCAAGGGTGGCGCGGCACCCTTCGAGCCGCAGCTGTCCGCCGGCGACCACAGCACCCGCTGGATTCATCTGGATTACACCTGCCCGGAAAGCCGGGATTGGCTGGAAGCTCGGGCGGATATCCCGATGGTGGTCAGCGAAGCGCTGTTGACACCGGAGACCCGCCCGCGAGTCAGCGACGTGGGCGGAGGATTGCTGGTCTATCTCAGGGGCGTGAACCTGTCTCCGGACGCCCGGCCAGAGGATATGATCGCGGTGCGGCTGTGGATCCGGGATGGCCTGGTAATCAGCACGCAAAAGCGCACATTGAAGTCCCTTACCGAGCTGGTTGACGCTTTGCATGCCGGAGAAGGGCCGGCGACCCCGTCGGAACTGCTGGCCGGCCTGGTGGACGGGCTTGTCTGGCGCATGGAAGAGGTGATCGAGCAGATCGAGGATCAAGTGGCGGACTTTTCCGAACGGCTGGAAGGCGGGGCAGGCAACCGCGATCAGACCCGCCGGATCGGCGCATTGCGGCGCCGGGCGATTACCCTGCGACGTTACATGGCTCCGGAACGGGATGCCCTGGCCAAGCTGCATGGCGACAGCCGTATTCGCAGTGGTGACGCGGAGATCATTCGTGAAGCCACGGATCGTCTGCAACGCCTGCTGGAAGATCTGGACGCGGCCCGCGAGCACGCCACCCTGCTGCAAGAGGAGGTCTTTTCCGCCCAGAATGAGACCATCAACGACCGCATGTACCTGCTGGCCATCATCAGCGCAACCTTTCTGCCGCTGGGTTTTTTGACCGGTCTGTTCGGTATCAATGTGGGCGGTTTGCCCTGGTTGGAAGACCCTAACGGCTTCTGGTGGTTTACCGGCATGCTTGTTATCACCGGCACCGGCATTTTATTGTGGATGATTCGACGACGCTGGGTGTGAATCGGGATAAGACGGCCACTGTAGGAGCTTGCCCTGCGGGCGAATAGCAGGATCGCGCGGGGCAAGCTCTTACAGCACGGAGATCAGGCTGACTGACGGCGATAAATCGGGCGCTCGTCATGGACATCGCCCTGGTAGGTCACCGAGAACGGACGCAGCCCGTTCAGGGCTTCCTCGATGTCACGGTCGGCACGCACCTCGAAGGCATTGAAACCGACCCGGTGCATGTAGAACAACTGATCCTGCAGCACATCGCCCACCGCCCGGACTTCACCTTCAAAGCCATAGCGGGTACGCAACTCACGGGCGTAGGAATAGCCACGGCCATCCTTGAAAGCAGGGAAATTGACCGCCACCAGGGGCAGGGCGGGCAGGTCCGCGGCCAGGTCCGCCGGCTCCTCGCCGGGTTCCAGGCACACCCCCACCGGCGCGGCGCGCTCCAGCAGGGCATCACGATGGGCCAGCCAATAGGCCAGCGGCACGATCACCGCGCCTTCCGCCGGAACGTCTTGCTGCTCCAGTTCCTCGGAGGTCAGCCGTCGCCAGGTGTTCTCGACGATTTCGCCGTTGACGATCACCTTAGCCATATACCACCTCCTTGAACGGGTCCATGCCGATACGCTCGTACGTGCTGATGAAAGGCTCGTTTTCCAGACGGTTGTCCAGGTACACGCGAATGATCTTGCCGATCACCCCGGTAACCTCGTGGGACTCGAAGGACGGCCCCATTTTTTCGCCAATGCGGGATTGGCGGTCACCGCGACCACCCAGGGTGATCTGGTAGAACTCCTTGCCTTTCTTGTCCACGCCGAGAATACCGATATGGCCAATATGGTGATGACCGCAGGCGTTCATGCAGCCAGAAATATTGACGTCCAGCGGCCCCAGATCATGAACGAAATCCAGGTCGTCGAACTGACGCTGGATGCCCTCGGCGATCGGCACGGACTTGGCGTTGGCCAGGGCGCACAGGTCACCGCCGGGGCAGGACACGATGTCGGTGATCAGCCCCAGGTTCGGAGTGGCGAACCCGAGCGCATCCAGTTGCCGCCAGAGATCATACAGCTCGTCCTCGGCGACATCGGCCAGAACCATGTTTTGCTGGTGCGTGGTGCGCACTTCGGAGAACGCATAACGGTCCGCCAGGTCGGCCACCGCTTCCAGCTGTTCATCGGTAATGTCACCGGGGATCCGGCCCGTCTTCTTCAACGTCAGAGTCACTGACCGATAGCCGTCCTTTTTATGGGCACGGGTATTGGTGTGGTACCAGCGGTTGAAAGCGCGATGCTGATCCAGCGCGTTGCGCAGGGCGGCGGTGTCCACATCGGTGCGGTAATCCGGATCCACGAAGCAGGCCTTGATTCGAGCCACCTCTTCCCGGGTCAGCGTCATCGCACCGCCTTTCAGTTCGGCGAATTCGGCTTCCGCAAGCTCACGGAATTTATCCGCGCCCAGAGCTTTCACCAGAATCTTGATGCGGGCTTTGTACTTGTTGTCACGATTACCGTACTTGTTGTACACCCGCAGAATCGCTTCCAGATAGGCAAGCAGATCCGGCCAGGCGACAAACTCGCCGATGACTTCGCCGGTCATCGGGGTGCGGCCGAGGCCACCGCCCGCCCAGACCTGGAAGCCGGTTTCGCCGTTGTGGTCGTGCACGATCTGCACGCCAATATCGTGCACGCCGATCAAGGCCGGATCCGCGTCCGGCACCGCGTTCACGGCGATCTTGAATTTGCGTGGCAGATAGGCGAATTCCGGGTTGAAGGTGGCCCACTGGCGGATCACTTCACACCAGGGGCGCGGGTCTTCGATTTCACGCGGATTAACGCCGGCGTACTCGTCGGTGGTGATGTTGCGAATGCAGTTGCCGCTGGTTTGAATGGCGTGCATTTGCACGCTGGCCAGCTCGGCGAGGATGTCGGGAGTGTCCGCCACTTCCGGCCAGTTCAACTGGATGTTTTGACGGGTACTGACGTGGCAGAAGCCCTTGTCGTAATCACGGGTAATGGACGCCAGCTTGCGTACCTGGGTGGTATTGAGCATGCCGTAAGGTACGGAGATACGCATCATCGGCGCATAGCGCTGGATGTAGAGCCCGTTCTGCAGCCGCAGGGCGAGGAATTCGTCCTCGCTCAGTTGGCCCGCCAGGTAACGCCGGGTCTGGTCACGGTACTGTGCCACCCGCTCTTCCAGAAGCCGTTGGTCATAGTCCTGATATACGTACATTGCTGTGTCGCGCCGTGTTAATTCGTTGATTTGCAAGCCGTTTGGCGGCTTACAATTCCGAGTGGCGCGAACTTTAGCAAAGGGTTTTTATACTTAAAAGAAATATATCGCTATATCCCTAGTGTGTTCCGCTATGATCCCGCGGCACTGAGAACCATTTTCACTACCACGAAAACACCGATCACCAGAGCCAGCACCAGGATCACATAAACGCCGATATAATCGCCGGGATTGCCTTTGTTAAAATCCCGCTCGCGGTTGGCGTGGCTCTGCACGCCAAACAGTCCGGCAAGAATGCTTTTCAACACTTGCAGGAAGTTGGGGCGGTCCGAGCCGGAATTGTTCTGATCGCTCATGAAGACCTCATCATAATTGAATGTGAGCCCAGCTCCGGCGAACCCACAGCCCTCCCAGCAGGGAGGAGGTCACCAGCCGTTGCAGGGCCTGGGCCAGCCAGATACCGAGCAGGCCGAATCCCAGCCAGGGGCCAATGATATAGGCCAACGGCAGGAACAGGCACCATTGTACTACAAGGGTGACCATCATTACCGACCGGGATGCGCCGGCCCCCAGCAAAGCCTGGGTGAAAATAATGGCCGCGCCGTCCAGGCAGATCGCCAGTCCGGTGATCATCAGCGGCACCCGTCCGAGCGCCACCAGATCCGGCTGATGCAGGAACAAACCCAGAATCCACTCCGGCACCAGCCACATAGGCAGCGCGGTGACGAACAGCATCAGCACCGCCAGCCAGGTGACGTCCCAGCCCCAGCGATAAGCGTCGGCGGCATCCCGGCGTCCCAGCGCCTGACCCACCAGCGACGCGGCGGCCAGCCCGAGACCGATGGCCGGCAGAATCAGCAGGAGAATCAAGGTGATCAGCACGTGGGCCACCGCCACTTCATCGGCACCGACCATGCCGATGATCCAGAACAGCACGGTAAGACCGGCGGAGAAGAAGAACTGCTGCACTGAGTTGGGAATACTGACCCTGGCGATGCTGCGCAGGGTGTAGGCGGAGGGCCAGGCGGTCATGAAACCGTGCTCGCGCCCCAGTTTCCAGGTTTGCAGTAAGTAAAGCAGGCTGCCGAGATACAGGGACAAGGTGGTGCCGAGGCCAGCGCCGGCGGCGCCCATTTCCGGCAGGCCGAGACGGCCAAAGATCAGGCCGTAGCTGAGCACCACGTTGGCCACATGGGTGGTGATCAGGGTGCGCATGTACACCGCGGAGCGGCTGATGCCGTTCCAATAGCCGCGATAGCAAAAATTCATCGCCACCGCCCAGATGCCCAGCAGGCGCATGTCAAAGTAGCCCTCCGCCAGTCCGGCCACCGGCGCATTGGGGGCAAGAAAATGCATCATCGGCCCGCTGATCGCCAAGAACAGGGCGGTCAGCGGCAATGACAGCACCAGTCCCACCAGCAATCCGGCGTTCAAGGGCAAGGCATATTGACGCTCGTCGCCTTCCCCTTTGCGCCGCGCCACCATGGCCTGAACCCCTGCGCCGAGCCCGATCACCACGCTAATCGACAGGAAGGCGGCATAGCCGCCCAGGCCGACGCCGGCCAGGGCATCACCGCCGAGCCGCCCGACCAGAGCGGCGTCGACCAGATTCAGCAGGCTCTGGCTTATCATGGCCGCCATGATGGGCAGCCCCAGGGCAAGGACGCGACGGCTTCGATGCAGTGGAGGCACGGTGATTTCTGGCTTTTTGACGAAAGCGGCAACCATACCAGAAAGTCCCAGAGCCTGTTTATAGTCTTTACGCCACCGCGGCGGCGTAAAGACTATAAACAGGCTCTCAGCCCCCAGGATCAACCCGGAGAAAAACGCCTCCCCATTGCAACCACGCAGTACCTGACTAAAATAGTCAGGAAATACCCCAACCGGAAACCGGAATGAGCGAAGAACTGATCCGCATCACCGACAGCGCCCAGGATTACCTCCGCGACCTGCTTTCCAAGCAGGACCAGGAGGGCATGGGTGTGCGCATCTTCGTCGAACGCCCCGGCACTCCCCATGCCGAATGCTGCATGGCGTATTGCCCGCCGGATGAGCAGGAAGACGGGGACGTGCGCTATGACTACGAAGGCTTTCATGCCTGGATCGAGGGCAAGAGCGTACGCTACCTCGAGGACGCGGTGATCGATTACAAGAAGGACAGCATGGGCGGCCAGCTGACCTTCCGCGCGCCCAAGTCCCGGGTCCCCGACATAAGCCCGGATGCCAGTCTGGAAGAACGCATCAACTATGTGCTGTACGCCGAGATCAACCCGAATCTGGCGGCTCACGGTGGCAGTGTGCAGTTGCTGGAATTGACCGAGGACAATGTGGCAGTGCTGGAATTCGGCGGCGGCTGCCAGGGCTGCTCCGTGGTGGATGTCACTCTGCGTGACGGCGTGGAGCGCACCCTCAAGGAGCGCCTGCCGGAACTGACCGGCGTGCGGGACAAGACCGACCACAGCGTTACCGACAACGCCTACTACAGCTGATCACTTGAGGCCGCTTCCCACAGACCGGTCTACGAAGCCGCTGTAGGAGCTTGCCCTGCAAGCGAATGTGCTGACCGCGGAACAATTCGCTTGCAGGGCAAGCTCCTACCGAGACCTGAGCGGGCCCCGGAGCGTGATCGATGCCTTCCCGATTAACCGCAGTTGGGCCGCTTGCCCGCCGCGCGGGCCTGTTGATACAACGGCAGAGCCTCGGGCATGCTGGCCTCCAGGTCCTCGATACGGGTGCCGCTGGAGGGGTGAGTGGAAAGCAGTTCCGGTGGGCTGCCGTTGCTGGCCGCCGCCATGTTTTTCCACAGCTGCACACTCTGACGCGGGTCGAATCCGGCTCGGGCCATCATCTGCAAGCCGATGATGTCGGCCTCGGATTCATGCTTGCGGCTGAAGGGCAGCGTCACGCCCACCTGAGTACCCAGCCCCAGGGCCGCCATCAGGCCCTGCTGGGCAGCGCCACCGCTGTCCCCGGCCAGGGCCGCCAGCAATTGCGTGCCGGTTTCCGTGGCGTATTGAATCGACATGCGCTCATTGGAGTGCTGAGCCAGCACATGGCCCACTTCATGGCCCAGCACCGCGGCCAGTTGATCCTGGGTCTTGGCTACTTTCAGCAAGCCGGTGTAGACCCCGATCTTGCCGCCGGGCAGAGCAAAGGCGTTGGCGGCGGGATCGTCGAACAGGGTCACTTCCCACTGTTCATCACTGCCGGATTCGGCGGTGACCGCATCGGCCACGCATTGCACATACCGTTTTTGCTGACTGTTGGTGCTGATCTTCTGTTCCGTCTTCATCTGATCATAGGCAGCCACCCCCATCTGATCCATCTGGTCCGCCGGCATCAGCAGGAACTGGCTGCGCCCCAGCGGTGAGGTGGCACAAGCCGTCAGCGCCAGGGCGGTCAGCACGGGCAGGGCGATTCTTTTCATCAAGGCATTCCTCCTTATTCCCACTCACGCAAATGGCGGCGGGCTATCCATAGCAACCATGTGGACCACAATCCACACGCCAATAATACCAGCACTCCGGGCACGGAAAGATCCCAAATTGTCGGCGGCACCCGCCCGGCGAGCAGTAAAGCGCCGGTAATCATCGATGCGCACACCAAAAGTGTTTGTATCTGCCGGTATTGGCCACGCTCCAGGCGGCTTACCAAGCGCTCCAGATGGCGTGGATCGACACCACCGTCGGTGCGGCCATTGGCCAGTGTCGACGGTGGCGGCGGAGCATAGAGCCGATCGACCACATCCAAGGCCCGCAGCCCGAGACTGCGCACCAGTCGCTTGGGACCATAACGCTGCCGCAGCAATCGGTGCATCAGAGGCTCCGCTTCGCGAATCAGATCGAAGCGTGGGTTCAGCAGCCGACCAAACCCTTCCAGGGTGATCAAGGCCTTGATCAACAACGCGATATCGCTGGGCAGGATCAGACCGTGATTGCGGATCAGAGCGGTGATGTCGCCGAGCAGGGCGGGCAGGTCCAGCTCCGCCAGCGGCAGGCCATAGTAGCGGGATACCACGTCCTCCACATCCGCCACCAGCTGATCGAAGTTGAGTGGCTGGCCGTCGGACCAGCCGGTCAAAACCGCCGCGGCGTGCTCCGACTCCCGGGTTATGATGGCGCGCACCAACTGCACAATCTGCTCACGCCGGCCATCGGTGAGCTTGCCGACCATGCCGAAGTCCAGCAGGCCGATGCGGTTGTTGCTCAGGATCAGCACATTGCCCGGATGGGGGTCGGCATGGAAAAAGCCATCTTCCAGAGCCATTTTCCAGGCCACCATGGCGCCGCGTCTTGCCACCAGCGGGCGATCCACGCCAAGTGCGTCGAGACGGGCCAGATCCCTCGCGGGTGTGCCATTGAGGCGCTGTTGCACCTGCAGAGTGGTGGAGCTGAGACGGGTATGGACTTTCGGGATCATCACCCAGCGCAGGCTTTTGACGTTCTGGCGGATGCGCTCGGCGTTGCGTGCCTCGATGGTGAAGTCCAGTTCCCGGCTCAGTGAGCGGTGAAACTCGCGCACCAGCTCCACCGGGCGGTAGCGGCGCAGTTCCTGGGAATTGTCGGAGGCCAGCTTGGCCAACTGATCCAGCAGCCGCAGATCGGACTGGATTTTGGCCTCGATGCCAGGCTTTCTCACCTTGATGACCACTCGATCACCGGAGCGGGTCACCGCCGCGTGCACCTGGCCGATGGAGGCCACGCCCAGCGGGTGCTCATCCACCGAGGCGAACACCTGATCCAGAGGCCGGCCCAGCGCCGCTTCCACCGTCGGTGCCAGGCTGGCGAAGGGCACTGGACGGGCCCGGTCCTGCAGCCTTTCGAACTGCTCGATCCACTCCGGAGAAAACAGATCCACCCGGGTCGCCAGCACCTGACCGAGCTTGACGAAGGTTGGCCCCATTTCCTCCATCGCATGACGCAGACGCTCGGCACTGCCCATGTGCAGGAAGCGGGGATCCAGCCCGCTGCGCAGCAAACGCCCTGCATGCTCTATCATCGGCGCCAGTCCCAGCCGGCGCAGCATGTCAGCAAATCCGTATTTCAGCAGGATCGCCGCCAGTTCATTGAGGCGGCGCAGATCCTGGCCAGTGTGCAGCAGGTTCATGATGTCCGGGCTTCCTTTGAACAGACCCTCACCGCGCTCATCGCGGATTCGCCAAGCGTACCTGGAACCACTGATCCAGAGAATCGGCGATCACCGACGGGTTGTCTTCCGGCACAAAGTGCAGCCCCGGGCCAGCATGCACCACATCCAGGTATTTCAACCGTTGTTTGAACCAGGGAATCCGTTGTTCGGGCAATACCGCGCCAGGGCGAAAGTGCAGCATCAGCATCGGCTGGTCCATCTCCGGCAGACGCTTCTCGATTTCCTCGATCGCTCGCCAGGTTTCCCCCTGACGATCATCAATCGGCAACTCCGCGGGCAGGGCGCGGATCGCCCGGCGGCTGTCGCGGTCAGGGAAAGCCGCGCGATAAACATTCATGACGCTGCGAGGCAGACGCCGCAAGGTGCCCATGGGCAATACCGTATTGACGAAAAGATTATGCCGCTGCAGCAGCCAGGAACTCAGGGCCGGCCGGCGAAAGGCGAAATACAGCGGACGGGCAATAAGCGGAAACTCCTGCCAGTCGAAGGTGAAAGGGAAGGTCTCCATGAACACCAGAGCGCGTACCCGTTGCGGCTGCTGCTGAGCCAGTCTGAAACCAAGCGGACCACCCCAATCGTGCAGCACCAGTGTCACCGGCTCAAGCGCCAGCTGTTCCAGGAAACCGGAAAAGAAATGGTGGAGAGTGCATAGCCGGTAATCCAGATCCGGCTTGGCGCTGCGGCCGAAACCGGGAAGGTCCAGTGCGACGCAGCGATAACGATGGCAGAGAAGCTTGATCACGTTCCGCCACAGATAACTGCTGGTGGGATTGCCATGCACGAACAACAGGGTGGGACCGGAGCCTTCATCCAGATAATGCAGCCGTTGCCCATGCACCGATACGTATCGGGATCGGAAAGGACAGTCCGCGAAGCCCATGCCATGCGTCCAGGTAGCTTTTCTGGCAAGATGCCACGCTGACGATAACAACTGCAAGCACGGTGCCCATGAAACCCTATGTACGTCACGACCTGGTTTCGGTCCAGACCAGTGATATCCATGGCAAGGGGCTGTTCGCCCGCAAACGTCTTCCCGCCGGCACCGTCCTCGGCGTGTTGAAAACCAAGCCCGCTCGCCGCAACGGCCCCTATGTGTTGTGGCTGGATGATGACGGTGAAGAACGGCACCGGGTTTTATGCGAATTGCGTTACATCAACCACGGGCGGCCGGCCAATGTGGCCTACTATGACGACCTTACCGTGGTGACGCTGAAAGCGGTGAAAGCAGGGCAGGAGTTGTTGCACGATTACGGTGAGGACTGGGAGTAGTCCAAGAGCCGGTTTTAAAAGGGCACCGGCGAAACGAACTCACTCCACAAACCGGTGTGAGGATGATTGAAGGCGAGCCGATGGGCGTGCAACAGCAATCGCTCGCTGGCGGCCAGCACCGCCTCCGGCGCATAGAGATCACAGCCGAGAATCGGATGGCCCAGCTCCCGGCAGTGAATGCGCAACTGATGACTGCGCCCGGTCACTGGCCGTAACCGCAACCGGGTACGGCTTCGGACGGCATCCCGTTCCAGCACTTTCCAATGGGTGAGGGCCGCCTTGCCCGTTTCAAAGCAGACTTTCTGCAACGGCCGATTGGGCCAGTCGGCGATCAGGGGCAAGTCCACGACGCCGTCTCCGTATTCCACCAGGCCATCCACCACGGCCTGATACTCCTTGAACACCCGACGCTGCTGGAAGGCCCGGCTCAGTTGGCTCTGCGCTTCGCGGGTCAGAGCGAACACCATGATGCCGGAGGTGTCCAGATCAAGCCGGTGCACCAGCCGTATTTCGGGAAAATCCAGCGCCAGACGGCGGATCACGCAGTCCTTGTTCTCCGGCGCCCGGCCCGGCACGCTGAGCAGGAAGGCCGGTTTATTCACCACCAGAAGGTGATCATCCCGGTGCAGGATGACCACCTCCTCATGGCAACGGGGCACGATATAGTGCTCGGGCTGCCTGGCTCGCGGCAATCGCACCGGGCTATCCCCAGATGGCGTCATGGACATCCTGATAACGCTCGGCGAAGTGCACCGTCAGCCCCTTTTTAAGGTGCTCCGGCAGTTCCTTGTAATCGCGCTCGCAGGCCTTCGGCAGAATGATTTCACGAATGCCAACGCGGCGGGCGGCGGTGATCTTCTCGCGAATACCGCCCACGGCCAGCACCTGTCCGGTCAGCGTCAGCTCGCCAGTCATGGCCAGCTTGCGCGGCAGCCTCTTGCCGGTGGCCAGGGAGATCAGTGCCGTGGCCATGGTGATGCCAGCGCTGGGCCCATCCTTGGGAGTGGCGCCCTCCGGTACATGCAAATGGACGAAGGACTGGTCAAACCAGTCGCCGTCGCCGCCATAGGCCGGCAGATTGCTGGCCACGTAGCTGTAGGCGATCTCGGCGGACTCTTTCATCACGTCGCCCAGTTGCCCGGTCTGTTTGAAACCACGTTGCTGCACATGCACCTGAGTGGCCTCGATGGACAGCGTGGCGCCGCCCATGGAAGTCCAGGCCAGACCGGTAACGACGCCGATGCCACGCTGGGTTTTTTCCCGCTGAAAATAGGGCTGGCCGAGAAACTCCTCGAGATTCTTGCTGGTGACGCTGATTTTTTTCTCGCCGGAAAGCAGCCGAACCGCCGCCTTGCGAATAATTTTGTTGAGCTGCTTCTCCAGGTTGCGCACACCGGCCTCTCGCGCATAGCCCTCCGCCACCTGACGCAAGGCGCTGGCGTTGATGGTGAGCTGCCCGGGCTTGACCCCCGCCCGTTCCAGAGAACGTGGCCACAGATGCCGTTTGGCGATTTCCACCTTTTCCTCGGTGATGTAACCGCTCAGACGAATCATTTCCATACGGTCGAGCAGGGGAGCGGGGATCGAGTCCAGGGTATTGGCGGTACAGATGAACAAGCAGTGACTCAGATCCAGACGTTCGTCCAGATAGTGATCGAGAAAGTCCTGGTTCTGTTCCGGATCCAGCACTTCCAACAGGGCGGAGGCCGGATCACCCTGGAACGAAGTGCCGAGCTTGTCGATTTCATCGAGCATGATCACCGGATTGCTGGTGCCGGACTCTTTCAGTGCCTGGATCAGCTTCCCCGGCATGGCGCCGATATAGGTGCGCCGGTGGCCTTTGATTTCCGCCTCGTCGCGCATGCCGCCGAGGCTGAGGCGGTAAAAACGGCGGTCCAGGGCTTCGGCGATGGCGCGGCCAACGCTGGTCTTGCCCACCCCTGGAGGCCCCACCAACAGTAGGATCGAGCCTTTGACTTCGCCGCGCATGGCGCCCACCGCGAGGAACTCAACGATGCGGTCCTTGACGTCATCCAGGCCGCTGTGGTGCGCGCTCAGAGTATCGCGCGCGTGCGTGAGGTCCAGATTGTCCTCGGAGAAGCGGCCCCAGGGCACGGACGTGAGCCAGTCGAGATAGTTGCGGGTCACCGCGTACTCCGGCGAGCCGCTTTCCAGCACGCCCAGTTTGCGTACTTCCTCTTCAAAGCGCTTGGCCACCGCCTCCGGCGGGGTCAGCGATTCCATGCGGGCACGGAATTCGTCCACATCGGCGGTGCGGTCATCTTTTTCCAGACCCAGCTCGCGTTGGATCACCTTGAGCTGTTCCTTAAGGAAAAACTCACGCTGATGCCGGGAGATCTTTTCGTTGACCTCCTCGCTGATCTCGTTCTGCAGGCGCGCCACTTCCACTTCCTTGCGCACCAGCGTCAGCACTTTTTCCATGCGCGGCTTCAGCGGCACGGTTTCCAGAATATCCTGGAGATCATCCCCGTTGGCACTGGTCAACGCGGCGGCGAAGTCAGTCAGCGGAGAAGGATCCCGTGGCGAAAAGTTCTGCAGATAGTGCTTGAGCCCTTCGTTGTAGAGCGGGTTCAGCGGCAACAACTCGCGGATGGTATTGATGATCGCCATGGCATAGGCACGCAGGGCGTCGGTGAGCTCGTCCTTGGGCTCCGGGTATTCCACTTCCGCCATGAAGGGCCGTTTGCGGTTGGTGTAGCCGGAGACGCGGAAACGGGCCAGCCCCTGGGCCACCACCTGCAGATGATCATCTTCCTGATTGACGGCGTGAATTTTCACCAGGCAACCGTATTCCGGAAAGTCCTCCACCGAGACCTCGTCCGGGTTACGATCGCCCACATAGATCAGACCCAGGGCATGGTGCGGCGTCTGACTGACCCGCTCCAGGGTGGATTGCCACAGTTCCCGATTCAGCAGAATCGGCTGCACCAGCCCAGGCATGAAGGGGCGGTGACGCACTGGTATCAGATAAACCCGTTGTGGCAAATGATGATCCGGCAAAGCCAGGGCGCCCTGGGGGGTGGGCTGTTCGATGGTGGTTTCCTGCTCGTCTTGGTTCATGATATCCACTCGTCATAAACGGGAAGCGTCGCCGTTGACATTACGACAGGACGGCGACGCGCGACCAGTCTTCAGAATGGAGTCTCCGAACCGGTTTTCAATAGCCGGATTCAGCGCGGGCCGTCGATGATCAAAAGATCGGCGCTGAGCTCGCGGGGCGTCCGCGTACGCCGCTCCACCAACCGGGCGTCGAATTTCTGTTCACACCGCTCGGCCAGGGCGTAGAACGGCGATCGTCCGGGGTCGGCGATAATGATCCGCCGCACCCGCTGATTCAAGGCACGGCGAATCAGATTGAACAGCACCGGCGTGAGCTCGTCCCAAAAGCAGATGTCGGCGCCGGTAATGACATCCACATCAGCCAGCAGCGCCTTGGTCAGGTTCTCAAAGCGTTTTTGCAGTGTCGTCACCGAGGTTTTATTGATGGCCGCATGCAATTCCAGATAGGGGAACACATCCTCGTCCGCGTCCACGGCGGTAACCCGGCAGCCAAGGCGTTTGGCGGCGAATATGGACAGCGGGCCCCAGCCACAGCCTATGTCCATCAAATGGGTATCCGGGCCCAGGGACAGCGCCCGGCGGTCGCGGGTCAACTGGTCCATGATCAGAAAACTGGAGTTCCACACTTTGTTGCCGTGGATCGAGGGCACGTGATTGGCGCGTTTCAGGCGCCGCACTTCACGGTGGCCGGAGCGCAGCAGGGTAATGCCCCGGGTATGGATGGTATGGGCTTCGCCCCGTTGGATTTTGGGAATGGGGGTCTCGGATAAGGTCATGGCCGGCCGGCGCCTTGAAAAAGGAAAGACCTTACGGGCGCCGGCGGCTTTGTTCAAGGTTGGGATGATTCAAGGCCGGGATGATCAGTCCGGGCGTTCAGGGACCTGGCTCCAGAAAACCCGGAAGACCTCGGCGCTTTGTCCCGCCGCCTCGGCCATCGGCACATGGCCAACACCATCAAGGATTACCGCCCGGGCATTGGGCAAGGTGCGGGTGAAGACCGCGACGTTATCGATTCCCAAAAGCCGGTCTTCGCGCCCCCACAAAACCAGTGTCGGGGTATTGATCGAGAGCAGCACATCACTCTGTCCCAGCTGCATCGCTGGATCGCCCTCGATATCCGCCCAGACTTTTTCCGCCACCTTCGCATTGGCGGCTTTCTCGGCACCCATCAGGGTGATGGCGAAGTCGGGCATGCCCACCGAGCGTTCGGCGGCCCAGTCCAGCGTGGTGTGGAAGTCCTCGGCCCGCTGAGGAATCAGAGGATTGCCCGGCGATTGCGCCAGCACATCGCGGAATTCCTGTGTTTGCAGGGTAACCCCGGCGGCGTCCACCAACCCCAGGGAGATCAGGCGGCCCGGGTGTTGTCGGGCCATTTCAATGGCGATGGCGCCGCCCATGGAATTACCCGCCACATGAAAGCGTTCGGCTCCCAACTGATTGAGCAGGCCAAACAGGCGGTCAGCCTGTTTGCTCACGCGGTAGTCCATCGATGTGGTCAGGGGGAGGGTGTCGCCGTGACCAGGAAGATCGGGAATGATAAAGCGGTACTCGCCTTCCAGCTGATTGGCGAAACGCACCCAGTTACGTGCATCGGCGCCGAAGCCATGGATCAGCAGTACCACCGGGGCCTCCTCGCCGCCTTTGGACTGCAGCAAATGCCAGTCCAGGCCATCCTCGGTGGATACTCTCAGGGCCTCGAGGCCTGCCCGCCATTGCTCGAACGCGATGCCTTGGTGGTAGGCCCAACGCCGGGTGTCTTCACACCCGCCCAGCAGCGCGGCACCCAGAACGGCTACCGCCAGAATCAACCCCACACGACGCCATGCCATCCTTCTTCCCTCCGGTTGTTATTCTTTCCTCGTGGAAAGCCACCGTAGAGGATCGGCGTGGCGGATGGCACCGCCGGAGAGGTCAATATTGCGCAATCACCGTGATTTCAGGTTCCAGATACCGGCGCCGATAATCAACAAGGTGCCAAGATAGGTGCTAAGGGCCAGCGCCTCGCCCCAGAACAGCCAGCCAAGAATCGCCGCCCACACCACCGCGGAGTAGTTGTAAACGCCGACCTGGCCGGGGCGGGCCACCTGATAGGCGGTGGTCATGGCGAACTGTCCGGCGATGGCGAACAGGGCGATCCCCAGCATCCAGAGCATTTCCACACCGTTGGGCCATTGCTCGACGCTGGGTAACAGCAAAGCGGAAAGCAGGGTGGCGAACAGCGAGAAATAGAACACCACCCGGTGCGCCGGCTCACTCACCGCCATACGACGGATACTGACCTTGGCCACGCTCATGATGGCGGCGCCGCCAAGTGCCACCCACATTACTGGATCCACCTGGCCCTGATCGGCACGCAGAATCACCGCGACGCCAACAAAACCCAGAGCGATCGCCATCCAGGTGCGCAGCGATACCCGGTCGCCCAGCCAGACCCAGGCCACCAGCGGCAGGAAGAAGGGGACCGTCATCTTGACCAGCACCGCCTCCGCCAAAGTGATATGGCCGATGGCGTAAAAGAAGCAGAACATGGCGGCGACGCCGGTGAAGCCGCGGATGAAATGCAGGCCGAGATGGCGGGTGCCCAGGTCGCGGATGCCACCACTGATCATCAGCACCGGCAGCAATACCAGCAGGCCGACGAAGTTGCGCGCGAACACGATCAGTTCGGTGGAAAGCGTGTCCGAAAGATGCTTGATCAGGGCCGCCATGATCGCCAGCAACCCTTCACCCAGAATCAGCAACAAGGCGCCCTTCAGAGGCTGGTCGTTATTCACGCGACCGGCCGGGCCCACAGGTCGTGATCATCGGCGTCCTCGACGGTCACCCGCAGGCGCTGGCCGGGCTTTACCGGCGCGTCGTCGGGCAGATACACCAGGCCGTCGATCTCCGGAGCATCCGCCTGGGAGCGCGCCACCACGCCGTCTTCACCAACCTCGTCCACCAGCACTTCCAGGGTCTGGCCGATCTTGCGTTGCAGTTTCGCGGCACTGATCCGCGCCTGAACATTCATGAAGCGTTCCTGGCGTTCGCGCGCCACCTCTTCGTCGACATGGTCGGGCAGGGCGTTGGCGGGAGCACCGTCCACCGGTGAATAGGTGAAACAGCCAACCCGATCCAACTGCGCCTCTTCCAACCAATCCAGCAGCATCTCGAAATCATCGTCGGTTTCGCCAGGGAAGCCGACGATGAACGTGCTGCGCAGGGTGATGTCCGGGCAGATCTCGCGCCAGCGGCGAATCCGCTCCAGAGTGTTTTCCGCGTGAGCCGGACGCTTCATCGCCTTGAGCACCGACGGGCTGGCGTGCTGGAACGGAATATCCAGGTACGGCAGGATGTGGCCGGCGGCCATCATCGGAATGATCTCGTCCACGTGCGGATAGGGATAGACGTAGTGCAGGCGCACCCAGGCACCCAGCTGCCCGAGCGCCTGACACAGCTCCAGCATGCGGGTTTTCACTGGCATACCCTGCCAGAAGCCGGTCTGGTACTTGCGATCCACACCGTAGGCGCTGGTGTCCTGGCTGATCACCAGCAGCTCCTGTACGCCCGCCTTCACCAGCCGTTCCGCCTCATCGAGCACGTCGCCCACCGGCCGGGAATCGAGCTTGCCACGCATGCTTGGGATAATGCAGAAGCTGCACTTGTGGTTGCAGCCCTCCGAGATCTTCAAATAGGCGTAGTGGCGCGGGGTCAGCTTGATGCCCTGAGGCGGCACCAGATCGGTGAAGGGGTTGTGGTCGGCGCGAGGGGGCACCACCTGGTGCACGGCGCTGACGACCTGCTCGTACTGTTGGGGCCCGGTAACCGACAGCACCGCCGGGTGAATCTTGCGGATGTTGTCTTCTTCCACACCCATGCAGCCGGTGACAATGACCTTTCCGTTCTCGGTCAGGGCCTCGCCAATGGCTTCCAGGGACTCGGCCTTGGCATCGTCGATGAACCCGCAGGTGTTTACCACCACCACATCGGCATCATCGTAGCTGGGCGTCACCTCATACCCTTCGGTGCGCAGTTGGGTGAGAATGCGCTCGGAATCCACAAGAGCTTTGGGACAACCCAGGCTGATAAACCCAACTTTACCGGACATAAACCACCTCGAAGTCAGCGGGGCGGCATTCTACTATTAACCTGGCGTGAATGCCTATTGGGTTGGCGGTGCAGGGAGAAAACACCCATGCGTTGTTTCATCGGACTGCCGGTGCCGGAGGAGGCCGGTCGCGCTCTGTTGAGGGGCGTTCCGGAAGGTGTTGGGCGGCAATTGCCGTTAGCGGATCTGCATCTGACTCTGGCGTTCCTCGGGGAGCGGGAGCTTTGCTGGACGCAGGCACTCTGCCGGCAACTGGAAGCGATTCTGACGGGAGTACAGCCGCTGAGCCTGAAACTTACTCGTGGCGGCCCCTTTCCACCGAATGGAAGTCCCCCCAAAGGAAGCCCTTCCCGCGGCGGCCAGCTATGGGCGGCGAGGGCTTTGCCATCGCCAGCGCTGATGGCACTGCATGAGCGTATTTGGCGGCCTTTGGAAGATCTCGGCGTGGCACGTGACGAGCGCGCCTTTCAGCCCCATGTAACCCTGGCTCGCGGCCGCCACCGGCTCACCGCGAAAATGGCAAACGAGAGCGAGAAAAGTCCACCTGGAGACCATATCGAATTTGATGTCCACGAAATTGTTCTCTACGAGAGCCGACAAGGCTATCGGCCTCGCTGGCGGCAATCGCTGAAAAGCCGGCTCTGAGCCCCGGCACATAACGCCGGAACCCAGAGCCACTCAACGGGTTACTGCTGGCCTTCGCCGTAACCGCCCGCGCCTCCGGCGGAACCGCCGCCAGCGGGGTCTCCACCGTTCTGCATGCCCGGCTGAGAGGGCTGCTGCGGGTCGCCTGGTCCCGGCGAATCCGGCTGCTTGGGATCGCAAGCGGCCAGCACCGACCCCATCAGCAACAAGGCCAGAGTGCCGGCCACGCCTCTTTTCAATCCGCGTCCTGGTTCCATTTTTCCGTCTTTCATGGTTTTTCCTCCCATTAAGTAGCTGTGCGCGGGCGGCGTCGGGCCGCCCGAATAATCAGGGTCGATCGAGGTCGTCACCCCGAGTGTCGTCGCCACCATCGCGATCCTCTCCGGTGGGCCAGCCACGGTCGTCGGGCCGCCCCATATCCCCGGAGTCTCCCTCCAGGCCACCGGGGTTGCCGTAAGCGGGCTGCCCGGGCCGATCCGGATCCGCTGGTGGGCCGGGCTGGGCCGGCAGAGTACGCTGATAGTCGGGGTGGTCTTGTGCCGGGCGATTGCCATCATTCGCGGTAGCGGTAACGGAAGCGCCGAGAAAGGCGACGCCGAGGATCAGCAATAGAGTTTTGCGAACGGTCATTACGTACATGTCATTACCTCCCGATCCATCGGGTGACTTCAGTGGGCGGGGTGCCGTCAAAAGGTCCGGATTACCGCCGCCTCACTACTGTCTACAGGCCAGGACCAGGTTTGGTTCCATGACGAAGTGTTTTTTGGGAACCAAACCACACCCCCGGCTGTAAGTACTAATGAAGGCCTTAAGGTCGGCCGGAAAGGAACCGCCGGAGTGAGTTTTGAACGCCGGATCTGCGACCAGATCCCGCACCTGCAACGCTACGCCCGGGCCCTGTGTGACAACCCGGGGCAGGCGGAGGATCTGGTGCAGGATTGTCTGGAACGGGCGCTGCGCAAGCGCCACTTGTGGATGCCCGGGCGTTCGGTACGGCCCTGGCTGTTCAGAATGCTGTACCGGCTGTACCTGAACGATCGCGCCAGTGCCCGACGGCGGTGGGAATCGTTGGCTCCGGATGCCGGGCTGGAGCGGCCTCAGGAAGCACGGCAGGAGCCCTTTCTGGCCTGCCACGAAGCAATAGAGGCGATGCGGGCATTACCCCCGGAGCAGCGGGCGGCGTTGCTGTTGATGGTGCTGGAAAGTCCTGGTTACGCCGAGGCAGCCCGCATTCTCGGCATCAAGGTGGGGACGTTGCGCTCACGTCTCTCCAGAGCCCGCGAGACACTGCGGCAGGTGCTCGACGGTCCGGTTCGGGGTGGCGGGCGCCCCCGGTTGAGGAGGGTGAAATGAGCTGGCGGGAGCAGGGTTTATTGTATCGCGAGATGGTTTCCGAAGAGGAATTGAACGCCTTCGCCGACGGCGAGCTGCCACGCCGGCGTGCCCGCCGGGTTGCCGCCGGAATCCGGCGGCAACCGGCCTACGCGGATCGTGTGCGTGACTACTGGCGTCATGACGAAACACTGTGGCGCGCACTCAAGGACGATAGCACCGCGGCACCATTGTCCTCTCCGGTCCAGGCGCCAGGCGCTGCCCTCCGGCGCCACTGGCTTGCCGCCGGAGGACTCGGCACGCTGGTGGCGGCAGGCGTGATAATGGCGGTGTGGTGGCAAACACCGCCTCCCGATCCGGCCACCGCGCGCCCTTCCGTCGACCTGACTCAGGCCATCGTCCATGCCTTCAGCAATCCAGTTGCGTTACCCGATACCACGCCGGCCCCGGCATTGCCACTGGATCGCCTGGGTCTGGTTTCCTCTGGCCAGCAGCCGCTGCTGGTTTCCGGACAGCATATTCAAGAGTACCGTTTCGAGAACGCCGAAGGGCAGCGGGTGGCGCTGTATGAAACAGGGCAGGGCGGATCCGGCGATAACTGGTTGCACGTGCTGACCCAGTCGCCGGTAACCCTGGTGCGCTGGAGCCAGAACGGACGCGGTTACGTACTGGCCGCGGACAGCGCGCCGCTGGAACTTACCCGGCTGGCGTTGGGCATCCACGATGCCCTGTCCATGGCGGCGGGCGCCACACCGGGGGCCGCCATGCCATCGACAGCCCATGGCCCCGGCGGGCCGGCGGCCAATACGGCCACGGCGAGGGGCGATATCAGCGAGATGTAGCCGCGAGAAACAGCCCAATACGAAAAAGCCCGCGAAAGCGGGCTTTTTCGTTGAAGCGGGCTTGAAGAAATGCGGCGATCAGCCTTCCTTCAGAGCGGCGGTGATGTCCACCACCGCACCCTTGCCATCGCCAAACAACATCAGGGTGTTGTCCTTGGCGAACAGCGGGTTGGGCAGACCGGCGAAACCGGCACTCAGGGAGCGTTTCACCACCACCACGGTCTTGGCCTTGTCGACGTTGAGGATCGGCATGCCGTAGATCGGGCTGCCTTTGTCTTCGCGGGCCATCGGGTTGGTGACGTCGTTGGCGCCGAGTACGATCGCCACGTCGGTTTGTTCGAAGGTGGGGTTGATGGTGTCCATATCCTTGAGCTTGTCATAGGACACTTCCGCCTCCGCCAGCAGCACGTTCATGTGGCCGGGCATACGGCCCGCCACCGGGTGAATGGCGTACTCCACTTCGACGCCGTTGGCTTCGAGGGTGTCAGCCAGTTCGCGCACGGCGTGCTGAGCCTGAGCCATGGCAAGACCGAAGCCGGGCACGATCACCACGCGCTGCGCGGTTTCCAGCAGCATGGCCACTTCGTCCGCGGAAGTGGATTTGATCTTGCCGGCGTAGACCTCATCCTGATCAATGGTTTCGCCGCCTTCCGCCATCACACCAAACAGCACGTTGGTGAGAGAACGGTTCATGGCTTTACACATGATCTGGGTCAGAATCAGGCCGGAGGCACCCACCAGGGAACCGGTAATGATCAGCGCGCTGTTGCCCATGACGAAACCGGCGGCGGACGCGGCCACACCGGAGTAGGAGTTCAGCAGCGCGATCACCACCGGCATGTCGGCACCGCCGATCGGCATCACCAGCAGGATGCCCAGCACGGCGGCGGCGATGGCCAGCCCCCAGAATACCGTTGGTGAACCGGGGTTAGAGACCAAGTAGGCAATCGCCACGATGGAGCCGAGCAGCAACACGGCGTTCGCCGCTTTCATGCCCGGGAAGCCCATCGGTTTGCCGTCGATCAGTTCCTGCAGTTTGGCGAACGCCACGAAGGAACCGGTGAAAGTCACCGCACCGATCAGTACCGCGGCCCCGGTGGCGATGATGCCCACCGTGTCCGGATGGCCACCACGGAAGAACTCGGCCGCCGCCACGGAGAAGGAAGCGCCGCCACCAAAGCCGTTAAGCAGCGCCACCAGCTGCGGCATGGCGGTCATTTGTACTTTCTTCGCCAGCAGCACACCAATGATGCCGCCGACCAGGATGCCGGCGATGATGATTTCATAGCTGACGATGTCCCGGTGCAGCAAGGTCACCACACAAGCCACCGCCATGCCCGCGCCGGCCAGCATATTGCCGCGCACCGCGGTTTTCGGTTTGGTCAGGCCCTTGATGCCGAGCACGAACAGCACGGCGGCGATCAAATAGGCGATATCGATCCAGTTCTGGGAAATCTGCATTGCTTACTTCCTCTTGAACATCGCCAGCATTCGATTGGTCACCATGAAGCCGCCAATCACGTTGATGGTGGCCAGTACCACGGCGATGAAACCCAGCACCTTAACCAGCATGCCGGCGTCGGAGCCGGCGGCGATCAGCGCGCCCACCAGCGTAATGCCGGAAATGGCATTGGAACCCGACATCAGCGGGGTGTGCAGGGTGGGGGGAACCTTGGTGATCAGTTCCACGCCGAGAAAGATGGCCAGCACGAAAAGCGTTAATTCGGCTACGAAGTCCATTACTTCTCCTCCTTCCCGTTGTCGGCGTCCGCCGCCTCGGGTTCCGGTTTCTCCAGCGCGGGCAGGCCAAGCAGCTCACGCAGGCGTGTGTGCGGCACGTCGCCGTTGTGGCTGATAACGGTGTCCGCCACGATCTGATCCTCGAAGTCCAGCGCCAACTCACCCTGGTCGTTGAGCAGCAGGTTGAGCAGGTTCTCCATGTTCTTGCCGAACATCTGGCTGGCATGGTGCGGCACCGAGGAAGGAACGTTTTCCGGGCCGATGATGGTCACGCCATGCTCGACCACGGTCTTGCCGGACTGGGTCAACTCACAGTTGCCACCCCGTTCGGCGGCCAGGTCGACGATCACCGATCCCTGTTTCATCGCCTTGACCATGTCGGCGGTGACCAGGATAGGACTTTTGGCGCCAGGGACAGCGGCGGTGGTGATCACCACGTCCATGTCCTTGATCACGTCGGTCATCAGCTCGCGCTGACGCTTGAGGAAGTCCTCGCCCTGGGCCTTGGCATAACCGCCGCTGCCTTCCGCTTCACCGGTATCCAGATCCAGTTCCACCGGCTTGGCGCCAACGGAAAGGATTTGTTCACGGGCCGCGGGACGAACGTCATAGGCCTCCACCACGGCACCGAGGCGCTTGGCGGTAGCACAGGCCTGCAGACCTGCCACACCGGCACCCATGACAAACACCCGCGAGGCGTTCAGCGTGCCGGCGGCGGTCATGTTCATGGGGAACATGCGGTTGGCGGTGGTGGCGGCGAGCAGAACGCACTTGTAGCCCGCGATCATTGCCATGGAGGACAGCACATCCATGGCCTGGGCCCGGGTAATCCGTGGCACCAGCTCCAGAGCGATGCCGGTGACATTGCTTTGCGCCAGTTGCTGGGCGAAACCCGGATTGGCCAGAGGATCGGTCATGCCGATGAGGAACTGTCCGCTCTTCATCTTGTCCAAATCGTCCTGGCCATTGGTCGTATTGCTGCCTGGCGTTTGCACCTGCAGGATAACCTGGGCGCTGGAGAAGATTTGATCCCGGTCAGCAAGCTTGGCACCGGCGGCTTCATACTGACCGTCGGTAAAACCGGCGGCGACGCCGGCACCCGTTTCAACGAGGATTTGAACATCGTGCTTCTTTAATAAAGCCGCGATATTGGCGGGCGTCAGGGCGACGCGCTCCTCGCCGGGGCGAATTTCCTTGGGAACACCGATAATCACCTGCGTTACCCCCGTTTATATGGTTTGTTGGGCCGCCCCCATGCCACGGCAATAGCCGGAAATGCACAGGGGCCCTCACAAAAAGGCCGGTTTAAGAAAACCGGCCGTCGAGCAGGCTGCTAACCTTATTGTGGAGTGGCGAGCTTGGCAAACAAGAAATCGCGGTTTGACGGATAGATGGTTAGATTTTGATCATAAAGATCATGATTTCTTCGCACTTTCGCTCAATTGTTGATCAACACGGGCCTTGTCATCATCTTCATGCATATGGATGAATGGACCCAGAATGGTATCGCCACGCACCTGCGCCTTGATTACATGCAAAAAAGTGTAAGCCCCCAGCAACTTCCTGAGCAGAAAGATAAATTCCTTTGGCGGTACGTCGAAGTGCACGGACAGGGCATTGCGACTGGCGCGATTCAGCACCCGGCTGGGCAGATTGCTCTCCCCCCATAGGTATTCCCCTTTCTCATTGACCACCGACGCCGGCGGCGGAAAGCGGTCCGGGTCCTGCAGGGCCTCAATGGCCTCGAAACAGAGGCCGGCGAAATCCTCCTGTACCCGGCGAGGAGGGTCACCGGAAAGGAAATGCAGCGCCTTCATCGCCCGCACCAGGCGCTCCGTATCGTGGTGCCAGGCACCGCGAATCATCTCCCGGCCGGGGCCCAGCACCTGGTCATCGAAATCGCGGATGGCGCCAAAGTCCAGCAGCACGATACGGTCGTGGCCTTCCTCATCGATTTGCAGCAGGTAATTGCCGAAATTCGGGTCGGTCTGCATCTTGTTCCACTCGAATACCTCGCGACAGCACAGTTCCATGATGGCGCGCCCCAGGAAATTACGGCGTTCCTGGCTCAGTGCGACCACCTTCGGGTCGCTGATGTGCAATCCCTTCTCGAAGGAAAGGCACAGAATGTTGTGGGAGGAGTACTCGGAAAACACCTCAGGAACAATGAAGCGGGGGTCCTCGCTCAACACTTCACGGAAATGGCGGGTGGTATGGGCCTCGAGATCGTAGTCCACCTCCCGGCCGAGCATGGCACGCACTTCGTCCAGCCATTGATTGAACTGGTCGGTGATCGGCACCAGACGGCTCAGCTTGAGCAGCCGCACCAAGGCGCGCATGTCCGAATCTATGGCATCGGCGACACCAGGGTACTGTACCTTGAGCACCAGCTCACGACCGTCCTTCTTACGCCGGGCACGGTGAACCTGCCCCAGGCTGGCGGCGCCGAGCGGTTCTGGATCCACCTCCAGTTCCGCCAGTTTCACGGTGCCCAATTGCTGTTTAAGATGGCGCTCCATGGCCGGCCACTCGAGCGCGGCGGTGTCGTTTTCCAGCGTATGCAAGGCGGCGGTGACTTCTTCGGGCAGAAAATGCTCTCCGAACAGGGCCATCATTTGTCCGATTTTCACCACCGAACCTTTCAATTCGCCCAACTCGGCCACCAATTCCTCGGCCCGTTGAGAGAGAATGGCCTTCCGTCTTTCCTCGCGCTTGTCCGGGGCGGAGAACAGGGTACCGGCGCTGGCGGTGGCGTAGCGGGCGCCGGCGAGAAAGCCGGCGCGGGCAAGGGAAAAACGCCGTTCCAGGGAACCGGTTTTAACCCTTTTGACGGTTTTTCGTGCCATATTTTCGCGCACTCCAAGATCTGCTAAGGCGATGGCATCAACCACGGGCGGCGGAACGCCATAAACCGCGGTTCACAGAGGGCAGTGTAGCCCGGCTCCAATGCTAGTGGTATGGCGGCACCGGCAACAAGGTGACGCCGGTGCGCCAGGAGCAGGGAAAATCAAATGGAATCTGGTGCCGGCATTGGCGCCACGGCTGGGGAGAACCGAAACTTTATGACCACTACATGGATTCTGCTGCGCGGACTGATACGCGAGCAGGCCCACTGGCAGGGCTTTGATCGCCGTTTGGCGGAGGTGCTGGGGGAGGGGAATGAGGTGCGCTGCGTGGATCTTCCCGGTAATGGGCGGCGTCACCATGAGCGCAGCCCCTGCACCGTGGCGGCGATGGTCGATGCCGCCCGTGCCGAGTTGGGAGACCAGGTGCTGAGCCGACGGCCCAGGCTGGTGGCTCTGTCTCTCGGCGGCATGGTGGGAATGGACTGGCTGCGGCGTTTTCCTGGCGAACTCGGTGGCGCCGCCCTGATCAACAGCAGTACCGCGCGCTTCAGTCCGTTTTACCAGCGTTTGCAGATAGGTAATTACCCGCGCTTGCTGAGCGATGTGCTGCTAAGCCGGGATACTGAAGGCAAGGAGCGGACGATTCTCGAGTTGACCACCAACTTGCTGGCGCCGGACCGTCTGGCCGAAGTGGCGCGGCAATGGGCTCTGATCGCCGGGCAAAGGCCGGTTTCCACGGCGAACAGTCTGCGCCAATTGTGGGCGGCCACCCGGTTTCGGGCACCCGTCCAACTGCCGGAGGGCAGCCCGGTGCTGATTGTGAATGGGGGAGGGGATCGCCTGGTGAGTCCACGCTGTTCGCAAGCGTTGTCCCGCGCCTGGAACCGGCCATTGAGCGTGCACCCTCGGGCCGGTCACGATCTGTCCCTGGATGCGCCGGATTGGCTGGCGCGGGAGTTGAAGAGCTGGGCGACGGCGTCGGATTCCTGACGCGGCGCCCTACTAATCCCGTTTGTCCGCCACCCGCTGGGCCTGCGCCAGCTCGATCATATCCGCCAGGATGTGGCCGGTTTCGCGCAGGTAAGGGTCTTTCTTCATCGGATCCTCCGCCGCTTCCGGATCCAGTGCCCGTTGCTCCTCCAGCGTCCTCAGCGCCGCCATGTCCTTCAGCGGCTCCTCGTCGCGGGCTTTACGGCGGGCGTTTTCAATGTTCAGACGGCGCTTGTCGAAGCCTTCCTGCCAGGATTCCCGGCTGGCCGCGTTGAGCGTCACTTCCTTACGCTCACGCGCCTCATCCAGCAAGGAGCGCAGTTCTTCCACATAAACGAACTCGGGATCTTTCTGGATGCGCCTTTCGTGACGCTGCCGCAAGGTCTGCAGGAACGGCATCAGATCCGCCACCTGCTGATAATCCGCGGAGTCGATTTCATCCCAGGGCAGGGCATTGGGCAGGGCGCCTTCGCCCACCTCGTTGGTATCGATCAGCGACGGCATCAAAAGGTCCGGAACAATGCCCAGATTCTGGTTGCTGGAACCGGACACCCGATAGAATTTGGCGTTGGTCATCTTCAGCTTGCCGTGGTTCAGGTCCAGCAGAGTCTGCACCGTTCCCTTGCCGTAGGTGGGCTCGCCCACGATCAGCGCCCGCCCGTAGTCCTGCATGGCGCCGGCAAAAATTTCCGAGGCGGACGCGCTGTAACGGTTCACCAGCACCGCCATGGGGCCGGTGTAGAGCATGCCCGGGTACTGGTCATTCTCGACACTGACACGGCCGGATGATTCACGCACCTGCACGGTGGGGCCGCGGTTGATAAACAGGCTCACCAGCTTGTTGACTTCCAGCAGCGATCCGCCGCCATTGTTGCGCAGATCGATGATCAGGCCGTCCGGATTTTCCTTGCGCAGTTCCACCAGCAGCTTGGCCACGTCCCGGGTGGTGCTGGTGTAGTTCGGATCGCCACGGTGAAAGGCGTTGAAGTCGAGGTAAAAGGCCGGAATTTCGATGATGCCGAGCTTGATGTTCTCGCCATCGTGATTCAGCTCAATTACTTCCTTCTTGGCGGCCTGTTCCTCCAGTACCACCTTGTTGCGCACTATGGTGACCGTGCGGGTGCTGTGTTCGCCCGCACCGCCGGCGGGAATGATCTCCAGCCGCACCTCGGACCCCTTGGGCCCGCGAATCATGTCGACAACCTCATCCAGACGCATGCCGACCACATCGACGATGGCGTCCTTGTCACCCTGACCGACCCCGATGATGCGATCCGCCGGCTTCAGTTGCCCGGCCTTGGCGGCGGGACCGCCCGGCACCAGCCGTACCACCTTGGTATAGCCGTCCTCATACTGCAGCACGGCGCCGATGCCTTCCAGGGAGCGGCTCATGCTGATGTCGAAGTTTTCCGAATTATGCGGAGTGAAATAGTTGGTGTGCGGATCGAAGGTCTGCGCCAGCGCGTTCATGTAGAGCTGGAACACGTCCTCGGAGCTGTTTTGCTGCACCCGGCTGAGCTGGCCTTCGTAGCGGCGCACCAGACGGTCCTGGATTTCACTCTCGGGGGTGCCGTTGAGCCGCATGGACAGCACGGAATTACGCAGATAGTCGTCCCAAATCTGATCCAGGGCCTGCTGATCCGGTGCCCAATCGGCCTTGGTGCGATCCACCAGCACCTTGCGGTCGCTGTCGAATTTCCATTTATCGATATCGCCGCGCAGTTGCGTCAACGCTTTCTGTAAACGGTGTTCCACCCGTTGCTGGAAGCGGTTGAAGATGGTGTAGCCCGCCTCCAGAGTGCCTCTGCGCAACTGATCGTCGAGTTGGTCGCGATAGCGGTCGAATTCACCGATGTCCTCGGCGGTGAAGTACAGGCGGCTCGGGTCCAGATCCTTGATGTACTGGTCCAGCACCTGTCCGGACAGAGAATCATTGAAGTCCAGCCGCCGGTAGTGCAATTTCAGGCGGTCGACGATTTCCTTCGCCGCTTCCCGGTGCACCTTATCCGGCTTGATGCTGCCCTGGACCTCCGGCGCCGCCTGCAGGCCATCTCCAATATGCAGGGCGCCGCCCAGCAGCAACCCGGCAACAATCAAGGCACTCAGCTTGCGAATTACGCTCATGGACTCACTCAATGATTCATTTACTGGCAGTATACGGGAACCTCTGATTAATTCGTATGGGAGGTCCGGATTTGTGACCACCATCCATGGTGGTTACCCTGCGGGCCGTCGCCAAGGCGACATCAAACATCGTTCCTGACGATGCGTTTGTGACCGCCACCCACCGCCACGGCATCCACGACACGGAGAGCACCGTACACCATGCATCGCCTGTTTACCGGTTTCTTCCTGATCGGCATCGCCGGGGCCATCCTGCAGTTACTGCTCGGCGATACCGGAGCTCCCGCCCGTGTGGTGGGCGCGCTGTGGGAAGCGGCCGATCTGGCGGTTCAGGTCAGTCTGGGGCTGATCGGCGTGCTGGCCCTGTGGAGCGGCCTGTTCCGTCTGGCCGAGCAGAGCCGTCTCGCCGACCGGCTTGCCGCTCTGGTTCAACCGGTACTTCATCGTCTGATGCCATCGGTGCCGGAAGGTTCACAGGCCGGCGCCGGCATTTCCATGAATATGGCCGCCAACATGCTCGGTCTGGATAACGCCGCCACGCCGCTGGGGCTGAAGGCGATGAGCTCGCTGCAGGAGAGCAATCCACGGCCGCGAACGGCCAGCGATGCGCAAATCATGTTCCTGGTACTGAACACTTCCGCGGTGACACTGGTACCGGTAACCGTGCTGCTATACCGCACCCAGCAGGGCGCGGCCGACCCCGCCGACATCTATTTACCCATGCTGATGGCAACCACCGCTTCCACTTTTGTCGGCGTGGCCCTGACCGCCCGCCTACAGGGTATACGGCTACGGGATCCGATACTGCTTGCTGTCGCCGGCGGTTGGCTGGCGCTGCTCGGTTTGCTTGGGCTGGCGGTATGGTGGGTGCCACCAGACGCCAGCGCGCGGCTTTCCAGCCTGCTCGGCAATGGCTTGCTGCTGGCGGTAATCGGTGCCTTTTTCGTGGCGGCCTGGCGGGCCCGGGTGGATAGCTATGACGCTTTCATCGAGGGCGCCAAGGAAGGCTTCAACCTGGCGGTGAGGCTGATTCCGTACCTGGTGGCCATGCTGGCCGCCATCGCCATGTTGCGCGCCAGCGGTGTGCTCGAAGCGGTGTTGTCGGCGATCCGGCATGCAGCCCTCTGGCTTGGCTGGGATACTCGTTTCGTCGACGCTCTGCCCGTGGCTTTACTGAAACCATTAAGCGGATCCGGCGCCCGCGCCGCCATGCTGGATGTCATGCACACGCAAGGCGTGGATTCGCTTGCCGGCCGTATGGCGGCGGTGATGCAGGGCTCCACCGAGACGACTTTTTACGTTCTCGCCGTCTACTTTGGCAGTGTCGGAGTGCGAAACTTCCGCTATGCCTTGTGGTGCGGTCTGGCCGCCGACGCCGCCGGCCTGATCACCGCGATTCTGGTGAGCTACCTGTTTTTTGGCTGATTGCCTGCTCTGCTAGCCGGAAAGGTCCGCCGCTGCGGTGACGATATGGCGGAAGGTAAGATTGAGGCGGGACTCGCGCACCCGCCGGCGGCGGGGCAGGGCGTGTTCATAATAACGCTGTACCTGGGGAGACATAATCAACAGGCTGTCGTGGGACAGTGGCAACCGGCGGCTTTGCCGATGCTCGCCATAACGTCGCAGACAGAAGTCGCGGGTGGCACCAAGGTTATAGGACAGGATCCAGGGGGCCGGTCCCAGTTCCGGCTCATTATCCCGGTGCCACCCCATGGTGTCGTCGCCATCCCGATAGAGATTGGCCAGAGCACCATTGGGCGTTAATCCGGTCAACGCCGTTACCGCGCGCCGTAATGGCGCCAGCGGATCGGGCCAGCCCCCGGCCCGGTGGGTCAGCCCGGAATAGCGGTAGGTGACGCCGGTGTCGCCCAGCCAGCAGACCAGCCGGGGCACCGGGTGGGAACGGCCGAACACCTGTACACGGGGTTGCTCCCAGGGGAGTTCGTTACAAAGCGTGTGGAACAGGTCCATGGCCGAAGGGCCGAGAAGCCGCTCAATCAGCCAGATACGAGCCCCTCGCCCCAATTCCAGGGGAGGGGGCAGGGAGTCGAGCCGCGACAGGGTGTGGTTGACAGTCATAGCAACCTGCTCTATCTAAGCGCCTTTGACCATCTATGTACGCGTGGATGATGCTATGCGCAGTTAGTGGAAGGTCCGTCGCCAGGAGTCTAGCATGCTGTACGTTTACGATATTGAAGACGGAGTGCTCCGCGAGCGGGATGTGGCGGGGTTGACCCCGGACACCGCCAAGGAAGCCAGTTGGATCGACCTGGTGGACGCCACCGATGAGGAACGGCAGGAGGTGCAGCATCTGTTCCGCCAGGCGCTGCCGGAGTCCGACGATGTGGAGGAAATCGAATCCTCCGCCCGTTTCTTCCATGATGAGCATGGTCTTCATGTGCACTCCCTGTTCGTTCATCAGAGCGAGGGGCGCCATCGCACCTCGACCGTGGCTTTTGTGTTGCAGCCGGGCCGGCTGTTGACCTTCCGCGATTCCCGCGCGCCGGATTTTCGTCTCATGCGCATGCGCATCCGGCGCGGCTGGGTCCGTGCCCTGGAGCCCTTGGACATTCTGCTGAGCATTCTTGAGCAGAAGACCGAGAATCTGGCCGATACGCTGGAGGACATCCATCGGGACCTGGAGGATGTCAGTTATCTGGTGCTGGAGGATGAGGAAGCGGAGCTGGAGGATGGCATCGAGAAGCTGGCCCATCTGGAAGACAGCAACGGAAAAATCCGCCTGTGCCTGATGGATACCCAACGTTCGATTTCCTTTATCCAGCGTTATGTACGGGCCGACAAGGAACGCCGCCGCACCTGCTCGGAAATCCAGCATGACCTGGACACCCTGATGTCCCACGCCACTTTTCTGTTCGAGAAGATCAACTTCCTGATGGATTCCACCCAGGGGTTCATCAATATCGAGCAGAACCAGATCATCAAGATCTTTTCCATCGCCGCCGTGGTGTTCCTGCCACCGACCATGATCGCCAGTATTTATGGCATGAACTTCCAGGTGATGCCGGAACTGAACTGGGAGTTCGGCTATCCGGCGGTGATCGGGCTGATGTTCCTGTCGGGCTTCGCCCCGTACTGGTATTTCAAGCGGAAAGGCTGGCTGTAAGCGCACTGTTGGTACGCCCACGCACTGATTGCTCTTCCACCGAGGGCGCTACGAAGCCGCTGTGGGAGCTTGCCTGCAAGCGAATGTACTCGGCCCCCAAGAGATTCGCTTGCAGGCAAGCTCCCACAGTGGACCGCGTCTCAGGAAGGCAGGCGCCAGAGATCATCCTGGCGATGGGCGCGGCCATCTTCGTGCAACTTGATCAGATGCGCCTCAAGTGACAGGCACGCCACACCGTGCAGAAATTCAGGCACATCGTCGTAAACCCGTTTCACCAGGTCCGGCACGCTGGTGGCGTCACCGGTGAGGGCGGCGAAGACTTTCTTTTCCCGCTCCAGCCGGTGCTTGATGGTGTGGTCCACCAGCGCCAGCGGCTCGTCGATGACGTCGCCATGCCCGGGAGCCATGCGTTTGATGTCCCATTGCCGCAGCTTGTCCAAGGAAGACAGATAGGCACTCATGGAGCCCGAAGGCGGGGCTATCACCACGGTGGACCCCTGAATCAGATGATCGCCGGTGAACAGCAGCGCCTCTTCCTTCAGCAGATAACACAGGTGGTTGCCGACGTGACCGGGCGTGGCGATCACCTCCAGGGTCAGGCCGCCGCAGTCCACGGTGTCACCGTCCTTGAGCTCGCGTTCCGGTTCCCAGGTGGTGTCCTGCAAGCCGTCGTCCGGGACCCAGGGGCCTTCCAATACGGCGCCGGTGGCGGCGGCCAGATCATGAGCTCCGGGGGAGTGATCGCGATGGGTATGGGTGACGATGATGCGTTCGATCGGACGCCCCAGTTCCTCGGCCGCGGCCAGCAGAGCCTGGGTATGCTCCGGGTCGGTGGGGCCGGGATCAATCACCGTCAGGGCGCGGCCGCCCACCAGATAGCTGTTGGTGCCGGGGCCGGTCATCATGCCGGGGTTACGGCCCAGCACACGCCAGGCATTGGTAGCGATGGCCGTGGGCTGGCCGGGAATCAGCGCCGCCATGGTAACTCCATTGGTTCGGGAAGCGCATTGTGACCATTTAGTCCCAGCTTGCAAACCCCCCGGTATGACGGCGGCGGTGCCTATTCGCCGTACACTTGTACTTCCCGGACCCGCAATTCCCAGCGGTCCGGCGTCCGCATGCCGCGATCGCGGCCGGCCACCACCGCCACCGGATAACGGCCGCCGGCGGGCACATGAATGGATACCGGAATCCGCTCTTCATGCAATGTCTCGCAGGCTTTCGCCGGCGGACAGGAGAGGGCGACCGTATCCAGCAGCACATGGGCGATGGCATGCTCTCCCCGGTTGCTGATCTCACCACTCACCCGCACCCCGGTCTCCATCTGACTGACACCGGTGACGGTAACGGTGACCGAAGCGGGATCACCGGGCACCAGGCGTTCCTGGTCGGTGAACAGAAAGGACATCAGCATCACGGCGCTGGCCACGCCGACCCCGGCGAGCACCAGATAGAAGGGGCGCCGCCCGGCCTGCCAGCTGCCCCACAGCAACACCACCACTGCGGTAACCACCGCCAGAACCAATAAATACCGCATGCTCTTTATCCTTCTGTTTTGGTTTCCCCGACGACGCCACGGTACCAGCATCATCGGAATGGGAACCGGCTCTGCCTATGCCGTTTAGTGGTCCAAACTATGGCCGCTTGCGCTACCATCTATGGCCGCTTAGTCATGAGCCGCAATCGCGCTGCCCCGGCATGGCGGTTGCCAGACTATTATGATGGCGGTATTCGCGATTTCATGCCACGGAGGAAAACCCATGCTGATAGTGGTCTCGCCGGCCAAGACCCTGGATTACGAGTCACCGTTGCCGGCGCTGCGCGCCACTCAACCGCGCATGTTGGATGACAGTGAAACATTGGTGCAACGAGCCCGCAAACTGTCGCCGGCGGATCTGTCCAGCCTGATGGGGGTGAGTGACAAGATCGCCCATCTCAACGTCGAGCGCTTCGCTCTGTGGCAACGCCCCTTCAACAAGGACAATGCCCGTCCGGCCCTCTTTGCCTTCAAAGGGGATGTTTACACCGGATTGGATGTCAGCCGTTTCAGCAAGGACGATCTCGCCGCCGCACAGCATCGTTTACGCATGCTGAGCGGCCTTTACGGGGTTTTGCGCCCACTGGATCTGATGCAACCGTATCGTCTGGAAATGGGCACCAGGCTGGATACGTCCGCCGGCAAGGATTTGTACGCGTTCTGGGATGACCGCATCACCCGCCAGTTGATCAAGGATATGCGCGCCGTGGGCACCGACGTACTGGTGAACCTTGCCTCCAATGAATACTTCAAATCCGTGCGCACCAAACTGCTGCCGGGCCCGGTCATCGAACCGGTCTTTCAGGACGAAAAGAACGGTAAGTACAAAGTTATCAGCTTCTACGCCAAGAAAGCCCGCGGCCTGATGGCGGCCTGGATATTGCGCGAAGGGATTGAAAAGCCGGAGGATCTGAAGCGATTCAAGGAGGCGGGGTATCGCTATGACAAAGCGTCTTCCACGGACACCAAACCGGTGTTCCGAAGAGCGGAGCAGAGGGGTTGACCGAGTCTTTGGAGGCATGATTTCCCGGGTCGCCACACCGCCACTGTAGGAGCTTGCCTTGCAAGCGAACTTTGAATTCGTCTGCAGGGCAGGCTCCCACGACAGTGGCCTCTTAGCACCGACCGCGACTTACTGCCAATCGGCGTCAAAGCCGTCCGGTTTGATCACCAGAACGTCGTTGCGGGCATGCACCAGCAGGGACTCGGCGGTGGCGCCCAGCAGCAGGCGTTCCACTTTGTTGCGGCGAACCGTCCCCACCACCAGTACATCTGTGCCGTTATTTTCACAGTAGTCAGCCAGGGTGCCGGCGATCGGTCCTTCCAACATTTCCGTGCGTTCCAGCGGTAGATCGTGGCGCTCGGCGAAACGGTCCAGAGCTTCGCGGTGGCTTTTGCGAATGCTCTCGGCGCTGGCGGCGTATTCCGGCAACGCTTCGCCCGCCACCAACAACAACGTTTCGTCCGGGTGCTCGAGCACATGCACGGCGTTGAGTGATGCCTGCAGCGGCGCCGACCATTCCCGCGCCGCGCTCAGCACGGCACTGTCCAGGCCGCTCTCGTCCTCTTCCTCCGGTTCGATCGCCGCGGTAAACACGGGTGTTTCACTCCAGGGACGGTCCTGCACGCAAAGCACGGGGCAGGGTGCCCGACGAATCAACAACCAGTCCCGCGGCGTAAACATGTGGCGCCTCAAGGTGCCTTCCTCACTGGTATGTACCACCACCAGACGTGGTCTGGCGGCAATGACCGTCTGCCGCAGGTCCTCATCCTGATCCTTGTGCGTGGTGATATGCACGGTGGCCTCGGTACCCGCCAGCAAGTCCTGAATGCGCCGTTCCCAGGCATTGCGAATTTGCTGTTCGGCCGCTTGGCGGCGCTTCTGGTCAAGCCCCACCGCGCGACGCATGGCCGACGAATCACTATTGACGGCCACCACTAGCGGGCAGCTCAGCGCCGCGGCCAGCAACCGGCCTTTCTTCAGCGCCGGCTGCGGGGCCTTCAGGTGCCGGTCCAGGACGACGAGAATGCCATTGGTCGGAATAGTCATGGTGCCTCCACATGTAGTCTGCCGCCACCGCAAAGCGCCTCACGGTCGACGATTTCCACATCCCTGCCGTCCACCAGCAGCATATCCTGCTGCTGAAAACGGGTGAAAATGCGGCTAACCGTTTCCACCGCCAGTCCCAGATAATTGGCGATGTCATAGCGGGACATGGGCAGGCGGAAGCGGCGGCTGCTCAAACCCCGGCGCTGCTGACGCGCGGCCAGGGATAACAGTAGAGAGGCCACTCTGTCATCCGCGCTCTTCTTGCTCAACAGCATGTGCAGTTCGCGGTCGGCGCGGATCTCGTTGCTCATCAGCGAGAAGAAGTGATGCTGCAAGGAGGGGATGCGTTGGGACAGATCTTCCAGGCGATGGAAGGGGATCTCGCACACGGTAGCGGTTTCCAGCGCCTTGGCATTGGAAACATGGTGCGCGGTACTGATGCCGTCCATGCCGACGATCTCGCCTGGCAGGTAAAACCCGGTAACCTGTTCTTCCCCCTCATCGGAGAGGACATAGGTCTTCAGTGCGCCGGAGCGCACGGCATAAACGGCGCTGAACGGGGCGGCGGCACGAAACAGGTGCTCTCCGCGCTTCAGCGGGCGGCCACGGCGGATGATGCCATCCAGTTCGTCGAGCTGGGAAGGCGCCACCGCCAACGGCAGGCAAATGGGGCTGAGACTACAGTCGTTGCATGAAACGTGACGAGGCATGCTGCGTACCTCCATGTTGGATACACTGCGTATTGCAATTACGGCTTGAGACATTATGGTCTCCCGGATCGGTAACGGCGAGCTAAATAATGCGACTGAATCGCTGTGGGTTCGGGGTGCCGGCATAGCGGTCGAACAACATCACCAGAGCGCGCACCACCAGGCGCCCGGTGTCAGTGACCTTCAACACGGGGCCGTTCATATCAATCAGCCCCAGTTTTTCGAATTCACCCAGCGCGGCCAGCTGGTCCTTGAAGTAATCGGCGAAATCCACTTCCCAACGCTGCCGGAAGGCGACCAGATCCAGCCGCAGGTCGCACAGCAGCCCCATGATCACGTCACGGCGCAGGCGGTCATCCCAGTCAAGCAGGAAGCCGCGTTCAATCGGCATGCGACCCGCTTGCACGGCTTCCTGCCAGTTGCTCAGAACCTTGAGGTTCTGTGCGTAGAAATCATCAAAAGCGCTGATCGCGCTGACCCCCATGCCCAGAAGATCGGCGTCGCCATGTAGCGAGTAGCCTTGAAAATTGCGGTGCAGGGTGCCGTTGCGCTGCGCTACCGCCATGGGATCATCCGGCAGGGCAAAATGGTCCATGCCGATCAGCACATAGCCGGCCGCCTCCAGGGTTTCGCCCGCCAGTTTCAGCATGGCGAGTTTTTCCTCCGGGCTGGGCAGCGCGGTTTCCTGGATCTGCCGCTGCACCTTGAAGCGCGCCGGCATGTGGGCGTAGTTGTAAAGGGAAATGCGCTCCGGGCGTAAAGCCAGCAATTGTTCCAGGGAGCGAGCCAGGCTGGAGGAAGACTGCCAGGGCAAGCCGTAAATCATGTCGGCGTTGATGGAGTGGAAACCGAAATCCCGGGCCGCGTCGAATACTTCGGTGATCAGCTCAAGGGATTGTTCCCGATTCACCGCCTTCTGCACCACCGGATCCAGATCCTGAATACCGATACTGAGCCGGTTGAAACCCAGCCCCCGCAGCAGCCCCAGACGGGCGCGATCCACCGTGCGCGGGTCCACTTCGATGGCGTACTCGCCGCGATCCTCTTCCAGCAGGTTGAAATGACGGGCCAGGTCATAAACCAGCTCGGTCATCTGCGCATCGCTGAGGTAGGTAGGGGTGCCACCGCCCCAGTGCATCTGCACCACGGGCCGCTGCGGGTCCACCAGCGCCGCCTTGGCTTTGATCTCCTGCTTCAGGAAGGTCAGATAATCCTCGGCCTTGGCCCGGTTGCCGGTGATGATGCGGTTGCAGGCGCAGTAGTAACACACCGTGGCGCAGAATGGGATGTGACAGTACAGCGACAGTGGGCGACGGGCCTGATTGCCGCGAGCAACGGCGCGCCGATAGTCCTCCTCGCCGACTTCCTCATGGAACTGGGTGGCCGGTGGGTAGGACGTGTAGCGAGGCCCGGGACCTCCGAATCGGCGGATCAGATCCGGATTCCATTGCGTCATGTCAGCGCTCCAAAGGGGAATGGCGGCATCATGCCACTATGAACACAGCCGACCTTGATGCAGATCAAGGATGGTGATGAGCATGGACATCTCCGGGCAGCCCGTGTTGAAGAAACACCAGCGCCAGCGCCAGCGTCATCGCCGCCGCCACATATCGGGCGGGCCCCCGCCGCAACCGCGACAGTTGCCCGCCGAATACACCGGCGGCCCCCACCGGCAGCAGGGTAGTGGCGCCGAACATGCCCATGACCAGGGCACCGTCAGCCCATTCACCGGTTCCGGCGGCCAGCACCAGGGCGGAATAAAGCAGTCCACAGGGCAAGAACCCCCACAGCCCGCCCAGCGCCAGCGCCTTGAGCGGGTGGTCCACCGGCATCAAACGGCGAGTCAACGGGGACAGCCGCCGCCACAGTCCGGCCCCGAGACGCTCCAGAGCCCGGATCGGCGCACTGTGGCCGAGGAAATGAGCGGTCAGCAAAACCATCAGGAGCGCTGACAGTAACGCTGGCCAGTGCCAGCCGTCGCCTGCCGGGCCACTGACCAATTGCCCGCCCAGCCCCCCGGCGATCGCGCCCAGGCCGGCGTAACTCAACAGGCGGCCGCTGCCAAACAAGCTCTGCCAGGCGATCAGCCTGCTGCCACGCCGTCGTTCTTCGGGGATCGAGAAACTCAGGGCGGCGGCGATGCCGCCGCACATTCCCGCGCAGTGAAGGGCCCCGCCGACACCGAGGGCGAGAGCGCCGGTCAACGCCACGGAAAGCGGGTCAACGATCATCACCCACCCCCTTGCCAGCATTACGGCGCTGTTCCCGGTCTTCGAAAATCACCGTCCAGGCGGCATGATCCAGGTCCTCGAACTGGCCCTGGCGTAAAGCCTTGAACAGCGCCCACACCGCTACGGCGAGGAACAGCAAGGCCACCGGAATCAACAAGAGGAGGCTTTCCATGTGGTTATCCTGTTGGCATTGAGCGTCACCAGAAGTGACGAAGCTGACATTCCCAGAGCCGCGGCCCAGGGTGGGATCCAGCCGGCCATGGCCAGAGGAATCGCCACCAGGTTGTAGCCAAGAGCCCAGGTCAGGTTCTGGCGGATCACCGCCCGGCAGCGATCCGCCAGACGGGGCAGATCGGCCAGCCCCTGCAGCCCTTCGTTGAGCAGATAAACGCCGGCGGCGCGGCGGGCCAGACTGGAAGCCGCCGCCGGCGCCACCGAGACCGTGGCCCGCAACAGCGCGGGAGCATCGTTGATGCCATCCCCCACCATCATTTGCGGTCCTTCCTGTTGTTCCAGCTTCTGTAACCAGGCGGCTTTGTCATGGGGCGTCAATCGCGAGCGGGCTTCGCCCATGCCCAGTTCTTCAGCCAGCGTGGCCACTGGCTCCGCGGCGTCACCACTGGCCATGCGCAGGCGCCAACCCCGCTGACGCAGTTGATCAAGTACCGCCGGGGCTTCCGCGCGCGGTTGATCCCGCAACCAGAACAGTGCCTGCGTCCGGCCGTCACGGGTGAGAGCCAGACAAGTCTCACTGCCACGGCTCAGCTCCGGCGCACCGCCCATGGCCCACTGGTGGCCCTGGAAGCGGCCACTGGCTCCGGCAGGGCTCAAACGCAAATCCTCGATCGGCACCGGTGAGAGGTCATCGAAAGCGCGCGCCAGCGGGTGCGGGTGGTCCCGCTCCAACCCGGCTGCGATTCGGGGCAGGGTGGCGAGCCATTCCGATTCGACGTCGGCGGCGGCTCGCCTCTCCACCCGTTGGAACCGGCCGGTGGTCAAAGTGCCGGTTTTATCGAACAGGACGCCGCGAATACCCGGCAAGGATAAAAACTGAGAGGGGGAAGCAATCAGCAAGCCCAGCTTCAGCCCCCGGGCCAGCGTGGCGGAGAGCGTTAACGGCACCGCCAACGCCAGGGCGCAAGGACAGGTCACCACCAGCAGGGCGAGCATGTGCTCGAATGCCTGTGCCGGGCCGCGATGCCAATGCAACACAAGGGTGGCCATGGCCAATGCCAGCACCGTCGCGGTGAACAGAGGGGCCACTCTTTGCCAGTCCCGCACCACCGTCACTCGTTCTTCCTGCGCGCGCGCCACCTGTTCGCCAATGCGCGCGACAAGGCTACTGTCGGCGGCACTCGCGGCCTCGATATCCACACCACCTTCCAGGATCCGGCACCCGGCCTGCACCGTGTCGCCGATGGTACGAGTACGCGGCAGGGATTCGCCGGTCAGGGCCGCCTCGTTAAAGCGAGCCTCTCCAGCGCGGATGACACCATCCACCGGCACGGTTTCCCCCTGGCTGACCCGCACGGTATCGCCGGCGCACAGCTGGGCGGTGGCCACCCAGTCGCCGCCGCCGGCGTCATCCAGCCGCCGCACCACCAGAGGCAACGTATCCTGCAACTGCTGCCAGGAGCGTTGGATGCGCTGACGCTGATGCAGTTCCAGCCAGCGGCTGAGCAGCAGGAAGAACACGAACATGGCGGCGGAATCGAAGTAAACGTGCTCACCACCACTGGCCATTACCACCAGCGAACCGCCCCAGGCCAGCAACAACGCCAGGGCCACCGGCAGGTCCATGGTCGGGCGGCGCACTTTCAGGCTCCGCCAGGCGCCCTGAAAAAACGGCCAGCCGGAGTAAAACACCACCGGTGTGGCCACCAGCAGGCCGGCCAGCCGGAACAAATCCTGGTAAATGCGATCCGTGCCTTCGAACACACCGATATAAAGGGCGGCGGAATACATCATGGCCTGCATCGCCCCCAGGCCGGCCAATGCCAACCGCCCCAGCAGGCGACGCCGTTCTTTCTGCTGATGCCCCTCCCAGGTGGGATCGCCCGGCAGGGCGACCCGGTAGCCCAATTCCAGAATGCGCCGCACGGCATTGCGGGGAAATAAGGGCTCGGCGGCGTCATATTCCAGGGTCAATTGCATGCTGGCCAGATTGACCTGAACCGAACGGGCGCCGGGCAGCCCCATCACCACTTTTTCAATCAACCAGCAGCACGCCGCGCAAGTAAGTCCGGAGACTTGCAGCCGCAAGCGGCGTCGGCCGTCCTGCTCCTGGATGTGAGCGGCCAGCAACTGGGGCACATCGAACAATGCCAGAGTGCGCTCCGTTTCCTCGCTGGCCACCAGCGGCCCGTTATTGCTGCGGATAGCGTAATAGTCTTCCAGGCCGAGACGATGAATCATCTCCACGGCGGCGGCGCAGCCGGGACAGCAGGTGGGTTTTTCCCCTCCCGGAGTGCGGGCAACGAAAGGCGATACACCAACCCCTTCGCCACAGTGCCAGCAGGCCGTACTCATGGCGCGCCCTGTAGTGGCCGCAGCCGCTGACGCAATCGCCAATGTCCCTGTTCCGGCGTCACCGTCACCACCCAGTGATCGGTCGCCGCCAGAGCGCCACCGTCGGCGCGATAACGACCACCCCCCTGATGGATGAACGTCATGGCAATATCGCGCTCGGCGAAGGTCGGGTGGCGGAACGCCAGTTGCAGCCGTTCAGGCCAGGGCATGGGCACTTTACTGGTCAATTGCAGGGCGGCCGGTTCACCGGCGTACAGTTGCAGTTCGAGACCAAGCCGGCGGGCCTGATCCAGGTCGGCCATGGAACGGTTGATGGCCTTGCCCTGTTGATACCAGTCGTCCGCCACGGTGGCGTCGGCATGACGTATCGCCAGAGTCAGGGTGACCATGCCACCCACCACCGAGGACAGCGGGATCAGAATAACCAGCCACACCAACGGGTAGCGGTACCAGGGAAGGGTGCCATCACGGAGCGATGAAGCGTGATTCATGGCGCACCTCCAGATCAGGCACATCCAGATCCTGTACCCGGAACCAGATGGTCCGGCTGTCCAGATCGGCGACATAGGGGTCGTAGCTGACGGTAACGGGCAGGCTTCGGTGTTGTCCGCCCTCCAGCGTCACGGTCATTTCGCCATGGACCAGTTTCAGGCCTTCCGGCGCTTCCAGGGTGACGCGATAGCGGTGGCTGTGCTGGTCCTTGTTCAGCAGTTCCAGGCGGTAACTGTTTTCCACCTCACCCAGGCTGGTGAGTCGGTAGAGTTGGTTACGGTCACGCAATACATCCACTTGCAGCGGCACCCGGCTGTACAGCGCCCAGACAAACGCCAGCGACAACAGGGAAATCACCACGCCATAGCCGATCAGGCGTGGCCTCAGTACCTGATGGCGGCCGCCGGCGAGGGCGTTTTCGGTGGTGTACCGAATCAGTCCCCGGGGCTTGTCGATGCGGTCCATCACCTGATCGCAGGCGTCGATACAGGCGGCACAGGTGATGCATTCGTACTGCAGGCCATCGCGAATATCGATACCGGTGGGGCAGACCTGAACGCACAGGCTGCAGTCCACGCAATCACCGGCCAGGGGGGCGGCCTGCTTTTTACGGGAGCCGCGGCCACGCGGTTCGCCCCGGGCGGTATCGTAGGACACGATAAGCGTGTCGCGATCGAACATCACGCTCTGGAAGCGCGCGTAGGGGCACATGTACAGGCATACCTGTTCGCGCAGGAAGCCGGCATTACCGTAGGTGGCGACGGTGAAGAAGCCGATCCAGAACAGCGCCCAGCCCCCCACCTGGGCGGTAAAAAAGTCTGGCACCAGCTCACGGATCGGGGTGAAGTAGCCGACGAAGGTCAGTCCCGTGACCAGCCCCAGCAACAGCCAGCACAGGTGCTTGCCAGTGCGACGCCAGAGTTTGTTGAACGACCAGGGCGCCTTGTCGAGCTTCATGCGCTGATGGCGGTCGCCTTCGAATATCCGTTCGATGCCCATGAAGAAACGGGTCCAGGTGGTCTGCGGGCAGACATAACCGCAGTAGACCCGTCCGGCCAGAACGGTAAAGAAGAACAGGGCGAACGCGGCCAGCATCAACGCCCAGGCCAGGAACAGGAAGTCCTGCGGCCAGAAGGTGATACCGAAGATGTGGAAACTGCGATGGGGCAGGTCGAACAGTACCGCCTGCCGCCCCTGCCACTGCACCCAGGGCAGTATCAGGTACAGCCCCATGGTCATACTCAGCCCCAGATCGCGCAGACGCTGGTAATGGCCGGATACATGCTTGGCCTGAATCCGCTCGCGTTTGGCGTACAGCGCCACCGAGCGGCCGTCGTCGATGCCTTCGGAATGAACCGGGATGCGCTCCGTTTTCGACATTCTGACTACTCCTCGGTCTCCATGGATAAGCTGTAGACGTAGGCGGCCAGAACGTGGATACGTTCCGGGGTCAGCACCCCTTCATGGGCCGGCATATGCCCCTGACGGCCTTCCCGGATGGTGGTTTCGATGTCTTCCAGACGGGCCCCATGGAGCCAGATGCCGTCGGTAAGGTTGGGGGCGCCGATCATCTGGTTGCCGGTGGCGTCGGCGCCATGACAGGCCGCGCACACCTGGAACCGGGGCTCGGCCCGTTCGGCCGCGTCGCGATACTCTGGCTTGTTCTTGAGGTCGGGCCGGCTGAGGGTTTGCACGTACATAGCCATGTCCCGCACCGCTTCGTCGCTGTTGCCAATGGCCGCCGCCATCGGCGTCATGGTGCCGCGGCGTCCGCTGGTAATGGTCTGCACGATGGCGTCGGGGGAGCCGCCGTAGAGCCAGTCGTCGTCGGTAAGGTTGGGGTAGCCGCGTGCGCCGCGCGCATCGGAGCCATGGCAGATGGCGCAGTTCTGCGCGAACAGCCGGCCACCGACGTCCCGGGTCTCGGGATAATGAGCCAGCTCAGCCACCGGAACCTTGGCGAATTCCTTGAACAGCGGCTCGCTGCTTTTTTCCACCAGCGCCACTTCCTGTTCCCACTGAGTGACGCTGGTCCAGTTCAGCAGGCCGCCGAACCGGCCCAGGCCAGGGTAGAGCACCAGATAGCCAACGGCGAAAACCAGAGTGCCGACGAACAGAAACAGCCACCAGCGGGGTAGGGGCTGGTTTCGCTCCTCGATGCCGTCGAACTTGTGACCGGTGGTGTCCTGGCGCGCCTCTTCGGCGGACAGGCGGGAGTTGGCGAACAAAAGCACCGCGCAACCCACCAGATTCAACACCACGATAAAAATGATGTACCCGCTCCAGAAATCACTCATGGATTTGCTCCCCGTCGCTCCCGGCCCGGGCCTGTTGATCGTCACGCACCGGCAGCTTGGCCAGTTCCTGATATTGCTGTTTGCGGCCGGGCCGGTAGACCCAGGCCACCAGGGCGAGAAACGCCAGGAAAAACAGTACGGTCAGAACGCTGTGATAGGTCATTCGCGAACCTCCTTACGGGCCTGGCCAAGGGAGAGCAGGTAAGCCACCAGCGCGTCTTCCTCGCTGGCGTCGGCCCATTCGCCGTTGACCTTTTCCATTTGCTCGGCCACATCCTGCTCGCTGTAGGGCACGCCGAATATGTCCTTGAACACGCGCAGCTTGCGTTCCATGTGCTTCCAATCCACCGGCGTGTTTTGCAGCCAGGGGTAGGCGGGCATATTGGACTCTGGGACCACCTCGCGTGGATCGCGCAGGTGTTCGCGATGCCATTGCTCGGTGATCGGGCGTAGTCCCACCCGTGCCAGATCCGGGCCGGTACGCTTGGACCCCCACAGGAACGGATGCTCCCAAACGTCCTCTCCGGCCACGCTGTAAGGTCCGAACCGTTCGGTTTCCGCACGCAGCGGCCGCACCATCTGGGTGTGGCATACATGGCAGCCTTCACGGATGTAGATATCGCGGCCGGCCATTTCCAAGGCATCGTAGGGCCGCAAAGTGGACATCGGCTCGGTGGTGGATTTCTGCCAAAACAGCGGCACGATCTCGGCCAGCCCGCCAAAACTCACCGCCACCAGAATCAGCACGATCAGCAGGCCCACGTTCTTTTCGATTACGGCGTGTCGGTTTGCCATCGTTGATCTCCTAGTAGGCAAGGGCCAGACGGTTGTCTTCACCGGCGTCATCACGAGTGCCGCGAATGGTGAGATAGACATTGAGTGCCATCAGCAACATGCCGACCAGGAACACCACGCCGCCGAGCAGGCGCACGATGTAGAAGGGCTGCCGTTCCACCAGTTCCTGAACGAAGTTGTAGGTAAGGGTGCCGTCGTCGTTGACCGCCCGCCACATCAAACCCTGCATGATCCCGGACACCCACATGGCGGCGATGTAGAGCACCGTGCCGATGGTGGAAAGCCAGAAATGCACATTGATCCAGCTCACCGAATACATGCGTTGACGGCCAAACAGGCGCGGCGTCATGACATAAAGCGCGCCGATGGAGATCATCGCCACCCAGCCCAGCGCGCCGGCGTGCACGTGGCCGATGGTCCAGTCGGTGTTATGGCTGAGGGCATTGACCGTCTTGATCGACATCAGCGGCCCTTCGAAAGTGCTCATGCCGTAGAAGGAGAGAGCGACGATCAGGAAGCGGATAATCGGGTCGTCACGCAACTTGTGCCAGGCGCCGGACAGCGTCATGACACCGTTGATCATGCCGCCCCAGCTGGGCGCCAGCAGGACAATGGAGAACACCATACCCACGGACTGGGCCCAATCCGGCAGGGAGGAATAGTGCAGATGGTGCGGACCGGCCCACATGTACACCGCGATCAGCGCCCAGAAGTGAACGATGGACAAACGGTAGGAATAGACCGGACGTTCCGCCTGAATCGGCACGTAGTAATACATCATGCCAAGGAAGCCGGCGGTGAGGAAAAAGCCCACGGCGTTATGGCCATACCACCACTGCACCATGGCATCGATGGCGCCGGCATAGGCCGAATAAGACTTGGTCAGGGAAATCGGTATGGCGGCGCTATTGACGATGTGCAACAGCGCCACCGCCAGAATGAAGCCGCCATAGAACCAGTTGGCCACATAAATGTGCCCCGTACGCCGTTTCGCGATGGTGCCGAAAAAGACCACCGCGTAGGCCACCCAGACCAGGGCCAGCAGAATATCGATCGGCCACTCCAGCTCCGCGTATTCCTTGGCGCTGGTGAACCCCAGCGGCAGACTCACAGCGGCGAGAACAATGACTGCCTGATACCCCCAGAACACGAAAGCCGCCAGCCCCGGCAACACCAATGGGGCCTGGCAGGTACGCTGAACCACATATAAGGACGTGCCGATCAGGGCACAACCGCCAAAGGCGAAGATCACGGCATTGGTGTGCAGCGGGCGAAGGCGCCCAAAACTGAGCCAGGGCAAATCAAAGTTCAAGGCAGGCCAGGCCAGTTGCGCGGCGATCCAGACCCCCACGAACATGCCCACGACCCCCCAAACCACGGTCATGACTGTAAATTGGCGAACCACACGATAGTGGTACGCTGGCGGCGCAGCGGCGTCTTGCATGATGTTGTCCTTGCAGATTGAGGCGTGTGCAAGGTATCAGCCGGCGCTAAAGCTGCCCTTGATATACATCAATAGAATCCGGCAAGCGGGGAAAGATTAAGCGGATTGGGGGGCAGGCCACGGCCGGGCCGGCGGCCCGTCAGCGCGGATCGGGAACCATGGCCAACACGGGAATTTTGCAGGCCACCGAGGGTTATTATAATGTGCACACCCTAAATGGACGGAATGGACGACCCCATGCCCAAACGCAAGAAACCCCATACCCCCGCGGAATACGGCTATGACTTTTCCGAACAAGTGGGGCATCTACTACGTCGGGCCTACCAGCGGCATACCGCCATCTTCCAGCGTCATAGCTGTGACAAACAACTCACCGCGATACAGTTCGTGGCGCTATGTACTCTGGTGGAGAAGGGACCTTGTTCGTTGACCGACATTGTTCAGGCCACTGCCATCGATCCGGCCACGGTGCGTGGCGTGATCAAGCGACTGAAGGCACGAGACTGGATTGAGCTGTCCACCTGCCCCCAGGACCAGCGCAAGGTGATGGTAACCATCACACCGTTGGGGGAAGCGCTGGTGGAGGAAATGATACCAACGGCCCAGCGTATCACCGACCTGACCATGGAAAACCTCAACCCCGCCGAGCGAGTGGCGCTGTTGCATCTGCTGGCCAAGATGGGTTTGCCCGGCGAAGACGGAGGCGACTAATCACTGCAGCTGCCGGGTACGACGCACATCGTCCCGATAGCGAACAAACCACGGCGCCACCACCGGCAACGCGATGGCCGCCGCCGCCATAATCAGCAGAGTCAAGGCGATCGGGCTGTGAACGAATATATCCCAGGAGCCGCGACCGAGGATCAGGCTGCGGCGCAGATTTTCTTCCAGCAAGGGTCCCAGAATCAGCCCGAACGCCAATGGCGCCGCCGGTAGTCGCAGCAGATGCAGCAAATAGCCGATCACACCGAAGGCCAACATGATGTAAACGTCAGCCATGGTGTTACGAATGGCGAACGAACCCACTACACACAGCACCGTGATCACCACCAGCAGGATATGAGAGGGAACGCGGGTCACCCAGGCCACCCAGCGCATTAGCACCAGACCAATAACCAGAGTCAGAATCAGCGCGAGAAAAAACGACGCATAAACACCGGATACGAAGTCCGGGTTGTTGGCGAACAACCCCGGTCCTGGTCGTAAACCGTGAATCAACAACGACCCCATCAGCACCGCGGTAATGGCATCACCAGGGATGCCGAGGGTCATCATGGGGATCAACGTGCCTCCCACGCTGGAGCTGTTGGCGGCTTCCGGGGCCACCACGCCTTCCACCGCCCCCTTGCCAAATTGATCCGGACGCTTGGAAAAGCGCATCTCCTGAGCATAGGCGATAGCCACCGCGATAGCCGAGCCGGCAGCGGGAATCGCGCCCACGCCGGCGCCGATGAAGGAGCCGCGCAGCAAGGTTTTCCATTGCCCGAGCAATTCCCTCATGGGCGGCCACAGGCGGCCGATGAAAGGCGTCACGCTTTTCGCGGAAGGCCTGCCGGTGGCGCCGATGTTCTTCATCACCTCGGCGAAGCCGAACAGACCCACGCACAACGGCACCAGTTCGATGCCCCCTTCCAGCACCGGGCTGTCATAGGTCAACCGGGGGATGTCGGTGAGGCTGTCGAATCCCACCATGCCACAGAGCAGGCCCACGCCGCCGACCAGTATGCCGCGCAGGGTAGACCCCGGCGACGCATAGGCGAGCAATACCAGACCGAATACCGCCACCGCGGTGAACTCCGGGCTGCGAAATTTCATCGCCGCGGACGCCAGCAACGGTGCCACCAGCACCAGCGCCAACAAACCAACCAACCCTCCCACGGTGGAGGACACCAACGCGTAGGTGAGTGCCTGGCCGGCGCGTCCGGAACGCGCCATGGGATAACCATCCAATTGAGTGACGATGGCCCCCGGCGTGCCAGGAATATTGATCAGAATCGCCGAAATCGATCCGCCGTAGACACTGGCCACGAACACCGCGAGCAGGAACAGAATCGCCATATGCGGGTCCATGCCGAAGCTTATCGGCAACAGGATCGCCAAGGCCATGGTGGAACTGACCCCGGGCATGGCACCGAGCACCACGCCCAGCACGGTACCGGCCGCCGCCAGTAGCAGCCCCCAGGGCGATAGCACTGTAGCACTCAGCGCGGACAGGAAATCATTCAGCATGGCGGGCCTCAATCAACCGATTGGCACTTTTAGTACCGATACAAAAACCACATAAAGGAAGGTACACAGCAGCCCTCCCAGAATCAGACCAGAAAACAGTGCGCGCGCTCTCCGCCCGTTGCGCCGCCAGCTCAGCCAGGCGGTCCAGGCGGCACTGAACAGAAAAGCCGCAGGTAGCAGACCAATCCTGGTGGCGGCCAGGCACAGCGCGACCATACCGAGAAACAAAGCCACGGCAGGCAAATGGTCGCCTTGGCGCAGCGACGGTCCACCATGCGCTCCGACAAAAAGACGGACCAATCCTTTGATCAGGATCAACGCAGTCCCAAATGAGAGCAGGCCTAATACCAGCACCGGCAGGAAGGCGGCTCCCGGGTCCAAGCCACCTTCCAAACTGGCCATGAGGCGCTTGCCGCTGAGTACCGAAAACCAGCCAGCGGCGCAGATGATGGCGAAAAAGGCAGCGACCGCCAGATCCAGAATCGGGCTTGTGGTGGCCTCGGAAGTATCAACGTTATCGGAAGGGTGTTGGGCCATGGCTCAGTCTTCGAGCAGATTGGCGTTTTCGAGGATCGTCTTCACTTCCAGGGCGCGCCGGTCCAAGTAGTCGCGGCTAGCCTCTGCGTCGAGAGGCATGATCACCAGGCCCAGTTCAGCGGCCCTGCTCTGAAACCCATCGTCATTGAGCAGGTTATGGAAGCCTTTCTCCAACCGCTGACGACGATTCTCAGGCACGCCTTTGGGCAAATAGAGCATGTAAAAATCCTCGGCTATGAAATCGTAGCCCTGTTCCTTGAAGGTCGGCACATCCGGGGCGAAGGGATGGCGCTTCTCAGCGGCCACGCCGATGATTTTCACTTTGCCGGCCTTGTGTTGTTCGGCGAGGAGTGGAATCGGCAACGTGGAGGACATGACTTCCCCGGAAACCAGAGCCGAGGCAGTGGGCGCATAGCCCTGATAGGGAATCTTGCTGAGCGTCACGCCGAAACGCTTCTCGAGCATGGTGGCCGCGATGTAGGAAAATCCACCGGGAGAATCGTTGCCATTGAGGACGGAACCGGGCTGCTCTTTGAGCGCCGCCAGATACTGTTTGACAGTACTGATGCCGGTATCATTGGAAACCGCCAGTGACGCGGGCTCGGGACCGATCAGCATCAGTGGTTCCAGATCCGCCAGCGGCGTGGCGTTGGCGTTCATGTAGCTTTGCGCGATGGCGTGAGTACCCATCATACCGATGGTATAGCCGTCGGGCTCGGACTGGGCCACGTGCCGAACGCCATTGGACCCGGCTGCGCCGGTTACATTGTTCACTACCATGGAAACCGGCAGCTCTTGCGGCGGCCTCTCCGCCATCAGCCGTGCCGCCAGATCGTAGGCACCACCCGCCGGCCAGGGCACGACTATGGTGATGGTTTTTTCCGGAAAATCAGCCATGGCCCGGCCCGTCACGGCTCCGAGCATGACCGCCGCAAAGACGGTGGTGAGCAGAAGTTTGGCACTATTCATTTAACTTCCCCCTTTCACAAGGACGGCTATTTCAGTTGGGCGATGGCCTCATCGATACCGATGACATCGCCGTACTTACTGTCAATATCGAACAAGTTGGCTTCGTGGGGCTCCGAGTGGCGATCGCCCACCGCTTCGCGGACCACCATCACGCGGAAGCCGTGTTGCAAACCGTCCACCGCGGTGGCGCGAATGCAACCACTGGTAGAGCAGCCCATGACGATAAGGGTATCCACGCCCAACGCTGTCAGAGTGGAGGCAAGAGACGTGCCGAAAAACGCGCTGGCGTATTGCTTGGTTATCACCAGCTCATCGGTCGCCGGTGCCACTTGCGGGCAGAACTCGGCGTCCGGATTGCCCTCCACCATGGCACGCATGACCGGTGCCTTCTTCACCCAGATACCGCCGTCCAACTGGTTTTGGCCACGGTAGCGAATATTGGTGTGGATCACCGGAATGCCGCAGTGGCGAGCGGATTCGAGCAAACGCGGCGCATGATTCATTGCTTCCACCACGCCCGGTGCGTAAAGCGCCGCGCCCGGGCGGGTGTAGGCCTGCAGAAAATCCACCACCAACAAAGCAGGGTGGCGCCCGAAACCGACCCGGCCGCCCCAAACCCCCTGGTAGTTGCTGGCCAGGTCATCCCGATTGCCGTTACTCATGATCCCCCCCTTAATAAGCGCCGGACAGTAGCGCGCCGGCGCCCGGTACCACCGGTTCCAGGTCCAATGCCTTGAGCATGGCGTAGGTGGTGGCGATAGCGGCGGTCACCACCGGCTTACCGGTGAGCGCCTCGACCTTGGGTACCGCCGCCAGGGACGGCATCTGCACACAGGCGGACAGCACGATGGCGTCGGCGTCGGAAAAATCCATGCCGGCGACGATATCCGGTAGTCGAGACGGATCATGGCGCGCCACGTCCAGATTGTTGGGGATCTCCAGCGCGCGATAATCGAGCACTTCGGTGCCCTCGCCACGGATGTACTCCACCACCATTTCGGTGAGCGGCTTCATATACGGGGCCACCACCACCACCTTGTTGGCGCCGAGCACCTTGAGTGCGTCCACCAGCGCCCCGGCACTGGTCACCACTTCGCTTTCCTGACCGTTTTCCCGGGTACGCTGGCGCAATCGCTGCTGCGACTCGCGGTGGTATCCTGGTCCCATCGACATAATGGCGACGAGACAGGCGTAACCCATGACATCCACGGCGGCATCGCTGAGTTCCAGCGCGCAACGATCGGACTCGCCGTCCATGGCGGCCAGTTCCTCCTTGCTGACGGTTTTCATGCGCATGCGGCTGGAATGGAAGGTGAATCGATCCGGACGAATTTGCTGCCGGGCGGTCAACATGGCCGGAATTTCGGTTTCCATGGTGATGTTGGAACTGGGGACGATCTGGCCGATTCGATAAGGTCTGGTCACGAGGTTCTCCCGAAGAGGGCGGCTCACGGCCGCGCCCCCAAAAAGTCAGCGAAGCCCTGGAAGAAACCCTCATAGTCATCCCAGGGAATCATATGACCGGCCTCCGGCACCGTTTCTATGCGAATGGACGGCAACAGCCGCCGGATTTCGTCTTTGTCCTCGGGCTGGATCACACCGCCTTTTCCGGCGCACATCAGCAACGTTGGAATCTTCACGGACGGGAAGTCCCGATGAATGTCCACTTCATGGAATTCCTCGAAACTTTTTACGATCGCGGGCAGGTAGCAGGTGTGCAGCCATTCGGCACGCAGCAGCAACTGCTCCTCGGTCCAGGTTGGGCAGTATTTGCGCATGGTTTCCAGATCAGCACCCTCTGCGCAGTCGTTGATGGAATCCACATACCAGGGCAACTTGCTGGGATACTCGCGGCGCCCCGGGCCGGACACTGGCGGATCTATTAACACCAACTTTCCGATACCCCCGCCACCACGGGTCACGGCCCGCAGCGCGAACCTCGCTCCCATGGAATGGCCGGCGAGAATCACGTTGCTCAGATTCAGGGCCTCGACAAAGGCAATCACATCGTCGGCACAGGTGTCAGTGTCGTAGTTCAGCTCCGGTCCGGTGGAGGAGAGGCCTCGACCCCGTACGTCCAGCACGTAGGTGTCGAAGTGCCGCCCCAGACGGTCGGCCACGAACTCCCAGGTGATCGCCGGGCTGGTGATGCCGGGGATCAGCACCAGGGGTTGCCCCTTGCCGCCATAACGCAAGTAATGTTGACGGATACCGTTGGCCTGCACGTTGGCGCCGTAGAGTCGGGTGGTGCTCATGCGGTCTCCTCCTTGGTTTGCGTCGCCGGATCGTTCAAAGGGACGTCGAAGACGTCATAGGCAAACACCCAGGCCGGATCTTCATCGTCACGCAGCCAGGTATTGTCGTGGGACACCTGTTGCACCCGTGAAGCTCGTTCAAAGCGGTTGGCGCGATACAACTCGAAGGCTTCGCTGTGGTGGGCGTCACCGACGGACTCCAGACAACGAACCAGCATCGCCGCGTCCTCGATGGCCATGGCGGCTCCCTGGGCCATATGCGGTTTCATTGGATGGGCGGCGTCACCGAGCAACACCAACCGATTGTCGTGCCACAAGGGCAGGGGATTACGTTCCAGCAGCGGCCACTTGGTGACCTGCTCTGTACAGTCGATCAGCGCCTGTACCACGTCACCATAACCGGCAAACGCCTCGCGCATCTCCTCCCGGGAGCTGTCGACAAAAGAGGTGCCATGATGCCAATCGGGCTCCGGCACACCGGTCACGTAGTAGTACTCACGCTGATCACCGGTGACGTAATAGACCATCATATGCCGATCCTCGGACCACCACTTCACACATGCCTCGAAGTCCAGATCATAGGCGGCCAGTTTCTGTGCGGAGATGATCGCCCGATGTGCCACCCAGCCGCTGTAGATGGGCGCTTCCTCACCGAGAAGATGCTCGCGGATCACCGAGTTGACGCCATCCGCCCCGATCACCAGATCGGCACTGGCTTCGCTGCCGTCGGCGAAGGTCAGCATCACCTTGTCGCCCTGGTCATCCACTGTCCGCAGTCGCTTGCCAAAGTGCAGACGGTCCTGATCCAACTGGTCCACCATCAGCGCATGGAGATCACCCCGATGCACCGTAATGTAAGACGCGCCGTATTGTTGTTTGGCGAAATCGCCAAGTGGGATACGGGACAGATATTCCCCACTGGCGCCGTCCCGGCTGAACCAATAATCCGGGTGAGAGCCCATGCGATCCAGCTCATCCTCGATGCCGATGCGCCGCATGACCTTCATCACATTGGGGCCAAGGTGAATACCGGCACCCAGCCGCGAGAACTCCGGTGCCTGTTCATAAACTTGAGTGGGGTAACCCGCCCGCTGTAACAACGCCGCCGCCGCGGCGCCGCCCAGGCCAGCGCCGATCACCGCGATGGTTGGCTTGGTGGTAGTCAAGATCAGACCCTCCTGATGATTCCTGGTATTGACGAATAAATAACGTACACACCATTTATTGACTCGGCAACCCTGTTCCCAATAAAGTCGATTTAATGTTTGAATTTCTCCGTCAACGATTAAAAACAATGCACTTACTGGTTCCACATCTCGAATTGGTGTTTTTGAGGAGGCATCACCAGATTCGCGCATTTATGGTGCACACATTGAATTTAATGACCAGAAATCGTGCATGCCCGGCAACGCATGCCATGAACATCAGCCTGCACCCGATCGGTGCGTGACAATCAGAGCAGGAGGCACTAATGCCCGTCAGTCAGAGCGAACTTACTCAACACTTCGAGCACGTACTGCGTCTTTCCAGGGTGGACGAGAGCCAAAGCGTGGCGATTCTCAAGAGCCACTACTCCAACACTTTTATCGTCAATGCGGCGATGGAAGCCTCGCTGCGCCTCAAGGCACGCGCTTACATCGTTGAGTTGCCCGCCTTCAACCACGAGACCGCCATGGGTAACGACCTTACCGCCTATGTGGGCCATACCGCGCTCACCGACCACCCCGCCGCCCAGCAGGCGCTGATGGCCGCCGATCTGGTGGTGGATACAATGATGCTGCTGCACTCTCCGGAGCAGGAAGCCATCCTCAAGTCCGGCACCCGCATTCTGCTGGCGGTGGAGCCGCCGGAGATGCTGGCGCGCATGCTGCCCAGCGAGTCGGATAAACGCCGCGTGGTCGCGGCACAGAAGGTGTTCGAGCAAGCCGCCGCCATCAAGGTCACTTCCGCCGCCGGCAGTGACTTCCAGGCCGCGCTGGGCCAGTACCCGGTGGTTACCGAGTATGGCTTCGCCGATGAACCGGGCCGTTGGGATCACTGGCCCAGCGGATTCCTGTTTTCCTGGCCCAACGAGGGCACCGCCGAGGGGACTCTGGTACTGGACGTCGGCGACATCCTGTTACCGTTCAAGAACTACGTGCGGGAAAAACCGGTGACGCTGGAAATCGAGAAAGGCTTCATCAAACGCATCCACGGCGGCTTCGACGCCGAGTACCTGCGCGAATACATGGAACACTTCAAGGACCCCGAAGTGTACGCGCTGTCGCACATTGGCTGGGGGCTGCAACCGCGCGCCCAGTGGACGGCCCTGGGCTTGCACGACAAGAATGACGCCATTGGCATGGACGCCCGTGCCTTCGAGGGCAACTTCCTGTTCTCCACCGGCCCCAATACCGAAGTGGGCGGCCCCCGCAATACACCTTGCCACATGGACATCCCGATGCGTCACTGCACCGTGATGCTTGATGATCTGACCGTCGTCGAGGAAGGAAAAGTGGTGGCACCGGAAGAGTCCTTATCCCACTAAGCCGCAAGCGCCGAAGTGCCTCAAACAGGTTCGCCAGCCCGGGACCGTTGCCGGGCTCGCCGAACCACCGGCCGGCCCGACATCCGCGTCAGTGCGCCCGTCGCGCGCCGGCGAGGGCGGCGCGCACCCGCTCCGGAGTGAACGGCGGACGCCGAAAACGCACGCCGGTGGCATCGAACAGGGCATTGGCGATAGCGGGCGCGGCGGGCAGGGAAGTGGACTCTCCGACCCCCAGAGGTGGCGCCTCTGGCGGCTCCAGCAGCACCAGATCGATCTCCGGCAGTTCGGAAAACCGCAGCAGCGGGTAACCGCCCCATTCCCGTGCGGCGGGTAGGCCATTCTCAAAAGGCACGCTTTCCTTCAGGGTGCGGCTGAGCATCTGGATGATATTGCCATGCACCTGATGGCGAACCCCCGCGGGATTAATCATCAATCCTGCATCCTGGGACACTACCAGGCGCCGCACCCGGATCTCGCCACTGACCGGATCGACCCGCAGGAACACCACCCAGGCGGCCAGGGCGGCGCCAAAGCCGGGAAACCTGCTGTGCACATAGCGCGCATAGGCCAGACCGCGACCGTGTAACCAGCCATCACCGTCCGCCACTTTCGCCCCTCGCTTTTCGGCCGACCAGCCGGCACGTTCGGCCGCCGCCAGCAATACGGCGCGGGCACGCTCGTCCTGGAGATGGCGCAGCCGGTATGCCAACGGGTCCGCACCCGCCAGCTCCGCCAATTCGTCGATATAGCTTTCGTGAGCAAAGGTATTGGGCAATGCCGACACGCCACGCAGCCAGGCGGCGCGAATCAGCACAGGCACATCGTCACTGGCGATGCGGCGGCGAGGATAGGCATAGGGCGGCACGGCGGTGCGATCGCCCATCTGAAATGGGTGCTCGGAGGCCGCCACCGTGCCGGTCAGCCGCAACGCCAGGGTAGGGGCGTTGTCCGACGGGTAACGGGTGACGAAACGGTAACTGAGCGGGTCGCCATGCTCATCCTGCTCACCGTCCACGTCCATGATCTGGGCCGCCCCTTTGGGCTCCCACAAGTGCTCCTGTTCTCTGGATAGTTGTACCCGGACCGGGCGACCGACCGCACGGCTGAGCAAAGCGGCGTCGGCCCCCACATCGTCGGCACAATTGCGGCCGTAACAGCCGGACGCTTCGAGCCGGCGAATGTCGATACTGCCCTCACTCAGATCCATCAGCTTCGCCAGATCAGCACGCAGGCTGTGGGGGTTCTGGGTGCCGGACCAAACCGTCAGCACAGAGTCCCGATAGTCCGCCACCGAGCAGGAAGGTCCGATGGAGGCGTGTAACTGGTAGGGCCAGACGTAAGTACGATGCAGGGTCGAGCCCGCTGGCGGCGGGTCGGCATCCTCGTCTTCCACCAGTTGCCGCCGCTGGGCGGGCAACCCGCGCAGGGCACTCTCCAGGTCATCCGCGGCGTTTAGTGGCGGCAACTGCCGGGGCTGGCGCCAACGCACCTTGAGGCGTTGCGCCGCGCGCATGGCCACCTCCTCTCGTTCCGCCACCACGCCAACAAAGTCACCCACCACCACCACGTCCACCAGGTCCGCGAGTCCGGCCAGCGACTCCCGCTCTACCGCGATCAGGCTGGTGCCGACAAATTCGCCCCGGTCCAGCCCATGATAGGGCGGTCGAACCACGCGGCCGTGCAACATGCCGGGCAGGCGCACGTCATGCACGTAGCTGAGTTCACCACGCGCCTTGGCGGGAATATCCACTCGCGCCGCGCGCCGACCCACTATTTTGTAGTCCGCGCGCGACTTAAGCTTCACCTGGTCGGCCAGCTTCAAGACTTCCCGGCGGCCTCTCAACAGCTCAGCGTAGCCAATACGCCGATGCGGAAGCCGTCGATCACGAATGACGCCATCGACCGCCTCTAACTGGTCCCCTGGTATCCGCAAATGGACCGCGCCCAATTCGCGTAGCCGCTCGCGGGCCTGAGCCGCGGCCCGGCGCAGCGGCTCGGCACTGACCTGAATGCTGGCACTGGCGATGGTGGGCCCCTGATTGGGCACCTCCGAAGAATGGCCAAGCACCATGGTTACCGCCTCGAACGAAACCTCCAACTCCTCGGCGACGATCTGGCCCAGCGCGGTGCGAATTCCCGTACCCAGGTCGACATGCCCATTGAAGCCCAGCACCCGCCCGTCCGCCAGCACGGCAATGAAAAGTTCCGGCTCGGTAGGCACGAAGTCCGAATCCGTGCCGGGCTGGCCCGGGGCGGGCTTGGGTGTTGGCTGCGGATCGCGATACACCACCAACACATCCGGTTGCTGCAGCAGAGTGTCACGGCGAGGCAGGGGAGTGGTTCGCATAGTATTCAGATCATCACGTCGACGCTGTGCATGAGCAAGCGGGATTGTCTGACGGGGCTCGCGTTTTACCCGTTTTGCCCATCCCGTCCGTTTTATCCAATTAAAAACGTATACACCATTTATTGACGGGTCAAGAAAGTATGGCCAAAGTTTTTTCCAGCATTCGATGCTGCCTTGTTGACATCAACTTTCATTCTATTTATAGCTATTTAAAGCTGAAAATCACTAGAAACCCTATTCCATAACAACATTGCGGTTATCGCACAAAGAAGGTGCATGCACTCCAGAATGAAACCCATAAATAGTGTATGCACTACAAATTGGCCGTCAGGCATCGCCGCGCCCCCCGAATGGTGCGGCAACGGAGAGAGCATACGCATGCCCACCACGCACAGTGATCATTCCGATGATCATACAGTTCGCCTTACCGTCAACGGCGAGGAACGGCGCCTCAACGTGGCGCCATCCACGCCGCTGTTGTATGTGTTGCGCAATGATCTGTCGCTGAATGGCCCCAAGTTCGGTTGCGGCCTGGGCGAATGCGGCGCCTGTATGGTGCTGGTGGATGGCCGTGCGGCACGTGCCTGCGTGCTCCCGACCAAAGCCGTGGCGGGGCTCACCGTGACCACGCTGGAGGGTCTAGCTGATGGCAATCATCTGGACCCCGTGCAACAGGCCTTCATCGATGAGCAGGCGGCCCAATGCGGCTATTGTCTGAACGGCATGATCATGACGGTGCGCTCGCTGCTCAACGAAAACCCGACGCCAACGCGCGAACAATTGGTCGCCGCTCTGGATCACAACTTGTGTCGCTGCGGCACGCATGTGGAAATCCTGGCTGCCGCTTGCCGGGCTGCGGGGCTGAAAGGGGAGTCGCCATGACCGACACCCCCGCGCCCTACGCTCCCGGACTACGCTATGGCGTGGTAGTGCGCCCACCGGAATACCGCCTCAGCGAGCGAGCTTTCCGGTGCTCCCCCTTGCTGGAGGCGGACATCACCGACACAGGGCAGGGCGACGACGTTGCCGTGGTGGTGCAAGGCAATTTCGTCGGTGTGGTGGCGGACAGCCTGGAACTGGCCCGAGCCTCGGCCTCCCGCTTGTCGTTGCGCTGGGGCGCGGCGGAGCAGGACGACCGTACCGACATCACATCCCGACTGATGGATACACGGCTGCATGCCACCTATCACTGGCCCGGGCGGCTCAGTTGGGGCCCACGCGCCGGCTGGGTGATGGCGGATTTCAGCGGCGACGCTGCGCGCGTGCGGGTCGCCACCACCGACAGCCAGCAACTGCGTCGGGAGCTCGCTCTACTTATGGATTGCGAGCCCGAGCGGATTGCCATGGAAACCGATGGAGAGAGCCCCCTGGGGCGCCACTGCGGGGACGATGCTGTCGCCGATGCGGCCCTGCTGTCCCGGGCCGTCGGTCAGCCCGTGGCGGTATGGCTGGATTCGCAAACCTACGGCGGCGACGTGGAGGCATTACGACATGCCCGGCGAATGCGCTTCAGTGGCGACCCTGGCGATGCCAGCTTCCGTCTTGAGGCCGACCAGGGCAGGGTAACGGTACCTGTGCTGGCACTGTGGCTGACTGGCCGCTTGCACGACCAAGTGCTGCAGGAACCGGATGCAGCAGCGCTGCAATATCATTTCGCCCAGGAATCCTTCCTCGATGAAATCGCCATCGCCAGAGGCGAGGATCCGGTAACGTTACGCTTGCGCCATATCCAGGATCGACGCGGCAGACAATTGCTAACGGCGGTGGCCGACCAGGCCCAATGGCCGACAACAAGCACCGGAGAGCAATCGCGCCAGGATCTTTTGCGTGGACGTGGCGTGGCCTACAGCCATCGCCCGGGGACATCCGGAACCGCCGCCGGCCCCCGCAGTGCCTGGATCGCAGATGTGGAGGTCAACACCGTCACCGGAACGGTAACGCTGGCACGTCTGATCGCGGGCCAGGACGCCGGTGACGATGGGCCGATAGCCCCTTTGCTGGACCCGGCACCGTTGCGCCAGGCGCTGGAGCAGAAACTGCTTGGCCTCCCTGAAGCGCCAACGGCCATGGACGACTGGGCCGCGGAAGACACTGCCACGCCTCTTGCCACACGAACCACCACACCGCCGGCCCGGCCACATCAGGTCAACACGCCCGCCACCGCCGAACAGATCGACCTGACACCGGCCGTGGCGGTGGTCGCCAACGCCCTTTACGATGCCACCGGCGTGCGCTTTCGCTCGCCACCGTTTTCTCCGGCACGGGTGCGCGCCGCGCTACACGGAAGAAACACTCCCCGGCGGCGGCGCTGGTGGTGGGCCGGCGGCCTGGCGGTAAGCGGCCTGCTGGCGGCGCTGTGGCCCTGGCCCGCGCCGTTGGCGCCAGTCGCCCGCCCCGCCGCCAATCTCTATTCCGAGGAAACCATCGAACGGGGTCGTCTGGTCGCCGAGGCTGGCGATTGCGCGGTCTGCCACACCGCCGAAGAGGGGGCCACCAACACCGGAGGGCGGCCCTTCGAGACGCCGTTCGGCGTCCTCTATAGCACCAACCTGACACCGGATCCGGACACTGGCATCGGCCGCTGGTCCTACACTGCCTTCGAGCGCGCCATGCGCGAAGGGATCGCCCGCGACGGCCGTCATCTCTATCCAGCGTTCCCGTACACCGCCTTTGCCAAAATGAGCGACGCGGACATACAGGCGCTGTATGCCTATCTGATGGCACAACCGGCGGCGAGCGCCGTGCCGCCCAACAACCGGCTGCGCTTTCCTTTCAACGTCCGTTCACTAATGGCCGGCTGGAACGTCTTCTTTCACCGTGACCAACGCTATCAGCCCGACACCACACGCACCGCGCAATGGAACCGAGGCGCGTATCTTTTCGAAGGGGCAGGGCATTGCAGCGCCTGCCATACCCCCCGCAACCTGTTCGGTGCCGAGAAAAGTGGCGACGCCTATCTGTCCGGCGCCCTGGTGGATGGCTGGGAAGCACCGCCGCTGACCGCCAATAATCGGGCGCCGGTGCCCTGGACCGAGGACGAGCTGTTTCATTATCTACGCAGCGGACGCTCCGAATTCCACGGCGTGGCCGGCGGCCCCATGGCTCCGGTAGTCGCCGGCCTGGCACGATTGCCAGAAGCCGACGTACGTGCCATTGCCCATTACCTGGCCAGCCAGATGGGAGCCCCAACCCGCCTCACCGAAGCACAGCGACAGCAAGCTCAGGACAAACTGGCCGCCAACGCCACCGAACCGGCGGGCCTGGACTCCGGCCGACGAGTCTTCGACGGTGCCTGCGCCTCCTGCCACACCAACGACGCACCGACCACCTTTACCAGTGCACGGCAAGCGCTTGCGCTCAATACCAATCTGCACAGCGAGCGGGCGGACAACGTTATTCAATCCATCCTCGGCGGCGTTCATGTCCAGGGTGGAACGGGAGCAGGGGAGATGCCCGCTTTCTCACACAGTTTAAGCGACCGTCAGATCACTGATCTGGTGGCGTACTTGCGGGCGCGCTTCGCACCGGGAGAAACGCCCTGGAAAGACATCGGAAAGACCGTCGAGACGTTACGCAGGGAGCACGACCAACAATCATAAAAGCGTACTTCGCTAATCAATCGAGCCAACGAGGTGGGATATGCAACGAAGTAAATGGATCTGGCTGGTGTGGGTCGTGGTGGCGCTTTGCTACCTGGTTCCTTACACCATTCTCAGGGATGTACATGCCTGGTACGGAAGCTTTCTGTTCTGGAGTCTGGCCGGCGTCCTGGTGATCGCCATCAACCTTTACATCACCAAAGATTTCGAGGGGCGCTGAAGATGACCGAATCAATGATCTGGTGGTCGGTGGCGATCTACCTGGTGGTCGCGATCGGGATCGCGATACTGGCGCGACAAGGCAAAATGGCCGACATGTCCGGGTATTTTCTGGGCGACCGGAAAATGGGCGGCTTCGTGTCCGCCATGAGCTATAGCGCCACCACCTACAGCGCCTTCATGATGGTCGGCCTGGCCGGCTTGACCTATAAGGGCGGCGTCGGCGCCCTGGGGTTTGAAATCGTGTATTTCGCCGGCGTCTCCCTGGTGGCGATCTTCGGCCCCAGGTTCTGGGCGGTCGGTAAAAAGTTCGGCTACGTAACCCCCAGTGAGATGCTTGGCCATCGTTACGCCGACAAGAAAGTCTCCATGGCCGTGGCGATCTCCAGCTGTGTTTTTCTGATTCCCTATGCCGCGGTGCAACTGGCCGGTGTCGGCTACTTGCTGCAAGGGGCCACGGACGGCGCTATCCCGTTTACCACCGGCGTGGTCCTTGCCACCGCCGTAGCCATTTTCTTCTCCTATGTGGCCGGCATCCGCTCGGTGATGTGGACTGACTCCCTGCAGGCAATCATGATGATCATCGCCTCCACGCTGGTGGCCTGGCTGGTAATCCAGGGCCTGGGCGGCTTCCACGGCCTGTTCGACACTCTGGCCGAAAAGAAGCCGGAATCCCTGGTGGTTCCCGGTCCGGGTCTGTTCAGCTTCGTCACCTTCCTGGGGCTGACCATCCCCTGGTTTTTCTTCAGCCTGTCCAATCCCCAGGTCAGTCAGCGGTTGTTCATGCCATCCTCGCTGCACGCCATGCGCCGCATGCTGCTGGGTTTTCTGGTATTCGGCCTGATTTACACCCTGGTCTCCGTGCTGTGGGGGTTTTCCGCGCTCGCCGCCTTCCCGGATCTCGCCAAAGCCGACCTGGCCACCGCCACCTTGCTGGGTTCCGATTTGGTGCCCCCGCTACTTGGCGTCATCGTGCTGGTCGGCATCATGGCGGCGGCCATCTCCACCATTGATTCCATCATGCTGACGCTGTCCTCCATGTTTGCCCGGGACGTCTACGCCAACATGAAAGATGGCTGCGACGACACCAAACAGCTCTGGGTGGGCAAAATCGTGATCCCGATCATCGCCATTCTGGCGTTCGGCTTCGCCGAATTGCAGCTCGACCTGATCGCGGTGCTGTCGGTAGCGGCGTCATCCGGTCTGGTGGCGGTGGTGCCTGCCACCATCGGCGCCTTCTACTGGAAGAGCGGTACCGCCGCCGGAGCCCTGGCGAGTGTGGTCGGCACCGCCCTGATCGTGCTGATCATGTATGCCTCCGGCAACAGCTTCCTGGGCCTGCCGGCGGGCATCTGGGGCATTGTCGTCGCCACCGTGCTGTACGTGGGCGTGAGTCTGGTCTCCAGCGCCCCACTGGAGCGCGCCGCCGAGTTCGTGGACGCCAGCAAGAAATACTGACGCAGCACACCGAGCAACACACCGAGCAACCCCTTGTGGCGCGCCACCTGGCGCGCCTTTTTTATTCCATTTCTGCCCATTAACAATGCCTACGCCAAAATTGGCATTCTCGACATCTTATAAAGCAAGTCTCCTGGCACTCCTTTTGCTTCACAAATGGGTGTATACAAAATAAATGTCAAGAGGTGCGCAGCATGAACAAAAACGGAGCGATATCTGTTCTCGCCATTGCCGGCATGCTACTGAGCGGGTGCGGTGGGAGCTCGTCTTCGGACTTTGCCTTTATGGACCAGTGTGAGGCACTGGTGGGGCTCCCGGTGGAGGGGGGCAGCGTAACCAGCGCCACCTACACCCGCGCGAACGATGGTGACCCGTCCAGCTCCCTGTGGCCGGACCATTGCCTGGTCCGCGGGGCCATGAACGAACGAACCGGGATCGACGGCAAACCCTACGCGTTGCGGTTCGAGGTACGCCTGCCGGAGGAGTGGAATGACCGCCTGTATTATCAAGGCGGCAGCGGGGTGGACGGCACCCTGTTCACCGCGGTAGGGCGGTACGCCGGCGGCGGCAATACCCGCAACGCCCTGATCGATGGTTTCTCCGTGGTAACCACGGACTCTGGCCATCAGACGGAAACGGGCGCGCCGAACGGTTCCTTCCTGTTCGGCGCCGACCCCCAGGCACGCGATGAATACGGCGACATGCAGATTCCCAAGGTCACCGCCGCCGCGCGCACGGTGATCATGAGTCTGTACGGCAGCCCGGATCAGTATTCCTACTTCGTGGGCTGCTCCAACGGCGGGCGCCAGGCAATGATCGCCGCACAGCGATATCCCGACCTGTTCGACGGGGTCATCGCCTCTGCGCCGGGCTTCCGCCTGTCTCAGGCTTCAATCCAGGCGCTCTATCAAGCCCAGCTCACCGCCGAAGTGGCGCCAACGGGGCCGGAAGGGCACCCGGATCTTTCCCATGGCCTGACCGCCGCGGAGCGCACCCTGGTGCGCGACCGCATCCTTGACAGCTGTGACGGCCTCGACGGCCTGGAGGATGGTATCGTCCATCGGCTTTCCGCCTGTGATCTAAAACCCTCCGACTGGGTATGCGGGGTGGGGGAAAGCGATAACTGCCTGTCCACGAAAAAAGCCGAATATGTGGACGCCATGTTCGCCGGTGCTTACACCGCCGATGGAGACCTTATCTACTCAGCCTGGCCCTTCGATCCAGGTATGGTGGCACAGTTCGCCAATCCCTTTCTCGGCATCTTCGCCGGCGAGGCCTCGCACATCTACACCACACCGCCGACCATCACCGAGGACCTCACCGGTTACGCACTGAACGCGGACATCGACGAGGAATACCGGAAATTGTTTGCCACCAACGCCACCTTCCTGCGTGCGGGCGTGGATTTCACTAATGGCGAATCCCCCAATCTGGACGCTTTCCGTGCCAGCGGCGGCAAGCTGATTATGCTCAATGGCAGCGCTGACCTGGCGTTCTCGCCGCTGGACGTGGCCGCCTACTATGAGGAAGTGGAGCAGCGTTACGGCGCCGCCACCGAAGACTTCGTCCGTGCCTACGTGGTGCCGGGTATGGCGCATTGCGCCGGAGGCCTGGCCACCGATCAGTTTGATTCGTTCGGCGAACTTCAACGGTGGGCGGAGCAGGGAATTCGGCCCGACGAAATCGTCGGTACCGCCGGCGACGACACCCCTTGGCCTGGGCGGACCCGACCGCTTTGTCCTTATCCCACTGAAGCAGTCTACGCCGGCGCCGGAGATCCGGAGGTAGCGAGTAGCTTTACTTGCCAATGAACAGCTGGCGGCCATCCGGGAGGTTTGGGCTACCACCGGTGGGAAGACGAGAGCCGGTGTTACCGGACCCCGGCTCTACCATGGGCGTTTAATTATGTGTAATGTATATTATGTTAAATAAGCTGTAACGACGGATAGGACGCATCATATGGATAAGCCCTCCCATTTGTTAAAGTTGGCCTTAACCCTGCGACAATCCGGCTACGGACATGAAAATTGGCGAACTGGCGGATATCACTGACCTTGCCCCCTCACGTATCCGCTTCTACGAGAGAATTGGCCTTCTGAAAACCGTCAGCCGCAAGGCCAACGGTTACCGCACCTATCCGCCAGAAGCCGTGACCGTGCTCAAACTGATCACCACTGCGCAACAGGCCGGCTTTAGCCTGGACGAGCTGCGTACGCTGCTGCCCGCGGATCTGGGCGCCTGGGATCATGGCTCGCTGCTTGATGCGCTTCAGCAGAAGATTCGTGACATCGAGGAGATTCAGGCACGACTGACGCAAAGCAAGGCGCAGCTACAGGCGGTCCTCGCCGAGCTCGAGTCAAAACCGGAAGACATGGACTGCGCCTCCAATGCCAAACGGGTTCTTTCACAGTTCGGTTTGGGCACGCCAACCGCCGAAAAGTCATCATAAAATGATTTGACCTTAAAGTTGGCTTCAACGTTAGAGTCACCTCACTGACACAGTAGAGGTGCCTCACCATGACCGTGTTTACGGAGTTGACACTGCCCAACGGAGCCACCCTGGCCAACCGTATTGCCAAAGCCGCCATGGAAGAGAATATGGCGGACGAAAATTTCGCGCCTTCCGAGCAGCTTATGCAGCTTTACAAGGCTTGGGCCGATGGCGGCGCGGGGCTGTTGATCAGCGGCAACGTCATGGTGGACAGCCGGGCCATGACCGGTCCCGGCGGCGTGGTGCTGGAGAACGAAAGGTATCTTGGGCAATTCAAGCGCTGGGCCAGCACCGGTCGCGCTCAGGGCGCCCATTTCTGGATGCAGATCAATCACCCTGGACGCCAGATGCCGGGCGATCTTGCTCAGCAAACCTGGGCCCCCTCCCCGGTTTCCGTGGATCTCGGCAAGCTGTCAAAGCACTTCAATCCGCCTCGGGAAATGACCGAGGATGTTATTGAGGATGTTATTCAGCGCTTCATTCGCACCGCGAGGCTTGCCGAACAAGCCGGCTTTACCGGGGTGGAAGTGCACGCCGCCCACGGTTACCTGATCAGCCAGTTCCTGTCCCCGCTCACCAATAGGCGCACGGACAAATGGGGTGGCCCACTGGAGAACCGGGCCCGCCTGCTGCTGGAAATCGTCAGCGGAATTCGCGCCGCCGTCTCCCCTGCGTTCGCGGTTGCCGTAAAGCTCAATTCCGCCGACTTTCAGCGCGGGGGATTCAGCCAGGATGATGCCCGCGGGGTAGTCGGCATGCTCAATGAACAGGATGTGGATCTGGTTGAGCTGTCCGGTGGCAGCTATGAGGCCCCAGCCATGCATGGAGAATCCCGCGATGGCCGTACCCTGGCCCGTGAAGCCTATTTCCTGGAGTTTGCCGAGGACATAGAGAGCGTCGCTCGAATGCCGGTTATGGTGACCGGAGGTATTCGCCGCCTGCCCGTGGCGGAAAAGGTGCTAGCCAGCGGTGTGGATATGGCCGGCATCGGGACAGCCCTGGCGATTGATCCCTACCTGCCCCGGGACTGGCAACAAGGTAAACAAAACGCGCCCGAACTTGCCCCGATCACCTGGAAGAACAAGCCATTGGCATCACTGGCCTACATGGCGGTGGTCAAGTACCAACTGGTCAAGCACAGTGTAAAACGGCGGGCCAGACCCGGTGTGTCCCCGTTGTGGGCACTGCTGCTCAACCAGGTCGACAACACCTTAAGAAGCCGCAAGTATCGACGGAAAATGTCCAGCGTCACACGGTGAATGATCAGGAGCGACATCATGAGCGAGCAAAGCCCTCAGCCGGAACAAAAGCCGTGGATGATCTACGGCGCCAACGGCTATACCGGTGAACTGATCGCACGGGAGGCGGCACGGCGCGGGTACAAGCCGATTCTCGCCGGGCGCAGCCCGGGCAAGATTCAGGCGCTGGCGGACGAGCTTGGCCTGGGAACCATGGCGTTCAGCCTGGATAACGTGGAACAAGCGACCCGGCAAATCAAAGGGATGTCCCTGGTTCTGAATTGCGCCGGGCCCTTTTCCGCCACCGCCGAACCAATGATGAACGCCTGCATCGCGGCACGGGCCAACTACCTGGACATCACCGGGGAAATTGCGGTGTTCGAACTGGCCCACTCGTTGAGCGACAAGGCCCGCTCCGCCGGTATCGTGCTCTGTCCGGGCGTCGGTTTCGATGTCATTCCCACTGACTGCGTCGCCGCCTCTCTGAAAGCCGCCCTGCCCGATGCCACCCATCTGGCGCTGGGCTTCGACTCTCGCTCCGGTTTTTCACCGGGCACCGCCAAGACCTCCGTGGAAGGGTTGGCGCAGGGCGGCAAGGTACGCCGTGATGGCAAGATTGTAACCGTCCCGCTGGCCTATGAAGTGCGTCGTATCGATTTCGGTGACGGCGAAAAAGAGGCCATGACCATTCCCTGGGGCGACGTGTCCACCGCCTATCACAGCACCGGTATCCCCAACATCAAGGTTTTTATTCCCGGTTCGCCCAGAATGATCAAAAGCGCCCAAAAGGCCAACTATCTCCGGCCTTTGCTGGGCATTAAGTTCGTGCAGAAGCTGATCAAGGCGCGCATCGCCAAGACCGTGAAAGGCCCCGACGAGGCCACGCGGGAGAAGATGCCCACTTTTGTCTGGGGCGAAGCCACCAATTCCCGTGGGGAAAAGAAGACCGCGCGCATCCGCACCGCCAATGGCTACAGCCTGACCATAACCGGCTCCCTGGCCGTTATCGAGCATTTGATGGAGAACCAGCACACTGGCGGCGCGCACACTCCGTCGACTCTTGTCGGGGCGGAGTTGGTAGCACGGCTGCCGGAGTCCGGTGAGCTGGTGATTCAATAGCCTGATTTCATCCGTTGCCGCGCGTCGCCGCGTACAGTAAGGCATCGTCCAGCCGATCGTTACCCCAGAACATGGCGTCACCGATCAGAAAGGTCGGGGCGCCAAACAGCCCCCGGTCCAGGGCTTCCTGGGTCTGCTCCCTCAAGCGCTGTTTGTTGTGGTCGGACTGGGCGGCCTTCAACAAGGATTCCGCCGGCAACCCCATATCCGCAAGGATACCGCCCACTTCTTCCTCGCTGTTTATGTCCCGGTCACGTTGAAAGTTATGCAGCATCACCTGGCGGTTGAATTCCGCGATCCATGGCATATCCGCTCCCAGCAGCGCCACCCGTGACGACAGCAGTCCGTTGCGGGGAAAAGTGGATGGCCGGGTCCACGGCAGCCGGTACTTTTCACATTGGCGAAGCATGTCCTGCCACACGTAACGCAGCTTTTCCTGTTGTGCCAGGAATGGCGATCCCTGCCAGCCCAGTGCCTTGAAAACGGGACCGAGCAGGAACGGCTTCCAGACAATGGCGACGCCGTGGCGATCCGCCGCCTCCTCCACCCGCATGATGCTCAGGTAACTGTAGTTGCTGCCAAAGTCGTACCAGAGCTCCATGGCTGGAGCGGTGTGTTTCGAGACCATGAGCACATCCTCTTCGATGAGAGCGGTCAGTGATGAATCAGCAGTACGCGAAGTTCGATACTATGCCGCGGAGCCACATCAGCGGGCAGCGCCGGCGGATCGAAGGCGCCATGCGGCGTAAACCGCGCGGTACCACTCAACTGGGTGTCGTACTGCTTGAAAATCAGCACCTCGTCCGGCGTCATTGCCGGGTAGTGATACCAGCGTTGGCGGGCGGTGTAGCGAGCCAGATAAATCTCGCCAGTGCGCTCCCGGTAGCGCACTTCCGCCGGGTTCAGGTCCAGTACCGAAAGAGTCGAGGCATCGCACAGTGCCAGCGGCGCATCCAGCACCGGGCCGCGTAACGGCCGCCACAAATTAACAATGGCATAGCGACTGTGAGGCGACATACGCTCCCCCTGGCGAGCCAGCACCGTGGCCACCCTGGCCCGTCCGGAAGCCTCGCTGTAATCGTTGTGCAGCCGCCCCACCGCCCCCGGGCGGCTGCCATCACCATGCCGCCCAAACCCGGTTGTGATCTGGCCTGGCTCACGGCGGCGGACCTGATGATCGAACACCAGCGCGCGGTCGGCGCCGGTGGCGCGCCGGGCCATCTCCGCCATTGGCGGATAGTAGGTCGCGGCGATCCAGGCACCATCGTCCACCTGGTCCGGCACCGCCGTATCCGTTCGCAATAACCGGAACCCCTGTTTGTCCAGCCCTGGTTCGAAGTCCACTCGACGCGCATCCAGAACCGTCATGGCCCGGGTTTCATACCGGCCTGAATCCTGGGGTGAGCCATCCTCGGGCTGATACATGTAGTGACAGGGCCGCTCGGGGCCAGGTACATGAAAACTGAGATAGGCCCGCGTGGCCGCCTCATGACGAGCAAAAGACGATGAGAGATGATTCATACGCTGCGCCTCCGTCCGGATGAGATTTCCATTGAAGGCTTCAAAGGCACGCGGCTCAAACGATCATTTTGCAACCATGACATGCATTTTACTCATGGCTTAATGCCGCCTGGGACACCAGCCATTCCGCCAATGCACGCACCGAGGCGGACGGCGACGCCGATGCCTGGATCAGCCAGTGGGCGTATTTTTGGGCTGGAGGGCCGGACCACGTTCCCACGCCAAAATCGAAGACTTGTAAGCGCCCTTCCCTGATCAAATCCGCCACCAGCGCCCGTCGTCCCAGCGCCAGCCCCTGACCGTTCACCGCCGCCTGAATCAATTGGTCGTACTGGTTGAAACGTACCAACCGCGCCGGGCGCAAATGGTTCAGTCCGGTGCTGCCGAGATGGGATGACCACTGCAGCCAGGGATGGTCAGGATCATCGAACTCCAATAGCACCTGACGGGCGAACACTTCCGGCTGGTTCAGGGCGTCATTCCGCCAGTCCGGGTGCCCGACCACGATAATTTCATCGCCGAACAGCTTGATCGCGCCCTCCGGAGCCGCGGAGCGTGCACAGTAACGAATCGCCAGATCAACGCCCTCGGTGTCCAGATCCACGACTCTGTTGTTGGCGGCCACACGCACATCCACCTCCGGGTGGCGCGTGATGAAATCGCCAAGTCGCGGCAGTAGCCACAGCCCCACCACCCCCATACTGGCGGTAATGGTGACCGGCTTGCGCTGTTCACCGCCACCCAGCGTTTCCACCAACTCCTGCAGTTCCCGCATCATCGGGTCCACCGATTGGAACAGCCGCCGGCCTTCCTCGGTCAGTCTGACGCCACGGTATTCCCGGACCAGCAATTTGCAGCCCAGGCGAGCTTCCAGGGTCTGGATCTGGCGGCTGACCGCCGATTGGGTCAGGTGCAAATCCTCCGCCGCCACGGTGATGCTCATTCTGCGGGCCACGGCGACGAAACCGCGCAGCGCGTCCATTGGCGGCAGGCGATAAAGAGGGGCTGTCATTCCTTTCTCTCATGGGAAAACATCCGCCAAGACTGCGCCCATTGTTCTGCTTTTGTCGAGCCTATGTCAGGAATGCTATGTCGGGAGTGGCGGCAGGCGACAGTGGCTCACCGCGAAATCGATGAAATGACGCAGCGCCGGCAGGGCCCGGCCGCTGGCCCGATAGAACAAGGCCACATCAATCGGTGGTTGTTCCCACTCGGACCGCAGCCGGCACAAGTGTCCGGCCTCTATTGCTTCCAGCACCATATAGTGATGCAACCAGGCCAGGCCAAGCCCCTGTTTCACGGCTTCGATCATTGCCTCGGTGTCGTTGAGCCGCAGCGCCGGCCGCATAACCACTTGGCGACTACCCCACAGCCAGACACGATCCGGCGGATGCCGCATGGCATGGGTAATGAGCCGGTGTTCCGCCAATTGCTCCGGTGTTTCAGGCATGCCGTGGCGCTCTATGTAGTCCGGCGAGGCGCAAAGCCAATAGGCGGTCTTGCCAAGACTTCGCCGTACCATGCCGTTGCTGCCCGCCATCGACATGGCGAAGATCAGATCGACGTTTTCCTGCTCCAGATCCGGGAAGCGCTCGGCCAGTTCCAATTCCAGATCAATTGCCGGGTAGCGGCGCACGAATTCGTCCAGGTGTGGTAACAAAGACGTCTTCGTCAGCCAACGGGCGGCCACCACTCTCAAGGTTCCTGAAGGTTCGCCTTTGATTCGCGAGAGGCAATTTCTTTCCGCGTCGTCGAGCAGTCGTAACGTGGCCACGGCGTGCTCCTGAAAGGTTCTGCCGGCCGGAGTCAGGACCATGCGGCGGGTGGTTCTCTCAAGCAGGACAACCTCAAGGGACTGCTCCAAAGCGGACAACTGTTTGCTGACCGCCGGCGCGGACAATCCGAGCGCACGGGCGGCCGCGGCAATACTGCCGTTGTCGCACACGCTCAGGAAGGTGCTCATGTGGTCCAGTCTGGCCTTCATTAATTCGTAACTTCTGATTAAGAAAGGATTCCATTAAAGCACATTCCATCAACACCCCGGGCCTCCTAATCTTGCCCACCAAGCTGAACGGAGGCCCCATGTCCCCTACACGATTTCCCCCACCCTCGGTGATTCTGCTCGCCGCTCTTGTGACACTGCCGCAGATCGGCGAAACCATCTACACCCCCGCGCTGGCGGATCTGGCCGCGGGACTTGCCATCAGCGAAAGTCAGGCGCAGACCTCCCTAAGCGTCTTCTTTCTCGGTTTCGCACTTGGTGTTTTGGTGTGGGGTCGGTTCAGTGACCGCTGGGGACGCCGCCCCGCCCTGCTTGCTGCTCTTGCGGTCTACGCGGCGGGCAGTTGGCTGTGCGTTGGTGCAGAAGGACTGGCCATGCTGCGCGCGGGACGCGCGGTGCAAGCGTTCGGGGCTGCCGCCTGTTCGGTGGTGATCCAGGCGGTGTGCCGGGAAGCGTTCCAGGGCGAAGATCGGGTGCGGGTATTTGCCACGATCGGCATGCTGATTCCGCTGTCCACCGCAATAGGCCCTTTGCTGGGCGGCATGGTAACCACCTTGTGGGGCTGGCGGGCCACACTGACACTGCTGCTGATGATGGGGTTGGTCCTGTGGCTGGCGGTCTGGCGCGCCTTGCCGGAGACCGGCGGCGGGCCGACGCCAGCGCTGCTGCCTGTTGTCCGGCGCATGCTGGGTGATCGCTTTATTGCCGGCATGGTGGCGGTTATCGGAATCGCCAACGGCGTGCTGTTCAGTTACCACGGGGAAGCCCCGTTTTTGTTGATTCAAAGCGGGGGGCTGACACCCGCGGAGTACGGTCTGACCGGACTCTGGGTAGTGAGTGGCAGCGTGGTCGGCGCCATAATCCTGCGTTATTTGGGCTGGAAAGGCTGGGAAAGCGGCGCGCTCATCCGGCTGGGGCTAATCGGGATGTTGCTCGCTGCCGGCGGCCTGGCCGGTGTCGCCGGTCTGTCAACGCGGGACTTTGCCCTGGTTCCGTTCATCGCCTTCGCCGCCCTGCTATTCACCGGTTTCACCCTGACCACCACCGTCTGTCTGCACCGGGCACTGGAGCGGTACCATGATGCGCTCGGAACCGCCGGAGCCGTAATGGGGCTCGCCTATTACGCCGTGGTAGCCGCCGTTACTCAAGGCATGGCGGCTTTGCACGATGGCCAGAGCATCACCTTTCCGTTGTACAGCATGGCACTGGTGTTGTTGGCCTTGCTGGCATACGTGGCGCTGTTGCGTCCGGGCCTGAAGGGCTCCTGAGTGGCGCTCACGCCGGTGCCGACGAAACGATGTCCAGCACCCGCCAGTACCCCGGTGGCGCCGGTACCACTTGCCGTTCCCGCAGCATGCGGTGCATGGCTGGCAGGCGGAACCAGGGCACCGAGGCCATGGCATGATGCTCCAGGTGATAGTTGACCCGGAACGGCGCCACGAACAGACGTGCCAGCCAGCCGGCCCGGGTGGTGCGGGTATTGCGGAACATGTCGGCACAGCGTTCGGTACCGGCGTGTTCGGCAAGCGCGCGAATGCGGATAAACAAGGGATAGGGAATCAGGTAAGCCATGACCCAGCCGAGAAACAATTGCGGATAGCCACAGAGGTAAAGCGCGGCAAACAGCAGCAGATTGCTGATCATCGTCGGCAAACTGTTGCGCAGCCACGCCCACAGGTGCCAGACAAAGCCGCGCTTCGGCAGCCATTCCACATTGGTGGCCACGGTCCATTTCATCCGCTCGGCGTCCATCAACGCGCGGCCGAGCAGAAACTTGAGACCGGTGAGGCCGGTCAGGTCACGCAGGAACTTGCGCATCAGAGAGCGGCGAGTGGTGGGCAAATGCTCGATCAGCGAAATGTCCGCGTCCTCATCGGTACCGGTCCTGGCGTGATGGATGAAATGGTGGGCCCGGTATTTGGCCAGATTGAGTCCCAACGGCCTGGCGCACAACCAGTCGGTGAGACCTTCATTGGCCCAACGGCGCTGAAACAGCGTCTTGTGGGTGGCTTCGTGGGTGAGAATGGACAAGGCCAGTTGCCGGCCGCCCAGCAGAGCCGTCGCCAGTATCAATACCGGTATCTGCAGCCATGGTTCCCACCTCTGAGCCCAAGCCATCACCCAGAAACAGCCGGCGATAGCGGCCCAGGTGGAGGCGATCGCCCAAGCGCCCATGGCATCGGAGCGGGCGGTGAGTGCCGCCATCTCCTCACGGGTGAAAATGTCGTGAATCTTGCGACGGGTGGCGTGGTTATGTCGATATACCGCCTGATGGTCCATGACCTTCTCCCGGTGCTCTCCGGATTTCTTGTTCGGCAATCCCGTCGTGTAATGGGATGTGTATTTGCGGGTCATGAGACGTTACACCGAAAGCCCCTCAGTGTGTATCGCCGTAATAAGGCATCGGTGTCGACGGCTGACCTTACCGTAGGGAACAGCTATGCTTAAGAACCCCATACCATCCTGCCGGAGCAAGGAAGTATCGTGATCATCCATCCTCTCAGCGATCTGCATAACGAGCTGTACCGTCGTGCCGAGCCACCGGTGGCGATTCCCGACATCCCCGAGACCGACGCCGACCTGATTGTTCTCGCCGGCGATATCGACACCGGCGACCGCGGTGTGCAGTGGGCCGTGGAGCAATCCGAAAAGCACGACAAACCGGTGCTTTATGTGCCGGGCAACCACGAATATTACCGCCACGACATCCAGGATAATCTGGCCGCCATGCGCCAGCGCGCGGAAGGGACCCGGGTCCAGGTACTGGACCGGGATCAGACGGTGATCGGCGGCGTTCGCTTCCTCGGCTGCACCCTGTGGACCGATTATCTGGCCTATGACGGCGAAAGCCGGGACGAGCCGATGGCGCTGGCCGCGCAACGTATGCCGGACCATCAGTTAATCACCATCGAGGGTGTGCCGTTTCTCCCGGAACATGCACTCGCCCTGCATCAGGCCGCCGTTGAATGGCTGGACCGGCGCATCGCCGAACCCTTTGACGGTCCCACCGTGGTGATCAGCCATCACGGCCCCGCCGGCGTCTGTTGCCATCCGGTCTTCTCACCCGGACCGCTGGACGGCGCTTTCTTCTCCCGGCTGGAAGACCGTATCGGTCTGGTGGATCTGTGGATTCATGGCCATACCCATCTGTCGCTGGATCTGCCGGTGGGCGAAGGGCGCTTGATCTCCAATCAGTCCGGCTACCGCGGTGAAACCTCCGGGTTTGACTGGAACAAGACGGTCAGCGTGCCAGCCTAGCGGCGAAGTATTTACTTTAATTTTTCATTTTAATTAATTGATTTAAAAAGAAACCTGAGATCAAAACCGCCCAGCGTGCAAAGCGCTGGTACTCGGCAACGGTTTGCGTTTACATGGATACAGGGCCGCGCCGGTCCGGCGGGCCTCGCCCTCAACGGGAGGAGAACCATGGCACGTAAGCCGTTGTTCCTGATCCTGCTTCTGGCGCTGGCCATGGCCGTGCTGATCGCCCTCCCCGTTTCCGCTCAATCGCCCTCCGCGCAACACTCCGCCGCATCTGCGTCACCACCTGATGTCCGCGTGATGGTCCTGGATGACGCCATCGGCCCGGCGGTCAGCGACTGGTTCGTGCGCGCGCTGGAAGACGCCAACGACGAGGCGGCGGCTTTGTTCGTGCTACAGCTGAACACACCTGGCGGCCTGGACCACTCCATGCGCGCCATGATTCGCGCCATTCTCGACTCGCGGGTGCCGGTGACCATCCACGTTGCCCCTTCCGGCAGCCGTGCCGCAAGCGCCGGCACCTATCTACTCTACGCCGCCCATATCGCGGCCATGGCGCCGGCCACCAATCTTGGCGCGGCAACCCCGGTTGAGTTGGGCGGCGGCGCCCCGGCCCGCAATCCCGCCGGCAGCGATGGCGAAGATCAGAGCACCGCGCCGGACAGCGCCTCCGCCCTGCGCAATAAACAGGTCAACGACGCCGTGGCGTATATCCGCGGGCTGGCGGAACTGCGCGGGCGCAATGCCGACTGGGCCGAGCAGGCGGTACGCCAGGGCGCCAGCCTGCCCGCCGAGGAGGCGCTGGAACAGAACGTCATCGACCTGATCGCCGATGACCTGCCCGCCTTGTTGTCGCGGTTGGAAGGCCGGGAAATCGAAATTCGCGGGCAGCGACACACCCTGACGCTGAGCGGCCATCAGGTACGGAACATCGAGCAGGACTGGCGCACCGGCTTTCTGGCGATCATCACCAACCCCAGTGTCGCCTACCTGCTGTTATTGGTGGGCATCTACGGCCTGATCCTGGAGTTTTCCAGCCCCGGCGTCGGCGTGGCGGGCGTGCTTGGAGGCATCTGTCTGTTGGTGGCCGCCTACGCCTTGCATCTGTTGCCGGTGAGCTACGTTGGCCTGGCGTTGATTGTGCTGGGTATAGGGCTAATCGCGGCGGAAGCCCTGTCGCCCTCGTTCGGGGTACTGGGTATCGGCGGCGTGGCCGCTTTCGTGATCGGCTCGGTGATGCTGATGGATACCGAATTGCCCGCGTTCCAGATCGCGCTACCGGTGATTGCCGCCGTCGGCACCGGATCCCTGCTCCTGGTCGGCGTCATGATCCGCCTGATCACTCGCACCCGACGACAGGCTCTGGTCAGCGGCGCCGATACCCTGATCGGCCAACCGGCGGTGGCGATCCAGGATTTCGAGCTTCTCGGCATGGTACGCATCAACGGTGAGTTGTGGCGTGCCCGCACCGCCGCCCCGGTGCGCAAGGGCCAACGATTACGGGTCATCGGCCGGCAGGGGCTGACCCTGAATGTGGAGGACGCATCATGACGACCTACTATTTCTGGATTTCACTGGCGGTCCTTTTGATCGCCTTTCTGCTCAGCGCTTTTCGGATTCTGCGCGAGTACGAGCGCGGCGTGGTGTTCATGCTCGGCCGCTTCTACCGGGTCAAGGGACCCGGGCTGATCGTGATCATCCCCATCGTGCAGCAAATGGTGAAAGTGGACTTGCGTATCCGCGTGCTCGACATTCCGACCCAGGATGTGATTTCCCGGGACAACGTTTCGGTGAAGGTCAACGCGGTGTTGTATTTCCGCGTGATCGACGCACAAAAGGCGGTGGTCAATGTGGAGGATTTCTTCGCCGCCACCAGCCAACTGTCACAAACCACCCTGCGTTCGGTGCTGGGCAAACATGAGTTGGACGAGATGCTGGCATCGCGGGACGAGTTGAATCGCGACATCCAGGAAATCCTCGATGAGCAGACCGATTCCTGGGGCATCAAGGTCTCCAATGTGGAGATCAAACATGTGGACCTGGATGAAACCATGGTGCGGGTGATCGCACGACAGGCTGAAGCCGAACGGATTCGCCGCGCCAAGGTGATCCACGCCAACGGCGAAAAAGAGGCGGCCCAGGTGTTGCTGGAGGCGGCGCGCACGCTGTCGGAGCAGCCCCAGGCGCTGCAGCTGCGCTATCTGCAAACCCTGACGGAAGTGGCCAACGATCGCTCCAGCACCATTGTCTTTCCGCTGCCCATGGATCTGTTGAAAGGATTCTTGAAACCTGGAGAAGCGGGCAGGTAATACTTTTTATTATCGGTACCAAAGGCATCCATTCTATTTGGGAATGGATGCCAATCCTGCTTTTCATTGGATATCCCAGCGGCGTGACGGGAACATGCAGTCTTTAAGAGCCTGTTTAAGATGGAGTTCCCATGATTCGTCGCGGTTTTTGGCAAGCCGGCCTGTCCTTGGTGGCGGCTGCTACTTTCGCCATGGCCTTCAAGGGTATTTTCGCCCGGCTGATCTATCAACACGGTGTCTCCGTGAACGCGCTGCTGATTTGGCGCTTTGCCCTGGCCGTGCCGCTGTTCTGGCTTGGCGGGATGTGGCTGCTGCGTCGCAATCCCGCGCCAGCTGGCGGTCTGGGACACCAACAATGGGCTCTGTGCGCCGGCACCGGATTGTTGTTCTTTATCAGCGCCTGGTGTGATTTCCATGCCATCGAAAGCCTGGGCGCCAGTCTGTCACGCATGTTGCTGTATCTGTTTCCGGCCATGGTCATGGTGTTGCAGGCGGTGGAGCGTCGACGCTGGCCCGAGGGCCGTTCCCTGCTGATCTTCACCGGCGCCTGGATTGGTATCGCTCTGGTGCTCATGCCGGGCTGGCACGGCGGCACCGTAAACCCGGCCGGTCTCGCCTACGGCTTCGGCGCGGCACTGTGCTACGCCCTGTTCTGGCGGGCCAGTCAGTCGCTGATGAAACCGCTGGGGTCGGTGCGCTTCAACCAGCTTTCCAACAGTTTCACGCTGGTGGCGATGCTGGTGTTCCTGTTGCCCGGTGTGCCGTTGCAGAGCCTGTGGTTGCCCGCACCCGCGCTCGGCTGGATGCTGGTGATGGTGGTGTTTTCCACCGTGGTCCCGTTCTTCCTCATGTTCGAGGGCATTCGCCGCACCGATACCAGCCGGGCCGGTGTGGTGTCCATGTTCGGGCCGGTGGTGACGGTACTGGCGGCAATAACGGTGTTTCCGGATGAGCACCTGGGGCCGGTGCAGTGGCTGGGCATGGCACTGGTCCTGGCCAGCATCGCCATGCTGAAATCCGACAAGAAGCCGAAACCGGCCTGAAACCAGCCCGGCGCCTCTCTCCCGGCGGGGGAGAGGCGCCCCGGGAGGTTATTTGCTGAGGTATTTCATGGCCCGCTCCAGCCCTTCCAGGGTCAGCGGGTACATATGGTCCTCGGTGAGCTGCTTGATCCACTGGGTGGACGTGGTCATCTCCCAGGCCCTTTGCGGCTCGGGGTTCAGCCACACCACCTTCTCGTAGGTGTCCTTGATACGTTGGAACCAGACCGATCCGGGTTCTTCGTTCCAGTGCTCCACGGAACCGCCGGCGGAATTGATCTCGTACGGGCTCATGGCGGCATCACCGATGAAGATCACTTTGTAATCATTGCCGTACTTGTGCAGGACATCCCAAGTGGCGGTCTTCTCGTCCCAACGACGGCGGTTGTCCTTCCAGACATACTCATAAACGAAGTTATGGAAGTAGAAATACTCCATGTGCTTGAACTCCAGCCGGGCGGCGGAGAACAGCTCCTCGCAGAGCTTGATGTAGGGGTCCATGGAACCGCCCACGTCGAAAAACAACAACACCTTGGCACGGTTCTCCCGTTCCGGGCGCATCTTGATATCGAGCAGACCGGCGTTGCGGGCGGTGGAAGAAATGGTGTCGTCCAGATCCAGTTCTTCCTCCCGGCCGGTGCGGGCGAACTTGCGCAACCGACGCAACGCCAGCTTGATGTTGCGGATGCCCAGTTCCACCGAGTCATCCAGATTCCGGAACTCGCGTTTTTCCCAGACTTTCACCGCGCGCTTATTGCGGGAAGGGCCGGTCATGCGAATCCCTTCCGGGTTCTCGCCGTAACCACCGAACGGGCTGGTGCCACCGGTGCCAACCCATTTGTTGCCGCCCTGGTGCCGCTTCTCCTGCTCTTCCAGACGCTTGCGCAGTTCGTCGAGAATTTTCTCCAGGCTGCCCAGCCCCTTGAGCTTTTCCCGCTCTTCCGGAGACAGGGTCTTTTCCAGTTGTTTGCGCAGCCATTCGTCAGGAATCACCCGATTGAGCCATTCCGGCTCAATGTTCTCGATCCCTTCGAAATAGCTGGCGAAGGCGCGATCAAAACGATCGTAGTACTTCTCGTCCTTGACCATCACCGCCCGCGAGAGCATGTAGAAGTCCTCCACGGAGCCGAAGGCCACGTGGTGTTTGAGTGCATCGCACAGATCCAGCAGCTCCCGCAGGCTCACCGGCACCCGGTGAGTGCGCAGGTTTTCAAAGAAGCCAATCAGCATAGCAACCTCTGTGAACGGAATGAGCGTATCGGCACGGGCCGCCGATCAGCGCTCGCGCCGGTTCATGAACGCCAGGCGCTCCAGCAGTTGAACGTCCGCTTCGTTTTTCACCAGGGCGCCATACAGCGGCGGAATCGCCTTCTTGGTGTCGCGATTGCGCAGCACGTCGTCGGGGATATCGTCGGCCAGCAGCAGCTTCAGCCAGTCGATCAGCTCGCTGGTGGACGGCTTTTTCTTCAGGCCCGGTACCTTGCGCAGGTCGAAGAAAATTTCCAGCGCCTCGGAGACCAGCTCCTGCTTGATGTCCGGGAAATGCACATCCACGATTTTCATCATGGTCTGGGCATCGGGGAAATTGATGTAGTGGAAGAAACAACGGCGCAGGAAGGCGTCCGGCAGTTCCTTCTCGTTGTTGGAAGTAATGATCACGATCGGCCGCTTGGCCGCGCGCACGGTTTCGCCCGTCTCGTAGACGAAAAACTCCATGCGATCCAGTTCCTGCAACAGGTCGTTGGGGAACTCGATATCGGCCTTGTCGATCTCGTCGATCAGCAACACCACCTGCTCATCGGCGGCGAAGGCTTCCCACAGCTTGCCCTTCTTGATGTAGTTGGACACGTCCTCCACGCCTTCGGCGCCGAGCTGGGAATCCCGCAGCCGGGATACCGCATCGTACTCGTACAGGCCTTGCTGGGCCTTGGTGGTGGACTTGATGTGCCAGGCCAGCAGCGGCTTGCCCAGAGCCTCGGCCACCTGTTCGGCCAGCAAGGTTTTGCCAGTGCCGGGCTCCCCTTTGATCAACAGGGGGCGCTGCAGCGCGATCGCGGCGTTCACCGCCATTTTCAGGTCGTCGGTGGCGACGTACTGGTCGGTACCCTGGAACTGCATGCAGGAATCTCCACATCGTTTCGGAAACATGGCCGGACACTCTAGCAATCCGCGGACAGAGCGCATAGGGCCAGAACCGCCATGAAGCGGGAGGATTGTGTCATAATCCGCGACCATGAATCTGCTCCTTCTGCACCCGGAACAACATCTGGAAGGCCCGTTTTGGCGGCTCGATGCCCGCCAATGCGAGCACGTGCGCCAGGTGCTGAAATTGAGCGAAGGGGATCAGTGCCGTGCCGGCGTGCTCGACGGAGAGATAGGTTTTGCCCGTCTGAACTCCACAAAAAACAATGAGATAACAGTTTTTTTTAAAGCTATTTCTCCCCCTCCTCCCCCGCTTGATCTGAACCTGCTGCTGGCCCTGCCCCGCCCCAAGATGCTCAAGCGGCTGCTGGTGGACGCCGCCAGCCTGGGCATCAAGCGGATTGTGTTGATCAACAGCTGGAAGGTGGACAAGAGCTACTGGCGCACCCCCAATCTGAAGGCCGGCCTGTTGCGGGAAAAGCTGCTGCTGGGACTGGAGCAGGCGATGGATACCCGATTACCCGAGTTACGCCTGGCACCGCGCTTCCGTCCTTTCGTGGAAGATGAACTGGATACCTGGGCCGGCCCCGGAGAGCGGCTGCTGGCTCACCCCGGCGATCATGCGGACCTGCCCCATCAGCAGGAGGGGCCGCTGACCCTGGCCATCGGCCCGGAAGGGGGCTGGACCCCGTTCGAGGTGGAACTGCTGGCAGGGCATGGGTTCCACTGCCACCGTTTCGGCACTCGTATTCTGCGCGTGGAGACCGCCCTGCCCGCCCTGGTGGGGAGTCTGATGCGCCTGCCCTGATATTTGTCAGGTTACCGAACGAAACGACCCCGCCGAAGCGGGGTCGTGTTTTTCAGGGCGGCCGTCAGCGGCGGTAAGGGTTGCGCCGCGGCTTACGCGGTGGCTTGTTACCGCCGCGCTGATGACGCAACCGGGCTCGACCATACAGACCGGTGTATTTCTTGCCTTTCAGATCCACCCTGTCCAATAGCGGGCGAATCTCTTCCTCGGTGAGTTCCTGCCAACGCCCCATGCGCAAGCCGGAGGGCAACGTCAGATCGCCGAAACGAATCCGCATCAACCGCGATACATCCAGCCCCTGTGACTGGAACAGACGGCGCACTTCGCGGTATTTCCCACCGGTAAGCGATACCTTGTACCAACGGTTGGCGGCGTCCTCGTTGTGGCCAGCTTCCTCAATGCTGTCGAACTTGGAAACCCCATCCTCCAGCATCACGCCTTCCAGCAGTGCACTGCGCTGCTCGTCGGTGAGCTCGCCACGGATACGCACCGCGTACTCGCGAACAAAACCGTTGGACGGATGCATCAGGCGGTGTGCCAGCTCTCCGTCCGTGGTGAACAGCATCAGGCCGGTGGTATTGATATCCAGCCGTCCCACCTGCACCCAGCGCATACCCTGCAGACGCGGCAGGTTGTCAAACACCGTGGGCCGGCCTTCGGGATCATTTCGCGAGCACACCTCCCCGGCGGGTTTGTGATAAATGATCACGCGTCGAACTATGTCTTCTTCCGGCTTCACTCGAATGATCCTGCCATCCACTCTTAATACATCTTCTGGCTCCACCCGGTCTCCCAGGGTCGCCACCTTGCCGTTCACGGAGACTCGCCCGTCGGCGATCCAGACCTCCAGTTCCCGGCGCGAACCCAGCCCGGCACGGGCCAGCACCTTCTGTAACTTCTCACTCATTGGGCGAACGCTCTTCATCGGCCGTCATGTCGGCCGCCTCCTGCTCCGGCGGCTCCGGGTCCTGCTCATCGGGAGAAGCGCCCTCCTCTTCCGATGCACCCGAATCCGGCCGGCGGCGGAATTCCGCTTCAAAATTGGCGATCACCGAGTCCACCTTTTCCATGCTCATCAAGGTGGATTCGTCGATCTCCGGCTCATCGTGCATATTCAATGCCAGCACGTTGGCGTTGTCCGGTTCGGCCCCGTCTCCATCTTCTCCCTCCGACACAGGCTCGTTCTCGGACGGCGCGTCACTGAGCGCCAGTTCCTCGTTGAGCTTGTCGAGGTCACGGATCTCCGCCAAAGGCGGCAGCTCGTCCAGACTCTTCAAATCGAAGTAATCGAGGAACTGGCGGGTGGTGGCGAACATCGCCGGCCGGCCCGGCACATCCCGGTGTCCGACCACGCGCACCCAGCCGCGTTCCATCAGGCTCTTAATAATATGGGAACTCACCGAAACGCCGCGGATCTCTTCGATCTCGCCGCGGGTGATCGGCTGGCGGTAAGCCATCAACGCCAGCGTTTCCAATACCGCCCGGCTGTAGCGGGGCGGCTTTTCCTGCCACAGGCGGCTGACCCAGGGCCCCAGCTCGGTGCGCACCTGAAAACGGAAGCCGGTGGCGACTTCCTTCAGCTCAATACCCCGTTCGGCATAATCCTCGCTCAGCGATTCCAACAACCGGCTCAGATCCGCCTTGCTGGGGCAATCCTGTTCATCGAACAAAGTCAGCATGGTATCCCGGTCCAGCGGGCCGTCGGCGGCCAGAATCGCCGCTTCCAGAATGCTCTTGATCCGCTCCGGCGACAGTTCACTCATGCCTCGCTCCCTTGTTCGGCGTCCGGGATGTCATCTTCCAATTCCAGCTGCGCGATCACATCAGACTCTTCCACCGTCACCGTTTTCGCCTTGATGTGGATCGGTGAGAACGGCGAGTTCTGAACCAGTTCCACCAGTGACACCTTGACCAGCTCCAGCACCGCCAGGAAGGTCACCACAACGCCCAGCTTGCTCTCCTCGGCGTCGAACAACTCCACGAAGGGCACGAATTCCCGCCCCTTCAGCCGGTCCAGCACATTCGCCATGCGCTCGCGGGTGGAAAGCTTTTCCCGCGATACCTGGTGGCTCTCAAACATGTCGGCTCGGTGCAGCACTTCCTTGAGCGCCAGCAGCAATTCGCGCATATCCACGTCCGGCTGCGACTTCTCACGCACATACTCCGGACGGCGGGCGGCGGCCAGGTGGATATCGCGCTCCAGCCGGGGCAGCGCCTCGATATCTTCCGCCGCCTTCTTGAACCGCTCGTATTCCTGCAACCGGCGGATCAATTCGGCGCGGGGGTCCTCGCCTTCGTCCTCTCCCTCGTTGGCCGGGCGCGGCAGCAACGAGCGGGATTTGATCTCGCCCAGCATGGCCGCCATGACCAGATACTCGGCGGCCAGCTCCAGGTTGAGCGCCTTCATCAGCTCGACGTACTCCATGTACTGGCTGGTGATTTGCGCCACCGGAATATCAAGGATGTCCAGGTTCTGCCGCTTGATCAGGTACAGCAGCAAATCCAGTGGCCCCTCGAACGCTTCCAGGAACACTTCCAGGGCATCGGGCGGAATGTACAGATCATCCGGCAGCTTGGTGATCGCCTTGCCGTAGATCAGCCCAAAGGGCATCTCCGCCTGCTGTGGAGCAGGCGGTGGCATCAGCGGATTGTCCACCGGATTCGGATCGTTCATCGCACCTTGCTCATCGGTACCTGCTTATCGACGGCTTATTCATCGATAGTGCAGTCCCATTACCGCCCGCACCTCTTCCAAAGTGGCACGAGCCTGTTCCCGGGCCTCTTCGCAGCCGTCGGACAGCACCGACCGCACCAGGTCCGGATTGCGCAAATGTTCTTCCGCCCGCTTGCGGATCGGCTCCACTTCCTCCTGCACCGCCTCGATCACCGGCTTTTTGCAGTCCAGACAGCCGATCCCCGCGCTGGTGCAGCCCTCGCGCACCCAGATGCGGGTGGCATCATCGCTGTAGACCTTGTGGAATTCCCATACCGGGCAATTCTCCGGATCACCAGGGTCACTGCGGCGCACCCTGGCCGGGTCCGTGGGCATGCGCCGGATCTTGCTTTCCACTTCCCCCGGCTCCTCGCGCAGGCTGATGAAATTGCCGTAGGACTTGGACATTTTCTGACCGTCCAGGCCCGGCATGCGCGAAGCCGGGGTCAGTAGCGCCTGGGGTTCGGGCAGAATCACCTTGCCGCCACCCTCCAGGTCGCCGTAGAGCCGCTCCTTGTCACCCAGAGTAATGTTCTGCTGGTCCTGGACCAAGGCCCGGGCGGTTTCCAGGGCCGATTCATCACCCTGTTCCTGATACTGGCGGCGGTGATTCAAGTAGATACGGGACTGTTTCTTGCCCATCTTCTTGATCGCCGCGGCCACCGCCTCCTCAAACCCCGGCTCGCGGCCATAAAGGTGGTTGAAACGGCGCGCCACTTCCCGGGTCAGTTCCACGTGGGCCACCTGATCGGCCCCCACCGGCACCTGTCCGGCCCGGTAAATCAAAATGTCCGCCGCCTGCAGCAGCGGGTAGCCGAGAAAACCATAGGTGCCCAGGTCCTTTTCCTTGAGCTTTTCCTGCTGGTCCTTGTAGGTCGGCACCCGCTCCAGCCAGGACAGCGGCGTGATCATCGACAGCAGCAGATGCAGTTCCGCATGCTCCGGCACCTGGCTCTGCACGAATAGCGTGGCGGAACCCGGGTTGACCCCTGCGGCCAGCCAATCCACCACCAGATCCCAGGTGTGCTGCTCGATACTGCCCGGATTTTCATATTCGGTAGTCAGACCATGCCAGTCCGCGACGAAAAAGAAACACTCGTACTCATGCTGCAGACGTGCCCAGTTCTTCAGTACCCCATGATAGTGTCCCAGGTGCAGACGGCCGGTGGCACGCATGCCGGAAACCACTCGTTGGGCGGGAACCACGGAACTCAAAACCGACTCCTGTCGTAAAGGCGTGAAAGCCAGCGATTATAAGGCGAAGAAGGTGCCCAGGGACAGGGTGCACGGATTGTGTACCCCGCCGGGTTCAGAAAATGGCGTCCAACGGCCCGGCCCCTTCGCGGATCACCTCCGGCCCGTTGCCATCGACCAGGGAGATCACCGTGGTTTCGGTGACGCCGCAGAAGCCGCCATCGATCACCATATCCACCTGGTTATTAAGAAAGTCGCGCACGTCCTGCGGATCGGTGAGTGGAAATTCATCGTCCGGCAAATGGGCGGTACTGGTCATGATCGGCTCGCCGTATTCCGCCAGCAGCGCCTGACAGATCGGATGGTCCGGCACCCGGATACCGATGGTGCGCTTTTTCGGATGCATCAGCCGCCGCGGCACCTCACTGGTGCCCTGGAGAATAAACGTATAGGCACCCGGGGTGTGCGCCTTGAGCAAACGGTAGTCCGGGTTGTCCACCTTGGCGTACAGCGCCAGCACCGACAGATCCGGACACAGCAGAGTGAACTGGTGTTTATTGTCCAGTCGGCGAATGCGAATCAGCCGATCCAATGCCGCCTTCTCGCCGATGCCACAACCCAATGCGTAGGTGGTGTCGGTGGGGTAGGCAATCAGCCCGCCCTGGCGCAACACCTTGGCGGCTTCGCTGATCAAACGCGGCTGCGGATCTTCCGGATGAATGTGTAGTACGGTGGTCATGGGCGCGGATTGTCCGCCGCTTGGCGCGCTGACGCAAGGTCTCGGGCCGCCCATACCGGGACCGCGTCCTTCGGGTAAGGCGGCAGCCCGCCCAGTCGCAGCCACTTTTGTTCCGGGGAATGGAAATCACTGCCACCGGACACCGCCAGTCCGAAGTGGCGCCAGCACTCTTCCAGCAGCGCGCCCTGCGCCGGCGTCAGCCCCGGCATCAACGCTTCCAGTGCCAGGCCACCGGCATCACGGAAGGCGCCAACCAACTGCCGCAAGCGTTTGCGGGTCATATTGTAAGCCTGTGGATGCGCCAGCACTGGCACCGCGCCGGCGGCCAGCAAATCCGCCACGCCCTGCTCCAGCGTGCACCAGGGTGTGGAAACGTAGGCGGACTGGCCTTTCTTGAGAAAGCGATTGAACGCGTGCTGATTGTCCCGGGCCTTGCCTTCGCTGATCAGCATGCGCGCGAACCAGGGCCGGCCGGGCGCGTCACTGTCCGCCAGGGCGCAGGCCTTGTCATAGCTGCCACTCAATCCAGCGGCACGATCGAGACGGTCGCCGATACGCCGGGCGCGCTCCCGGCGCGCCTCCATCTGGCTGGCCACCCGGGCCCGAAGCACGGGGTTGGCCTCATCGAGCCACAAACCGACCACGTGGATTTCACGATTGTCCCACTGCACCGACAGCTCGATCCCCGGCACCAGTTCCAATCCCACTTCCCGCGCCCGGGCACGCGCCTCCGGCAACCCGGCCAGGGTATCGTGATCGGTCAGCGCCAGGGCGTCCACGCCATAGTCCGCCGCCCGCGACACCAGCTCCGCCGGGCTGAGCTGGCCATCGGAAGCGCGGCTGTGGGAGTGAAAATCCGGACACTGGTACATTAGCCCTCCAGACGGGCGATCATGGTGGTGGCACACTATCATAACCGCCGACCAATCCCCATCATGGACCGGGGCGGGTGATTTGTGCCGCGCTTCCCGATAACATGCGTCCTCCGGGAGGACAACGTCGCTATGAAAGTAATGTCGCCATGAAAACCCTATTTGACTACTTGCCCGTGGTGGTGTTCTTCGGCCTCTACTTCGTTAGTGGCCGGGATATCATGCTGGCCACCTGGGGGCTGCTCGGCGCCACCAGTTTTCAGGTCATAGCCGGACGCCTGATCTGGAAGCGCTGGCATCGTTTGCATCTGGTGATACTGGCGATAACCCTGGTATTCGGCGGCCTCACCCTGGCCTTGAACAATGACGTCTTCATTAAATGGCGTCCCTCCATCATCAGTTTCGTGCTGGCGGCGATTCTGGCCGTGGGCCATTTCCTGAAACACCGCAATCTGCTGCAACGTCTCTGCGAAAGCCTGATGCGTAGCGCCTTTGGCAAGGTGGTCACCCTGCAAACCAGGGACTGGCGGCGGCTGAATCTGGCGTTCGTGCTTTATTTCATCTTCATCGGCTTGCTGAATCTGTACATCGCCTTCAATTTCAGCACCGACTTCTGGGTGAATTTCAAACTGTTCGGCTTTACCGCGATCCAGATGGTGTTCTATCTGGCTGCTTTCGCCTATTTTTACAAGCGCATGCCCGAGGCGGACCGCAAGAGTCTGTTTCACGGCGACGCCAATGACAAAAAGCCCGACGACAAGGACAACGATGCTTTACGCGATCATCAGTGAGGACGTGCCCGACTCCCTGCCCCTGCGAACGCCCGCACGACCCGCGCACCTGGCGCGCCTGGAAACGCTCAGAGATCAAGGCCGGCTGGTGCTGGCCGGGCCGTTGCCGGCGGTGGACAGCGACAACCCCGGCGAAGCCGGGTTCACCGGTTCCCTGGTAGTGGCGGAATTCCCCTCGCTGGCGGAAGCCCAGGCCTGGGCCGATGCCGACCCTTATGTGGATGCCGGCGTATACCGCCAGGTTCAGGTGAAGCCCTTCAAGAAGGTTCTGCCCTGAGAGCCTTTTTAAGATCGTTTTTACAAATACTGTACGCGGCACTACGGCAAAGCGTGCTTGTTTCGGCAAGAATAGCCGCCGCGCTTCCCGTTCATTGCGCCGTATTACTCACGCCGGACGACAAGGAGACCCGTGAATGCGAAATCGATGGTTAAGCGGCTTGCTGATGCTGGCGCTGTGTTTGCCAGCCCCTGTATATGCCGCCGCGGCCTGGATCGGCGATGAAATCTATGTCCCCATGCGAGCCGGCGCCGGCACTGGCTACCGCATCGTGCACAGAGGGATCAAAAGCGGCACCCGGGTGGAGTTGCTTGGCGAAGAGGGGGACTGGATCCACATCCGCTACGGCAACCGGGAAGGCTATGTGGAAAAACAGTACATCAGCCGTACTCCCACCGCGGCGCTGCGCCTGCAAAAGCTGACCCAGGACACCGAGAAAGCCACCAGCACGGCCAGCGATCTGCGTCGGCAAATGGCGGAACTGGAAGGTCAACGCGATGCCCTGCGCGGCGAAGTGGAAGAACTGCGTTCCTCCCTGACTTCCCGCAGCAATGAACTGGACCAGCTACGCAACGTGGCCGCCGACCCGATCCGTCTGGATCAGGCCAACCGCCGTCTCAACGAGGAGTTGAGCATGCTGCGTTCGGAGTTGGATCAGGTGAAAGCGGAGAATGCCCTGCTGCGCAATGACAACACCTCCCGCAAGTGGATCACCGGCGTGGGCATCCTGTTGCTTGGTGCCATCGGCGGCTTGCTGCTGAAATCCAAATCCGGCCGCCGGCGCAGCAACTGGGCCAACTGATCCTTTCCCGCACAGCGCGCGCACGCGCCGGCCACGAAGCGGCTGCAGGAGCTTGCCTCGCAAGCGAATCTTTTGGGCCGAAGCCCATTCGCCAGCAGGGCTGGCTCCGACAGCCGCTTCGTGGCGATCTCAGATTCAATTTGCCAAGCCCATGGTTTCAACTCTCCAGCCGGCCAAACAGGGTTTCCAGACGCAGCACCACGCCATTGATCCCCTCATAATCGTGCTCCCGGGGCCATAACACGAAGGGCTCCACCTCCACGAACAGCCAGGGCCGCCAGACATTGCGCCGATAGCGCGCATACACCCGGTAATTCTCCACCACCCCAGGCTTGCTGTAGCCGTCCACGGCCATCCCCAGATCCAACGCGGAACGAGACCCGAGCCGCTTGAACAAGTTGACTCCTTGAAACAGCCCCATCCCCAGATCGCCCTCATTGAGTTCCTCGGAATAACGGACTTCGCTGGAAAAACGCACGCTGGAGGTTGGTGTCAGTGGCCGGTCCAGCTCGAACAGGGAACGGCTGCCCCAACCTTCCGGATCACGCCAGTAAAAGCGTTGGGTATAGCGCAGCCAGGCGGTTTCATTGAACAACGGGTACAGACGGCGGTAACGAAGCCGCGTGTAGGTGGTCAGGTCGGAACGCACGCCCGCGTCCAGGTCCAGATCCATGGCATCGGAGCGGTCGATGACCCAGCGCAACGCGCCACGAAAACCGTCGTCGCGCTCGCCCGCGGGGAGCTCCCGGGCCGCCCGGGCATCCCTGCCCTGCTCCTCGTCCTGGTTACGGAACAACAAAGAGAAACGGCGTTCGGCACTGGGAAGCCAGACTCTTGCGTCCACATCCACATCGCTGGCATCGTCGTTATCGTCGCGCCACACCTGCTCCGCGGTAACACGCACCCGACTGGCGGCCGGCTCGTTGCTGTCGCGCACCGGATCCTCGAAAAAGCCGTCCACCCAACGGCTCGGCCAGCACAGTGTGCGTGACAACCAGCCGTGGGTACGGTCCACCAGAGTATCGTTGGCGCCTGAGTAACAGCTGTCCGGCGACTCCGCGCGAACCGCTCCACTCAACACCAGCACGCCCAGCCATAAAACACGCCTCATGGCCTCAGCATAGCGCCGCAGCGCGGCGGCGGGAATCAGCCCAGCGCGCCGGCCTCACGTAAACGGACGATATCTTCATCGGTGAAGCCCTGCTCCCGCAACACGTCCTCATTGTGCTGCCCAAGGCCAACGCCGGCGAAACGATAGCTCACCGGGGTGGCGGAGAACCGGAATGGCGAAGCCACCTGTAGTTGTTCACCGCCGCGCCCGTCGGGCACCGACACCACCATGTTCCGGGCCTTCAGTTGAGGATGCTCACGGGCCTCGGAAAAGCTCAACACCGGCTCCACGCAACAATCCACTTCGGCGAACACCCGCAGCCAATGTTCCAGTGGATGCGCGCCGATCGCCTCGGCGATGGCGCCCTTTACCTCATCCACCACCTGCGGCGAAAAGCTCAGCCCCTTGGCGGTGAGATCCGGCCGTTGAATGGCCTCGCAGAACCGGCTGAAGAATTGCGGCTCCAGGCCGGCCACGGAAAGATAGCGTCCGTCGCTGGTGCGATAACAATCGTAGAAGCTGCCGCCGTTGAGCTTGGTGCCTTCCAGTTCGGGATCCTCGCCGGCGACCAGGGCCCCTGGCGCGGTCAGCGCATGCAGGCTGAAGGCGGCGTCGGTCATGGAAATGTCCAGGTACTGCCCCTCGCCGGTTTGCTGACGGTGAATGACCGCCGCGAGTATCGCCATCACCGCGTGACAGGAGCCGCCCGCCACATCCGCCACCTGGCACGCCATTGGCGCCGGCCCGCTGTCACGCCGGCCGTTGTAGCCGGTCATGCCGGCGATGGACAGATAGTTGAGATCATGGCCGGCGCGGTCCCGATACGGCCCGGTCTGACCGTAGCCAGTGATCGAGCAATAAATCAGCCCCGGATTGATCGCCTTGAGCGCCTCGTAACCCAGCCCCAACTTGTCCATCACACCAGGGCGAAACTGCTCCACCACGATGTCGTAGTCGCGCACCAGCCGGTGCACGATCTCGATGCCCTCGGGCTGTTTCAGGTCCAGCGCCATGGCACGCTTGGAACGATTGAGATAGGCATGAGCGGCGGAAACACCGTTCACCGACGGCGGCAGCAGCCGCACGAAGTCCGGGCGCGTGGGAGATTCGATGCGCAGCACGTCGGCGCCCATGTCCGCCAGAATCAGGGTGCCGAACGGGCCCGGCAACAGCGTGGAGAAATCCAGAACTTTCAGTGAATTAAGGGGGCCGGTCATACGTTTACTCCTTGTTATGCGCGCCTGAGAGTACGACCTTCATCGCACTGCGCCAATGGCCAAGTCGATCGCCGAAGTGACCGAAATGGACATGGGACTTTGGCCTGCAAGTCCGTTAGCATCGCGGTTTTCCCATCCAAACGTATCCATGACCGTATACAACAAAATTCGCGGCATTCTGGCGCTGACAGGCATCGTTTTAAGCACCACGGTGATCATTGGGCCGTTTTACGTGCTGACCTTGATCAAGCTGATTCTTCCCTGGCACGCCGCCCGGGTCCGGCTTTCCCAGGCCCTGGTGGTGGTGGCGGAAACCTGGATGTCGATCAACAACGTCATCATCGGCATCAGCAGCGGTCTACGCTGGGAAGTGGAAGGCCTGGAAGGCTTGCGCCGCGACGACTGGTATCTGGTCACCGCCAATCACCAGTCCTGGGCCGACATCCTGGTGCTGCAGAAGGTCACCAACCGGCGCGTACCGTCGCTGAAGTTCTTTCTCAAGCAGGAACTGATCTGGGTGCCGCTGTTGGGACTGGCCTGGTGGGGACTCGATTTTCCGTTCATGAAGCGCTACAGCAAGGAACAGATCGCCCGCAATCCGGAATTGCGCGGCAAGGACATGGAAACCACCCGCCGTGCCTGCGAAAAGTACGCCCACTACCCGGTATCGGTGATGAACTTCTTTGAAGGCACCCGCTTCACCCAGGACAAACACGACCAGCAGCAGTCACCCTATCGCCATCTGCTCAAACCCAAAGCCGGCGGCGCCGCCTTCACCCTCAGCGCCATGGGCGGCCAGTTGCACACTCTGCTCGATGTCACCATTGTCTATCCGCCCGGAACCGACCGCTCTCTGCTGGCGTTTCTGGGCGGCGCCATGGACAAAGTCCAGGTAATCGTCCGTCAGCGCCCCATTCCAGACTGGGCCAACCAGGGCGATTACGAGAACGATGAAGAGTACCGCCAGCGCTTCCAGAGCTGGATCAGCGACATTTGGGCGGAAAAAGACGCGCTGATACAATCCCACCTTTCCGCCTGACCCGGTCTTTGCCTATAGTATGGCGTCAAAAGGCGGCCACCGAATTCGGGTCGGCCGCGATAATCACGAACGGTGCCCGTTGAGCGGGCGCCGTTGATGCTGGTGACTTCTTTCCCACGGGATGCCCATGTTCGGCAAACTATTCAAACCCCGGTGGCAACACCGTGACGCCGCTGTTCGCAAGGCGGCCGTAGACACGCTCGACCCTCGGCAACAGGCCGACCTGCTCGCCAGTCTGGCGCGCGAGGATGCCAGCGAAGAGGTGCGGGCCAGCGCCACACAAAGGCTGCTGGACCTGACCGTACTCGATACTCTCACCCGTGACAGCCACAGCGCCCCGGTGCGCGAGGCGGCATCCGATCGGATGATGGCCCTGCTCGCCGGCGCGGTGCCGGACGGCCCGGACCGTGATACCCGCTTGCACTTGTTACGCCATACCGGCAACGCCAAGGTTCTCTATCATGTGGCCCAGAACGGGGTGGACGGCGAGAGCCGGCAAGTCGCGCTGAGCGCATTGAGCGATGCCGACACCCTGTGTGAGATCGCTCTGCACGGCCATGATGAAGCCTTGCGCCTGGCCGCCGCCCAGCGACTGGAAAGCGCGGAACATATGAAGCGCCTGACCAAGGAAGGGCGCGACAAGCGGGTGGTGCGGCATGCCCGTGAGTGGCTGCGTGACAGACAGCAAGCGGAACAGGACCGCCGCAAACGGGAACAGGACTGCGCGGCGGTGGCGGAAGCCCTGCGACAACACGCGCAGCGGGCCGCTGACGGCCTCTACCAGGCGCGCCTGCAACAACTGGAACAGCGTTGGACGGAACTGGCGGAGCACGCCGGCGAAGAACAGACCCGCATCGCCACACAAGCGCTGGAACAAGCCCATCAACGCCTGGCGCGACAAGCCGCCGAGGCGCGGGAACAGCAGGCCCGCGAGGCCGCCCTCGGCGAGCGCCGTGCTGCTCTGGCCACACTGCGGCAATTACTGGATGACGTGACCGAGGACACCTGGGATACGCAGCTTGGCGCCCTGCGCTCCGCCGTCGCGACCCAGGAACGCCGCTGGCAGGCGGCCGCCGAGGAACTGCCGGCGGAGGAAGGCGAATACCAGCATTTCCAGCAGTTGCTGGAGCAGTGGCACAATTTGATCGCCCTGGCCGAACAGAGCCAGAGCGAGGACCGCGAGCTGCTGGAAACCCTGTCACAACGGTGGCCGCGCAAGATTCCGGCACCCAGGGCACTGCAACAGCGTCCCGCTCCGGCTCCGGCACCGGAAGTCACCGCGCCGTCAACACGAGCGCCCTCCGCAGGCAAGGCGGGCGGCAGCGCCCATCAGGGGCTGGTGGTGGCGCTCCGGCGAGAACTTCAAAAAGGAAATTTAAAGCACGCCAACAGGTTATGGTTGAAAGCTGAAGCAGTACTCGAAGAGGAAAATGACACCTGGCTGAGTAAACAGTTGCAACGCCTGGAAGAGCGCCGCAATGAACTGCGCGATTGGCATGCCTTTGCCGCTCAGCCAAAGAAAGACCGCTTGTGCGAGCAGATGGAGGCTTTGATCGGCGGTAATCTCGACGCCGAGGAACAGGCCAGCGCGATCCAGGCACTGCACGATGAATGGCGTGAGCTGATGAGCTCCGACCAGGATCAGGATCAAGCCCAGTGGGACCGTTTCAAGGCCGCCTCCGATCAGGCCTATGAACCCTGTCGGGCCCACTTCCGTGAACTCGACGAACAACGGGCGGACAATCTGCGCCGCCGGGAACAGCTGTGCCGCCAGCTGGCGGACTTCGTCGCCGCCCAGGACTGGCAGCGGGCCAACTGGCAAGCGGTCTGGGAGATCCGCCGGCAGGCGCCGCAAGAGTGGAAATCATTACAACCGGTCCGTTTCACCGACGCCCGGGATGTACAGAAACGGTTCTCCGCCCTGCTGTCCGAAATCGATCAGCAAATGGAAGGCGCCTGGCGGGAAGCCGAGCAGCAGCGTCAGGCCATGATCGCGGAGGCTGAAGCCCTGCTCGCCCAGGAGGACCTGGACAGTGCCACCCGCGAGGCGCAGCAGTTACAAAAACGCTGGCGCCAGGCTGGCTGGCTGCCACCAGGCCGGCACCGCCCGCACCAGAAGCGTTTCCGCCGCATCATGGACGACCTGTTCGGCGCACGGCAGGCCCGTCTGGAACAGCGGCGCAACGAGCTGGAAGAAAAGCAGAACGAGGGTATCGCGGTGCTGGAACAAGTGGCGGCGGCCCTCAAGGAACCGCTCGCCAGCCAGGACGAAAGCGCCCTGCGCGACCATGCGGCGGCACTGGATGAATTGGACGAAGCGGCCCTGGGCCGCGCTGGCCAACGCCAGTTCCGGCGTCTGCGGGAGCAGATACAGGAACGCCTGGCGGCCCTGCCGCGCTGGCGCCGCTGGCAACGGGCGGTGCTGGGTATCGAGGCGAGCCCCGACGGTGAATCCAGCGAGGACGACCAGACCCTGACCGTGGCACTGGAAGCCCTGGCCGGCATCGACAGCCCCGAGCACGCCCGCGAGCGGCGGCTGACCTGGCAACTGGAACAGCTGCCACGCGCCATGAAGGGCGCCAACACGTCACCTTTGGACGAAGCCCTGACGCTACTGGAAGCCCGCCCCGATGGCCCGCTGGACAGCGGCCTGGCCCGCCGCCTGCAGGCCGCCTTGCAGGCGATGCAGCCGTAAAAAGCAGGGAACAGTGAAGAGTGAACAGTTAATAGTGAATAGTTAACAGCGAAAAAAATGCGATTCTGCAAAGGCCATTTGCGAATTCGCCACTCCTGATCCTAGTTGACAGGCTTGTTGTTTATTTGCTTTTGAACGCGGAGGGGCTTGCCAGCTTTTGACCGCGGCCCCTATGGTTGGAGAGCAAGGTTACGTATTTCGCGCAGCTATTAACTGTTCACTCTTCACTGTTCCCTGCTTTTCACTGTCCATATCGCTTAGCATTCTCCAAAAACACCGCCTCCTCCGTCGTGCTCTCCCTGCCCAGCGCTTCGTTGCGGTGGGGGAAGCGGCCGAAGCGGGCGATGATGTCGCGGTGTTCCTCGGCGAACTTCAGGTTGTTTTCAATTTTGCTTTTCAGATGTTCCGGCACCCGCTCCAGCAAGGAGCGGAAGCAGGCGATGCCCTGATTCTGCAGCGCCAGGTCCTCTGCGTGCATCAGCGGCATGTAGAAGAACACCTGCCCGGCCCAGGGAAGACCGGTTTCCATGCCGGTGGAGATGCCTTCCAACGTCAGCGTGACCGCCTGATGGTCACCAGCGAAGGCCGCCGCCTCGCCACGATGGATGTTGCGGCTGAACTGGTCCAATAACAGAATCAGTGCCAGCCGGGAGCGGGGATGGCGCTCCCAGGCCACCAGTTCCCGGTCTAGCGCCGCCTGCAGACGAGTACTGAATTGCTCGCGAATACGTGCATCCACAGCGGCGCCGCCGGAGAACCATCGCCGCTCGCACTCGCCTGGCGGCCAATCCCCCTGATCCAGTCCATCAAACCAAAAGTCCAGGATATCGTTGTAGGGCACATCGAAATTCATCATTGCTGGCAATCCTTCGGTAATACTTCCCGCAAAACCGGCCAGGCGTTATCCAGCAGAGTGGGCTGGGCCTCGGCGGTGGGGTGAATGCCGTCGCTTTGAATCTGGCCCGCTTCCACCACGCCGTCGAGGAAAAACGGCACCCAGGGCAGCGCGTTGTTCTCCGCCACCTGCTTGAACACCGCCTCGAAACGTTCGGTATAGGCACGACCATAATTGGGAGGAATGCGCATTCCGAGCAGCACCACCCGGGCCCCGGCCTGCTGGCCAAGGGACACCATCTTTTCCAGATTGCCGGCCAGACGGCTCGGCGGCAAACCACGAAGGCCGTCGTTACCGCCCAACTCCAACACCAGGACATCCGGCTGATGCCGCTCCAGCAAGGCCGGCAGACGACTGACACCACCATCACTGGTCTCACCGCTCACCGATGCATTGATCACCGGCATCGCGGAACATTGACTTGCCAGTCGTTGTCCGAGAAGGTGCACCCAACCCTCCGTTTCTTGCAGACCGTAGCCGGCGCTGATGCTGTCACCCAGCACCACGATGCCCTGCGCGCGGCCCAGTAAAGGCGCGAGGAACAACAGTATGACCAACAGGCACCTCGACATGGCTTCTTCCCCTGTACTCGTGGCTCAACGGTTAACCAAAACGGTGGTCGCTCCGGAAGGCGATCTGACCTTGCTGCACGGTATCGATCTGGAGATCGCCGCCGGTGACAGTTTGGCCATCACCGGGCCTTCCGGTTCCGGTAAATCCACCCTGCTCTCTCTGCTGGCCGGCCTGGATGTACCTTCCGGCGGCAACGTAACGCTGGCCGGACAGCCTTTCAGCGACCAGGACGAGGATACCCGGGCGGCCCTGCGCGGTCAGTATTGCAGCTTCGTGTTTCAGTCCTTTCATCTGGTCGCCGACCTCAGTGCGGTGGAAAACGTCATGCTGCCATTGGAAATCGCCGGCGACCGCCAGGCCCGCGACAAAGCCCGTCACTGGTTGCAACGGGTCGGCCTGGAGCACCGGCAACATCATTTTCCCGCGCAGTTGTCCGGCGGCGAGCAACAACGGGTGGCTCTGGCCCGGGCCTTCGCCATGGCGCCGCGGGTGCTGTTCGCCGACGAACCTACCGGTAGCCTGGATCGCGCCAACGGGGAACAAATCGCCGGGTTACTGTTCAGTCTGAACCGCGATCACGGCACCGCCCTGGTACTGGTCACCCATGATCCGGAACTGGCCGCCCATTGCGCGCGCCACCGGCAACTGGTGGAGGGGCGTCTCGGTGACTGAACGACTGCTGCGCCCCTGGCGTTCCCCGGCGTTCCGGATCCAGGCGCTGGCGCTGATGGTGGCCACGCTCGCCATCGCCACCGTGGTGCTGTTGCGCGGCGAGCTGGAACACCGCTTCGCCACCCGCACCGCCGAGGCCATTGGCGGCGATCTGGTGCTGGAAGGCAGCGCCCCGCCCAGCGATCAGCAAAAAGCCATGGTCAGCGATCTTGCCAGTGCCAACACTCTGACCTTTAGCAGCGTACTAGTGCGCGACGACATCTTTGTGCTGGCCAGTGTCAAAGCGGTGGACCAGGGCTACCCTCTGTATGGTTCCGTGGCGGTGGCCGGGCAACGTTTCACCGACCCGCAACGGGTGGATCATGGTCCCGCCCCGGGTGAAGTGTGGTTGGCCGGTACCGCTCTCGACCGGCTGGAACAACAGGTCGGCGATACCGTCACCATCGGCGACCTGCCATTGCGGATCACCGCCGTGCTGGAACAGGAGCCGGATCAGGGCGCCGGTTTCTACAGCATGAATCCGCGCGTGCTGATGAATCTGGCCGACGTACCGGGCACCGGCATCATCGGCCCCGGCACCCGGGCCCGTTACAAGCTGCACCTGCGCGCGCCGGGCGAGATGATGACGCCTCTGATCGAACAGCTGACTCCGACACTGGCCGCCAACCAGGAACTGGAAACCCGCGACAACGCCGGATTACGCTCCATGGGGCCGCTGCGCCAGTTAACCCTTTGGGGGCAATTGGCGGTGATGATGGTGGTGCTGTTGTGCGGCGGCGCGGTCTATCTGGCCGCCGGTGTGCGCAGTCTTGAGCAGGCCCGGCGCAGCGCGGTGATGAAGACTTTCGGCGCCTCCCGGGCCACGGTGCTGCGCTGGATTCTGTCGCGCGAGCTGACCGCGCTGTTGCCGGCCATGCTGGCCGGGCTGGCGCTGGCGGTAGCGGCGTTTCTGGCTCTGCAACAGTGGCTCGGCGATGCCCTGGCCTGGAAACCGGGCCCGGGCAGCTGGCTGCTGCTGGCGCTGGCGCCGCTGGTGATCTGGGCCGGGTTCGCCCTGCCCCGTTTGTGGCGGCTGGCGGATCTGCCGCCCCGTCAGATCCTGCAACCGGAACCGTCCGCGCCAGTGGCCCGCACCGGGCTCAACCTGGTTGGCGCGTTGGCGGCACCGGTACTGGTGGCCATGGTGCTGTCCGGCTCACTGATGGAGTTGCTCCAGTTGCTCGGGCTGATGGTGGCGGTGGCAGTGGGCCTGCCCCTGTTGCTGTGGGGGCCGCTGCGCCTTGCCGACCGCCTCGGCGACCGCTGGCCACTGGCGCCCAGGCTGGCCCTGCGGCGACTGTCCCGACGTCCGCTGACCACCCTGCCGATGCTGTCGGCGCTGGTGCTGGCGCTGGCGATCATGTCCATGTCCAGTCACGTGGGTCAGCAATTACTGAGCCAATGGCGCGCCACGCTGCCGGAAAAGGCCCCCAACTATTTCGTGCTGAATCTGTTCGAGCCGGATCTGCCGGCGTTCCGGCAATGGCTGGATCGTCATGGCGCGGAAACGCCACAGTTGTATCCGGTGGTGCGTGGCCGGCTGGTGGAAGTCAACGGACAGCCGGTACGCGAGGCGGTAACCAAGGAAAGCGATGATCGCGAACAGGGTGAGCGGGCCCTGAACCGGGACCTGTCCCTGACCGAAGGTGACACCCTGCCCGCCAGCAACCAGATCGCCTCCGGGCGCTGGCTCGACCCGGAACAGCCCGGCGAGGTCTCGGTGGAATCGGAACTGGCCGCGTCCCTGGGCCTGCAGGTGGGCGACCAACTGCGTTTCACCGGAGTCTCCGGCGAACTGAGCGCCACCATCGTTGGTCTGCGGGAGGTGGACTGGGAAAGTTTTCAACCTAATTTCTACTTCATGTTCAGCCCCGGGACGCTGGACGGCGAGGATCGCTACTGGCTGACCAGTTTCTATCTGGACGAGGCCGGCAGCGGCGCCCTGCCCGATCTGATCCGCGCTTTTCCTCAAATCACCTTGCTGGACGTGAACGCGCTGCTGGGGCAGGCCCAGGCTCTGATCACCCAAGCCAGCCGCGCGGCCTTGGCCCTGGCCGCGTTGCTGCTGGCCAGCAGCGTCCTGGTCATGGCCGCGGCCTGGCTCGCCGGCAGCGGTCAGCGGCGCAAGGACGACGCCCTGTTGCGCGTGCTCGGCGGCAGCCGCTCGCTGCTGCGGCGGGTGGCGACGATTGAACAGCTCTGGTTGATGGGCGGTGCCGCCGTGTTCGCACTGGTGCTGCACTTTCTGGCGCTGTGGCCTCTGGGCCAGCGTATGTTCGACGGTGACCTGCCGCTGTCTCCGTGGATGCTGCTGCCCTGGGCGGTGGTGCTGCCGTGGCTGGCGGTGCAGCGGGTTCTGCCCCATCGCACCGGCCCGCCACTGGCGCGGTTGAGCGGTTAAAACATCGACCGCACTACGAAGCCGCTGTGGGAGCTTGCCTGCAAGCGAATCTTTTGAGCCGCGAGCCCATTCGCTTGCAGGCAAGCTCCCACAGCGGCATTCGTAGAAAATGCTTGGCGTTCAGCGGCCCTCAACTCCGCCGCGCCAGGCCCCAATAGCATCCCAATGCCGCCAGCGCCGTGGCCGCCATCAGTCCGGTCATCGGCAGCGGGGTGCCATCATGGATCATGCCCAGTCCGGTGCCGATCAGCCCCGCCAGTAAAAACTGCAGGCAGCCATTAAGGCCGGTGGCGGCACCGGAGTCACTATCGAAATAAGCGAGGAAGCTGGCGATGGCGTTGGGGATGATCAGCGCGCCCATTCCCGCCACCATCATGATCAACGGCACCGTGTTCCACAGCGCCAGGGTTCCGGTCAGCGTTAGCACCAGCAGGGCCAGCGCCGACAACGTCTGAATCACCAGCGCCACGCCGAGAATGTCGGCACCGCGATAGCGGCGCAGCAACAATACGTTGAGCCGGTTAAGGCTGAGCATGGTGAGAATGTTGCATCCGAAATAGATCGGGAAACGGGTTTCGTCGATACCGAAATAATCAATGTAGAGGAACGCCGCGTCGGTGATGAAGATGAACATGGCGGAGAAGCCCAGACTGTTGGCAAGGATGAACCCCATCGCCACCCGTTGCCGCAACACCCGGCCATAGGCCGCGAACATGCGATGGCGCAACGGCTCCGGATCCACTTTCGGCACCACCGTGGGCAGTGCGAACCGCAACACCAGCACCGCCACCACCGCATAAGCCGCCAGGAACACGAAGATGCTCTGCCAGCCCAGTTGCTTCAGCAAAGCGGCGCCGATGGCCGGCGCCAGCAACGGCGCCATCAGCATCACCAGGCCAATGGTGGTCAGCACCCTGCCGGCATCCGGGCCGGTAAAATGATCCCGCACCGAAGCAGCACAGATCACCACGGTGGCGCCGCCACCGACGGCCTGTACCACCCGCAGCAGATAGAGCATCCGCACACTCTCGGTGACGGCGATGGCGAGGCTGGCGAGGAAGAATACCAACAACCCCACATAGGCCACCGGCTTGCGCCCGAAGTGATCGGACAACGGGCCGCCCAGCCATTGCCCCAGCGCCACCCCGATCACATAGAAACTCACCGACAACTCCACCGCGTGCACCGCCACGCCGAAGTCATCGGCCATGGTCGGCAACGCCGGCAAATAGGTGTCGATGGCCAGCGGCCCGAGGGCCACCAGGCTACCCAGCATGATCGCCAGGCGCGTGGGGGAAATCACAGACATACAGGCTCCGTTTTTTGGCGAACGGCGTCCCTCACCCGCCGGGTCTCACGGGGTTCGCCAAGGGCATAAGCGGGGTGCGCGACGCCGGCCAGCGTGGCCGGGCGGTCACAAGATCAGGGCCTGTTCACGCTATTTTCATCCCGTCTGCTGGATGCCCTTTTTGCCTCCAGCTAGGCGGAGGGCGCGCGGTTTGGTCATTCCAAATGAGTAACCGACAACGGCGCGGGAGGTAAAAAGGGCTCCAGCCCTTCGGGTTGCGGCTAAAACGTCACCACTCTACGTTACTCGTCGTTCATTTGGAACGACCAAACTTCTCTCCTCGCGCCTGGATTGGTGACGTTTTAGCCGCAACAGGCGGGACGAAAATAGCATGAACAGGCCCTAACACCGGCGGCACCATTTCCCCAGCTTCGCGGCGGAATCCATCCGATCCGTCATGGAGGAATCACCAACCATTGAAAAATCAGTGGTCGTGGACGGTTCCGATACGACCGGTCAGGCCCTACACTTGCGCAAATGCCCCGGGCCACCGGGCACCCCCAAGCCAGTAAAAGGATGTTCATGGAACTGACTCTTCCGATCCAGCTTGCCCTGATCGTGGTGGTGGCCTTTCTGTGCCAATGGGGCGCTTGGCGCCTCAAGCTGCCGGCGATTCTGCCGCTTCTGTTGTCCGGTCTGCTGCTGGGTGGCGGCCTCGGGCTGATTGATCCCCAAGCCATGTTCGGGGATCTGTTGCTGCCCAGCGTGTCCCTGGCGGTATCGATCATCCTGTTTGAAGGGGCGCTCACCCTCAAATTCGATGAAATACGCGGTCTGGAGCGCACCGTACGCCGACTGGTGACCTGGGGGGCCCTGGTCACCTGGGCGGTGGTCACCACCGCCACCTGGTACTTTCTCGAGCTGCCGCTGGATATGGCGCTGCTGTTCGGAGCCTTGGTGGTGGTCACCGGCCCCACCGTTATCGTTCCGCTGCTGCGCAGCGTGCGGCCGGTCAGCAGTGTGTCGCGGTTACTGCGCTGGGAGGGCATCGTCATCGACCCGCTTGGCGCCGTTCTGGTGGTATTGGCCTATGAGCTGGTGGCGGCCACCGGCCAGGGTGCCCTGCTGCACGGCCTGTGGTTGTTCGCCCAGTCCATGGTGCTGGGCGTGGTGATCGGCTCCGTGGTGGCGTTCATGCTGGCCTTCCTGCTCAAGCGTCACTTGGTGCCGGAATACCTGCGCAGCTTCCTGGTGCTGTCCGTGGTGGTGGGCGAGTTCGTGCTGGCCAACTGGCTTGGCGAGGAATCCGGACTGGTGGCGGTCACCGCCACCGGTATCGTGCTGGCCAACCTCAAGGGCGTGCGTACCGACGATATCCTCCACTTCAAGGAGAATCTGTCGGTGATGCTGATTTCGGTGCTGTTCATCGTCCTTGCCGCCCGCCTGGACATGGCCCAGTTGGCGCAACTGGGCGGCGCCACCCTGGTGGTGTTGCTGGTGGTGCAGCTGGTGGCCCGGCCGTTGTCGGTCTGGGTGTCCACTCTCGGCAGCAAACTCAACTGGCGGGAGAAAGCGCTGCTCGCCTGGATCGCGCCGCGTGGCATTGTCGCCGCGGCGGTTTCCGCGCTGTTCGCGGAGCGGTTGGAAAGTAACGGCGTGGAAGGCGCCGAGTTGCTGGTGCCGCTGACGTTCTCGGTAATCATTGGCACCGTGGCGCTGCAGAGTCTGACCGCGCGGCCGCTGGCGCGCCTGCTGAAAGTGGCGGAACCGGCCCCGCGCGGCTTCCTCATCATCGGCGCCAACCCGGTGGCGCGAGCCATCGGCAAGGCGCTCAATCAGAATGGCTTTCCGGCCATGGTCACCGATTCCAGTTGGGAGAACATCCGCGCGGCGCGGATGGCCGGCCTGGCCACTTACTACGGTAACGCGGTTTCCAGCCACGCCGACCAGTACCTGGATCTGGTGGGCTACGGCAAGTTGCTGGCGATGAGCCCGCGGCGGGAGATGAACGCGGTGGCGACCATGCGCTATCGATTGGAATTTGGCGAGCGCAACGTCTACAGCCTGCCCTGGTCCGGCGATAAGGAAGAAAAGCACGAGATTGCCTCCCAACATCGCGGCGGCACTTTATTCGACGAGGATCTCACCTACGCCCGGCTCGCCAGCCTGATCAGTCAGGGTGCCGAAGTGCGCAAAACGCGGCTCACCGACGAATTCGATTACGCCGCCTACCTGCAGGTGGAAGATCGCCAGGTATGGCCGCTGTTCGCGGTGGATACCCGTGATCGCATCCATGTTTTCAGCGCCAACAGCCGCCCTGAACCGAAATCCGGCTGGTCGCTGTTTGGTCTGATCCGCGAGGACGACGCCAAGGAAGCGGCGAAGGAAAAAAACAACGGTGACAACGGCTCCGCCCTGCCAGGGTGAGAGCGGTTGACAGCGAAAAAACAGGAACAGCCAATCTTTAGCCGCGTAGGAGCTTGCCTGCAAGCGAATGAGGTTTCGCTCAAGCGTTTGGCAACATTCGCTTGCAGGCAAGCTCCCACAGCGGCTAACCCCTGATGGGGGTGGACGTCATATTCTCGCGATGGTCACGGACGACAGGCGCCACCTCCTCGCCAATCCGCTCGAAGGAATCGATCAGCCCGCATACCCGGCCGTCGGCTAAATGGCGATCCGGCGTGTTTTCCCAGGCCGCCATTGCCTGGCGCATACGCTGACTCAGCGCCTGCAATTCCTGGATGCGCTCTTCCACCTCACCGAGCCGGGTCTCGATCAAATCACGGACCCGCGGGCAAGGCGTCTGCCCGGCGCCGCTGGCGGACATCAACTCCGATACATCACTGAGCGTAAAGCCGAGACTGCGGGCCTTGAGGGCAAAGCGCAGCCGGCGCAAATCCTCGGCGCCGTACTCCCGGTAGCCATTGTGCGAATTACGGCGCGGCGCCAGCAATCCCAGATCAGTGTAGTGACGCACGGTTTCCGTGGTGGTGTCCGCACGGCGTGCCAGATCCGTCACGCGCATAGTGTTCTCCCTTGGTGGATCAACGGTTAACGGCCTCGGACCGCTCACAGGTCCGCCGGATAGCCGGTGATGGCCCGGATCTCCCGGTACAACCCCGACAGGCGGGGATAAATACGCCGATAGACCCGATGATACAGCTGCTGATAGGTGTCACGATGGCCGGCGCGGGGCTCGAAGCGCGGTCCCGGGTGGGTCATCGCCGCCACCGCCCGCTCGTGATCCGGGTACAGTCCGGTCCCCACGGCGGCATTGATGGCCGCGCCGAGCCCGGAAGTCTCAAAGGTATGGGGGCGCACCACCGGTAAATCAAAGATGTCGGCGGTGATCTGCAAAATGCGGTCACTTTGCGAGCCGCCGCCGGAAACACGCAGCTCGCGCACCGGGCTTCGATTGCGTTTTTGCAGCCGCTCCTGGCCATCCTTGAGCGCGTAGGCGATCCCTTCGACGATGGCCCGGTACAGGTGGGCTCGGTCATGGGCGTCACCGAACCCGAGGATAGCACCCTTGGCCTCCGGCCCCGGGAAACGCACGCCGGGATTCCAGAACGGCTGCAGCATCAGCCCCAGCGCCCCCGGCGGTGACTGGTCCAGCAATTCGTCAAACAACGCCTCTGCCGCCACACCCTGGCGCTCGGCACGCTGCACTTCTTCCGCCGCGAACTCGCGCTTGAACCATTCCACCAGCCAGTACCCGCGCTGCACGATGATTTCCGAAGTGTAGTAATCCGGTGCCGCGGCGCCGTAGGCGGGAACGAACGGGTACGGTTCCACGTAACGGCGATTGCTGGTGTTGAAAGTAGCCGTGGTGCCGTAGCTGACATGGCCGATATCCGGGCTGAGCGCTCCGGAGCCGAGCACTTCGCAGGCTTTGTCGGCACCACAGGCAATCAGCGGCAGACCGGCGGGGATGCCCGTGTGGGCTTCGGCCTCGGCGCTGATCCGGCCCAGTGGTTGCCCCGGCGGCACCAATTCCGGCAATTGCTCACGCCGTACCCGCAGAGCCTGCCATTTGAGGTCGCCGGGCCGGGCCCATTGTCGGCGCCGGTAATCGAATGGCAGGTAGCCGACCTGGCTGGCGGTACAGTCTTTCAAGACCCCGCACAGCTTCCAGGTCAGAAACCCCGACAGCAACACGAAATGTTCTGTGCGCCGCCACAGCTCCGGCTCGCGTTCAGCCAGCCAGTTGCACTCGGCCTTGCCACGAAACTGGCGCAAGGTGCCGCCCTGCCCCAACAAAGCGACGCCCCAGCGCCAGTACCAGGGCAATTCCGGATAGTCGGCGGCACGGCGCCGGTCCAGCCAGATTATCGCTGGCCGTAACGGCCGATACTCCCGATCCAGGCATACCACAGAGGCCCGTTGCGTGGTCAGCGCCACCGCCTGCACCCGTTCTTTCAGTTGCGGGTGGGCACGCCACAGCGCCTGGCAGGCTTCGCCAAGGCCCCACCAGAAATGCTCCGCATCCTGTTCCGCCTCGCCGGGCGGCCCGGACCAATAGGGCTCCACCGGCTGCCGCGCCCTCGCCACCAGCTGACCACGGGCATCGAACAGCAGCGCCCGGGCGCTCTGCGTGCCCTGGTCGAGAGCCAGCAGCAGTGGCGCGCTCACGACGCCTCCGCCAACCTGCCCGGGACGCCGTAATACTCATCGCGCAGACGCCGGTAACGTTGCCACTCCTGTTGCCAGCGCACCGCGTCCCAGCCCAGCTTGTCGGCGGCCAGCCCCTGCAGGCGGTCATGCAGCGACAAACCACCATCGCGCCGCAGCAACCCCAGGCGGGTACGGCGTAGCAGCAGATCATCCAGATGCACCACGGCTTCGTGTTCCAGGCACCAGGACAGCAAGGCGTCGTCGTCCTGATCGCCGTGCAGGAACTCATCCACCTGAACCGGTGCCTCCGGAATCGGTGCATACAACGGGACATTACTGTGCCGGGCGCGGCGCCAGCCGGTACGGTCCAGCAAGCCGGCCGCCAGCAGCGCGTCCAGGGCAATCAACCGGAATGTGGTGAGCTTGCCGCCGCTCACCGAGATCACGCCGTCGTGCTCCCACACCGCGTGGTCCCGTTTTTCGCTGGAGGGCTTGCCGGCGCGGCTGGAGCGGATCACCGGGCGTACTCCGGCCATGGACGACAGTACGTCCCCGGCGCCGAGGCCGGCGCGCGGAAACTGCTGGTTGAGCAGTTCCAGCAGATAATCCATTTCCTGCTCCGAGGCACGCGGTTCCCGGTTCAGATCTTCCGGATGGTCCAGATCGGTGGTGCCGACACACACCACCCCTTCCCAGGGAAAAATGAACACCGGGCGCTGATCACGTGGATGCAGCACGGTGAGGCAGTCCCGTACCGGCAGCCGCTCGGCGGAAAAGAACAAATGGCTGCCCCGCAGCGGCCGGATCCGCTCCGCGTCGCCACCAAGCTGTCCGGCCCAGGCGCCGGTGGCATTGATAACGGCGTGGGCGGTGAGTGTCGCCGTGGTGTCATCGGTCAGATCCCGCACCGCCACCCGCAACGGTGCCGTGGCAGCGTCACCGTCGCCACGGGAGATACCGGTGACGCGCGCGTAATTCATCGCCCGCCCCTGATAGCGGGCGGCTTCCAGCAAGGTTCGCAATACCAGACGGCAATCGTCGGTGAGCGCGTCGGTGTAGCTGAGCGCGCCACCGAGTCCCTGGTCATCCAGCCCCGGCACTCGCTTCAACAGTTCCTCGTTGCTCAGAAAGGCGCGGTCACGGATGCCGGCCAGGAAGTCGTAGACGCCAAGCAACGCGGTCATCGGCCAGCGCCCGGGGAAACGCCCCTTGCGCAGCGGGAACAGGTAGGTGGCCCTTTCCACCAACCCCGGCAGTTCACGCAGCAAACGCTCCCGCTCGCGCAACGCATCACGGGTCAACCGCACCTGCCCCTGGGCAATGTAACGCAATCCACCATGGACCATTTTCGAGGATCGGCTCGAGGTGCCCCAGGCGAAATCGGCCTGCTCCAACAGCAGGGCCCGATAGCCCAGGCGCGCGGCTTCCAGCAGGACGCCGGCGCCGGTGATGCCGCCGCCGATAACAATCAGATCCCAGTTGTGCTCGCTCAGGGACGTTAGCGTCGGTCGTGGTCCCAGTGTCATGACCGGTCCTCCTCCGCCACCAGACAGCCGGGATTGAGCTGTCCGGAGGGATCGAAATGAGCGGCCAGCGCGCGCAATGCCGCCAGCCCTTGGGTGCCTTTTTCCTCGCTCAACCAGCCACGGTGATCGCGCCCCACCCCGTGCTGATGGCTGATGGTGCCCCCGCGAGCCACCAGCGCGTCGCTGGCCGCCTCCTTCATCGCCCACCAGCGTCGCCGGGTTTGCTCGTAGTCCGGCGAGCAGCGGAACACATAAGTGGTGTAAATACTGGAGCCCTGCGGATAGAGATGGGACAGATGGGTGAACACCAGAGCCTTCTCCCCTTCTCCAGCATGGGCGTGAATGGCGTTTTCCATGGCGCTCACGGTGTCGTCGACCTTGGACCATTCCACGCAGGTTTCCAACGTGTCCACCGCGTAACCATGCTCCCACAGACCGTGGCGCAAATACGGGGAGCGGAAGCGGGCGTGTTCCCATTTTTTGCCCAGACTCTTGCCAACCATCACGCCGCCGTGTGCCCGCACCAGAGCCGAAGCGCGTTTCACCGCGGCGCGGCAGAACGCGGTATCACCGCTGGCGCCGAAGGTCACCATGCAGCGTCCGTTGCCGCAGCCGCGCAATGACAGATAACGGTTGAGCGCGGAGAGCGCCAGAGGTGACGCCGCCAGGCGCAGTTGGGTGCGGGTCTCCTCGGCGTTGGAGAAACGCGCCATGGACAGCGATGGCCGGTCCTGGGCAAGGCGGCGCGCCAACTCCCGGGCCTGCTCCCAGTCCGGCACGAAGCCCACGTAAAACTGTTCGAATTCCGGCAGCGGGCTGATACGCACATCCACCTCGGTGATGACACCCAGCCGCCCTTCGCTGCCCAGCAGCCATTCGCGGGCATCCGGACCGGCGGAAGACGCCGGGATAGTCGGCAAACGCCAGCTGCCGGAAGGCGTTTCGACACGGGCGCCGGCGAACAACTGCTCAATGCGGCCATACAACAGGGACTGCTGGCCACTGGAACGGCTCGCGACCCAGCCGCCCACCGTGGACAATTCCCAGGACTGAGGATAGTGGCCGAGACGAAAACCGTGCTCACGCAGTTGCGCTTCCAACGCCGGCCCCGGCGTGCCGGCACCGAAACGCGCCAGGCGATTCTCTGGCTCCAGCCGCAACAGCCGGTCCATGGCGCCCAGGCTCAGGGTCAGCACCGGACGGTCATCCACCGGCGGGTTAATGTGGCCGGCCACCGAGGTGCCGCCGCCATAGGGAATCACCACCGCGCCCTGCGCCAGCGCCCAGTCCAGCACCTGCCGGACCTGGTCGCTGTCGCAGGGCCGGGCGACCCCATCCGGAAACACCCCGAACTGTCCCGAACGCATCGCCAGCCAGTCCCCCAGACTTTGCCCGCGAGCATGGCGGACCCGGATTTCCGGGGAGCGGTCCACCAGCGGGTGCTCCGGCAGACGGCTCCGCGGTACCGACTCGATCACCTGATCCAGATCGGCGTCGGCCAGCGGCCGCCCTTTACCGATCCGTTGACGCAAGAAGCGCACGGCGGAGGCACGCAACGGAAACTCCGTGGCTTCATCCCCCCACCCATTCCATCGACGCATAGTGGATTCCCTGTTCTGGTCTGCCCCCGATGGTAATCGGTCGCTGTCACCGTTGCACCGGCCGGCCACGCCAAAAGCGGCCGCCGCCGGCTCCATTCCTCATTCCGGAACCGCTACGCTTTACCGCTTTTTACCGGAACACTATGGTACAGTCCCACGATTACGGTACCTTGGATCAGGCTGATCCAGATTTCGAGATAATAAGGAGACACAATGAAACGCATCCTCGGTTGTTCCATGCTTGCCGCCGCGATCACTCTGGCCGGGTGTAGCACCGTGAACCCCTACACCGGCGAAAAACAAACCAGCAAGGCGGCCACGGGTGGCGCCATCGGCGCGGTAGCCGGGGCTTTGATCGGTATCGCCACGTCGGACAATGCCAAGGAACGCAAGGAACGGGCGCTGGCCGGCGCGGGCATCGGCGCCGTGGCCGGTGGCGGCGTGGGCTATTACATGGACGTTCAGGAGAAGAAGCTGCGGGACAAACTGCAGGCCACCGGCGTATCGGTGACCCGTAGCGGTGACAACATCATCCTGAACATGCCGGGCAACGTAACCTTCGACACCGACCAGTCCGATGTGAAGAGCAACTTCCGTCCGGTGCTGGAATCCGTCAGTGAAGTGCTCAAGGAGTACAAGTCCACCATGATCCAGGTGGCCGGTCACACCGACAGCACTGGCGGCGAACGCTACAATCTGCTGCTGTCCCAGCAACGTGCCCAATCCGTGGCCAATGTGTTGAGCAGTTACGGCGTTGAGACCGTGCGCCTGGACGTGGTGGGCTTCGGCGAGACCCAACCGATCGCCAATAACGGCACCGCCCAGGGACGTGAACAGAACCGCCGGGTTGAACTGACTCTGCTGCCGTACACTAAGTAAGCAGTAAGCCCGTCCCCTGCTCCGGTTGCGCCATCGCGCAGCCGGAGTTCCCCTCGCGCCCCATCGCTACGATTCAGTCTTCGCCGGACACGTCCGTCTTCGGCGAGATTTCCGTCCGCCGCCGCAACCGCCACACCAATACCGCCAGCGGCACCATCAATACCGCCACCATGATGTACGGGAAACGGTGATCGATGCTGTACAGCGCGGTACCGGTCAAGGGGCCGATGATGAATCCGAGAGAAGGACAGGCACTGGCGAGCCCCGCCACCCGGCCCTGCTCGGAACTGTCCACGCGCAGGCTGGCCAGCGCCATGATCGCCGGCATGCCGAAACCGATCCCCAGCCCCACCAGCATCACCGCCACGGTCAACGCCAGACGCTGGTCGAAAAGCCATAACAGCAGGGCACCGGCACCGATCAACGGTACCGCCATACCCAGCAGGACCAGCGCTGGCGCGCGCAACCACTGCACCACCAGAATTTGCCCGGTGAGCGAGGTCACCGCCGCCGCCATCATCGCCGTGCCCAAGGCCCCGGCGGCGGCGGATGGCGACATGTGCAGCGCGTCCTGAAACAGAAACCCCAGGGTTTGCTGCACCAGTGCAAAGCTCATGAACAGGACCACACCGGTGATCAGCAGATCACGAAAACGGGGGTCGGTGTAAGCCCGCAGCCCCGTGGCCATGACACTGCGCACGCGCGTGTCCGGCGCCTGGGTGCGATAAGGGGATGGCGGCAGCAACAGAAAAATCAGCAGAGCCATGCAGGCCACCACGCCGGCGACCAGGTAGAGAGGCAGAATCAGCGTCAGCGCGGCCAGCAGGCCGCCAATACCCGGTCCCAGCACCGTGCCCAGATTGTTGGCCGCGCCGATTCGACCCATGCCGCGGGTACGCGCTTCCGGGGCGGTGATATCCGCGGTGTAAGCCGCCGCCGAGGGCGGCGTGGCGGCCATGATTACCGCCTGGCTCATCCGCGCCACCACCAGACAAGCCACCAGGGCACCGCCAGTGAGCCAGCCCTTCAGACCGAGATGGAACACCACGGCGAAAAACACGGTGCCAACCGCATAGCCGGTCAGCCCTATGATCAATACCGGCCGACGCCCGTAGAGCTCGCTCAGGTACCCCCAGATCGGACTGGCCAAAGCAAAAGCCAGGGAGGAACAACTGATGATCAGCCCCACCTGGATCTCCGCCAGCCCGGTGGAACGGCCCAGTGACGGCAGCAAGGTAAATACCAGGGTCTGGCCTAACGCGGTGACACCGACGGCGGCGAGCAGCAGGGTTTGCACGAATGCCGGGGAACGGGCGGCAGGCGACGCGGCGGGCATGGGGTCCTCCGAAAAACGGCTATGTTAGCACCCTTTGCGTCAGCCGAATTGCTCCTTTGGTAACCGGGGGTGACGAATGAGGTGGCGATTCGCTGGTAAGCCAGCTTTCCGTGGCCTCTTCCACGGGAAGCCGAGCCGCCAGCGAATCGGCGCCGATCTCAGGAAACCTCGTCGTAAAGCGGCCGGGACAGCTCCGCCCAGTCCACTTCACCGTCGTCCACCAGATTCTCGAACTGAAGAATACCCAGAGCCTCGAATTTGGGCCTTACCGACTCGGTCAGCAGGCCAATACGCTTGAGGTTGGGGATGATGCGGGTAAACAGCAGATTGCGGAACTGCGCCATCAACGCCGATGCCAGCGCCTTCTCACGCGCCTGCTCCACATCCCAGCCGAACTCCTCGAACACCTCCACCGCGATCAACCGCTCGCGCATCACCACGCAGGCTTCGTAGGCGAACTGGGCCCGTTCTTCCTTCTCCTGCTCGGTGAGGGTCTGCACGAAGTCTTCCAGGTAGTTGACGCCAAAGGTGACGTGGCGGGCCTCGTCGCGCACCACCAGTTGAATGATCTGCCGCAGCAGCGGGTCCTGGGCGGTAAGTTTGAGGGTATTGAAGGCGGCCAGGGCGAGCCCCTCGATGATGATCTGCATGCCGATGAATTTCAGATCCCAGCGCGGGTCGGACAAAATCTTGTCGAGCAGGGATTTCAGGTGCTTGTTGACCGGGTAGAAAATACCGATCTTTTCCTGCAGATAGCGGGTGAACACCTCCACATGCCGGGCTTCATCAAAGGTCTGGCTGGCGGCGTAGAGCTTGGCGTCATAGGTCGGCGCGCAGCTGGCCAGTTGCGAGGCCACCAGCAAGGCACCCTGCTCTCCGTGCACGAACTGAGCCAGCATCCAGGCCAGGTTGTGCCAGCCAAAGCGCAGTTTTTCCTCGTCCGGCAGCGTGGCGAACGGTTCCCAGTCGTAGAACGGGTTCAGCTTCTGATCCAGCGGTACTTCCGATTTCGGGAAGTTCCGTGACCAGTCCACATCCATGTCCGCGTTCCAGTTGAGCTCCTTACCGAGCCGGTAGAGCTTGCGGATACGACCATCGGCACTGCTGTAGTCCCAGTTGTAGTGGCCGGTGAGCGGGGTCTGGAAGATTTCCACCACATCCTGGACGTGGGCGGGCGTGAGCCGCTCCTCCAGATCGTCACTGCCGGGACCATCCCAGCTTTCGTAGTAAGTGATGTCCGACGGCGGGGATGCCATTTCCTTGATGCGCATGATGAGGCTCCTTGTGGCTTTACTCAGCTGGGACGCTCTCACCAAGCTAGTCGGGCCGGACACCGGCGGCAATGTCAGGCAATGACAATCTGCCGCCGGAAATGTCGCCAAATCACAATTAGAAATGACTTTAACTTATTGCCTTTTATCCTTTCCTATCAAAGAGATAGGGAAGAACCCTCAAGCATTTTCATCAGAAAGAAGAAAGTGGGCCCGGGCAATGGTAATCGGCTCTTCCCGGTTCTTTTGCCAGGCACTGATGTGCACATTGGCGATGCGCCGGCCGAGACGGGTGACCCGGCATTCGGCGAAGGTGTCCTGATAAAGCCCCGCCCGCAGATAGTCGATGGTGAAGTCGATGGTCTTCGGCACCCGCGGCTCGCCCATCTGCAGCAAGATGAAGATGATCGCCGCCTGTTCCATGAACCCGGCCACGGCACCGCCGTGCAATGCCGGCAGGGTCGGGTTGCCCAGGTTGTTTTCGTTACGGGGCAGAATGAACGTCAGTTCCTCGCCCTGGGCCAGGACCTGGATGCCGAGGAAACGGGCGTAAGGCACCCGATCGATCAGATCCTGGTAATCCGCTTCACCGGCCCGGCAGGCCTGAACCAATGCTTTCAATGTGTCGCTCATCAGGATGCCACCCGCCCGCTTCTGTCCAGTTTCATACGTGTGTAGGTGGCCTGACCGGTGGCCACCGGTTCGCCCTGCTCGTCGCCTTCCTCCCAGGCGGTCATGCGCACGAAAGTGACATGGGCACTGAGGCGATAGCAGGTGGCGTCGCAGATCACCGCCTTACCCGGCGTTGGCGCGTGCAGGTGATCAATACGCAAATCGATGGTCGGGGTGATTTCCACCGCCGGGTACAGACGGCAGCTGTTGGCCATGCCGCCGGCATGGTCCATCAGGGCAAAAACAGCGCCGCCGTGCAGCACGCCGGTGTCCGGATTGCCCACCAGATCCTCGCGCCAGGGCAGGCGCAGTCGCACGCCCTCCTCTTCCGCGCTGAGCACTTCCAGGCCCAGCATGCGCGAGTGGCGCACGGTTTCCAGGGAACGTTTGCAAACGTCCATTCGGGTGTAAGGTACGGCTGAATCTGTCACGGCGGCCAATGCTCCCATGGTCAAGGCGCGGCAAGCTTAACGCCTTGTTTTAGCGCTGAAAAGCGCCAATGGCAAATGCCGGTGGCGACCTTCACCACTGGATCCGGCAGTCTGGAGTCCTGCATGTCACCTCGTTTCTCCCTGAAGAACGGCGCCCGCGCCCTGGGCCTGGCGATGGAACGCCGGCGTCACCCGCGCCGTTTCATCCAAACCGATAAAACGCCCTGGGATCGCATTTACCAGGACGGCATCATGTCGGTTCGTCACTACAGCCTGCCGCCGATGGCGCGCATTCCGGCCGGCGACGAGATGATTCCAGTGGAGCGGCACAAGCACCGCCGGCCGCTGCTGCTGGTTCCGGCACTGGGGATTCACTGCTGGACCTTCGATCTGATGCCGAACCGCTCCATGGTCCGTTACCTGATGGCGCGCGGCCATGACGTCTATCTGATCGACTGGGGCCAGCCCTCCAAGGCGGACCGCGAGCTGGACCTGAACACCTACGTTAATCACTGGCTGCCGGCGGCGGTGGAAGCGGTGCGCGACCATACCGGCGCCGGGGAAATCAATCTGCTCGGCTACTGCATGGGCGGCCTGCTCAGTCTGATGTACCTGGGCGGTCACCCAGGCGCGCCGGTGCACAGCCTGGCCACCATAGCCAGCCCGGTGAACTTCCACAAAAGCGGTCCGTTCGGCGCCGTCTTCAGCCTCGCGGCGATCCCCGCCATGCAGGTGCATGACTGGTTCCAGGTGCGCCTGGAGCCGCTGGACAGCAAGCTGTTCCACATTCCCGCCAACCTGCTGTCCTGGGGGTTCAAGCTCACCAATCCGCCGGGGCTGGTGCAGTCCTACGTGGATTTATGGCGCAACTCCGCCGACCGCGACTACCTCACCGAATACATGACCATGGGGCAGTGGTTCAACGACATGGTGGATTACCCCGGCGCGGTAGTCAGAGAGGTCATCGAGAAACTGATTCTGGCCAACAGTCTGGCCGACGGTCGTATCAAACTGGCCGACCATGAGGTGGACTTCGCCAATGTCACCCAGGATCTGCTGGCCATCGGCGGCACCAGTGATCGTATCGTCACCCTGCGCGCGGCGCGGGACATTCTCAAGGTCGTGGGCAGTAGCGAAAAGCGCTTTGAGGAAGCGCCCGGCGGTCATGCCGGCGTCTTTGCCGGCAGCAAGGCCCCGGCCCATACCTGGCGCATCATCGCCGACTGGCTGGCCGCGCGGGGGTGAAAAGCGCTGGAATCAGCGCTCGCTTCGAATCCCCCCCCCGGCCACGAAGCCGCTGTGGGAGCTTGCCTGCAAGCGAATGGGTTCCCGGGGCTCCAGGATTCGCTTGCAGGTAAGCTCCCACAGCGGCTTCGTAGACCTCTCTGAATTCATGTTCCCAGCACCGGCCGGTAGTGGCTCACGAGCTGCGATTGGCTGACCTACCTTCCGGGTCCTGACCGTCCCGCCACAGCCGGTACTTCTCCAGGTCCGAGCCGATCCAGCGCCAGGCGCGATTGAGTACCACCAGATCATCCAGCAACCCGACACCGAGAATCATGTCCGGCACCGCGTCCAGCGGCATCAGGAAATAGATCAATACCGCCGCCACCGTGATCAGCGTGGCCCAGGGCGCCTCGGGATAACGTCGCAGGGACCAGTCCCGCAGCATGCCTCCAGCCAGTTGCAGCTTGTCCCAGGCCTCGCCCAAACGGTCACGGTTGGCCCAGGCCTTGGCGGCACTGGCGGCGGCCAGACGCTGGCTGGCCAGCGGGGACTTGAGTACACGGCCGGCCCGTTGCCGGGCGCGGCGCCAGGTGGATTCAGCCATAGAGCTCCCGGTACAGCGCCCGATATTCATCGGTGAGTTTATGACGCGGATTCCAGTGCACCAGCGGCAACGCCTTGTCGTGAGATTCCCGCATGGCGACACTGGCGGACAGTCGGCTGTTGAGAATCGGCAGCCCTTCCTCCTGCAGCTGCGCCACCAGTTCCTGTGGCAGGCGGGCACGGGGCTGATACTGATTAACCACGATGCCGTCCACGGAAAGGTCCTCGTTATGGTCCTCCCGGGTTTCCTGGATGTTTTCCAGCAACGAGTACAGCGCCTTTCTTGAGAAGGCATCACAGTCGAACGGAATCAATACCCGGTCGCAGGCGATCAGCGCCGAAAGCGTATAAAAATTGAACGCCGGCGGAGTATCCACGTAGATGGCATCGAACTCCCGCGCCAGGGTCTTTAACAAACCGCGCAGTTTGTAGATCTTGTGCTTGGATTCCAGCAGGTGTTCCACTTCGCCCAGTTCACCGTTGGCGGGCAGCACATACAGATTCTCGAAACGGGTGGTGTGCACATATTCCCGCGGCGCTTTTTCCTTGAGCTTGAACGACAGTGTCTGGGCAAAGAACGAGCCGATGTTGGGGGCCGGCCCGTCTTCGCCCCGATAGGCCTCCATGCCAAGCAGATACTGGCTGGCATTACATTGCGGATCGAGATCCACCACCAGAGTCTTGCGGCCTTCGCTGGCGGCAATGGCGGCCAGGTTGACGGTGATACTGGATTTACCAACACCGCCTTTGCGGTTGAACACCACTGTTCGCATCAATATACCTCCATAACCCAAGCCCACATGGTACACAGCCGGCCAGCGCGGAGCAGCGGCCGTGGAGACCTGCCCCACAGGCGTGCGGGATGTCCACAGTTTCTGTGGATAACCGCGTGCATAAGCCGTTAATGGTATGCCGTGGCCGGGAGAATACGGGACCTGCCCGCCACATGATCGTTCTTTGCCCACCACCGGGTAAATATCCGGCAGAAAGACATATACCTGCTATTGCCTTCCGTTCGAAGCCTGCTCAGCATAAAGGTAAACACCATATATACAGGTATCGCAACGACAACGGCTTAACCACAACGGAGAGTTCCATGGCCACCATCACCCCGCTGGCGCCGGTTCCCGCCGGCAGCGCACTGAAGCCGGTCCCCGGCGATACCGGCTTGCCGCTGATCGGCAATACCCTGCCGATGATGCGCGACCCTGTCACCACGTTACGGCAGCGTTATGACCGTTTCGGACCGGTGTCCTGGACTCACTTGTTCGGTTTGAAGATGGTGCAGATGCTCGGCCCCGACGCCAATCAGTTCGTGTTGATGAACCGTGGCGATCTGTTTTCCAACCATCAGGGCTGGTCTTACTTCATTGGCCCGTTCTTCCATCGCGGCATCATGCTGCTGGATTTCGAGGAGCACCGTTGGCATCGCCGTATCATGCAACAGGCATTCCAGCGCGAGGCGCTGCGTGGTTACCTTCTGCGGATGGCGCCGCGCACCGAGGAGGGGCTGCGGCATTGGTCGGAGGGCTCCGTCAAGCTGCTGCCGGCCCTCAAACAACTAACCCTGGATCTGGCCACCGACGTGTTCATGGGCCGGGAACTGGGCGATCAGACGGACCGGATCAACCGCGCCTTTATCGACACCGTACGCGCCGGGACGTCCCTGATTCGTTTCCCGGTCCCGGGGCTCGGCTGGTCAAAAGGGCTGCGGGGGAGGCGGGTTCTGGAGCGGCTGTTCATGGACGATATCGGTGCCAAGCGCGCCGCTCCGGATAGCGACCTGTTCAGCATGCTGTGCCAGGCTCGCACCGAGGATGGCCATGAATTCAGCGACGAAGACGTGGTCAGCCATATGATCTTTCTGATGATGGCGGCCCACGACACCACCACCATCACCTTGTGTACCCTGCTCTATCATCTGGCCCGGGAGCCGCAATGGCAGGAACGGCTAAGGGAGGAATCCCTGGCTCTGGGCAAGCCCTGGTTGGAACACGAGGATCTGGCCAAACTCCCCGGTATCGGCATGGCCATGAAGGAGGCGCTGCGGCTGTGCGCGCCGGTACCCAGCATGCCCCGGCGCACGGTCAAGGACGTGGAGTACGACGGCTTCTATATACCTGCCGGCACCTTCATCAACATCGCACCGTTTTTCACCCATTCCATGGAGGAGTACTGGCCGGATCCGGAACGGTTCGACCCGGAGCGCTTCAGCGATGCCCGGCGCGAAGACCGGATACACCCCTATGCCTGGGTACCTTTCGGAGGCGGCGCGCACAAGTGCATCGGCCTGCATTTCGCCGAGATGCAGGTTAAATCCGTACTGCATCAGATGCTGCTGCGCTTCCGCTGGCGGGTGCCGGTGGGCTACGAGATGCCACTCGACACCCGCAGCCTGCCGGTGCCCGCCGACGGCTTGCCGGTAACGCTGGAGCGGGTTTAAGCGGTCGCCCGCATCGAAACACCGATGCACGGCATTCGCTGGCATGCCAGCTTCTCACAAAGGGACCCACGAAGTCGCTGTGGGAAGCGGCCTTGGCCGCGAATGCGTTGGTTCGGGTTCACCACAACGCGGGTCAACCCCGCGGCGCGGCGGTCACCGTCTCGCCTTGGCGTAACGTGACAAACTCCTCGGCGGAACTGGGGTGGATGCCAACGGTGGCGTCGAAGTCCGCCTTGGTGGCCCCCATTCGAATGGCGACGGCGAAGCCCTGGGTGATTTCCGCCGCCTCCTCGCCGGCCATGTGCAGACCCACCACTTTATCGCTGCTGTCATCGACGATCAGTTTCATCAGCGTGCGTTCCTGGATATCGCTGAGGGTATACCGCAGCGGCCGGAACTGGCTGCGGTACACCCGCACGGTGCCATAACGGGCCAGAGCCTGCTCCTCGGTCAGCCCCACCGTACCGATATTGGGATGACAGAACACCGCCGTGGGCACATCGCTATAGACCACCGGTCCTTCCGGCTTTTGTTCGCCGAACAAAAAGGCCGCCAACCACATTCCTTCGGCCAGGGCCACCGGCGTCAACTGCAGCCGGTCGATCACATCGCCCAGGGCGTATACATTGGCGACGCTGGTCTCGAAGCGGTCATTCACCTCGATAGCGCCGCGCTCGTTGGTTTGCACCGCCACCCCGTCGGCGAACAGCCCATCCAGCCTGGGCACCCGGCCGGTGGCGTAAAACACTTCGTCCACGCGCAGTTCGGAGCCATCAGTGAGACGAACCACCTTCTCTGTGCCCTGCTCCTCAATGGCGGTCACGTCGGTGTTGAAGCGCAAGTTCACGCCGGCGTGGCGCATGCCTTCGGCGACGAACTCCCGCACATCCTTGTCGAAGCCGCGCAGGAACAGATCACGGCGATACAGTTGCGTCACCGCCACACCCAGACCGTTAAGAATCGAAGCGAACTCGCTGGCGATGTAACCACCGCCCACCACCGCCACCCGTTTCGGCAACTGCTCCAGGTAAAACAGATCGTCGGAGATACGCACATGGTCACGGCCAGGAAAGTCCGGCACGAACGGCTTGCCGCCGGTGGCGATGAGAATATGGCGGGCCTGCAACAAGGTCTCGCCATCCACGCTGACCGTGCCGCTGCTCTCGACCCGGCCATGGCCTTCGAATATTTGCACGCCGGCGCCGTCCAGAAGCTTGCGATAAATGCCGTTCAAGCGCTCGATTTCGTGGGTTTTGTTGTCCCGCAGGGTGGCCCAGTCGAAGGACCAATCAGCCACGCGGTAGCCATAACTGGCGGCCAACTCGAATTCACCAGGGAACCCGGCGCCATAAGCAAACAGCTTCTTCGGCACACAGCCCACATTGACGCAGGTGCCGCCGAAAAAACGCTCCTCGATGATCGCTACTTTGGCGCCATGGCTGGCGGCCATGCGAGCGGCACGCACACCGCCGGATCCCGCGCCGATCACTACCAAGTCAAATTCAGCGGACACAAGCTGCTCCTTAAATTCGTGTTGGATCAGGGCGCCGGCTTCGGCCCCCGAGGGATGCCGTTATTCTGGCGTCTGTCCCGGGAATCACAAGCCGGCGCTGACAATGACGCCGATAGCGGACGGCGATACAACCTTGGAGCCTGTTCACGGCTTCAGGCACCCACGCGGAAACGGGCAAAGGGCGCATGCAGACTGGGCCGCCCCTCGGTCAGGTAGAGGCCGCGTTCAATCGGCGGCCACAGTTCTTCCATGGGGATCGAATCGCCGTTGGAATTGACCAGACGAACATGATGGCGGCGCAGCTCCCGCGGCTCGCCGACACCGCAGGAGTGGGCGATGGTTTCCACTTCCTTGACCAGATTGGCATGAAAGTAAGCCACCCGCTGGGCCTTTTCCGCCGGCACCAATCCACGCTGCAAACGGGGATTGTGCGTGGTAACGCCAGTGGGACAGGTGTTGCGATTGCACTGCATGGCCTGGATGCACCCCAGTGCAAACATATAGCCGCGCGCCGAGACGCAGAAATCCGCGCCCATGGCAATGGCCCAGGCCACCATGTTCGGCGTGATCAGCTTGCCGGACGCGATCACCCGGATCCGCTCCCGCAGGGCGAAGCCGTCGAGCAAATCCACCACCAGCGGCAGCGATTCCGACAAATTCAGCCCGACATCGTCCATCAACGACATCGGCGCCGCGCCGGTGCCGCCGTCACCGCTGTCGATGGTAATGAAGTCCGGAGCGCTTTCCAGGCCGCGCTCGTGGATTTCCATGAACAGATCCTCCAGCCACTGCCAGGAACCGATCACCGCTTTGATACCCGTGGGCTTGCCGGTAACGTCACGGACGCGATGGATCATGTCGAGAAGATCGGCGGCACTGCCCACATCCGGCTGGCCATTGGGGCTGATCGACGGCTGCCCCACCGGGATACCGCGAATCGAAGCGATTTCCTCGGTCACCTTGGGCCCCGGCAGAATCCCGCCCTTGCCCGGCTTGGCGCCCTGGCTGAGTTTGATTTCGATCATTTTCACTTCCGGACGCTGCGCCACCTGCTCCAATCGGGCATCGTCCAGGCCGCCGTCGGCATCGCGCACACCGTAGCGGGCGGTGCCAATCTGGAAAATCACGTCGCAGTGACCTTCCAGGTGCCAGGGCGCCAGCCCCCCTTCCCCGGTATTCAGCCAGCACCCGGCCAGCGAGGCGCCATGGGACAGAGCCCTGACCGCCGGTTTCGACAAGGCGCCGAAACTCATTCCGGAAATATTGTAGAAACTGCGGGCCACGTAAGGCTGACGCGCGTGTGGCCCGATCATCAGCGGCATGGTCTCCGCCGCGTCCTTTTCCAGAGTCGGAAACGGCGTATTGAGAAACACCACCCGGCCAGCCCCGTTCTGCTTGGTGGAGCCGAATGCCACCGTGTTGCTCAGGTTCTTCGCCGCCCGATACACCCAGCTGCGTTGGGCGCGGTTGAACGGCAGTTCTTCCCGATCCATGGCAAAGAAGTACTGGCGGAAGAATTCCCCCAGGTGCTCGAAGAAATAGCGGAAACGGCCGATTAGCGGATAGTTCCGGCGGATCGAATGGGCGGTTTGCAGGTAGCGATCCTGGAACCACAGCACCAGAGCGGTCAGCAGCACGACCACCAGAGCCAGTAACAACCCCAGCTCCAGCCAGGTAATAAAGGTATCCAGCCAAGACTGCAGCTGTGGAGACAACATACTTCCTCCTTGACGATTGGGGGGACGGGGCCGCTCTGTAAAGACTATCCATAAAGAGTAATGGCAGGCGCACCTCCGGGAAAGGTGAGACCTGGTTCAGAGGCCAGTGGTTGCCCTCTACCCCGTGGCCGCCCGCTGTGGTATCAAAGGACCCTTGGGGGAACGGTCGACGTGGACGTGGGCCGGTAAACGATACCGATAAACAATAGCAGCACGGATTGAATAACGAGATATGACACGCTTTGGGGTATTCGGGTTGCTTCTGATCCTGGTGGCCGGATCGCCATCCTGGGCCCGGGACATCTATAAATACCGCGCCGCCGACGGCAGCATTCTGTTCACCGATCAGCCTCGTGACCGGGTTGGTCCGGAGTATACCCTGCTGTCCGTGCGCAAGGGCTGGAATTACGTGCCCCGCGGGCTCACCGCGGCCCAGCGCGACCGTTATGATGATGTCATCGCCCGCGCCGCCCGTGCCCATAATGTGGAGGCGGCGCTGGTCAAGGCGGTAATCCACGCCGAATCCCTGTTTAATCGCCTGGCGGTATCCCGGGTCGGCGCCCAGGGACTGATGCAACTGATGCCGGAGACCTCCCGCCATCTTCAGGTGCTGGATCCCTTCGATGCCGACGAGAACATCGACGGCGGCACCCGTTTCCTGGCCTATCTGCAAGGCCGCTTCGACGATCTGGATCGGGTGCTGGCGGCCTACAACGCCGGAGAAGGCAATGTTCGCCGCTACGACGGTATCCCGCCTTTTCCCGAAACCCAGGCCTATGTGCGGAAAGTGAAGGAGTTGAGACTGCGCTATCAGGTGCAGCTGGCCGCCCGCTCCGATCAGGGCGACGACACCCTGGCGATCCGCTGATTCCCGAAATCAGTCGCCGTCGGCCACCCACACTCCCAGCCAGGGCCCTTCGTAATCAATACGATAGCGGCGCAGTTGATAGCTCTGATTCGGGCAGCGGCCGCTCTCCAGAGAGAATTCCAGGCCATGCCCCGGGCAACGGAGCACGCCGCGATGAACCGTGGCCCGTTCCAACGGAAATTCGCCATGGGGACAGCGGCGCTGAATCAACCAGGTACGTCCATCATCATGCACCAGCAACAGCTCCACCCCGGCCACCCGCACCGGCAGGCGCAGACCGTCGTACAGCTCCAGAGTGCGAATGATGCGGTGAAACATGCTGTTCCCTCTTTTTCGGGAACGATAGCACGGAGGCCGGTATAGACAATACCAGGTTCATCCTGATCGGATAGCGGAGTGTGCGGGCCTTGGAGACATAAATTCGGGGTCCACTGTGGCAACTTCTGTGCCCCGATGGAGACACCCATTCCCGTTATTCCGCGATGAACCACAAAAAATCGCCAGGAGCGATTTTTGACGTTGCGCCAGCAACGGCCCGAAGGGCGGCCGCCAGGGATGGCGGACACAAAAAAAGCCGTGCCCCTCTCGGGACACGGCTTTTTCGTTCAGCACGGACCGATCAGTGGCCGTGTTTCTCCGCCAGGTAGAACCAGGTATCCAATACCGAATCCGGATTCAGCGACACGGAGGAAATGCCCTGCTCCATCAACCACTTGGCCAGGTCCGGGTGATCGGACGGGCCCTGGCCGCAAATGCCCACGTACTTGCCCTGGGCATTACAGGCGTCGATGGCCATCTTCAGCAGTGCCTTCACCGCCGGATCGCGCTCATCGAACAGATGGCTGACGATACCGGAGTCGCGATCCAGGCCCAGGGTCAGCTGGGTCAGGTCGTTGGAGCCGATGGAGAAGCCGTCGAAGAACTTCAGGAAGTCATTCGCCAGCAGCGCGTTGGTGGGCAGCTCGCACATCATGATGATGCGCAGACCGTTCTCACCCCGCTTCAGGCCGTTCTTGGCCAGCAGATCGATAACCTGCTCGGCTTCGCCCGGCGTACGCACGAAGGGCACCATGATTTCCACATTGGTGAAGCCCATCTCATCGCGTACTTTCTTCAGCGCGCGGCACTCCAGCTCGAAGCAGTCGCGGAAGTTTTCGCTGATGTAACGGCTGGCGCCGCGGAAGCCCAGCATCGGGTTCTCTTCCTCGGGCTCATAGAGCTTGCCGCCGATCAGGTTGGCGTATTCGTTGGACTTGAAGTCCGACAGACGGACGATGGCTTTCTCCGGGTGGAAAGCGGCGGCCAGGGTGGAAATCCCTTCCACCAGTTTCTCCACGTAGAAGTCCACCGGGTCGTTGTAGCCGGCGATGCGCTTGTCGGCGGCCTGCTGCACGTCACGTGGCAGGGTGTCGTAGTTCAACAGGGCCTTCGGGTGCACACCGATCATGCGATTGATGATGAACTCGAGACGGGCCAGACCCACGCCCTGGTTCGGCAGCGCGGCGAAGTCGAAGGCTCGGTCCGGATTGCCCACGTTCATCATGATCTTGAACGGCAGCTTCGGCATGGACTCAATGGAGTTACGCTGAACATCGAAGTCCAGCATGCCTTCGTAGATATTGCCGGTGTCGCCTTCGGCGCAGGACACGGTCACTTTCTGGCCGTCCGTGAGCTGCTCGGTGGCGTCACCGCAGCCAACGATGGCCGGCACACCCAGCTCGCGGGCGATGATCGCGGCGTGACAGGTCCGGCCACCCCGGTTGGTGACGATGGCGGCGGCCCGTTTCATCACCGGTTCCCAATCCGGGTCGGTCATGTCGGTGACCAAAACGTCACCGGGCTGCACTTTTTCCATTTCCTTGATGCTGGAAACGATCCGCACCGGACCCGCGCCGATGCGTTGGCCAATGGCACGGCCTTCCACCAGCACCTTGCCGGTCTGCTTGAGCAGATAGCGCTCCATGACGGAAGCGTCGGAACGGCTCTTCACCGTCTCCGGACGGGCCTGCACGATGTACAGTTTCTGATCGTCGCCGTCCAGCGCCCATTCGATGTCCATGGGCGTGCCGTAGTGCTTTTCGATCTCGATGGCCTGACGGGACAAATCCGCCACCTGGGCATCGGTGAGACAGAAGCGCAGGCGGTCCTCGGCGCTCACGTCCACGGTCTGCACGGACTTGCCGGCCACCGCTTCGCTGCCGTAGACCATCTTCTGCATCTTGCTGCCGAGGTTGCGGCGCAGGATGCTCGGACGCTTGTTGAGCAGGGTTTTCTTGTGAACGTAGAACTCGTCCGGGTTCACCGCGCCCTGCACCACCATTTCGCCCAGACCATAGGACGCGGTAATAAAGACCACGTCACGGAAACCGGATTCGGTGTCCAGGGTGAACATCACACCGGCGGCGCCGGTCTCGGAGCGCACCATGCGCTGGATGCCAGCGGACAGAGCCACCAGCTTGTGGTCAAAGCCCTGGTGCACCCGGTAGCTGATGGCGCGGTCGTTGAACAGGGACGCGAACACTTCCTTGACCGCCACCATGACGCTGTCCAGGCCGCGGATATTGAGGAAGGTCTCCTGCTGGCCGGCAAAGGAGGCATCGGGCAGATCTTCCGCGGTGGCGGAAGAGCGCACCGCCACCGGCAGATCACCGTTGCCTTCGCACATCTGTTCGTAAGCGTCGCGAATGGCCGCTTCCAGGGCGGGCTGGAACGGCGCGTCCACCACCCATTTACGGATTTGCTCACCGGTCGCCGCCAGCGCTACCACGTCGTTCACGTCCAGGCTGCTGAGCGCGTCGTTGATCTTGGTGGTCAGGTCGTTGTGTTCCAGAAACTCGCGGAAGGCTTCCGCGGTGGTCGCGAAACCGCCGGGAACGGACACACCGGCCGCCGCCAGGTTGCTGATCATCTCGCCGAGGGAGGCGTTTTTACCACCGACGCGTTCCACGTCTCCCTTGCCCAGATCCTTAAACCAGACTACGTACTCCGCCAAGGTCGTCTCCTTAGATATTGCTGGCCGATACTGTGGAAACCCACTGTTTAATACATCCCGGTCCAGGCCGGAGGCGCCCGGAACCGTGGAGAAAAATTAACCAGGAGTTCCTTTACCGGATTGAACCGAGCCGCCATTCTACTCAAAACCAAGGCGGTTTGCCCGCATGGATTGGGTAAACTGTTACGACTTTCGTTTATGGCCGGGCCGGCGTTACGGCCAACCGACCGCCACAGGCCCGCATTTGCGCCCCACGAGGAGCCTCACTGCATGAAAAGATCCGCATTCTATGTCTCCGACGGCACCGGGATCACCGCCGAGACACTGGGTCACAGTCTTCTAAGCCAATTCGGCAGTGTCGAATTCAGCCAGACCACCATCCCCTATGTCCAGTCCAATGACCTCGCCCGCGAAGCGGTAACGCGGATCAACCAGGCCGCCGAACGCGACGACGCCGCGCCGGTGGTCTTCTCCACCCTGGTCCACGATGATCACCGTGAAATCCTGCACACCTGCAAGGGCCGCGTGCTGGACCTGTTCACCGCCTTCCTGCAGCCGCTGGAGGACGAACTGGGGGTGCGCTCCAGCCACCAGGTGGGCCAGAGCCACGCCATCCGTGACCAGCAGGCCTACCGGATTCGTATCAACGCGGTGCACTTCGCCCTCGACAACGACGACGGCGCCCGTACCCGCCACTATGATCAGGCCGACGTCATCCTGATCGGCGTATCGCGCTCCGGCAAGACCCCCACCTGCCTCTACCTGGCACTGCAATTTGGCCTGTTCGCCGCCAATTATCCGCTCACCGAGGACGATTTCGATGATCTGCGTCTGCCGGACAGTCTGGTGCCGCACAAGGACAAGCTGTTCGGGCTGACCATCAACCCGGACCGGCTCAGCGCCATCCGCAGCGAACGCAAGGCGGGCAGCCGTTACGCGTCGCCACGCCAATGCGAGATGGAGGTACGCGCCCTGCAGGCTTTATACAACAAATTCAATATCCCCCACCTGGACGCCACCGAGCTGTCCATCGAGGAGATCAGCACTCGCATTCTGGCCATTAAAGGCCTGACCCGGCGGCTGCAGTAACCGGTTGCAAAGAAAAGGACAACAACATGACCCTTGGACTGTTTCGTCGCGATGGCGACCTTTATCACCCGAATCAGGCGGCGCTGGGGCCCTGGAGCCCCGATTTTCTGCATGGAGGCTCCCCTTCCGGCCTGTTGGCGGCGGTAATGGAGGACGCCATGGACGGCGCCGACCTGCGCCTGGCCCGCTTCACCCTTGACCTGTTACGCCCGGTACCCAGCCAGCCATTGCGGGCCACCGTGGAAACCGTACGTGCCGGGCGGCGCCTGCGGGTGCTGCAAGGCACGCTGACGGCGGATGGCGTGGTGACCGCCCGGGCCACCGGACTCTATCTGGAACGCACCCCGGTGACCGTGCCCGCCCATGCCCGCTTCGGCGATCATACCCTGCCCGCCAGGGACAATCGGCCAGTGGCGTCCCTGATCGCGGTGGCGGAACGGGACCAGGAAAAGCCGCGTCTGACACTACCCGGCCTGCATAGCACCGTGGAGGTGGCACTGCTCGATGGCGTTGAAGGGCGCGGACGGGGACGGGCCTGGATGCGGCTGCCGGTTCCGGTCATTGATGGCAGGCCCTGCTCCACCGTGGTGCAGGCCGCCACCCTGTCGGATTTCGGCAATGGTGTGGGGCAATTGAAGGTGGCCCCGGATATCGGCACCATCAATGCCGATATCAGCCTCTACCTGCATCGTGATCCACGGGGCGACTGGTTGGGACTCGACGCCGTCTCCCGCATGGAAGACAACGGCAACGGTCTGGTGGAAACCACCCTGTTCGATGAACACGGCCCGGTGGGCCGGGTGCTGCAGGCGACGCTGGCAATGCCGGTGTACGCCGGCTGAATACGCCGACCGAGCGCACCGATTGCTCTTTATCCTGGCGGAGACGCTATTCTCGGGAGATCTCCGCCGTCCATCCCTCCCCCCGATGATGGTACGCGCGGCACTCATAATCCTCACTATACCCACCGGCGTTCGCGCGCCCGTCAAAGTACCGGAAAGACCAGACACGCCCCACCGCCTGCATCCGTTCATTCGGGCGCCATTCGATATCCAGCCCCTGGGTGGTCGCCAGTGCCACACAGGCCGACATGGCCGCCCTCCGTCCCTTACCGCCAAAATGTTCCATATAGGCAAACGAGCCGGCAAAAAGAACGGCAATACAGAGCACCACAAGCGCGAACTTTTTCACCGCGTGCCAAGGGAGCCCTCCTGATGGCATCCGCCCTTTATGCGCCTTCTGCCTCTTGCCACGCCGCCGTGCATAGCCAACTCCAGCCGTGGCGATGCCGATTACGGCCATCACCAGCATCAGCACAACAACCACTTCCATGTCGCTTAAGACCTCCCTGTTCACCGCTTTCGACGCCTTACCCGGGATTGGCCACCATAAAAAAGGCCCAGCTTGTGGCCGGGCCTGGGTGCGATGCCTCGGCATCGCTGGGGTTGGCGGGGTTGCCGCCGGTCTTGGGCGGCTTACCGGTGGTGCGGAGTCAGATCACCAGCAAGTCCATGAAGTCGTTAACCCGGGTCCTTTCCAGAGTCGCCTGGTCCTTGCACAGCTCGAATACCGCCCTGACCCGCCCGGCCGGAAACCGGGTTTCCAGATTACGCTTGAACTTGGTTTCAAGCAGCGGAATGCCTTCCGCGCGACGGCGGCGGTGGCCAATGGGGTATTCCACGGCGACTTTATCGGTGCAGGAACCATCCTTGAAAAACACCTGAACGGCGTTGGCGATGGATCGTTTCCGCGGGTCATAATAATCCTTCGTGTAGCGTTCGTCTTCCTCGATCTGCATTTTGTCACGAAGTTCGTCGATCAGCGGATGAGCAGCGTGGAAATCGTCCTCATAATTTTCCGCCACCAGGTCGCCGAAGATCAAAGGCACCGCCGTCATGTATTGGATGCAGTGATCCCGGTCCGCCGGATTGGCCAGCGGCCCTTCCTTGGAAATGATACGGATCGCCGAATCGTGGGTGGTAATGACGATCCGGTCGATCTGGTCCAGGCGGTCCTTGACCTGCGGGTGCAGGGTCACGGCGGCTTCACAGGCGGTCTGGCTGTGGAATTCCGCCGGAAAACTGATCTTGAACAGAATGTTTTCCATCACATAGGAGCCGTACTCCCGCTGAAAGCGGAATCGGCGCTCACCTTCCGCTTTCAGCTTCTGATCCTTGTTGGTTTTGGAAAACAGCACATCGTAAAACCCCCACTGTGGCGCGGTGAGCGCGCCGGGGATACCCATCTCTCCACGCAGCGCGATATCCGCCAGCCGCACCGCCCTGCTGGTGGCGTCACCGGCGGCCCAGGATTTACGTGAGCCGGCGTTGGGCGCGTGCCGATAGGTACGCAGGGACTGACCATCAACCCAGGCGTGGGACACCGCGGACAACAACTGCTCACGATTCGCGCCCATCATCTTCGCCACCACCGCTGTGGTGGCGACCTTTACCAGCACCACATGGTCCAGGCCGACCCGGTTGAACGAGTTTTCCAGTGCCAGCACGCCCTGGATCTCATGGGCCATGATCATGCCCTCCAGCACCGTCTTCATGGTCAGCGCCGGCTTGCCATTGGCCAGGTTCCGTTGTGAAAGATGGTCCGCCACCGCCAGGATGCCGCCAAGATTGTCCGACGGGTGGCCCCACTCCGCCGCCAGCCAGGTATCGTTGTAGTCCAGCCAGCGGACAATACAGCCGATGTCCCAGGCGGCCTTCACCGGATCCAGTCGGAACGAGGTGCCCGGCACCCGGGCGCCATGGGGCACCACCGTTCCCTCCACCAGCGGGCCCAGATGCTTGGTGCATTCCGGGAAACGCAGTGCCAGCAACCCGCAACCGAGCGTATCCATCAGACAATTGCGAGCGGTATCCCAGGCTTCCGGGGAATCGACGCGGTACTTGAGGACGTAGTCGGCAATCGCCTGGATTTCGGCATCGTAATCCGGGCGCAGGTTTTGATCGACGTTACTGCTCATCGGGCTCACTCCTTTTCCGTTATTCAAGCGGAATGGCGACGGCTATCCGACGTTCAAGATGCGGGATGGGGGCTGGCCGGTCAATCCGGCCCTCATGATTCGCCTGCAGGGCAAGCTCCTACACCGGCTTGGTGGTTTTGCTGTAGGAGCCTGCCCTGCAGGCGAAGGTTTTGCGGCACACCCATTCGCCGCCAGGGCAGCGAATGATGGTACTGCAGGACCCATGAATCGGGTACGGATTAGCCGGGTACCCGCACCCAGCCTTCCATCAGTACTCGCGCACTGCGGCTCATGATGGCCTTGGTGGCGGTCCATTCGCCGTTGACCTCGGCGGCTTCGGCACCGACCCGCAGGGTGCCGGAGGGGTGCCCGAAACGCACCGCGTTGCGCTCACCGCCACCGGCGGCCAGGTTCACCAGAGTGCCGGGAATCGCCGCCGCAGTGCCGATGGCTACCGCCGCCGTCCCCATCATGGCGTGATGCAGTTTGCCCATGGACAGAGCCCGTACCAGCAGATCCACATCATCGGCACTCACCACTTTGCCACTGGAAGAGGTGTAACCGGCCGGCGGCGCGACAAAAGCCACCTTGGGCGTGTGCTGGCGCGCGGCCGCTTCGCTGACGTCCTTGATCAGACCCATGCGCACGGCACCGTGGGCACGAATGGTTTCAAAACGCGCCAGCGCTTCGGCGTCCTCATTGATGTCACCCTGCAGTTCGGTGCCGGTGTAACCAATGTCCGCCGCGTTGACGAAAATGGTGGGAATGCCGGCGTTGATCAATGTCGCTTCCAACGTACCGATACCGGGAATGTCCAGCTCATCCACTCGATTACCGGTAGGAAACATGGCGCCATCGCCATCCGCCGGATCCATGAACTCAATGCGCACTTCCGCCGCCGGGAACGTGACGCCGTCCAGTTCAAAATCACCCGTCTCCTGTACCGCGCCGTTGGTAACCGGCACATGGGCGATAATGGTCTTTTCAATGTTCGCCTGCCAGATCCGTACCACTACCGTTCCGTTTTCCGGAATACGAGCCGGATCCACCAGCCCATTGCTGATGGCGAAGGAACCGACCGCCGCGGTGAGATTGCCGCAGTTGCCGCTCCAGTCGATAAAGGGTTGATCAATGGAAACCTGACCGAACAGATAATCCACATCGTGGTCCGGTTTTTCGCTTTTCGACAGGATCACCGTTTTGCTGGTGCTGGACGTGGCGCCGCCCATACCGTCGGTGTGCTTGCCGTAGGGATCGGGGCTGCCGATCACCCGCAGCAACAGCTTGTCCCGGGCCTCACCGGGAACCCGCGCTGCTTCCGGCAGATCCTTCAAATTGAAGAAAACGCCCTTGCTGGTGCCACCGCGCATGTAGGTGGCGGGAATTTTTATTTGCGGTGGATGTTGCATGATTTTCTCACTTTATGAGTAAGGATGGCGTGCGACACGCCCAATACGGAGCCGGGTTGGGCGTGTCGCTTTCTGCCCACGAGCGTGCCAGTGTGGCTCTCAGCCCGCTTCCGCCATGAACTCCTTGGCGAATTTCTGCAGGATGCCGCCGCTGGTGTATACCGATACCTCCTCCGCCGTATCCAACCGGCAGATCATCGGCACGCGATCCACGTCACCGTTGTTGCGGGTAATCACCAGCGTCAGGGTCGCACGCGGTGCCAGCTCGCCTTCCACGTCATAGATTTCGGTGCCGTCGAGCTTGAGTGTGTTGCGAGTGGTGCCGTCCTCGAACTGCAGCGGCATCACGCCCATACCGATCAGATTGGTACGGTGAATCCGTTCGAAACCTTCGGCGGCGATCACTTCCACACCGGCCAGCGCCACGCCTTTGGCGGCCCAGTCACGGGACGAGCCCTGCCCGTAATCCGCGCCGGCGATGATGATCAGCGGCTGCTTGCGCTCCATGTAGGTTTCGATGGCTTCCCACATGCGCATCTGCCGGCCTTCCGGTTCCACCCGTGCCAGCGAGCCCTGGATCACGTTACCGCTGTCGTCACGGCACATCTCGTTGAACAGTTTCGGGTTCGCAAGAGTGGCACGCTGAGCGGTCAGGTGATCGCCACGGTGCGTCGCGTACGAGTTGAAGTCCTCTTCCGGCAGGCCCATCTTGTGCAGGTAGGCACCGGCGGCGCTGTCCAGCAGGATGGCGTTGGAGGGCGACAGGTGATCGGTGGTGATGTTGTCCGGCAGGATCGCCAGCGGACGCATACCCTTCATCTGACGCTGCCCCGCCATGTTGCCTTCCCAGTAGGGAGGGCGGCGGATGTAGGTGGATTGTGGACGCCAGTCGTACAACGGGCTGGCGGCACGGGCGCCGTCGCCTTTCTTCTCGAACATCGGGATGTAGGTCTTGCGGAACTGCTCGGGTTTCACCGCCGACTTCACAATGGCATCGATCTCTTCATCGGAAGGCCAGATGTCCTTCAGATAAATCGGGTTGCCGTCCTGATCCTTGCCCAGCGCGTCCTTTTCGATGTCGAAACGGATGGTGCCGGCGATGGCATAGGCCACCACCAGCGGCGGCGAAGCCAGGAACGCCTGCTTGGCGTAAGGGTGGATACGGCCGTCGAAGTTGCGGTTACCGGAAAGCACCGCGGTGGCATACAGATCGCGGTCGATGACCTCTTTCTGGATCTTGGGATCCAGAGCTCCGGACATGCCGTTACAGGTGGTGCAGGCGAACGCCACCACGTCGAAGCCCAGGTTCTGCAGTTCCGGCAGCAAACCGGATTCCTCAAGGTACATCTTCACCGTTTTGGAGCCCGGCGCCAGGGAGCTCTTCACCCACGGCTTGCGTACCAGGCCCAGCTTGTTGGCGTTGCGGGCCAGCAGACCGGCGCCGATGATGTTGCGCGGATTGGACGTATTGGTGCAGCTGGTGATGGCCGCGATAATCACCGCGCCATCGGGCATCAGCCCTTCTTCCTCTTCCCATTCCCTGGCGATGCCGCGATCGTGCAACTGAGACACCGGCAGCAGTGCATGCGGATTGGACGGGCCGGCCAGGTTACGCTCAACCTGGGACAAATCGAACTTCAGAACGCGTTCGTATTCGGCGGTCTTCAGGCTGTCCGCCCACAGTCCGGTTTCCTTGGCGAACGTTTCCACCAGAGCCACCTGCTCGTCTTCGCGGCCAGTCAGCTTCAGATACTCGATGGTCTGATCGTCGATGAAGAACATACCGGCGGTGGCGCCGTATTCCGGTGTCATATTGGCGATGGTGGCGCGGTCGCCCACGGACAGGCTGTCAGCGCCTTCACCATAGAATTCCAGATAGGCGCCGACCACCCGCTCGCGGCGCAGGAATTCGGTCAATGCCAGTACCAGGTCAGTACCGGTGATGCCCGGCTTCAACTTGCCGGTCAGTTCCACGCCGACAATATCAGGCAGGCGCATCATGGACGGATTGCCCAGCATCACGTTTTCGGCTTCCAGACCGCCCACACCCACGGAGATCACGCCCAGGGCGTCGACCATCGGCGTGTGACTGTCGGTACCCACGCAGGTATCCGGATAAGCCACGCTCCGTCCGCTGCCATCAGAACCGACCTGCACCACCGGGGACATTTTCTCCAGATTGATCTGGTGCATGATGCCGTTACCCGGCGGAATCACATCCACGTTATCGAACGCGGTCTTGGTCCAGTTGATGAAGTGGAAACGATCCGCGTTACGGCGCTCTTCCACCTCCCGGTTTTTCTCGAACGCGTCTTTCTCGAACCCCGGATGTTCGACCGCCAGGGAGTGATCCACGATCAGCTGGGTCGGCACCACCGGGTTCACCTTGGACGGGTCCCCGCCTTTTTCGGCGATGGCGTCACGCAGACCGGCCAGGTCCACCAGTGCGGTCTGGCCGAGAATGTCGTGGCACACCACACGAGCCGGGTACCAGGGAAAGTCCAGGGTGCGCTGGCGTTCGATCAACTGCTTCAGGGAATCGGTGAGCGATTCCGGTGCGCAGCGGCGAACCAGCTGCTCGGCCAGGATGCGGGAGGTGTAGGGCAGCTTGTCGTAAGCGCCGGGCTGGATGGCGTCGACCGCGGCACGGGTGTCGAAGTAGTCGAGATCGGTACCGGGCAACGGTTTGCGGTAGTCAGTGTTCATGGCTAGGCATCAATCGAGTCGGGTTGGCGGGCTGGGTCGAGGGAGCGGCGCACCGCCCCCCTTCCCGGATCAGCGTTGCGCGATCGGGGTTACCTTGCGAAGCTCCGGACCGGTGTACTCGGCACTCGGGCGGATAATGCGATTGTCCGCGCGTTGCTCGAAGACATGGCCGGCCCAACCGGTCAGGCGGCTCATCACGAAAATCGGGGTGAACAGCTTGGTCGGGATTCCCATGAAGTGGTACGCCGAGGCGTGGAAGAAGTCGGCGTTACAGAACAGTTTCTTCTCCCGCCACATGACCTCCTCGCAACGTACCGAAACCGGGTAAAGAACGGTATCGCCCACATCGGCGGCGAGCTTCTCGGACCAGCTCTTGATGATGGCGTTGCGCGGGTCGGACTCACTGTAAATGGCGTGACCGAAGCCCATGATTTTTTCCTTGCGCTCGAGCATGCCCATCATGCCCTGCTCGGCGTCGTCGGCGTCCTTGAACTTCTCGATCATGTCCATGGCCGCTTCGTTGGCGCCGCCATGCAACGGACCGCGCAGGCTGCCGATGGCACCGGTGACACAGCTGTGGATGTCACTCAGGGTGGAGGCGCAAACCCGGGCGGTGAAGGTGGAGGCGTTGAACTCGTGCTCCGCGTACAGGATCAGAGAGACGTTCATGACCCGCTCATGCAGCTCGCTGGGCGCTTCATCACGCAGCATGTGCAGGAAATGGGCGCCGATGGAATCATCATCGGTGTTCTCTTCCACACGAACGCCGTCGTGGCTGAAACGGTACCAGTAACAGATGATGGACGGGAAACAGGCGAGCATGCGGTCGACACAGTCTTCCTGGTTCGGGAACACGCCCAGAACCGAGGTATCTTCCTGCTCAAGGTTGCCGAGCATGGAACAGCCGGTGCGCATCACATCCATCGGATGGGCGTCCTTGGGGATACGCTCGAGCACCTCCTTGAGAGCCTGAGGCAGACCACGCAGTGTCTTCAGTTTGGCCTTGTATTCGTCCAATTGCGCCTGGGTGGGCAGTTCGCCCTTGAGAATCAGGTAGGCCACTTCCTCGAACTGGCAGTGTTCCGCCAGATCCTTCACGTCGTAGCCCCGGTAAGTCAGCCCGGAGCCGGATTTGCCCACGGTGGACAGAGCGGTTTTACCTGCTACCTGGCCTCGCAGGCCGGCGCCCGCCAGTTTCTTGCCTTCTGCCATTATCATTCTCCTGCTTCAATTCCGGTGTTTACGTCTGCCCGCTCCTCTGCCGGGAGAGGCGTTGTCATCAGCCCTTGCCCTTGGCGAACAACTCGTCCAGCTTGCGCTCGTAGTCGTGATAGCCGAGGAAATCGTACAGTTCCATACGTGTCTGCATGGTGTCGACCACTTCTTGCTGAGTGCCCTTCTCGCGGATTTCGCGATACACCTTCAGAGCGGCCTGGTTCATGGCGCGGAACGCCGACAGCGGGTACAGAATCATGCTGGCGCCGGCGTCGGCCAGCTCTTCACGGGTGAACAGCGGCGTGGCACCAAACTCGGTGATATTGGCCAGCAACGGCGCGCCACCGATGCCATCGGCGAAGGCCCGATAGTCATCCAGGGTGTGCACGGCCTCGGCGAAGATACCGTCGGCCCCGGCTTCCAGACAGGCGCGGGCGCGTTCCACCGCTGCTTCCAGGCCTTCTTTCTGGAACGCATCGGTACGGGCGATGATGAAGAAATCATCATCGGTGCGAGCGTCGGCGGCGGCCTTGATGCGGTCCACCATTTCTTCCTGGGAGACGATTTCCTTATTGGGACGATGGCCGCAGCGTTTCTGCGCCACCTGATCTTCCAGGTGCACGGCTCCGGCGCCGGCACGAATCATTTCCTTGACGGTACGGCCAATGTTGAAGGCCCCGCCCCAGCCGGTGTCGATGTCCACCAACAGCGGCACTTCGCTGGCGGCGGAAATCCGGCGGACATCCTCCAGCACGTCGTTCATGGAGGTCATGCCCAGATCCGGCAACCCATAGGAGGCGTTGGCCACGCCGCCGCCGGACAAGTAGATCGCCCGGTAGCCCACCTGTTCCGCCATCATGGCGCAGTAGGCATTGATGGTGCCCATGATCTGCAGGGGCTTTTCTTCGGCCAGTGCCCGTCGAAAACGGGCGCCGGCGCTGTTCGGCTGGCTCATTGTCATCTCCTGTGTCGGTTCCACCCGGCTCACGGCGCGGCACGCTCAGACAGCGCCCGACTCTTTCCGCTTCGCCTGCTGTTCGATATTTTCTCTTGCCCGGCTGATATGGCGGCGCATCAACAACTCCGCCAGGTCCGCGTCCCGAGCCTCGATCGCCTCGACGATACGGCGGTGCTCATTGAGGGCCTTCTGCGGCCGGTTGGACACGGTACTGAACTGATAACGGTACATCCGCACCAGGTGATACAGCCCCCCCACCAGCATCTGGATCAGCGTGGCGTTGTGGCTGCCCTGGATAATGCGGTAATGGAAATCCAGATCGCCCTCGCGCTGGAAGTACGCGGTGTCCTCACGCAGGTCCTGCTGCTGTTCATGCTGACCGAGCAAGGCGGTCAGACCGCGCACTTCCTCATCACTCATGTTCTCGGCGGCAAGGCGCGCGGCCATGCCTTCGAGCGCTTCGCGCACATAGTAGATTTCGATCAGATCGTCGAAGCTTAGGGAAGTCACGCGGGTGCCCACATGAACCACTCTTTCAAGCAGCTTGCGGGATTCCAGACGGCGCAGGGCTTCGCGCAGAGGGCCACGGCTGACGCCGTAGCGGCTGGCGAGATCGGTTTCGCTGACTTTGGTGCCGGGAGCGATCACACCGCGCACGATATCGTCCTGGAGACGGGCAAACACCCGATCCGCCAGGGTTCTTACGTTATCGTCGAGGGCGTGGGTCATGGCATCCATTGTCGACAATTGAAGGATCAGGTGGCGACTTTACCCGGCGCCCTCCGATCTTTCAATGGTTATTGTCGACAATGGTGCCGGATTGGATTCAGAGATCGCAATCACTGCCCTGATAGCGCCATTCCACCGAGCCGCGGCTTTCCGAGTCCTGGCGTCCCTGGTCATTGCTTCCGGCGGCCCTCAACTGGGCCGGGCGGTAGAGATCACGCCAGGTACCACGTAGCCGCTCACTGTAGCGATCCGTACGATACAACGGGCGGATACCATTGGTCAGATCCAGAGTGCCATCAATGCGGGCGCCAAAGTGAGGCGTGCCGGCCTTGTTGGCAGCCCCCGGCGCCAGCAGCAACGCCAGTGTCGCACGGCTCTGGCTGGCGGCGGTGACCAGCCCGGCGGGAACCAGTTCATCCTCACAGGACTTGGCGGCGTAAGCGGTGCCATCGGCGGAGATACGCACCACGAAGGTTTCAATCTGGTTTTCATCCGCCCGGTTACGCTCACGGGCCTGGTTTGGTTCCAACGGCTGGCAATTGCCATCGCTGTCATGCAGGCACGCCGGATAGTTGCCGTTGCTGCCCAGTTCCTTGGTGGGAATAAAATCCGCGCACTGCTCCGAGTTGCTGGTACAGGCCCGTTTCAGGGTCACCGAGTAATAGCCTGCGGCCTCACTGGCGCCGTCCATCCTCACCGGGCCGGTCTGTGTGGCGCGGATACTCAGGCCAATGTTGCCGGCGCCAAGCACACTCCCCTGAACCCGCCCGGTTTCACCGCCACTGGGCGTGGACGGACTGCCCGGCAGATCCAGAGCGAAATCGGTGACGAAACCACCCTGCACGCGCTGATTGATATAGAGCGCGCGATGCCCCAGCAAACGCCCGGTCAGGGTGGCATCGGTGGCGGCGGCGCTGTTCAGCAGGCCGACGATATTCCCCTGCTGGACGGTCAGTCCCGCCGCCAGCGTGGGAACCCCCTCCCAGGTCACCAGATCCTCGCTGCCGCCGTTTTCCGGATCCCCTTTTTGCAACTGCCCCAGGCCCAGCACGCGGCCATCCGGCAGTACCAGGGTTTCCATTCGCAATGCGTTCTGATTGGTATCGAACGCCTTGAGCTCATCGCAGGGCGCGACCCCGTCCTGACAAGTCTCCAGAACGTACTCCCCCGCGCGCGTCTCCGTATTGGCGTTGCTGATCCGGGCGGACACCGTGGACGGATCCGCCGGAAAACCGGAAACCGTTGCTTCCGCGGACACCGCATCCAGCAACGGCTGCCAGGCCGCACGGAAAGCGGCGTAGTCCGGATAATCAAACTCCAGCGGCGGTATCAGGGTATCGAAATTCTCGCTGACCAGTTGGTTGATCCCTTCCGGCAATTCCAGACGGGAAGTGGCCGGATCGCTGTCCAGGGCCATCAACAACGCCGCCCGGTTGCGCACCCGATAGTCATCACCGGCGCCGATCCGCCGAGGCGCTTCCACCATATCCGCCAGAGTGAAACGATAATCGCGGGTTGTCAGCCGTTGCGGCAAATAGGCTTCCCCCAGGGTGACCCAGCGCCCCTTGTAGCGGCGGTCCCCGAGAAAGAAAGCGATGCTTTCAGCGTCCGACGGACACAGGGCCTGGTTGGCCGGCAACTGTTCGGAGGCGGTATCCAACACATAATAGAGGGAACTGCCGCACTCATAGGAGAGATTGGTCGCCACGGTGCCCTCCAGTGTTACCCGGTGCTCTCCACCAGGGTTCAGCAAGCACCGCGCCGTCGAGGGGCAGACCCCCACATCATGCTCGGCATAGCTTTTACCCCCACCGCCGCAAGCCGCCAAGGCCAGACAAGCGGACATCAACAACAGTTTTTTCATGCGCGTTTATTCCTTCGCCACGGGTCGCCGCCCGGCGCCGGGAGCGCTACACTAGCCGGCCTGTTTTCGCCGTCCGCGAGCCTTTCCCGACACCTCATGCTTGATAGCGTTCACGTCGTCTTTCATCAAAATGGCCGTTTGCTGGCCCTCGGGCCGCCCGATCACACCCTGTACGCGCAAGACCGGGAGACCCTTGAGGCTCTGCCGGAGCGGGTCGCCGAGGCCCTCGCTCAGGGTTACCGGTTCGCCTGCGGCCTGCTGCCGTACACGGCGGGCCTGGCCCTGCACGGCATTGGCCACTGCGATCAGCCGGCGGTGGTGCATCTTTACCGGTCCACACCTCGGCCGTTCCATCAACAACCCGGCGAGTTCCACCTGACCCGGCCGTTCCGGGCACAGCAAACTGCTGATAAGTATGCCTATGCACTGCAAAGGATCAGTTGCTATCTCGTAGCCGGAGATTGCTATCAGGTAAATTACAGTCAACGTTTCGATGCCCGCTTCGAAGGCAACCCGCTGATCGCCTTCCAACGGCTGGTGCACGCGCACCCCGCGCCCCATGCCTGTTTTTTCCGCGATCGTGGCGAAGCAGTGTTCGGGGTATCACCGGAGCGCTTCTTGCGGGTGGACGGCCGCGAGGTGGTCACCGAGCCGATCAAAGGCTCACGGCCACGCGGTAACAACGAAGAGGAAGATCGGCGCCTGGGAGAAGCTCTGCTGGCCAATCCCAAGGACCGCGCCGAGAATCTGATGATCGTGGACCTGTTGCGCAACGACTTGGGGACGGTTTGCGAACCGGGCTCAATAACGGTGGACCCGCTCTTCGAATTGCGCCGCTTCAGTAATGTGCAGCATCTGGTGTCCACCGTGCACGGCCGCCTGCGCGCGGACGTGACGCCCCTGGCCGCGCTGATCAGCGCCTTTCCCGGAGGCAGCATCACCGGCGCGCCGAAGAAACGGGCCATGGAAATCATTCAGGAACTGGAACCCGTGCCGCGCGGCCCCTATTGCGGCACGCTGTTCTGGCAGGACGATCAGGGCCGGTTGGACAGCAACATTCTGATCCGCACCCTCTACACCCGGGGCAACGCGCTGTACTGCCACGGCGGCGGTGGCATCGTGATGGATTCCACCACCGAGGAAGAGTATCGGGAGAGCCGCTTCAAGGTGGAAAAGCTGATGGCGGTGTTATAACCCGGCGCTAAAGGAACATTGCGGTCCGTGGATCATTGCTGTGCCGCAATTCGCCAGCACGCTTACCGCGCCACGGTGGCGCTCCATTCGCGGCCAAGGCCGCTCCCACAGCGGCTCTGTAGTGCTCTCTGTGGGAAGCGAGCTGGCTCGCGAATGCAGCGCACGTTCATGTTTCCAAACCCCATGGACTACCGCGATATTCTTTCGCCTTCGGTATCAGCCTTCTTCGGTCTCCCACAAGGTGGGCTGGCCGTTTTGCTCCGCCATGGAACGTAGCTTGTCCAGATGGCGCTGCAGATCGTCGCCGTCAGCGGACACCACCCGCAGCGAAGGGCGATCCGCGCTCAGCCGGCGAATCGCCTCCGCCTGCCGCTGGCCGCCGCCACTATCCTGTCCGCCCAGGGAAAGGTTGGTCTGGCCACCGGTCATGGCCAGATAAACGTCGGCAAGAATCTCCGAGTCAAGCAGAGCGCCGTGCAACTCCCGGTGGCCATTGTCCACGTCGTAGCGGCGGCACAACGCGTCCAGGCTGTTCTTCTGTCCGGGGTGCATTTCCCGCGCCAGCCGCAGGGTATCCAGCACCCGGCAGCGCTGCTCCACCGTGCCCCACCTGGCGCCCAGCAACTTCAGCTCATGGTTGATGAAGCCCACATCGAAAGGCGCGTTGTGGATCACCAGCTCGGCACCGTCGATGAAATTGACGAATTCCTCGGCGACCTGCGCGAACACCGGCTTGTCGGCGAGGAACTCCAGGGTGATGCCGTGCACCTCCATCGCCCCCTCGTCGATCTCCCGCTCCGGATTGATGTACAGGTGCAGGTTGTTACCGGTAATGCGGCGGTTCACCACCTCCACACAACCGATCTCGATAATACGGTGTCCGGCGGCGGGTTCCAGGCCGGTGGTTTCCGTATCCAGTACGATCTGTCTCATCGGTCCACACTCATCTGATCAATTCCACGGTTGGCCAGGCGGTCCGCCCGTTCGTTCTCCACGTGCCCGCTGTGGCCTCGCACCCAGCGCCATTCCACCTCGTGGGGGGCGGCGGCCTGATCCAGACGCTGCCACAGATCGGCGTTTTTCACTGGCTGGCGGGAAGCCGTGCGCCAGCCACGCCGCTTCCAATTGGCCATCCATTCGGTGATACCCTGACGCACATACTGGGAATCCGTGGTCAACACCACTCGGCAGGGTGACTTCAAGGTTTCCAGAGCCACGATGGCCGCCATCAATTCCATGCGGTTATTGGTGGTCAACGGCTCGCCGCCGAACAGTTCCTTCTCGTGCTCGCCGTGGCGCAGTAACGCCCCCC